>SAMEA3663036__coassemble_287_pt1 | contig 24418 bp, 16 predicted proteins | sample SAMEA3663036__metabat2_high_PE_004 | metagenome-assembled genome bin SAMEA3663036 (sample SAMEA3663036) | pig gut metagenome | biome: pig gut; feature: pig-associated habitat; material: faeces | place: France | collected 2012
CTCGGCTATGAGCACGGCAAGTCCGAGTAGGGCGCCTATGACCACTTTCGGGGTGAAATGGCGTGCATACCATCCCAGTGTGGTGCTTTTCATTGAGAACATAGCCAGTCCGGCAAGCGATCCGATGCCGAAGATTGTGCTGCCGACAGCTGTTGCATAAGCTATTGATATCCAGTACTCCCCATTCTGTGCCAGTTCGGCAGTGCCCCCTATATTATATAAGGAGAAGAATGCAGCAGCTGTGGCGAAGGGGTCGAGCACGAGACTGATTATTCCGGCTATTAATGGCCCGACGGCTATTGTCCACACATCGCCCATAGCAGCGACACATTGTCCGCCCAGCCACAGTCCTGCTCCTGATTCTGTCAGTATGCCCATGACGAGCATGATGCCCATTACGAAGAGCATCATCTGGAGCATTCCATACTGCATGGAGAGTTTGCTTCTGCCCTGTATCATCTGTTTTTCCCTCACGAGCTTGCAGTTGAAAGCCTCGTTGACAATCCACAGGAGTGAGAGCACACACAGTGCGCCGACAAATGGTGACAGCCTTGTGATGTTATGGAATGTTGGTATGAACCATAGTCCGCCAATGGCGAAGAAGAACATCAGGACTCTCTGCCAGATAGAGAGGTTGGTATCGTCACCACGGTAAGGCAGGGCATAGCTCTCGAGGTCTATTCTCTCGGGCAGCGATCTTGACAGCAGATATGTCGGCACGGCCCATGCGACGAGACAGGGCATGGCCATCCAGGCAGAGAAATGGCTTGGTGTGACAGCTCCGATATGCCACAGCAACAGTCCGTTAGGGTCTCCTATGACGGTCAGCGCTCCGCCGATGTTCGCACTGAGCACTATGACAGAGGCAAAGACGGCTCTCTGTCTGCGGTTGGGGAGCATCTTATGTACAAGCGCAAGCATCATTATTGTTGTCGTGAGGTTGTCAAGGTTTGCGCTTATGATGAATGTCAGAATGGCTACAGACCATAGCAGACGGCGGCTGTGACGTGTCTTTATCCATTGGGGTATGAAGTCGAAGCATCCGTTATTGTCCAGAATCTCCACTATTGTCATAGTCGATATGAGGAAGAGGACAATTTCTGCCGCTCGCCCAACATATTTCAGGAAGATGTTCTGTGATATGTATTCCTTCACGGAGACACTGTCTGCTGTTGTGCCTGAGAGAAAGTCCAAGTATTCAGAAGAGTGTTGTGACATGACGAAATCAGAGCCGAAGGAGACATATAAAACCCATCCTAATGTGCCAGCGAACATTGCCACGGCTGATTTGTTTACCGAGGTGAGAGGTGATGCGGCTATGAGCGCAAAGGCCATAACCATAAGTATGGCGAGAATAATTGTCATGTCACATTGTGTTTACAATACGATGCAAAATTAATAAAAACTTTCTAACAATCAAAATCTTTACTTACATTTAACAACCTTTTTTATACTACTGTCATACTTCTGTCATTGTTCTGACGTGTCGACTGTAGTCTTCCTTGTCTCTGCTCTATTGTTTATTGCCTTGGTGTCTGTATTGTTCTGTCGTGATGTTTCTGGCTTCAGTCTGCCTTCTTCCCATACGTCTCTTGCCTGCTTCCAGCCATTTCACTTTTCTATACCTTATTATATAATTATATTTGTCCGGCAAACTGTCTCAAGCACTTGGCATAGTGGCCATTTAACAATGGGCCACACTTACCTGTCAAAGTAGCGTGGCTGTCCGGTAAACCTGCCTTTTCTCATCCTGATGATTTTCCGGATGGTGATGTCCGTAAATGAAAGACTCCGGCGTGATGCTTGTCAACATCAGCCGGAGTCATTATAATATGGTATTTCTGTTCTCTCTTATTTTAGAAGAAGAGGTAGCGGTTGTCCTTCACTTTGGCGTTCTGGTAGAGCTCCTGCATGAAGTTAGCAGCGTACTGGAGGTGACGCTGGCGCTGTGTTGCCTCAATAGTCTTTGCGTCGAACTTAATCGGACGGTTCTGCTTCTTGCTCACCTGGAAGAGGTAAACGCCAGCGAGACCCTTCACAGGATGGCTTGCGAAAGCTCCTGCCTTTGTGGCTGCGATAGCGCCAGAGAGGGCTGGCTCGGCAGCGCCTGTAGCAGCGATGAATACAGGAGCGGCGAATGTTATCTGGTTGACAGGAACGATTTGTCCGCCCTGGGCCTTAGCTGCTGCGATGGTCTTAACTTTCTCGAGCTTGTTCATGAGGACCTCAGCCTGCTTGTCGCGGAGAGCCTCGTTCTTGCAGAACTCCTTGACATTAGGATCGTCGAGAGTGCGGTAGCCTTTCTTGTGTATCTTTGTGAGGACAGCGACAAGGAGGTTGTCGTTGTTGCCACACTCGTAGAGAGGTGATATCTTGCCTTCCTCAGCCTCGAAGACCCACTTGAGAGTCTCGCGTGTGGCACGCAGTCCGGCGATATTGTGCTGTGATGTGGATATGTCGCTGAGTGGGCGTACCTCATATCCATACTTCTTCGCGTTCTTCTCGAGCTGCTCCTCGTTCTGTGACTCGCTGACGAACTGGCTGAACTTGTTGTAGGCCTGTGAGTATGTATCCTTTGTGAAGTCGATGGTGCGCTTGATGACGGCAGCGACGTACTTGTCCTTCATAGCCTTGCGGTCGAGCACCTGTACTATTACATTTCCTGATGTCAGCTTCACGTTGGCTGTCTGTCCGACACCGAGTGTTGTTACAGTTGAGAGGTATGTCTTAGAGTCCTTGTCGATTGTCGCAGAGTGCTCGTACTGTGCACCTGTGAGCCATGTCTTCTCTCCAGTCTGTCCATACTTCTTGGCGAGAGCCTCGAAGTCAGCGCCACCGTTCACAGCGTTGTATATGCTGTCTGCCTTTGTGCTGGCAGCCTCGGCAGTCTCTGCGCCCACCTGTATCACGCGGAACTGTATTGAGTCAGGCATCTGCTGCTTTGAGTACAGGCGTATGACGTTGATTGTGTTGTCGGCCTTGTTCTCTACTGGTGCTGTCACAGAGCCTACAGCGATAGAGTCAAGACGCTGTGCTATATCCTGTGGGAAAGCCTCCTTTGACTGTGGCAGGCCTAAGTATGTCACCTGTGACATGCTCTTGCGTACAATCTCTGTTGGGTCGTCGGCTGTAGCGAGCTGGCTGGCAAAATCGTTCACCTGCTTGTTGATAGAGCTGCGGTCTGCTGCGCTTGCTGTCACCTGCTGGGCCACGAACTTTATGTCGCGTGTCTCCTCTATCTGTGCGAACATCTCTTTCAGCTCCTCGTACTTAGCCTTGATGTCTGACTCCTCAACCTTTGCCTCGTTCTCCTTTACTGATGAGTAAGGGAAAGCGGCTACAGTAGCTGAAGCCTCCTCGTTCTCATCCTTGAATGCCATCTTTGCCTCTACAGGGTTTGAGAGGAGACATCCGGCGAAGAGAGCCTGATACTTCTGGCTGAGTGTCTGCTGGCGGAGAGTCTTCTCGATGAATGTCCAGTACTTGTACATTATCTCATACTGCTCGACAGCCTGTGGGTTGGTGTTCTTCAGCTGCTTATAGTCAGCGAGGAACTTCTTCAGCATGTTTGCGTCGAAGCGTCCTGTCTGCTGGTTTACGAACGGGGTCTGTGCGAGGAGAGGGTTTGTTCCCTCCTTGAGGATGTTCTGTAGCTCCTGGTCAGTCACTGTAAGTCCGAGCTCCTCAGCCTCTTTCTCGATGATGGAGGTCTGGACGTATGTGTTCCATACCATGTCCTTCACCTGGTTGAGCTCTTCTTCTGATAGGTTATCGCGTCCTTGTGTCATTTTGATAACCTGCTGATACTCGTCGATAAGAGCCTGGAACTCCTGGACGCTGATTTTCTTTCCGAGTACCTCACCGACCTGCTGACGGCTGTCGTTACGCATAGAGTCGGTAGAACGTACAAGTTCTTCTGCAATGAATGCGAAAAGGGCGAGACCGATCACGCATACGAGAACGGTACCCCAGCTTCGAATTTTTCCTATTGCTGCCATTTGTTTGTTTTAGTTTTTTTATTATTTTTATTGTTTTTCCCTGTATGGCGGTGTACCATGCTTTGTTGTCGTCTGCCGCTGCTTGGGCAGGCTGTTTTGCGTGGTACACATCTTATAATAGGGCATAACCCCACATTTAGCGCACAAAATTACAATAATTTTCCTTGATATGCAAATTTTAAGTGTAAAAAGATTGTGTTCCACAGATATTTAGAGCTATAACTGACAATCTTGCAATGTTTTTCAGCCAATAATGTGCCGCTGTGCCATTTGTATCTGACTGTGTGTGTGTTGCTGTGCCTGTTGTTTTTCCTCATTATGCTTTCTCTCCATTTCTTCCTCTCCTGTATTTTGTTATACAACACATGACAGGCTTCCCAGCCGTTTGTGGGAGCCTGTCATGTGTGTGTGGTTTTCCTGTGGGTTATGTTGTCAGGCGGGTTTTGTTGGGGCTTGGTATATGGACTCTGCCAGCCCCTCCATCAGCACCAGGGAGATAATTGCATGCCTCCATCCCCTCAGTACTGGCTGATGATTCTTTTCCTTTTGGCTTTCTTGCTCTCCTTGCTTCTTGTGGGCAGCAGTTTGCCAATGAGCCATACTGCGGCGCCGAGGACATCGAGTGCAGGCCTGTTTGCTGCCTCCGAGTTGCTGATGAGTCCGGCGGTGGTATGGTCAATAGGCGCAATGAAGCTCATGGGTTTTCTGTTGCCCCATACGACGACTTCGTCAAGCCGGTATGCGTCGCGGAGCATGTGGATAGTGTCCTTCATCTCCTCCGGCCTTATTGTCAGCGTCATGTAGCCAGGCTTTGCCACGGTTATTCGTCCTGCTTTGCGTGGCACACGAGCCTTGCCGTCCCACGTGGTTTGTGTGACGAATGTGCTGTTGCCAGACAGTGTGACATCTCTCAGAGGGGTGTTTGTGCCAGCCTCTGCAACATTGACCGTAATGCTGTCAGTGGTGTTAATGACGGGAGGTCTCGTCAGGATAGATAGTAGGATAAGTGTCAGCATATTATGGATATTGTTTTCTCGCAGCCTCAAACGGATGGTCACGGAGTACCAAGGCTTTTCTTACTTGTTGATACAACGGCTTTCCTGGAATTTCCCAGGGTAAATCCATATCCGGGATACTATGCGGACACCCGTGTGAGAATCCCGACAACTCGTCAACTTGTCAAGCTTTCCACTTGCCAACTATTCGTCCGTCACGACGACACCTTTCTTCTTTGCCCCGTCCACCTTTGCTGTGCATGGCTTCCCGAGTCTGACGTGTCTGAGGTGTTCTGTCTCGTTGACAGCCGGCATCTTGTCGAGAGCCTCCTGGTTGAACGCTCCGTCGCCCTTGTATGGGTTTATCGTGAAGTATGCCACGCCCAGCGATGTCATGTTCTGGAAGAAGTGTGTGCCCTGCGACGGGTCTATGCGGTAGTTTGTCAGTCCGCATTCGACAATGACCCTTGCTCCGGATATCGCGGGCCATTTGACAGGAATGCCCAGCCATGAGTCGCTTGAGCCCCATCTGCCTGGTCCTACCAGGATGTACTCTCGTCTCTCCTCGAGCATCATCCTGTTTATTCTCTCCACCTCCTCAGCTATGACAGGGTTTGACGATGCCGAGTAGCCGTCGGTCTTGACATAGACGATATCGTATATGTCCGGCATTATTCCGTGGCCTATGGCGTTCTCTGAGCGCAGTATGATTTTCTCCTCTGGTATGTCGTTGAGGTCCTCGTCGAGCACCATCTTGTTGTCAACCATAGGTCTTATCTGCAGGAGGAAGAACTCTCCTGTGCGGTTGTCGTTGACGTTGGCGGCAAACTCTATCTCCACCGGACGCTTCATCTCTTCCGAGCCATAGTGTAGCACGCTTTGCAGAATCTCAGGCATCGGGAGCACACCATGCTGTAATATTCCGGCGAACGAGATAATCTTTCTTGACGGCCCCTCATAATATCCGTCGCGGATTACCTGGTCGTATGCGTCGTAAGTCGACGAGAGCCATTGCAGCACCTTGTCCTTGTCGGCCTGTCTTACAGGTAGATTCAGCAGGTTGAAACCGTCGTCGGTCTTGAAGTTGAGGTCTGTCTGGCTGAGGTCGAGGGCGAGGAAACGTGTCTGTGTCTCTCTCAGCGCTATCTCCATCTCGCTCATCTGCATTATCTTGTGAGGCTGGTAGGGGTCGACACGCAGTGTCTGTCCGCCGTCCACGATATATTTCCCGAGTCCGAGAGCCATGTTCACTATGCCCTCCTCGGCCTTCTGGTCGTCGATGGGGTAGTAGTTTATGGAGCGTGCCACGCCCGAGACGTGCGGGTAGAACCTTGTGTCGTGTGCCTGACCGACCACCTCTTGTATTATGACCGCCATCTTCTCCTGGTCTATGACATTGCTCGTGGCTGTCATATAAGCCTTGGAGTCTTTATAGTAGACCGAGGCATAGACTGATTTTATGGCATCGCCAAGCATCTCAAGGCGTGCGTCGGTGTCCTCCTGCGGTGGTATCATGTATGTGGAGTATATCCCCGCAAACGGCTGGTAGTGTGAGTCTTCGAGGAGCGACGACGAGCGTATGGCGAGCGGACCAGGCACTACACTGAGCATGACGCGGCAGTCGTCGGCCAGCCGCTCGGGCAGATGCGCGTTGAGGAAAGCCCTAAGTATCTCCTCGTCAGGCACATCGGAGAGCGCGATGCCGTAGAGGTGGTTGCGCTCCATGAACTCGTCGAAGATGTCTGTACACAGCACAACGGTCTTCGGGATTCTCACTGGCATGCTCTCAAAAGCGTTGAGGTCCTGGTGGCGCTTTATTATGTTGTCGAGGAAAGCGAGGCCGCGGCCCTTGCCGCCGAGCGACCCCTCGCCGATGCGTGCGAAGTTGCTGAACGTGTCGAAGCGCTCACGGTGGAAGACAGCCACCACGCCCTGGTTCTTCATCCTGCGGTAGGCTACGATGGCGTTGTATATAATCTCGCGGTGCTTGTCGACATCCTGGAGCGACTGCCATGTTATTCTCTTCAGGAACTCGGATATCGGGAACAGGGCGCGCGAGCAGAGCCAGCGCGATACATTGTTGTGTGTGATATGGTAGAGCAGGGCCTCACGCGGCAGTGTGAAGATATTGTCCTGCAGCTCCTTGAGGTTGTGTATGCGGACGAGAGGCTCCATTGTCTCCGCGTTCCGGAATATGAAGTCGCCGAATCCGAACTTGTGGAGGATGCACTTGCGGAGGTCATGGTCGAGCGATTTTGAGTTCTTGTTGATGAACATAGCGTCGAACTGTGCCACGTAGCGCTCGTTCTGGTCCTCTGAGGAGTCGAGGATGAGCGGCACGAAAGGGTCGTGCTCCCTTATCGCAGATAGCAGCATCACTCCGGCATCTGACTGGGCTGATGTCCCCTCGGCCATCGGGAAGCGGCAGTCAGATATGACACCGAGCGTGTTGTCCGAGTATTTCTGGTACATATCCCATGCCTCGGCATAGTTTCGGGCGAGCACAATCTTCGGGCGTCCCCTCATGCGCAGCGTCTCCAGAGTGTTGTTCAGAGCCTCTGTGGCGAAGTTCAGCGACTGTTGCAGGACGAACCTGTAGAGCATGGGGAGGAACGATGAGTAGAAGCGTACGCTGTCCTCGACGAGCATTATCATCTGCACTCCGGCCTTCACGTCGGCATCGAGATTCATCTTGTCCTCGATAAGCTTGATGATAGAGAGCAGCAGCTCTGTATTGCCAAGCCAGCAGAAGACATACTCGAAGGCCGAGAGGTCCTCGTGCTGCATGCGCACCGACACTCCGTGGGAGAACGGGGTGAGCACCACGATAGGTATCTGCGGGAACTGTGCCTTTATTCCGCGTGCTATGTCGAAGACATCGTTCGACTCGGTTGAGGGCATACAGATGATGAGGTCGAACGGATGTTGTGCGACTTGTGTGACAGCCTCCTCGCGCGATGCTGCACGGAAGAAGCGCGGTGGGTATCTCAGTCCGAGTTTCGTGTATTCCTCAAAAAGCTTCTCGTCGATGCGCCCGTCGTCCTCAAGCATGAAGGCGTCGTAAGGGTTGGCAACGAGGAGGACATTGAATATGCGGCGCTGCATCATCGACATGAAGTCTGTGTCGCGCAGCATCAGTTTATGTGATAAAGGCATATGTTCTTCTTTGTGATGTTCTGTTAGGTGTCTATATGAAATCAGGCAGATCTCTTCATCTATGGGGCGGCTACTGAGATACAAAGGTATGAATAATATTTCTCTGCGACAAGCATTTTAACAAAGATAAGGAAAAATCAATCTTTAGCAAGACATCCTGTCCTTTCTTCCCCATTCTCGTTTGCCCTTCCCCAGGCTGCCACCATGTGTTTGGCTCCCGTCATTTGTGGCTTGCTTTCTTGGCTTCCTGCCACTTGCCGTCAGCATGGCTCATCACCGGGCTGTATCCATTGAGGTCCCTTACGGTCTGTAAACGCTGCAAATGACAGGCTCAGAGATACTAGATGATGTTGTCATTCAGTATCTCTTACAGTTTCATTCAGTACCAATCGCCATATTGATGATGTGGCAAGAAAACTGTAAGCTGCGAATGGTGTCCTGGTTATAGATTGTAAGTTTAAGGGACGTTCGGTTTCTGGAGAATGAATCATTTACACTACAAAGAAATGCAGGCGCAAGGAGAAGATAATAATTCTGGCAGAATGAAACTAAGATGTTTGCCCAGTGTCGCATTATGGAGCGTCTTGCATGGTATGTGCGCACGTACATGTAAAAATGTCGGTTTTTCTTGCTGTATTGTAGAAAAATGTATTAATTTTGCATCCCAAAGAATGCCGTGTCGCACCTGCCGTCCCCCTCTCGTATGGCTCTATGAGGTTCGTCAGGTCATTATGCCGACACTATGTGTGGCTGTGGTAATCTCAGCGATGGGGCAGAGGTAATAATGAGAAATAAACAATTTAAACAAAGAGTGAACGATACAATCCTGAAAATCTCAAACGTCAGCAAGTCTTTCGGAAAGAAGGTTGTGCTGAAAGACTGCTCGCTCGATATACGCCGTGGCGAGTTTGTCACTATTCTTGGCCCCTCAGGCTGTGGCAAGACAACACTCCTGCGCATGATAGCAGGATTCGAGCATCCTACCTCCGGACATATCCTCCTTGAGGGCAAGGACATAACGTCCATACCGCCATACCGCCGTCCGATGAACACTGTGTTCCCCAATCTCTCTGTATATGACAATATCGCCTTCGGACTGAAGCTGAAGAAGTATAGCGAGGACGAGATAGACCAGCGTGTGCTCGACGCCCTGAAGATGGTGGGCATGACAGACTATGAGGAGCGCGATGTCACCTCCCTCTCCGGCGGACAGCAGCAGCGTGTCGCCATAGCCCGTGCCATAGTCAATGAGCCACAGGTCCTGCTCCTCGACGAGCCTCTCTCGGCTCTCGATGCCAAGATGAGGAAGGATATGCAGATGGAGTTGAGGGAGATGCATGAGAGGCTCGGCATCACATTCATCTTCGTCACCCACGACCAGGAGGAGGCGCTGACACTCTCCGATACCGTCGTAGTCATGAACGACGGCGTCGTGCAGCAGGTCGGGACACCACAGGACATATACAACGAGCCGCTAAACCCATTCGTGGCAGACTTTATCGGCGAGAGCAACATCTTCTGTGGCACTATGCGCGGCGACTATGATGTCGAGTTCATGGGTAAGCACTTCCGCTGTGTCGATAAGGGATTCGCAGCCGATGAGCCCGTCGATGTCGTCTTGAGGCCAGAGGATATATCGCTGGTGGAGAATCCTGACAACGGGATGTGGCGCGGCACAGTGAGGTCGTGCATATTCCAGGGAGTCCACTACGAGATGTTTATCGACACGCCTGACGGATATGAGATTCAGGTCCATGACTATAACCACTACGATGTGGGCAGGGAATACGGCATGACAGTCCAGCCCGAGGGCATACATGTCATGCACGCCGAGCGGCTATGCAACAGCGTCGAGGCCACTGTCATAGACGATGACCATATAGAGATGATGGGAGCGAGATTCCTTTCAAAGAGACACGGCAAGCCACACGGCGAGAGCGTAATGGCAAAGTTCGACTTCAATGTCGAGCTGACCGACAACCGTGAGGACGGCATGACATACGGCACGATACGCGTCATCCTGTATAAGGCCAATCATTATCACCTGACAGTAGAGACCGCAGACCACCAGATGATATACGTCGACACTACCGATGTCTGGGAGATAGCCGATGTCGTGGGCATCATTGTCATGCCCGAGCAAATCACTGTCGAATGAAGCCGGCGTTTTCGTTAAGCCAAATGGGCAGAGGCTGAGCTTGCTCAGACTATGCCATGGATTAATATAAACATGACCGGGATGATGGGCCTACGGGCCGTATAGACATCTCCCGCTACCTCTCTGACAGATGGAAGCTGTGAATAATCCCCTAAGGCGGGGTATGCTGCACAATATGTGACACACCTGCCAACCATCTGTATGAAACACCAAATTGCAAAGATGATAAAGAAAATTCTGTCAGGATTCTCCATAGACAACCGCAAGAGCTGGGCATGGCCATATATCATATTTATGGCCATCTTCGTCGTCTTGCCCCTTATCCTCATCCTTTACTACTCGCTCATCGACACCTCAGGCAATCTCACACTGCGCAATTTCGAGAAATTCTTCCTGCAGACAGAGTCGGTGAACACACTCGTCTACTCCATAGGCATAGCCATGCTGACGACACTTATCTGCATCCTCCTCGCCTATCCCGCCGCCCTCTTCATGGCTGCGAGAGAGTACAGGGTGCCCCGTGTCATGACGGTGCTCTTCATCCTGCCTATGTGGATAAATATGCTTCTGCGGACTCTCGCCACTGTGGCGCTGTTCGATTTCCTCTCACTGCCTCTCGACGAGAACGCCCTCCTCTTCGGACTGGTATATAACTTCCTGCCCTTCATGATGTTCCCAATATACAACACGCTGCAGAAGATGGACCGCCATCTCATCGAGGCGGCACAGGACCTCGGCGCCAACAACTGGCGCGTATTCACCAAGGTGGTGCTACCGCTCTCCATGCCCGGTGTCTATTCGGGCATAGTGATGGTCTTCCTGCCCACCGTGTCGACATTCGCCGTGGCCGAGCTGCTTACAATGAACAACATAAAGCTGTTCGGAACGACTATACAGGAGAACATCAGCTCAGGCATAATGCTCAACTATGGTGCCGCCCTGTCGCTCATACTGCTCGCACTGATATGCCTCACAAGCTTCTTTGACGACAGCGCCGATAAGGAAGGAGGTGAGATATGACAATAAAGGCCAATTGGAACCGAATTGCAGCCCATGCCTATCTGTGGATGCTCCTGCTGCTGCTCTATCTCCCGATAATCATCATCATCGTCTATTCTTTCACCGAGGCGAAGGTCTTGGGCAACTGGTCTGGATTCTCCCTGCGGCTGTACAGCAATCTCTTCTCTGGCACATCGCAGGGCGCACACACCCTCTATGCCGCCATAGAGAACACCATCATCATAGCCCTCCTGGCAGCAACAGTCTCGACGCTGATGGGCACTGTCGCCGCGATAGGCATACACAACATGAGGGGAATGGCACGCCGCACAGTGACATTCCTCAACAATGTGCCGATGATAAATCCCGACATAATAACCGGTATATCAATCTTCCTGCTCTTTGTCTTCCTCGGCATCTCGCGCGGAATGTTCACCGTCATCTGTGCCCATATAGCCTTCTGCACCCCCTATGTCCTTTGCGTCATGCCAAGGCTGACAACGATGAACCCAAACATATACGAGGCGGCGCTCGACCTCGGTGCCACACCATGGCAGGCATTCAGGAAAGTGCTTCTGCCTGAGCTCCTCCCGGGCATGGTGAGCGGATTCATACTCGCTGTCACACTCTCTATCGACGACTTTGCGGTCACGTTCTTCACGAAAGGCAGCGACGGACTTGACACTCTCTCAACATATATCTATGCCGACGCCCGCAAGGGTGGACTGACACCTGAGCTGAGACCACTCTCCGCACTCATATTCGTGACGATGCTTCTGCTGCTCGTCGTCGTGAACATAAGGGCCAGCAGACAGAAAAAAGAACAGAAGAAGAAAGGAAAATGAAGATGAAAGACAGACTCCACCTCATCATAACCGTCATCATACTGTGCATGATGCCTGGCGTGGTGCAGGCTCTTGAGCGGCACGAGATACTCAAGGTCTACAACTGGGCCGACTATATCGACGAGGACCTCCTGCCTGAGTTTGAGAAGTGGTACCAGAGACAGACAGGAAAGTATATACATGTACAGATGCAGACATTCGACATCAACGAGAACATGCTTGCCGAGATAGAGGTAGGACACGAGGACTATGATGTCATATGCCCCTCAGAGTACATCATCGAGCGTATGCTGCGCAAGAAACTCTTGCAGCCTATCAGGAAAGATATAATATCAAGGACAAACACCCCCTCATACTTTGACAATGTCTCTCCCTTTGCCGTCAGGATGTTCCAGGAGATGGCCCCAAAAGGCTCCAAGATAAATGTCAGCGACTATGCCGTGGGATATATGTGGGGAACAACAGGATTCCTGTATAACAAGAAATACCTGAAAGCCTCCGACCTCAAGTCGTGGGGAGCGCTCTATGACACTCGCCTGATGGGGAAGATACTCATGAAAGACGCTTTCAGGGATGTCTACTCATGCCTGATATGCTACGCCTGCATTGACGACATAAAGGCGGGGAAAGTGACACGCAGTGAGCTCGTCGGGCATGTGACGGACGAGAGGATACGCCTCGTCGAGGACTTGGTGAAGCGTGCCAAGCCTAATATCTTCGGATGGGAGGTCGATTTCGGGAAAGAGACAATGACAAAGGGAAAGGCATGGGCAAACATGACATGGAGCGGAGATGCCGCATGGGCCATCGAAGAGGCTGCCGAGGTAGGCGTTGACCTTGACTATGTCGTGCCAGAAGAAGGCTCCAATGTGTGGTTTGACGGATGGGCGATACCCATTTACGCAAAGAATCCCGAGGCAGCAAGCTATTTCATCAACTTCCTCTGCATGCCAGAGAACGCTATACGTAATATGGAGGCCATAGGATATGTCTCTGTCATAGGCTCGAGAGAGGTGATGGAAGGTATGATGGAAGACGATGACAGCGGAGTCCCCTTTGTCGACGCAAGCTACATCTTCGGCGAGGAGGGACGCCATGTGAGGCTCAGACAGGTCTACTATCCCGACAAAGCGGTCATTGAAAGATGCGCGCTGATGCACGACTGTGCCGACAAGACAGAGGCCATGGTGGATATGTGGAGCAGGGTGAAGGGCGACTCGCTGAATGTAAGGATGATACTCGTCATCTGCTCTGTCATGGGCATCATATGCTTCGTCTGGCTGTCTGGCAAATACAGACACCACCGCAGAATGGCACACAGAAGGAAAAGACTGTCGCGTCTGGCGGCTAAGAAATGATGAGACAATAGCATGGTCAACAACCTGTGCATCTATGCCACAGACAGCGAGGCGGCAGCCTGCTAACGTCAACATACAGGCTGACAAAGACGAAAACCTATACATTATAGTGAAAAATGAGATTGGACGGATGTGCCACAGGCATCCATACAGGCTGTGACATATCCGTTTATGATGTCCGAACTCTTAATTTTTACAAATAATACAGCATATAGACATTAATGTGAAAAAATATTGCTAATTTTGTGGCATAAATGTGCATATTGCCTTAACAGTCACAGCCTATGGCATCAAACAGAGCCATTTGTCGTGAAAGCCAAGACAATAGGCACAAGGGAAGAAAACGTCTGTATCTATACGAACATTTCATACATCAATATAAACAATGAACACAGGTAAGATAGACGTCCTGCTCGGTCTGCAGTGGGGCGACGAAGGAAAAGGCAAGGTGGTCGATGTCCTGACCCCAAAATATGATGTTGTCGCCAGATTCCAGGGTGGTCCGAACGCTGGACACACACTTGAGTTTGAAGGACAGAAGTATGTTCTCCGCTCTATCCCCTCAGGAATATTCCAGGGTGGCAAGGTCAATATCATTGGTAATGGAGTCGTCCTCGCCCCAGACCTCTTCATGGGCGAGGCAAAGGATCTCGACAAGAGTGGACACCCTCTTACAGAACGTCTGCATATATCAAAGAAAGCACACCTCATCATGCCTACCCACCGTATCCTCGACGCTGCATATGAGTCGCTGAAAGGAAAGGACAAGGTCGGAACGACTGGCAAGGGAATAGGTCCGACATATACTGACAAGACATCGAGAAATGGTCTCCGGGTGGGAGATATACTCGACGGATTCGAGCAGAAATACGCAGCCCACAAGGCACGCCATATCAGCATGCTGAAAGCTCTGGGATATGAATACGACGAGAAAGCTCTTGAGGAGACAGAGAAGGTATGGCTCGAGGGCATTGAGTATCTCAAGAGATTCAAGATTGTCGACTCAGAACATGAGATAGGACGTGTGCTGAAGGCAGGCAAGTCAATCCTTGCCGAGGGAGCACAGGGCACACTCCTCGATGTCGATTTCGGCTCCTATCCCTTCGTGACATCAAGCAATACCATCTGTGCCGGTGCATGCACAGGCCTCGGTGTGGGCCCTAACAAGATTGGAGAGGTATATGGTATCATGAAAGCCTACTGCACACGCGTCGGTGCAGGCCCATTCCCGACAGAGCTCTTCGATGAGACTGGAGCGAAGATGCGTGCCATCGGACACGAGTATGGTGCTGTGACAGGACGTGAGCGCCGCTGCGGATGGATAGACCTCGTGGCCCTCAGATATGCCATAATGATTAACGGTGTCACACAGCTCATAATGATGAAGAGCGATGTCCTCGACACCTTCCCGACGATAAAGGCTTGCACAGCATACAAGGTGAACGGTGTGGAGACACGCGACTTCCCATTCAGCATAGAAAACGGTATAGAGCCTGTATACAAAGAGCTTGAGGGATGGCAGACGGATATGACACGATTCACAAGCGAGGACGAGTTCCCACAGCAGTTCAAAGACTATATCAAATTCCTTGAGACTGAGCTTGAGACTCCTATCACGATTATATCTATCGGTCCGGACAGAGAGCAGACAATAGTAAGGAATTGACGCCCACGGAGGCCAGACTTACATAACCACAGGATAGCCTGAGGGTCGACAGGGCTCATCTGAGAGCATGCTGAAGGCGTCGCCCGTATGGCGCATGACAACAGGCTGTCACCGTACGCGATAACAAGACAGAGAATATGCCGCCCCAGGAGAACGGTGGACAGTACCGCCGTAAGCCCCCTGAGCCGGCATTTTTCTACCTTATGGGCAAGTCTGTCCTATGGCATGTGAGGCAAACACCGACCGCACAGTATACTACGTCCCTAATGGCGGCAGTATATGGCAGAGTGGATGGCTCTCCAGGATGAGACAAACAAAGACAAGAACATAAACATAACATACCCGACACAAAACATGAAACCAGGTATACCTAAGGGTACACGCGACTTCGGCCCTGTAGAGATGGCCAAGCGCAACTATATCTTCAACACGATAAAGGATGTCTACGCTCTGTATGGTTTCCAGCAGATCGAGACACCAGCCATGGAGAATCTCTCAACGCTCATGGGCAAATATGGCGAGGAGGGCGACAAGCTGCTCTTCAAGATTCTCAACTCTGGAGACTTCCTCCACGGCATGACACCCGATGAGATAGCAAACACCCCGACACTGAGACTCGCCGCACGCTTCTGTGAGAAAGGCCTAAGATACGACCTCACAGTACCTTTCGCGCGGTATGTCGTGCAGCATAGGGAAGAGCTCCAGATGCCCTTCAAAAGATACCAGATACAACCAGTATGGCGTGCCGACCGCCCTCAGAAGGGAAGATACCGCGAGTTCTACCAGTGTGATGCCGATGTGGTAGGCTCTGACTCGCTCCTCAATGAGGTGGAATTGATGCAGATAGTCGACACGGTGTTCACTAAGTTCGGGATACGTGTGCTCATAAAAATCAACAACCGCAAGATTCTGACTGGTATAGCAGAGGTGATTGGAGAGGCTGACAAGATTGTCGATATCACTGTCGCCATAGACAAACTCGACAAGATAGGGCTTGACGCTGTCAACGACGAGTTGCGTGCGTGTGGCGTATCTGACGAGGCGATAGAGAAGCTCCAGCCTATCATAAAGCTCCAGGGAAGCAATGACGAGAAACTTGACACTATCGCCGAGGTCCTCTCTGCAAGCGAGACAGGACTGAAGGGTGTCAGCGAATGCCGTGTCATACTCAACGCACTGAGGGGACAGCTGGAGAATGAGATAGAGCTCGACCTGACTCTCGCACGTGGACTGAACTATTATACAGGTGCGATATTCGAGGTGAAGGCTCTCGATGTGCAGATTGGTTCCATAACAGGCGGAGGAAGATATGACAACCTCACCGGAATCTTCGGCATGCCAGGACTATCAGGCGTAGGCATATCGTTCGGTGCCGACCGCATATATGATGTCCTCAACCAGCTTGACCTCTACCCGAAAGAGGCGGTCAACACAACACAGCTGCTATTCATCAACTTCGGAGAGAAGGAGACTGCCTACTGCCTGCCTGTCGCATCACAGGCACGGCGCGCCGGAATACGTACCGAAGTCTTCCCCGACGCTGTGAAGATGAAGAAGCAGATGTCATATGCCAACGCCAAGAACATCCCATTCGTAGCCCTCGCTGGAGAGAACGAGATAGCCGAAGGCAAACTGACCCTGAAGAATATGGCTACAGGAGAGCAGGCGCTGGTGACAGCTGAGGAGATGATATCCATGATAACAGAATAACCGGGAACAGCGGGACAGACCGACGGAACAGGCTTGCCCCGCTGATTCTCCATCCGTTCTCCAGATGGCATGAGGGGCTTCTACATGCGGCAGGTCTCGCCTCATGGCAGTGGCTGACAATGCTTCAGCTGACTAAGGATGGTTATATTGGCGCTCCATAAAGACATACACTGAACCTTAATCAAACAACGATAAAGACACATAACATGCATCGCATATTATCATTAGCAATATTGACAGCAATATGCCTGCTCGTGATGTCGTCCTCTGAACATAAGACGACAATATTCATGGTAGGCGACTCGACAATGGCCGATAAGGATATATCCAAAGGCTCGCCAGAACGTGGATGGGGAATGGTGCTGCAAGGCTGCTTCACGGACGATATCATAGTGGAGAATCACGCCAAGAACGGACGCTCCTCTATATCGTTCATCAACGAGGGATTGTGGCAGAAAGTGCTCGAGAGGATAAAGCCGGGAGACTATGTCTTCATACAGTTCGGGCATAACGACGAGAAACATGACCAGCCAGGCAAGGCAAAACGATTCGCAAAGCCAGGCTCCTCGTTCGATGATAACCTGACGAGATATGTCAATGAGACAAGGGAGAGGGGTGGTATACCTGTCCTCTTCAACAGTGTCGAGAGGCGTCTGTTCTTCGACGCACGTAAAGCTGAGAGCGCCAAGCGCGACTCGCTTGCCAGCTCGAAGACTGCGAAGGCTGATGATGAGACGCTGCGCGATGTTGAGTATGGCGATGAGGAGGTGAACACTCTCTATCTCGTGCCGACACACTACACCCTCGATGGAGACTATACGGCTGTACCGCGGATTGTGGCAAAGAAGACAGGCACGCCATTCGTCGACGCCACTACCATAAGCCATAACATGGAACAGGACCACGGTGTCGTAGGGTCGCGCAAGCTCCACGTGTGGCTGAAGCCAGGAGAGATAGCAAGCATACCGAAGGGGCGGCGTGACAATACCCACTATAGCATTTATGGAGCACACGTCATCGCAAATCTCCTTGCCGACGCTATCGGCGATGCAGTGCCAGCCTTGAAACCCTACGTGCGCCATTACGATTATGTCGTGTCGGCCGAGGGACGCGGCAATTACATGACTGTCGAGGATGCAGTAGCCGATATTCCTCAGGGGAAAAAGACCACGGTACTCATCCTTGACGGCAAACATAAAAGACCATCGGCAGGGAAGAACATCAGATATGAGGTGCGCGAGGGTGCTGAGCTAACAAAATGACAGCCCCTGAAACAGAACAAACACAAATAGAATAACTGACAAATACAGCCACATGGACAACCAGAAGAGCCCACAGACGACATCGCGAGCCACGAGACTGCATCATGCAATCAGCGTGAGGGATGCCGTTTGTGGGCTCTTCATGCTTCTCCTCCTCGTATCGTGCAGCACCGGGAAACTGCTGCCCGGAGAGACAGAGCTGAAGCGTGTGAATATCCTAAGCACAGACGAGAACGTTGATGCTGCCGCCCTTAGGCCCTATGTCATACAGCGCCCTGGAATGCAGGGGGGCAAGAAGCGGAAAGTCGCCTACGACTCCACGAAGACCGCCCTCTCATGCCGTGACCTCACCCAGGCCCTCAACAACGAGGGGTTCCTGCATGCTGATGTGACGGCGGAGGCAACGCCATATAAGGGAAAGAAGACAAAGACAGAGGTCACCTATACACTCCACCCAAGAGAGCGGTATACCGTAAGCAGCATCAAGCGTGACATACGTGACAGGGCGATAGACAGCCTGCTGACAGCATCCTACAAGTCTGAGCTGGCCGCAGGCAAGCCTTTCTCTGTCGCTGCGCTCAACCGTGAGCGTGACGCCATCACACATCTGCTTCAGGATCGTGGCTATTACAAGTTCAACAAGGACTTTGTGAAGTTCTATGCCGATACCATAGCCGGCTCTACAAATGTCGACGTGACCCTTCTCCTGACCCTATATAGAGCCAACAGCCGTTCCCCCGAGACGGAACATCCGGTATACACTCTCGGGAAGATAACATACCATAATGCCGGACAACGGCTTACAACGGAGACTGACACGCTGTCAGATGAGCGTCCGCTGCCTCTCAGACCCTCAGTCCTTGACGAGAACACATCCATCGAGAGCGGACGTCTGTATAGCGCATCGGCTCTGCAGCGGACATACCAGCGCTTCGCCCGTCTCAGCGCACTGAGATATACCAATGTCTCAATGACAGAGCGTGGAGACACTCTCGACTGTGATATAGCCATCGCGCCGAACAAGCCTAACACTATCTCCATACAGCCAGAGGGGACCAACACCTCAGGAGATTTCGGGGCTGCGGTGTCGTTGACATACGAGAACCGCAACCTCTTCAGAGGCTCTGAGACTCTCTCGCTCTCCCTGAGAGGCTCTTACGAGGCCATAACGGGACTGGAGGGGTATAACAACCAGGATTACATAGAGTATGGTGTGGAGGCAAGGCTGCAGTTCCCACGATTCCTCGCGCCTTTCGTCTCGCGTTTCTTCAAGCGCATGATATTGTCGACATCTGAGCTTAGCGTAGCCTATAACTCACAGGACAGGCCAGAATTCCACCGCCGCATGTTCTCTGCCGCGTGGCGATACAAATGGGCTGAGCCGAGACACCACACCAGCTACACTTTCGACCTTCTTGACCTGAACTATGTCTTCATGCCTTGGATATCGGAGACATTCAAGAAAGACTACCTCGACTCAGAGACATCGAACAATGTCATCCTGCGCTATAACTACGAGGACCTGTTCATCATGAAGATGGGATTCGGCCTTAACTATAACAACGGCATCAACGCCTTGAAACTGAATTTTGAGACATCGGGCAATCTCCTGCAGCTCATATCCCGTTCAGGGACATTCTCCAAGAATGCCGAGGGACAGTATACCCTCTTCAATATAGCTTTCGCCCAGTATGTGAAGTTTGATATTGACGCCACACACCGCATCACGCTGTCACCTCATTCTGAGCTCTTCCTTCACGGTGGCCTTGGCGTGGCTTATCCCTATGGCAACTCTTCTGTGCTGCCTTTTGAGAAAAGATACTTCTCTGGTGGAGCTAACAGCGTGAGAGGATGGAGCGTGAGGGAACTCGGGCCAGGCTCGTACAAGGGAACAGACGGACGTATCGACTTCATCAACCAGACGGGCGACATCAGGCTCGACCTCAACCTTGAATATCGTGCCTTCCTCTTCTGGAAACTCTATGGCGCCGCTTTCGTCGATGCCGGTAATATATGGACCATACGCAACTATGAGAGCCAGCCGGGAGGACAGTTCCGATTCAAGAATATCCTGCGCGATATGGCTGTCGCTTACGGCCTTGGCGTGCGCCTGAACTTCAGCTACTTCTTCCTCCGTCTTGATGCTGGCATGAAAGCTGTCAATCCAGCTTATACGACAAGCCGTGAGCATTACCCCGTCATTCATCCACGCCTCTCGCGCGACTTGACATTCCATTTCGCTGTCGGCCTGCCATTCTGACGATGGCCAGCGTTTGACAGCGACGCCATACCCACCCACTCTCCATCTGTGCCCGCACGCTCATCGTGTCGTGCTTCCACACCTTGTATCCAGCGTTAATCCCACGACATGCCAGTGCTCTTCCCCATATCATTGTATGTCAGGGATTGTAGATGGAAATCTTACATATCATATTATAATATCAGGCAGGCTGTTCCTAATCTGGAAACAGTCTGCCTGAAATCTTTATATGGACTGGATAACATGCCCAAACAGCACCATGCCTTCCGATATACTTTTCCCTATACCTTGTTTCCTGCCCCATCCGCCCCGAGACAATAATACGGCCTGAATGTTGAGGCGCCTCCACGTGTGTCGGGCATGGCATCAGGCGCGCATGGAGTTGGGTACAGTCAGCATATCATCTCTAAGGAAGACAAGGGGTGGGATTGTCCGCTATGCCTGCCCCGTCAGCATGTCTTGGCTTCAGAATCTCATTTCCTCGACCTCGGTGTCGGCGGGCCTGAAGAGCCATCCTGTAGCGTGAGGCTTGTCGGCTTTGTATATCTTCCATTCCACCTTGTCCCATTCTATGCGGTCAGTGCTCTGTGCCACAGGCACGTGGGGCAGTGCAGAGCCGTCCTTCACCATAATGATGATAGGGAGAGCCTCAGCCTCTATGCGATGCCATCCCGGGCTGTATGTCTTTCCGGTCTGATAGTCTATCCATTTCTCCTTGCCTGGTAGGTATACATCCCGTGAGGTCTCATCATCAAGCATCGGTGCGACAAGCATCTGGCTGCCGAATATGTACTCGTCGTCGACAAGCCATGCGCCAGGGTCATCGGGATATTCGAGCAGGAGCGCACGCTGCATAGGCCATCCCTTGTCGGCCGACATCTTCGCCTGGGCATAGACATACGGCATAAGCTTATACTTCATCTCGGCACACTCACGGTAGAAATCCACGAATGCGTCGTTATACAGCCAAGGCTCTGTGTCCACTCCGTGAGCCCTGCTGTGGCTCGTCATGAATCCATAGGGCAGCCAGCGCCGGTAGAGACGCTCTGGGCTTTTAGTGACGAATCCGCCCATGTCATTGCTCCAGAATGTGAACCCTGAGAGTCCGAGTGAGAGCCCCGCACGCACTGTACCATGCAGTCCGGTGTTTGTCGTCGCTGCGTCTCCGCCCCAATGGAGTGGGTAACGCTGTGAACCTGCCCATGCGGAGCGGGCCCAGATGATTCCCTCTCCTCCATTAATCTGGCGTATGATATCGTATGCGGCCTTGTTATAGCGCACGGGATAGAGATTGTGCTCATACATGCCTGTGCGGCCATTATGGTACACACCGTTAATATAAGGGGCAGCCTCCCCGAAGTCTGCCTTTATGACTCCGACACCCTGGCGTAGCAGTCCGGCAAGCTTACCCTGATACCATGTCACGGTCTCGGGATTGGTGAAGTCGAGCACGGCATCCTCAACAGGCAGACCGCCTTTGCCATTCCTTACGGCAAGTCCACGCTCTACCAGCTCGTTGAAGTATCTGTTCTTAGGAGTGAAATACGTCAGCTGCCATAGACAGACATGGAATCCATCCTTCTTCATGTCCGAGAGCATACGTGTGGGATTCTTGAAACGGTCTTTGGCAAACTGATAGTCACACTGCCAGTCTGTCCCGAACCATCCTGTGTCGAAGTGTATGACATCAGTTGGTATGCGCAGGTCTCTCAGTTTCCGGGCGACATCTCTTCCCTCCTGCTCTGAGAAGTATGTTATGCGGCTCTGCCATGTCCCGAATGACCATAGCGGGGGCAGCTCAGGGCGTCCCACAAGCGCTGTGTATGATGAGAGGATATCCTTCGGCTCGCCGAAGAATATGAAGAAATCCATGTCCTCGTCGGCCATGAACAGGCGTGTGGCACCAATGTATGACTGGCCGAAATCACATGTGACAGGAGCTGCTGTATGCATGAAAATCCCGTATCCACGGTTAGAGAAGAAGAACGGTATCGGCTTGTACATGTCGGGTGTCTCTGGCCCCTGCGGGTCTGTGACAAAGAGGTTCAGTTTCTGCCCGACCTTGTTGAGGGCTGTCGCGCTCTCCCCACAGCCATATATGCGCTCGCCGGGTGAGAGGGAGAATACAGGGTTTATGCAGCGGCTGTTGTCGGCACCACGCTTCATGAACAAGAATGGTGGCACTTTCACCTGTGTCGAGTCGTTGTCGCTCCACGCCCTTGTGTGTGACAGTTCCTTGCCATCCTTGTCGCGTATGATTATGCGCCAGGGATATGACTGTATCTCGATGATGCCGTTGTCCGAGACGTATCTGACACCCTTCGCATCACGGCTGACACGCCATTGGCCGCGTCCATCGGCAGGAGGGCCTGCCAGCATCACCTCGTCGCTGTAGTCATCAGCCTTGACGATGGGAGATGTCCGCACTCTCACACGTATTGTACGGCTGTCAACAGGCTCCAGGCTGAATTTCAGAACAGGGTCGTTGTCATAGGCTGTCCCGGGGAAATCAAGCATCCGTAATGGCTGGTGGAGATATGTGTTGGCATTGAAAGCCTGACGTGGCATGAGCTGCTGGCGCTTCCATTTCAGCTCGCCTGTGCCTGTCGCGGTGTCGAATGCTACAAGACTGTCTGCAAAGAAGAAGATGCTGCTGAAATCAGAGAACTGCTGGCTGATATCCATACTCTGCCCCTGGAGGTATGGGATGCCGTTGTTTGTGGTCTGCTGCGCCGAGGCGGTAAGGGGGAGCAGAGTGGCGAGGCATACCGATGCCGATAGAATTTTGTGTCTCATGTTTGTATGGTTGGTTAGTATTGGGCGAATGTCTCTCCATGTGTCTGGCCCCGGAAAGCTGTTTCATATGACATGCACAGGATGACATTCATCCGATATGTGTATAATACTTGTTATCTGTAGATAGTTAGTCTGGTGCAAATATACTCATTCTTAGTGATATAGCCAAGAAAATACACGCCTTTTTTTCTTCCCGAATAGTGATGGGGCTGATACGCCACGCGTCCCCGTGAATTCTTCCCCATGTTTCTCTCATGCCCTCCTTCCGCCTCATGTCATGGCCTGAGAGAATTCTCGTGGAGGGATATGAATGCTCATGATGCTGATAATGACTATTCATGATTATCGCTGTCCGGTAAAGACTATCATCATCTTGGGATTATTTGTCATACTGATGGACACCCCACATTCTGACGAATAGGCATGTCTGCCAGAGTCAACTTGTCACAAGCCATCATATAGGTTTTTCGGACGGCGATGCTCACTGTCTTTCCATCGGGAGCAACAACCAATGATAAGACTCTCTGGACTGTCAAAGCCTTTCTGCCCTATGGAAGAATGCTCAAAACCGGGATGCAGGATGTTTTTTTGACAATGTCTCATTGCCAGAATTCCACAGCCTTCACTGCCCCGAACAGCATGCTTTTCCATACAATACCAATGAGGCTGTCATTCAGTATCTCTTAGCCTCCCATTCAGAGCCTGTGAGGCTGTCATTCAATACGAATTGGAAAACCGTCATACTTGCTCCCTGTTTTATGCTCTTGAGAGAGGGAATGCCGTGGTGTTACTTATTGTTGATAATACGTTGATGTGTAGTGTGTTACCCGCTTTTGTGCTTCACAAGTGGGCGAGAACCATATCCTTCTGCTTGTATGCCTATGCATTGTCCTACGCATATTATGTCCACGTCTTCGCCTTTATGCAAGAAAAGCGTTGGCTTTGCCTTCGTCTTCTTCCGTCACGATTTAACTTTCGTTGAATATCGGCCGCACTCGGCATAGCCAAGCAAGCTTGACTCTGCTCTCATTTGCACGATTTAACTTTCGTTGAATATCGGCTGCACTCGGCATAGCCAAGCAAGCTTGGCTCTGCTCTCATTTGCACGATTTAACTTTCGTTGAATATCGGCTGCACTCGGCATAGCCAAGCAAGCTTGGCTCTGCTCTCATTTGCACGATTTAACTTTCGTTGAATATCGGCTGCACTCGGCAT
>SAMEA3663036__coassemble_483_pt1 | contig 18697 bp, 18 predicted proteins | sample SAMEA3663036__metabat2_high_PE_004 | metagenome-assembled genome bin SAMEA3663036 (sample SAMEA3663036) | pig gut metagenome | biome: pig gut; feature: pig-associated habitat; material: faeces | place: France | collected 2012
TGTGCCGCATGCCTCGGCGTCGTCGATGGTGCGTGGAGCCACGGCGCTATCTGCCAGGGGGTCCTCGTCGCCGAAGAGCCCGCCTCCGGAGAATGCCTGTGGCATGATGCGCTGCCGTGTCCTGTCACACAGAAGCGCGGAGGCGAAGGCGAGGGCAAGCGCGAGACTGCCATAGCCGGTCTTGCCACAGAGCATGAGGGCATGTGGGACACGGTCGGCCACTATCAGCGAGCGCAACCTGTCCTTAACTTCTTCCTGTCCTATGACTGCGGTCCATTCCATAATGTTCTCTGCGGGTGTGACGTACGTACATAATATAATGCAAAGTTAAGCATATTTTTCGAAACGCCACACACAATAGGCTAAAAAACTATATTTTTTAACCAATGCCTTTATATGTATCAAGTTGGGAGGCGTCTGCCACCATGTTTTCAGCACACGGAACAATCCTCAAGACACTGCCGCACGGGTGTCGATTGCCATGCTGCCGGCATGGTTTCTCGTCGTGTCATGGTGTGTCTCTCACGTGGTTTCTCCCATACCAGCCTCACGGATGGCAAGGGGTTATGTACAAAGGATTGCCAGTCATTTTGCCAGACACCACCAATAACACCCCGGAAAACTGCCTGTATTATTATAATTACTCAGTCTCTACATCATAATTACTGTGTCTTTATAATATAATTACTCAGTCTTTATATTGTATTTACTGAGTCTTTATATAACCATTTCTATATAGTTATCTTATTTTGCTGTGAAAATCGGATGATATGGCGCTGCATGGCCGACGGGCACGCTGGGCTTGCATCCCGAGGGGCGGCCACTGCGAGGAGGCAGACTTGGAGGTTGGATATCAGCATGGTGGGGTCTCGAAGAAAAAGAAATGTATTTTTCTTGCGTATGAAATAGAAAACGATTACCTTTGTAAGGTGAATGTCATGGACATCCACAAAAGCATCATGCAGATACAGGGGGACATCCCACGACAACCCATGAGACGACCGGGGAATCCCGGAACGAGAACACTGACGCGGGGGACACTCCCACCCTCTCCACCTTAAACCTCTTCTACGAAAAACTATGAAACATCTATCGACATTGCTGGCAGCGGCTGCCATGGCGGCTGCCTATGCCTTACCTCTATCTCCGGCCTATGCCGCCGGCTGTTCTTCCACATCACCTAATTCTCCCAGGGGGGCATCGGCCGAATGGCTGAGTGGGGCTCCTGACTGTCAGCAGAAGGCACGGCAGAAGGTCTCGAAGCGCCGCACAGCAGCTCCCGTTGAGGGATATAAGCCTCTCGACGCCTCCTGCCCTGTCATGTTCTATGGCGACAGGGTCAGCTTTGGCGGACAGGAGTACACGCTCGACGAGAGGACTCTGTTCATCGACGGACAGCTCAGTGACGATGTCGTCTCACGCTATGAGCATGTCTACAACAGCTTCACAAAGGCTGCGGAGGCGCTCACCGACGGCACTCCCGACAAGCCTATGACGCTGCTCGTCGCGCCATACGTCTACTGGATTGACAATCCTGACGACAAGGAGATACGTATCGGGAAGGATGGCAGGGAGCCCTTCGGACTCATCGTGAGATGCCAGAACCTCCATATCACAGGGCTCTGTGACGATGCCCGCAATGTCGTGCTCGCCTCGAACAGGGGGCAGACACAGGGCGCCATAGGCAATTTCACGATGTTCGACTTCTGGGGCGACGGACTGGAGGTGAGGAATCTGACGATGGGTAACTTCTGCAATGTCGACCTTGTGTACCCGCTGAAACCGTCACTCAACCGTGAGCGGCGCATGTCTGCCATTACACAGGCACATGTGGCATACTGCCACGGAGACAGGATCCTGGCTGATAATGTCCGCTTCATCAGCCGCCTGAACATGAATCCGCTGAACGGAGCGAGACGTATACTATTCAACAACTGCCACATGGAGAGCACTGACGACGCCCTGACTGGGACTGGCGTCTATCTCCATTGCACTCTCGACTTCTACGGACAGAAGCCTTTCTGGCGCAGCGATATGGGCGGGACGGTGTTCCTCGACTGTGACTTCACTGTATGCCACGACGAGGACAGGCAGTATTTCTGCAAGGCGGTGGGGCCGCTCTCCATCATTGACTGCCGATACCATGTCAGGAAACCTGTCTATGCGGGATGGACACACACACCGACTGAATGGCTCAGGTGTTACCAATATAACGTCAGCATGAACGGACAACCATATATAATAGGTGGGGAGAAACCGTACAACACCATATTCATGGACCAGAGGGATATCCTGGGGGCTTACCGCCTGACGGACAACGATGGGGTCTTCTACAACACATACAACCTGCTGAGGGGTGATGACGGATGGGACCCGCTGAATGTCAGACCTCGCGTGGAGGCCATAGCCACAAAGACGGGGAAGGACGTGGGGAATATGCCGACATGCCTCGCTGTCTCACCGCTTGAGACGACTATACAGACAGGTGGCGAACCGCTGACACTGCGGGCCACGACAAAGCGCCACGCGAACTACGAGACGCACAACAGGGTTGTGAGATGGCGCGTGGAACAGGGACATGAGGCTGATGTCAGACTGTCGCAGACTGAGGGAGGCGAATGCAAGGTGACTGCGACTAACCATGACGACGAGACAAAACGGCTCTCTGTCATAGCATACACCGACGACGGACTGGAGTGTGCTGCAGAGCTGACGGTAAAGCCTGACTTCATCGCTCCGCCAAGCTTCACATCGCTCCCACGTCTTTCTGTGGGCAAGGGGATGGCAACGGTCGACTACAGCCTTGACCTCGGGGGACGGAAGGACGAGTCGCTCATAACATGGTACAGATGCAGCCGCAAGGACGGTAGCGACCGCATACCTGTCGCCGTCTCACGTCTCGGGAAGCCTGAGATGACGTACAGGCTGACAAAGGAGGATGTGGGACACTATATCATGGCGGCTGTCGAGCCAAAACATCTGCGCTGCACTCCGGGCGAGGCTGTGAGCGCAATGACGAAGACGGTGGTGAGGAGCGGACAGGTGATTATGTCTGATATCCTCGAGACTGACTTCCAGAACTTCCCATGCCACAACCAGCCACGCCTGATACCTGGAACATGGACAATAGGCGGATACAAGCCGATAGACACGGCTGAGTATGACTGGACGGTAAATCCCGACAAGGACTACTGGACATACGGCGAGGGAATAAACGGAACACGGGGGACAGGACTGCTGCAGATAGAGAAGGGGGCACGGTTGCTCTACACTCCGCTGCCGAGAACATATGGCGACATGGACATAACCCTGTGCGTAGACCCAAGCAAGACAGCAGGACAGGGTTTCGGAAGCGCCACAGGACAGTATCTCGACCTGTACATAAAATTCGACACGGAGACACTGACAGGATACGCACTGCGCATAATACGAACGACGAAATACAGCAACGCCGTGGACTTCCTGCTGGTAAGGTACGAGAAAGGCGTTGTGACTCCTGTCTCCGCCCCGGTATCATCAGTATGCTACCGCACAGGTTGCACTATATCACTCTCTGCATCGGGCAACCGCCTGAAGGCTCACGCTGAGACTACGACACCTCTGCCCGACACCTCTGCCGACCCGAACCTCAAGCCATCAGTCGACCTTGAGGCGGAGATAACGCCCAACAGCTTCGGGGGAACAGGCATACAGCATACCGGGTCATGCGGCGAGGGCGCCACAATGCTCCACCGCCTGAGGGTGGAATGGAAATAGAGGTGTCGCCCCGCGGGTTGGACTAAAGTAACACTATCCTATGTCCTGAGGGTGGAATGGAAATAGAGGTCCCGCCCCGCTGGTTGGACTAAAGTAACACCACCCTATGTCCTGAGGGTGGAATGGAAATAGAGGTGTCGCCCCCGCTGGTGACCTCAACCGGCCACATACTGACTATCCCTCTCTGTCTGGAACGTTTCATGTGTCTCCGGCAGAGAGGGATTCTCGTATCATGGGCTTATATCCCTCACCGCATTCTGACTGACACCTGAGGGCGACATCTCACCATGGGAGGGTTATGCTACACCTTATATTAATGCAATAGCATAACATGGAACATAGGAGCCTGGGATTATCTTTATTCTGGAAAGTGCTCCTCTGACCATGAAAACCGCACGAGGAATCATGCAGAAACAGCAAAACAGACAGCAAAGTGAAGGTAAAAAGAAGACAAAAGGCCCAAAATACCATACTCGAAGGCATAATATACCATACATGTGGTATTGTGAGGAAGAGAGAAATGGGGTAACTTTGCACTCGTGAATCAGAGACGGGCGCTGTATCTCTGCTAAGCAGCGATACAACACACCCTATTCACTCATGCGAGTCCATGACAAATTTGCACTCGTGAAGAATAAAAACAAATAACAACAATACAAACAAAAAGAAAGGAAAACATTATGGCAATCGCAAAATCTCTTACAGAACTTATCGGCAAGACTCCTCTCCTCGAACTGGGGAAATTCTCACAGCAGAAAGGTATTGAGACTCCTATCGTAGCGAAAATTGAGTACTTCAACCCTGGCGGCTCTGTGAAGGACCGTATCGCACTCGCAATGATAGAGGATGCTGAGAAGAGCGGCACACTGAAGCCGGGGGCAACGATAATAGAGCCGACATCAGGAAACACAGGCGTCGGACTGGCTCTCGTGAGCGCTGTGAAAGGCTATCATCTCATACTTACCATGCCTGAGACGATGTCTGTAGAGCGCCGCAACCTCGTCAAGGCCTATGGGGCAGAAGTGGTGCTGACACCCGGAACAGAGGGCATGAAGGGAGCAATAAGGAAGGCTGAGGAGCTGCGCGACAACACTCCCGGAGCCATAATACTACAGCAGTTTGAGAACAAGGCGAACCCCGCCAAGCATTATGCCACTACCGGCCCTGAGATATGGGAGCAGACAGAGGGCAAGGTGGACATATTCGTCGCTGGTGTCGGGACAGGAGGAACTGTCTCCGGAATAGGCAAGGCGCTGAAGGAGAAGAATCCGGACGTGAGGATAATCGCCGTGGAACCTAAGACATCGCCTGTGCTGAACGGTGGCCAGAGCGGCCCACACAAGATTCAGGGCATCGGAGCAGGATTCATACCAGCAACATATAATGGCGATGTTGTCGACGAGGTGTATGATGTTGACAACGACGACGCCATACGCACAGGACGAGAGCTGGCACAACAGGAGGGTCTGCTCGTGGGCATCTCGTCGGGCGCCGCTGCCTATGCTGCATCGCAGATAGCGCTGAGACCGGAGAACAAGGGCAAACGCATCGTTGTGCTACTCCCTGACACTGGCGAGCGTTACCTCTCTACCGTGCTCTACGCCTTTGACGAATACCCTCTCTGATATACCACATAATAAATACAGGAAAAAATAATGTCCCCTCATGCTGATGCCGACGACAAAAGCATGAGGGGACTGGCGTATAGTCTCCATTGGCGGAGCTAAGATGTCTGCTGCTTGTGTATACGCTCGTTGACAGCATACACATTGATAAGAAACTGCCTCAAGACTCTGTTAGCCCAGCGTCTGAGCTCAACTTCTCTGCGGCTTTTCACACGATAGACTAAGTAGCCGGCTATCAGAACCTTATGGCACTCTCAAGAGCGAGGCGCATCATCTGTGTGAAAGAGTTCTGACGCTCTTCTGCTGACAGAGCCACCTTATTATAGAACGCATCAGATATAGTAAGGATGCAAGCAGCACGCTTCCCTGTCATGTGGGCATTGTGGAACAGCGCGAAACTCTCCATCTCCACACACTCCGTCCCGGTCATGTCACGTATTGTCTCCCAGCCTCCCATTGAGGGGTCGGTATAGAATGCGTCAGACGAATGGACCTTAGCGAGCTTGCAGTCTATGCCTATCTCCTTTGAGGTCTGCATGATAATGTCATTAAGCTCCTCGCTCGGGTATATCTTGTCGGATGTCTCTCCGCTGGCCGAGCGGGCATAAGTCGACTGGCTGAAGGCGTACTCTGCCAGTGCGACATCACGCACCTGAAGGCGCTCAGAGTAAGACCCTGCCGAGCCAATGCGCACGATGTTCTCCACACCATAGAAGTTGTAGAGCTCATAAGAGTATATGCCTATCGAGGGCATGCCCATGCCCGACGCCATGACGCTGACAGGGACTCCCTTGTATGTGCCAGTATAGGCAAGCATGTTACGTACAGTGTTGACAAGACGGGGATTCTCAAGGAATGTCTCAGCGATATATTTCGCTCTCAGCGGATCGCCCGGCATAAGGACGGTCTTCGCATAATCGCCTTTGCTGGCGTTGTTGTGTGGTGTGATCATTTTTTAATTTCCTTTCTGTTAATTAGATATTCAATACCTGTCACTCGGGAACTCTCCCGTAGCCTGGACGTCCCCTCTATATAAGCGTTTCCAGATAGGTCAACAGACCGAAGAAAGCTTGCTTTGGCTATGCCTTGCAAGGAGGAGGAAGACAAAGTCAACCGATGGAGCAGAGGAGAGGAGAGACCGATGTATGGGCAAACAGGAACCACGGATATACCGCATAGGGGGTATGCACCCAAACTTATATCATCCCTATCCGGCTCATCATGATGCACATGTCGGCCTAAACATCACGGCAGACTAACGCTGGCAGCAGCTCACGGAACTCGTCCATGGTATGCACGACAATATCTGCGCCCTCGTCTGCCAGGACGTTGTCGGGCAGCGGCCCTGTATTCACGGCCACTGTGAGGCAGCCAGCAGCGACAGCGGCACGCACACCAAGCGGGGCGTTCTCTACGACAATTGTCTGCCACGGCTCGGTCCCTGCCTTCTCCATGCCACGAAGATATGGGTCAGGGGCGGGTTTGCCACGCTTTATGTTAAGGGCAGTGACCATGATGTCGGGAGAGACAAGGCCGGCGAAATCATGGAGTATGCGTTCCAGGAGGGAGTGCTGGCCACTGCCCGTCACCACGCCTATCCTGAGCCCAAGCTCATGCATGGTCTCCTGAAGGCGGTGGACACCGGGAATCATCGGGGCTGTAGGGCATGCGGCATAGTGCTCTGACTTCACCCTGTACATCTCGACCGACTCCTCGTCGGTTATCTCACGGCCCCAATACCGTCCTGCCACAATCTTTATTGTCTCAAAACCACGCATGCCCTCGAAGGCGTATGCCTCCTCCACGCTCATCGGTATGCCATATGACGCCATGGAGTCGTGCCAGGCTTTCGCATGATTGGCCATAGAGTCATAGAGCACACCGTCCATATCAAACAGGGCGGCACGGGGCTCCCATGAGCCATAGCCATGCTTATGAAGATAATCTTTAATTACTTTTTCCATATGTTTCTGACTGCAAATATAGTGTATTTTCCGTTATAAAACAAATTATCTGACAGAAAAACTCTCTGTCAGAGACAAAGCTTGCTTGACTATGCCTTGCAAGGAGGAGGAAGATGAAATCAAATAAAAAAAGCAGATGACACGAATGCCACCTGCCTTGTTCATGTTTTCCGTTTAGTGTCACCCCATGCCATGCGAAGGAAGCACGACGTGTATGACCTGAAAGCTCTGTGTCATCAGAATCTCCACTTCAGCGCTATAGTAGGATTGACGAAGAAGTTCTTGTCGCTGCCATCAGCAGGAGTGTAGAAGTTGCCGTAGAACTCACACTCTGTACCGATGGAAAGAGGGAAATTCTCCAGGCCACGCAGAGAGTTGAGGTTGAACCACAGCTGTGGCTCACTCGCGAATACCAGCTGGCCATGACCATTAGCCTTTATGCCACGCCAGAAGTCAAAGAATCCGGCGAATGTGAGAGCCTTGTCACAGAATGTTGTGCTCCAAACGCCTGTCACCTGGAACGAAGAATAAGCCTTCGCGCCAAACTGTCCCTTGAAGTACTGCTTGTACATCACCTGGAGTGAATATGTCGTAGAGTAGTCGGCATTGTGACCGTTCCATGCCGGACCTATGAGGGCAGCATTCTGGAAGCGGACTCCGACATTATCATACTTTGTCGATGTGAGACCACCATCATACTCAATATGTGCAGCAAAGCCTTTCTTGCCCACATTGAACTCACGGCTGATCTCCGTATATGCTCCCTTGACACCATCCTTAAGCATATCAAGATCGACGAAATAGTACCATGAGCCGAGTTTGTCTGTGCTGAAATGCTCCAGGGTGAGTGTCATCTTCTGGCGCTCTGGCTGCTCAGAAGAGTAAATGTTGCGGCCGAAATCATAGTGCAGCTGTATATCCTGAGCCACTGCTGCTGTGGCGAAAACGGCCATTATGGCCGACATGAAAATCTTTCTCATTATTTGTTTACTTGCGTTAATATATTAATATGTATATCTGCTGAAACTTAACAGCCATATGGCTTGATGGACTGCAAAAGTACTATATAGGTGTGAAATATCCAAAAATAAGTAAAAAAAAGTTATACAATATAGATACAAGTCAAGTTTTTTGTAACTTTGTGGACAAGTATGCAATCATGCAGGATATATAAAAGCCAAAATCTAACACTAAGATACATTATGGACTACAGAACATTAGGAAAGACCGGGCTAAGCATCTCATCAATAGGATTCGGTGCGTCATCACTTGGCGGAGTATTCCACTCTTTCGACGAGAACCGCGGCATAGATGCCGTCTTCGCTGCCATAGACGCCGGGATAAACTATATTGACGTGTCGCCTTACTACGGACATTACAAGGCAGAGACTGTCCTGGGAAAAGCGCTGAAAGATATTCCACACTCAAAATACACACTGTCGACAAAGGTCGGGCGGTACGGCAAGGACGGAAAGAACATATGGGACTACTCGGCAGAGAGGGTACGCACATCGGCCTACGAGTCGATGGAACGACTCAACATAGACCATATTGACATACTCTTCGTGCACGATATAGAATTTCAGGCTTCACTGCCAGGAGGGCTGCAGAAGATTGCCGACGAGACACTGCCTGCCTTAGCGAGACTGAAAGAGGAGGGCGTGGTGAGCCACATCGGGTGTACAGACCTCCAGCTTGAGAATCTGAAATGGATAATTGAGCATACTCCGAAGGGCACAATAGAGTGTCTGCTCTCTTTCTGCCACTACTGCCTGAATGACGACAAGCTCGTGGATTTCATCGACTTCTTTGAGGAGAACGGTGTCGGAGTAATAAATGCATCACCATTCTCCATGGGACTGCTGACAGAGCGCGGCGTGCCTGACTGGCATCCCGCCCCGAAACCTCTCGTGGAGAAATGCAGGCAGGCGGCAGAATACTGCAAGAGTGTCGGATACCCTATAGAGAAGCTGGCAATGCAATACTCACATGCCAACCCACGCATAGCATCGACTGTCTTCTCAACAACACGCCCTGAGAATCTGCTGAAGAACATCGGATATGTATCTGAGCCTCTCGACATGGAGCTTGTGAAGAAGGTGCAGGATATTATTGGAGACCAGAAACGGGTGTCGTGGGCTAACACATAATGATAACAATTACATGTCAGACGTGGCGGCGGCAACACCGCTCAAGGAGCTGACGAAGACAAACACTATCTCATGGTGTGAGCATATAGACACCACCCATAAAATACAATGACACATAAAGAATGCATCGACCGCTATCTGCGTTGTGACACACCCCCTGTCATCATCGACGCACATGCCCATCTATGGCTCTGGCAACACACAACGGTGAACAACCGTGAGATAAGACAGATGCCCGACGGACGTTCCATGTTCTTAGGCAAAGAGGTGCAGATGATGAATCCCTGGATGCACGACAACTATAACTCAGCAGAGAAACTTCTCGCCAACATGGACTACGCACAGGTAGGGGGCGCCGTGATAACACAGGAGTTTATCGACGGCCTTCAGAATGACTACCTCGACTATGCCTCACGGCGCTGGCCGGAGCGTTTCTTCGTCTACGGCATGTGCGACTGCCGCCAACCGGGATTCATCGTCGAGGCACAGACGCTGCTGAGAAGAGGGTTCAAGGGAATCAAGCTTCCCGCTTCCCGGCTTATTGACGACAACGGCAGGATAAGATTTGACACACCTGAGTTCATGGAGATGTTCAAGATGATGGAACGTCATGGGATGATTCTGCACATAGAGCTCGCCGACGGCGACGTGCAATGCGGAGAGCTTGAGAACGTCATAAGCGAATGTCCCGGCCTGAAGATTGTCATAGGCCACTTCTGCATGGCTACACGGGAAGGATGGATGAGCCAGGTGATGGTGGCACGGCATCCTAACGTCTACATAGACATGGGAGGAGTGACATGGCTATATAACGACGAGTATTATCCATATCCCTCAGCGATAAGGGCTATGAGAGAAGCTGCAGGGGCGGTCGGCATGGACAAGATAATGTGGGGCTCAGACTATCCACGGACTATCACTGCTATAACCTACCGCCAGTCATATGACTGGATTCTGCTGTCAGAAGAGCTGACAGACAGCGAGAAATATGATGTGCTGGGACGCACAGCAGAGCAGGTTTATGGATTCAGCGATATACCCAGGCTGAGGTATATCCCCAACATGAGCGAGTGAAGGATAGCAAAAGCAAAAGGAGGGACACAACAGGCAGCAGCAAGACATTTCTCAGCATAAAGCCCCCCTCCCCTCTCAACATATAAAAAGAAGCAAACGGACAAAAAAACACAATGAAAGCAATAACAATACCAGGGCTGCGTCAACTTGAAGTGGTTGACCTCCCCAAACCAGAGGCAAAAGCCGGTGAGGTGCTCCTGCGCCTCGAGTATGTAGGATTCTGCGGCTCAGACCTCAACACATTCTTAGGACGCAACACGATGGCCAAGGCCAATGTCATCCCAGGCCACGAGATTGGCGCTGTCATAGAGGCTGTAGGCCCAGAATGTCCTGACACGCTTGTGCCGGGAATGGTAGTGACCGTGAATCCCTACACCAACTGTGGCCACTGCGCCTCATGCCGCAACGGACGCTATAACGCATGCCAGCACAATGAGACTCTCGGAGTGCAGCGCGACGGCGCCATGCGCGAGTTCATAACGCTGCCTTGGCAGAAGATTATTCCGGTAAAGGATGTCACGACACGTGACGCCGCGCTCATTGAGCCGATGTCCGTCGGATTCCACGCCGTCGACCGTGGCGAGGTGAAAGACATTGATACAGTTCTCGTCTTCGGATGTGGCATGGTGGGACTCGGAGCAGTAGCACGTGCTGTGCAGCGCGGAGCGACAGTTATAGCAGTCGACCTCAGCGAGGAGAAACTTGAGATAGCACGGTCGCTCGGTGCGGCATACGGTATCAACTCCAAGACAGAGAATGTGGTGGAGCGTGTGATGGAATATACCGACGGTTATGGAGCAGATTGTGTCATAGAGGCAGTGGGCTCTCCCGTAACCTACGTCACAGCCATCGACGCAGTGTCATTCACAGGACGTGTGGTATGCATAGGCTACTCTAAGAATCCCGTTGAGTTCCAGACAAAATACTTCGTGCAGAAAGAGATTGACATACGTGGCTCACGAAACGCCACGCCTAACGATTTCAGGGCCGTCCAACTCTATCTTGCAAAGACAAAGATACCGATGGACGGATTCGTATCTGCTGTCGCAACCCCAGAGACCGCCCTCAGCGCTATGGAGAAATGGGCAGAGGCGCCAGCACAGGTATTCCGTATCCTTGTGCGCTTCTGAGCCCATAGACTACACACCATACGTTTATATACCTTAAAAAAGGGAAAATCCGAAGACAATTAGGGTTTTCCCTTTTGCAGTATATGATTATCTTATTAATTTTGCAGTGTGAGATAAAGAAAACGTTTCCCCAACAAAGCGATGGCAGAGGAAGACAAAGCAATGCCCAGCTTTAGCACGGAGACAGAGGAAGACGATAGTCAACCGACGCCAAGCCGAGAGCAGAAGCCAAACTTATTTGGATTATGCCGAGGTGCGAAGGAGGAAGACGAAGCCAACCGACGCCAAGCCGAGAGCATTATCAAACTTGCTTGAATATTGCCGAGGCGCGAAGGAGGAAGGCGAAGCCAAACAATAACATTAAGAGAAAGGAACAGAACGTATGAGAAAGCTTATCATCATGACAATTGCAGCAGTGACGCTCCTGTCATCATGCGACACATATACCGGCCAAGGTGCCGCTTTCGGAAGCATAATAGGCTCTGCTGTAGGAGGCCTTGCTGGTGGACCACGAGGCTCTGACATAGGAACCCTCGTAGGTATGGCAACAGGAGCGGCCGTTGGAGCGGCTGCCGACGCCAAGGTAGAGCGCGAAAGGTACGAGCGGATGCAACGACAGCAGAGATACTACGACGAGGGCGACGGTGTATACTACGACCGCAGATATGAGCAGGAGAGAATATCAGCACAACAATACGACCCGAAGTCCGCACGCATCAGAAGATATCACGAGAATGTGGAGAACAAATACAACAGCAGCAAGAGGGGATATAAGCTGGAGCGTAACTCGAAAGCCCCTGGAGGGACAAGCTACTATACGCCCGAGTACAACCAGGATGTGCCAGAGCATAACGGCACACCACAGTATGACGACCGTATCGAGATAAAATAGCGTCTGCCCCCACCCATGACAAGGCGGCAAACATCTGGATAACCAGCTGAGTGAGGGTGCCGCATCGGTGTGGGGACTCTATCCCTGAAGGATGGAACATAAGCCGCAGACACACATTGATGACTGGAGGGGAAAAGAATGTCAACCACCGTTATCCAGCACAACCACTAATATTTGAAATAAATAAAAAAAACGATAAAAACAATGAGAAAGACAATAATTATGACACTGACAGGCATCATGATGCTCTGCAGCTGTGCCACAAAGACTATCACAAGCGACAACCTCGCCGCCCTGACAGGAAGATGGGCTATAGTGGAGGCTATGCAGAAAGGTGTGGAGGGCGCAGACAAAGCCCCCTTCATACAGTTCAAGGCTGACGGCCAGATAAACGGCAATGCCAGCGTGAACTCCTTCTTCGGAGGATTCACCATGAAAGGCGACAAAGTGGATTTCAGCAATCTCGGCATGACACGGATGCTCGGTAAGAGCATGGACATCGAGACAAACATAAGTCAAGCCCTCGACAATGCCGCTACCATAGAGGTGAGGAAAGAGGGGGCTGTCATGAAAGACAAGGACGGGAACATCGTCATGAGGCTGAAGAGACAGGCTGAATGACACATGCCGGGACATGAGCGACAGTATTCAGACGAACAAGGATTGCCAGCTATAGACAATGTCAACAGCTGGCAATCCTTGTTGTTTATCCTCCCCCACCCCAGCAGCCTTTCGACTGGAGATTATACCATACACCCATAATGGTCGACGATGCCGAGGAGATGGCGCTCGTCATCAGCGACGAGGACACTGTGAATCTTATGTCTCTGCATGACAGCCTGTATCTCTGTTATCTTCGTCGTAGGGAGAACCATCTTCGGGTTTCTCGTCATGATATCGCTGACGGTATGGTTGAAGAACTGCTCCTGCCAGCGTTCCATAGCCCTGCGTATGTCCCCATCTGTTATGAGCCCCTCGATACGGCTGTCCTTGTCGAGCGACACTCCCATGCCGAGCTTGCCTTTGCTGACATGTATGATAGCATCGCCAAGATGCATCGTAGAGGGTATGACGGGCAGATTCTCATGGAACATGACATCCTCGGCTGTTGTCAGCAGACGTCGTCCCAATGACCCTCCCGGATGGAACTGTGCGAAGTCTCTTGGCTTGAAATCCCTAAGCCTCATCAATGCGACAGCCATCGCATCGCCGACAGCGAGGGCTGTGGTGGTCGACGATGTCGGGGCGAGATTCAGCGGGCATGCCTCACGCTCCACACATACCCGTACATGAACAGTGGAATGGCGTGCGAGGAGCGAGTCCCCGTTCCCGCTCATGCCGATAATAGGGACATGCTGGTGCTGCAGCTGTGGTATGAAGCGGAGCAGCTCGTCGGTGTTGCCTGAGTTTGAGATGGCGAGGACGACGTCGTCATGGGTGATGACGCCAAGGTCACCATGGTAGATGTCGAGCGGATTGGCGTAGAATGACGGTGAGCCTGTCGACGAGAGTGTCGCCGCTATCTTTGCCCCTATATGCCCGCTTTTGCCTACACCGGTGACAACAATCTTACCCTTACACTCAAGCATCAGCCTTACAGCCTCGGCGAAGCTGTCGCCAAGGAGGGGTATCATTGACAGAAGGGCGTCTGCCTCATCATGAAGACACTGCCTCCCATACTCGATTATTCTCTCATTCATGTCTTTCATTACTTTTTATTTCTTACATGACTGCCAGACACGGGCAGAGAGGGCTCTCCCCCAGCAGCCATCATGATGTGTCTACAGAAGGGATGTGACAAGCTCCTCAAGCTTGTCGAGCTCAAGCATATTGGCCGCATCAGAGAGCCCATGGTCAGGTTCGGGATGCACCTCGAAGAAGAACCCGTTCGCGCCAAACGCCTTGGCTGCCCTCGCCATAGCAGGGACGAAACGCCTGTCACCTCCTGTCTTCCCTCCTGCTCCTCCAGGGCGCTGCACAGAGTGTGTGCAGTCCATTATGACTCTGTCTGTGAACTGCAGCATATCGGGAATGTTGCGGAAATCGACAACAAGGTTGTTGTATCCATAACAATTGCCCCGCTCTGTCAGCCAGCACTCCTGTCTGACTCCCCGTGCGGCATAAATCTTGTTGACTTTCTCTACCGGGTATCTCATATCCTCACCTGAGAGGAACTGCGCCTTCTTGATGTTCACGATGCGTCTTGTCTGTGCTGCCGCGACAAGAAGGTCTGTCTGCCTGCACAGGAAAGCAGGTATCTGCAGGATGTCACAAACCTCTGCGGCGGCCTCAGCCTGGTAAGTCTCATGAATATCGGTGGTGATGCGCAACCCATACCTGTCCTTTATATCCCCGAGCATCTGCATGCCACGCTCCAGCCCTGGCCCGCGGTATGAGGAGAATGATGTGCGGTTGGCCTTGTCAAACGATGCTTTGAATATTATGTCTATACCTAACCTGCGGTTGATATCCACAAGCGTGGAGGCCACAGCGTCAAGTATCTCTTCAGACTCTATCACACAAGGCCCTGCAATGAAAATTGGTTTCATGACTTTTTTCTGTTCTGTGTATATGTTTCTGTTCTGTGTATGATGCAAAGATACACAATATCTACCTAAACACCAAATTATGCGTCGCCTGACAGACGTTTTCTCGATGAAAATGATTACCTTTGCACATGGCAAACGATTGCACAACATGGCAGGACTGCCTCAGGGGTGCAGTTTTTTATTTTTTTCACACCAACGACAAGCATTTAAGACGCATATGGAGAAACATGACTACAGCGTTCTCGGCAGTGAGGACGAATTCAAGATTATCGGTAAGGAATGGATGCTGGTGACAGCAGGCGGCGCTGACGAGGTCAACACGATGACAGCCTCATGGGGCGGAATGGGATGGCTATGGAACAAGCCCGTAGCGTTCGTCTTCATACGTCCGGAGCGTTACACACACGGACTGATAGAGAGCAACGACCGGTTCTCGCTGTCGTTCTACACTGAAGACTACAAGAGAGCCCTACAGCTTTGCGGCTCTGTCTCTGGCCGCGACCACGACAAGATCAGGGAGGCCGGGCTCACACCTGTATCTCTCGACAATGGTGTGGTGACATTCAGCGAGGCCCGTCTGTCGATATCCTGCCGCAAACTGTTCAAGACAGAGATGACAGAGTGTGACTTCATTGACAAGGATATTCTCGCGAGATGGTATAACGAGAAGCCTGGAGGAGGACTTCACACCATCTATATCGCCGAGATAGAGAGTGTCTACACTGACTGACATGCTCCTCACCGCCCCATCAGCGTCATATCTACACTGACATGCTCCTCACCGCCCCACCAGCGTCATGCCACGGGGTGAGGGATGCTGCCAGCCACCCGTATGGCACAGGGGGACATGTATAGCCCCAATAACGACAAAGCCGCCACGCCGTGCCCCCTCCTGTGTTGGGAATGTGGGCATAGTGGCGGCTTTGTGTTTTATTGCTCCCAGTGTGTGCCTGTGTGTTTATTGGGGGGGTAGAGAACCCAGAGGGGGCTACCTTATCTCAATCGAGTGCTTGTCGGGGAATGGCTTCCAGCGCTTGCCATAGGCGTCGTAGGCATCGGTGACAATGACAAAAGCCTCCGGGGCTATGGTCTTGACAGCTGTCGTGACAGCCTCGACCTCTCTCATACGCACCATCATCATCAGTGTTGTCTGGGCTTGCTGTGAGTAGAGGCCTGTGCTGTCGAGGACAGTGGCCGTGCGGTCGAGCTTGCCAATGATGAAGTCGCGCAGCGTATTGCCGTCCCTCGGCGTGATGATAATCATCAGTTTGTTGTTCTTCGAGCCCGAGGCGATATACGCGAGCGTCCTCGACATGATGAAGATACAGACAAGCGAGTATCCCGAGAGCAACCATGTGTTCTCTGCCGGGGCATCAGCTCCCACACCGAAGCCTATCACTATGAGTCCGAATGAGACAATCGTCCCGTCGACAGACAACAGTGCGTTGGAGAATCTTACCCTCAGGTATTTGTGGATGAGCATCGCGACGATGTCTGTCCCGCCTGTCGTGGCGTGGCTCCTCATGATGAGTCCCGACCCTATGCCTATGAGGACTGAGCCGACAACGGCGGCGAGCATGAGGTTAGCGCTGAGGTCGAGCATGCCCCCGCATATCTCGGAGGGCGACAGGCGCTGCAGTGCCTCCTCTGACGGATAGACCACCTCAGAGATGAGATTCATGAAGCAGGGTGTCACAAGTGTGGCGAAGAGGGTCTTCGCCCCGAGTCCCCTGCCCAGCAGGAAATACGACAGCAGCAGCAGTGGGATGCTTATCATATAGCTGAATGTTCCCACTTGCAGCTGTGGCATAAGGTTATGGAGCACAATACTGGTGCCGAAGACACCTCCGGGGACGAACTTATAGGGGTTTATGAAGAACACGAACCCCACACTGACGATAAGGCATCCCACAACGATGGTGAGATACTCGTTGATGGCTTTTCTTGCCGACGCTTTGTTCATACCTCTCTTTGCTGTTATTCTATGATGTTTCTTTTCTTCTTTCGTTTCTGTCTGCAAAGGTAGTTATAATGCTGTAGATGGCAAAATTTTCATGTGTGTTTTTTCTCTCTTTTACCATCGGAGGAAAAACCTCTGTATGTGACACGACAAGACCAGCGGACGGTAATATACCAGAAAAAAAGCTGATGTCATCGCCCATGCGGTTATTGCCCTTGGGGCTATCGACAGTGGCTGGGTTGATTATTTGCAAACCCACAGAAAGAGGCGACGCCCCCCCCCAAAAAAAGAGGGGTATGACAGCAGAAGACCCGCTTCGTTTCGCAACGGAGCGGGCCTTCCTCGTTCGAAGAGCATATGATGACGGCCATCGTCATGGCCTAATAATTATCGCCATAATAAAGGGCTGATAACTATGCTCTCGCCGTATTAGAATCAATTATTATTATGAAATCAATGCAAATTTACCCAAAAAGAACGACATATGGAAGAATATGTCTGATTTTGTCCTCGCCCAGAAGAAAAGGGAACAAACTTTCTGACTTATAGAACACTCGACAAGAGATAGGCGAGGGAGGGGGGGGGAATAAGAGCTTGTGTCCCCCTGCCCCGCACAGGATTCTATATATCTACACGTGTGTGGTGGTGGTGTGAGGGGTTAGAGGTTTGTGTCGTTTGTGACTTCCTCCCTGACCTCGTCGACTCCCTCGACTGTATAGAGCGAGCGTGTGGCGGACATGAGTTCGTCGAGCGAATGGACATAGAAGACGACGGAGAGCTCTACTATCTCGTCGCGTGTGACGGTTGTCAGGGAGTGGATAGAGAGTCCGAGGTCGTTTGTTATCTGGCTCACGACGTCAATGAGAAAATGGTAGCGGTCTATGCCACGGATGAGGATGCGGGCAGGATAGACGGTCTGGGGGTCGGTATCGAAGTGGAGGTCAATGATATTGTCTCCCTGCTTCGATGCCAGGCGTATGGCCTCGGCACAGTTGCGTCGGTGGAGTGTTATGGTGCCGTCGCTCTCCCTGTACCCTACGGCTTCTCCTCCTGGCAGTGGCAGGCATATAGGGCATCGGTTGTACTTCTGGTGTTTCTGCTGGGATGAGAGATAGCTCCGCAGCGACCGCCTTGCCTTGTATGTCTGCACGCTGTCAAGCCATTCGGGGTGTGGATGGAATGTCTCGTCTGTGCCTATCTCGACACAGTCGCCACGTGTCAGCACTGTCCTTACGGAGGAGAGGCGCCCATTGATGCGTGCGTACTTGGCGTGCATGCCGATGTCATTATGAAGCTCGAAGGCGAAATCAAGGGCTGTGGAGCCTTTCGGGAGGATTATGCTCTCGCCACGTGGGGTGAAGACGAGAACATCGTCATAGTAGAGTGATGTCTTTATGCTCTCTATGAATCCTTGTCCCTGTGTCTCGCGGGCTATCTCCTTCAGGACGCTGCGGAATTTCTCTATCCATGCTGTCACGTTCTCCAATGACAGTCCGCTGCCGACATCGCGTGTCTCGGCACGGCTCGCTATCTCGGCCATGCATCCGAACTGTGAGGCGTCGACCATGCGCTTTGAGCATATCTGGACATCCTCCCA
>SAMEA3663036__coassemble_641_pt1 | contig 15298 bp, 14 predicted proteins | sample SAMEA3663036__metabat2_high_PE_004 | metagenome-assembled genome bin SAMEA3663036 (sample SAMEA3663036) | pig gut metagenome | biome: pig gut; feature: pig-associated habitat; material: faeces | place: France | collected 2012
GGCTCGCAAAGGCGGCTATGAATGTTATGACCAAGACGGGGACGAGTATCGCCTCTGGTATCATCTGTATAAACTGTATATAGTTCATGATTCTTATTGTCAATTATTATATGGTGTGTGTCTGGATTCTGTTGCTTAGTTTATCACGCTGAGAATATTTCCCACAGCACCATTGATGACATTGCTTGCCCAGAGTGGGAACGTTCCGAGAGCAGCGACACATGCTATGAGGCATCCTACGGCTAAGCGCTCGTCCCATGTTGCATCGGTGAGTGTCTCATAATGTGGGTCGGCAACTTTCTCAAAGAGGATGAAGCCTACAGTACGCAGGATATATACTGCTGTGACCACGATTGATGTGCAGGCTATGATTGTGCAGCAGCGGTGGAATGTGTCAGCGTTCTCGAAAGAGCCTACGAATATTGTCATCTCTGCGATGAATCCGGAGAATCCTGGCAGGCCGAGGTTTGCGAGACCGGCTATGACATATCCTACTGAGAGGAACGGCATAATCTTCATGAGGCCACCGAGTTTGCGTATGTCACGTGTGTGGGTGCGTCCGTATATCATACCGATGAGTGCGAAGAAGAGTGCTGTCATCAATCCGTGGGAGAGCATCTGGAGTATGGCTCCTGTGCATGCTGTCCTTGTCATCATGAGGAGTGCGAAGAGCACGAGTCCGCAGTGGGAGACAGATGAGTAGGCGTTGATGAACTTGAGGTCTGTCTGCACGCAAGCCGAGAAGGCTCCATAGACAACAGAGATTGTCGTGAGGATAAGGAATATCCATGCGAGATCATTGGCAGCCTGCGGGAGGAGGTACATGGCGATGCGGAAGCATCCGTATCCGCCAAGCTTCATGAGCACTCCGGCGTGGAGCATGGAGACTGATGTCGGTGCACATCCATGACCGATAGGTGACCATGTGTGGAATGGGAAGAGGGCTCCGAGGACACCGAAACCGATGAAGACAAACGGGAAGAGGATATTCTGCACATTGGCAGGGATATTGTTCTCGTGGGCTATCTCGAGGATGTTCATCGTCGTTGCTCCATTGAAGAAGTATATGCCGACGAGTCCGAGGATGATGAGTGCGGAGCCTCCCATGAGCATAAGGGTGAGCTTCATGGCTGCGTACTCCTTCTTCCCTGAGCCCCAGTATCCGATGAGGAGGTACATAGGGATGAGGGCTACCTCATAGAACATGAACATCGAGAAGAGGTCGATGGTGATGAAGAAGCCGTATACACCTGTTGACAGGAGTGTGAACCAGAGGAAGAACTCTTTTGTCAGGGGCTTGAGCTTCCATGATGCGAATGTGCCGGTGAAGACTATGATGCTCGACAGGAGGAGCATGACAACAGAGATGCCGTCAACACCGACTGCATAATTGATATTTAGCGATGGGAACCATGCTACTGATGACTGCAGCAGCATCTCAGCGTCATTGCCTGCTGCGCGCTCTCCGATGAAGTATATCGTGAGCCATGCGGACAGCGCGACAAGACAGCTTGCTCCTGTAACCATCACACCACGCACCTGGTTGACGCTGCGTGCGGCCCAAAGGCCGAGTAGCATCAGCGCGGGGATAATAACGAATAATGTCAGTATATTCATTGCTGTATGTTGTTTATGTGGCATTGTGCCTGGTGGCACTGAAGCCAGAATAATCTGTTAATGTTCTTTAGGTTTAATCAGAGAGCAAGTAATATGAGCACGAGTGCTACCGCACCAGATATGAACCATGCCGCATACTGGCGGACATCGCCAGACTGCCAGCTGCGTATGCTCTCTCCACCCTCGTTTGCTCCCCACGCTGTGAAGTCGATGAAGCCGTTGATGACTTTCTCGTCAATCCACTGTACAGGGCGTGAGACGAAGCGGAAGAGTATCTTGTGGGTAACGAACATATACACCTCGTCCATATAGAAGCGATGGTAAGCCCATTTGTGCAGACGCGGGGCGATAGCGTACATCTTGTCAGCAATAGGCTGTTTCTCTCCCTTGAAGATGTATGTGGCGAGGGCTATGGCAGCGACAGCGATGATGGTTGATGTTGCTGCCACCTGTGGGTCGAAGTGTACAGTATACTGTGTCCCGGCAGCGCTGACGATAGAGCCGAAGCTTGCCCAGTCCCATCCGAGGAATCCGCCGAGTGTTGTGAAGACTCCGACGCCTATTGTTATGACACTGAGGAATATGAGTGGGAATGTCATGACGACTGGTGCCTCATGCGGTGTGTGGTGTGCATGGAGCTCCTTGTTCTCTGTTCCCCAGAATATGCCGTAGTAGAGGCGGAACATGTAGAACGCTGTCATGGCGGCTACGCCTGTCATCCACCATCCGCAGAGAGGTGAGTATGCGAAGCACGCTGTTATTATCTCATCCTTTGAGCTGAAGCCTGAGAAGAACGGTATACCGGCTATGGCGAGGCATGAGATGAGGAATGTCGCGTGTGTGACAGGCATGTACTTCTTCAGTCCGCCCATGGCAGACATCTCGTTTGAGTGGACAGCGTGTATGATGCATCCTGCTCCGAGGAAGAGGCATGCCTTGAACATGGCGTGAGTGAAGAGGTGGAACATTGACGCCATATATCCGAGCTGTGCGTGGTTGTCGAGGACAGCTCCGTGGTGGCCTGGGAGTGATACGCCGAGGGCTACCATCATGAATGCTATCTGTGATATTGTGGAGAAGGCGAGGACACGCTTTATGTCGCTCTGCGCACATGCTATGGCGGCGGCATAGAAGGCTGTGAAGGCTCCTACGACAACGACGATGCTCATGGCCTGTGGCGCATACTCTATCCACAATGGGAAGAGGCGTGCTATCTGTACGACGCCTGCGACAACCATCGTTGCGGCGTGGATGAGTGCAGAGACAGGTGTCGGGCCCTCCATGGCATCAGGGAGCCATATATGGAGAGGGAACATGGCTGACTTGCCTGCACCACCGATGAACATGAGGACAAGGGCTGTCGGGAGGATGAGGGAGCCTGTCGCCGCGGCACGTGACGCGTCGCATGTTGTGAAGGCTGTCATGCCGTCGGCGAGCTGTATCTCTGTCCCTGTGAACGAGAAGTTGAACGAGCCAGTGTAGAAGCCGAAGATGAGTATTCCGACGAGGAAGAACATATCGGCGAAACGTGTCACGATGAATGCTTTCTTAGAGGCGTGCACGGCAGCGTGCAGCTCGTAGTAGAAGCCGATGAGGAGATAGGAGCTGACACCGACGAGCTCCCAGAACATGTACATCTGGAAGATGTTGGTGGCGAGCACGAGTCCGAGCATGGACATGGTGAAGAGGGAGAGGAAGGCGTAGTAGCGCTGGAATCCCTTCTCGCCATGCATATAGCCGAAAGAGTATATATGTACCATGAACGACACTGTCGAGATGACTATGAGCATCATGACTGATATGGGGTCGAGGAGGATGCCGAGGTCGAAATGCAGCGAGCCGAGCGGCAGCCATGTGTAGTTGTATGGCACGATAGTGGCGAATGTTCCATCAGCAAGACGTGGCATGCTGAAATACTGGAACGCCGCGATGTAGCACAGGACGGTGACAATGCCCAGGGTACATGTACCGATGAGGCCTGCGACCTTGTGCGACCACGCATATTTGTTTCCCGCGAAGTCTGGCAAACCTATTACCAGGAAGGAAAGCAGTGGCAGAAGCAGTATGCCTAAAGTATAACCGAATTCCATTGTTGTCTTTTGTTGTTCTTGTTATGAAAAGAGAGGTTTGTCAGTGATTTTTTACTTCTTGAGGTTCTTTATCGCGTCGACAGTGTCTGACTTGAAGTGGTTATAGACATTCAGGATGATGGCTATGGCCACTGCGCTCTCTGCCGCGCTGACACCTATAGAGAAGAGTGTGAAGAAGAATCCCTCCATCTCTCCTGGGTACAGGAGGCGGTTGAAAGCGGCGAAGTTGATGTCGACGGCGTTGAGGACGAGCTCAACGGATATGAGCATGGCGATAAGATTGCGTCGTGTGATGAATCCGAAGACGCCAATGAAGAACAGTATCGCGCTTAGCACGAAGAAACATTGTACTGGAACCATAATATTTTTACTCCTCCTCTCTTTGGTTACGTGATACTACAAGACCTCCTATGATGCATGCGAGCAGGAAGAGGGATATGAACTCGAATGGGAGGACATACTCGTACTTTCCGGCTCCGACGAGGGCTGTTCCTATCTTATCCATAGGGACTTCCTTGTCAGCAACCATCATGAACTGGTCGAAGAAATGGCTTTTCAGCTGCACTCCGATGACTGTCGCCGCGCCGACGATGGCGAGGAGAAGAGCCCATGCTCCGCGTTTGATGTCAAGGCGTTCCTTGATACCCTGGAGAGAGCGGCGTGAGAGGAGCTGTATGGCGAAGATGTAAATCATTGTCATGCCGCCTGCGTAGATGCTCAGCTGTGCTGCTCCGAGGAATGTATAGTCGAGCAGGAAGTATATGCCTGCTATGGCAAAGAGCACGAAGAGCAGTGCTGTCACGGCACGCATGATGCGTGTTGTGAAGACAGAAGCGAGAGCGGCAACTATTATTACGGCCGCGAGTATAGCGAATACGATTATGTTTGCCATTGTTTATTTCTCCTCTTTTTTAGCAGGCTGTGGTTTCGGGGCAGCGGCAGCGGCTGCTTTTGCGTTTGCCGCATACTGGTCGAGCTCGGCCTGTGTTGGTGGCACATTGAGGTGTTGTATGAGGGCGTCGCGGTTGAAGACGGCGTTCTCGAAGTCCTTGACGAACTTTATCGCGTCATGTGGACATGCATTGACGCACAGCTGGCAGAACATGCAGTCGCCGAGGTCATACTGGTAGTCGAGCAGGAGTTTCTTCTTCTTTCCCTCTGCTGTTGTGACCATCTGCGATGTTATCTTTATGCTGCCGTTAGGGCATGCTTTCTCGCAGAGTGTGCATGCGATGCACTTGTTGTGGCCGTTCTCGTCGGCAGGCATGACAAGTGTTCCGCGGTGGCGCTCAGCGATGTGCTGTGTGTGGCGGTTCTCAGGATACTGCTCGGTAATCTTCGGTGTGACGTACTCGCCCATCGTGATGTCCATACCTGTCAGCAGGGTCTTGATGCCTGAGATGGCACTGCCTATATATGAATTGTTTTTTGACATTTCTGTTTATTGTTCTTTGGTGGGGATGGTTTGCCCCGGACGTTGCGGCTGGTGCCGGAATATTGTCCGTGCTGGCCTTTTCCTCCAGTTTTTACTTATCTGTCTTTACGGCTATGTCAGCGCCGACGAGCTTCTGGTCGCGTGCGAACTGGCTGCGGAACTTCATGGCTCGTGATATGATGACGATGGCTATGATGACGATGACGAGTGCCACCAGGATGCCTATGCCCATGATGCCTGTCAGGCCGAGAGCGACGCAGACGGTCATGAGGATGAGGTTGAAGAGTGCGACAGGCATGAGGTATTTCCACTCGAGCTTGAGTATCTGGTCGATACGCAGGCGTGGGAAGGTCCACTTTATCCACATGAGGAGCCATACCATGGCGAATGCCTTGGCGAGGAACCATACTATGCCTGGTATCATGTCCATGACGGCGTCGAAGCCTGCTATGCCGATGTGTATAGGGCACCATCCGCCGAGGAAGACGAGCGATGTCATGCCTGCGACGATGAAGAGGTTGAGGAACTCGGCGAGATAGTAGAATCCGAATCCCATGCCTGAGTACTCTGTGTGGTATCCTGCTGTGAGCTCTGACTCTGCCTCGGCGAGGTCAAACGGGCCGCGGTTTGCCTCTGCATTGCCTGCCACGAGGAATATGAGGAAGGCGATGATGGCGGGTACATGTCCCTGGAATATGAGCCAGCCGAACGGGCCGCTCTGTGCCTCGACGATACCGCTCACCTGCATTGTGCCTGTAAGGATGCAGGCGGTGATGAGACAGAGGCCGAGTGACATCTCATAGCTTATCATCTGTACTGCTCCACGCATAGCGGAGACGATTCCGTACTTGTTGTTTGATGACCATCCGGCGAGGAACACTCCGATGACGCCTATGGCTGATACGGCTGTATAGAGGAATATGCCGACGTTGAAGTCGAGGATGACGGCGCCCTTGTTCCATGGCAGGAAGGCGAAGGCGCCTACAGAGCCCACGATGACGAGGACCGGGGCGAGGGCGTAAAGGAGCTTGTCGGCCTTGTCAACGAAGAATATCTCCTTTATGAGCATCTTCAGAACGTCGGCAAAGACCTGGAGCAGGCCCCACGGACCGACGCGCATAGGGCCGAGACGGCACTGGAAGTATGCGCAGACTTTACGCTCCATGAATATCAGTGCTATGGCGAGGAGGGCGTAGCCTACGATGATGAGGAGTCCTACCAGGATGCACTCGATAAGTATGGCGAGCCAGGCTGGACACCCGCAGGTGTTCAGGAGGAGGCTGTCAAACCATGTCGTTACTGTCGAAAAATCAAACATGTCTGTTGTTTTCTTGTTGTGGCAGAGGGTTCCCTTATGTCGGCGTGTTGCCTCAGGGGGGCTCTCTGTCGTTTTGTATATATATTATATAAGGTGTGGGTATGGGATGACGTCATGTCATTCCGTGTATCGTGCTGCTGTGTTTAGCGGTCGATATCGGGGATGATATAGTCGAGTCCGGCACCCACGGCGATGAGGTCGGCCACCTTTGTGCCGCGCAGCATCTCGTCGAGAGCGGCGACGAGTGTGAGGGCCATTGGGCGGAGCTTCATGCGGTAAGGGCTCTTGTCTCCGCGTGAGTCGAGGTATACTCCGAACTCACCGCTTGTTCCCTCTACCGAGAAGTACCACTGTCCCTCCGGGCACTTTATGATTGGCTTCTGCTTGATGTAGTAGTCGCCCTCTGGTATGTTGTCTATGAGCTGCTCTATGATGCGTATTGACTGCTCTATCTCTTTCACGCGGAGGTAGTAGCGGTCCTGTGAGTCGCAGTTCTGGAGCACTATCTGGTCCCACTCCACCTTGTCGTACATGGCGTAGGGATGGTTCTTGCGTAGGTCGTTGGCCCACTGTGACGCGCGTCCGTTAGAGCCTGACATGCCGTATGATATGGCGTTCTCCTTTGATATCACGCCGACACCCTCAAGTCGCTGGTGTGTTATGACGTTCTCTCCGAAGACGTTGATGTACTCGTCGAGTTTCGGGCGGAGATACTTGCAGAGTTTCTTGACATTGCTCTGGAAGTGCTCGTCGATGTCGGCCTGGAGCCCGCCGATGCGGTAGTAGTTCTGTATGAGGCGTCCGCCTGTTGTCTCTTCCATGACGTTGAGGACGTACTCGCGGTCGCGCATGCAGAAGAGGAATGCTGTGAGGGCTCCGAGGTCCTGTGCGTAGCATCCGAGATAGAGGAGGTGTCCGTCAATACGCTGCAGCTCGTCCATGATGGTGCGTATGGTCTTTATGCGGTCGTTGAGCTCCACCCCGAGGGCTTCCTCTATCACTCCGCATATAGCATGGCGGTTCATCATGGCCGAGAGGTAGTTGAGACGGTCTGTGAGGGCGAGTGTCTGTGGGTATGTCATCTCCTCACACATCTTCTCTATACCGCGGTGTATGTACCCGAGGTGTGGGTATATCTTCTTCACTGTCTCTCCGTCGAGCACTGTCTGGAGGCGCAGCACGCCGTGGGTTGAGGGGTGCTGTGGGCCTATGTTGACGACGAAGGCGTCATCCTCGAAGAGTGGCACTGTTGTCTCCACGACATGTCCCTCGGCGTCGAGGTCGTAGCGTGTTGTTGTCTCGGGGTCCTGCTCGTCGTCGAGTGTGTATCCGTCCTCTGCCTTGAAGTCTTTGAGGAATGGGTGTCCCTTGAAGTCGCTGCGCAGGAAGAGGCGGCGCATATCGGGATGTCCGAGGAATATGATGCCGTAGAAGTCGTAGACCTCACGCTCGAGGAGGTCGGCGCATTTCCATAGTTTGCTGACGCTCCAGATGACATTCTTGCCGTCTTTCTGCTCTGCCATGGTCTTGACAGAGATACGCTCGTGTGTCTCTGTGTTCTCCATGATGTATATGCATCCGAGTCCTTCTTCTCCGAAGTCTTCGCCTATAATGGTGACGAGGTAGTCGTAGTGTTTCTCGTTGCAGAGCTCGGCCATCTTCTGGGCGAACTCGTTGAATGAGTATTCTATGTTGTTCAGTTTCATCTTGCCTTCGTCTCCTTTATTTGAAAGAATCGTTAATGCTTTGCTTTATGTTGTCCTTGATGGCCTGTGCCGCCTTCTTCATCTCTGCCGCTATGCGTGCCGGGATGTCTTTCAGGACGAATGGCTCAGGGCTCTTCTCCTTCTTGTTCACTCCGCCGAAGAATTTCTCCACCTTCACCTTGCGCTGCAGCTGCATCATGCCATAGAGTATGGCTTCCGGGCGTGGTGGGCATCCGGGGATGTAGACATCGACTGGGAGGAACTCGTCAATGCCTCTGACGACATGGTAGCTCTGCTTGAACGGTCCGCCTGATATGGCGCATCCGCCGACGGCGATGACATACTTTGGCTCGGCCATCTCGTCGTAGAGACGTTTCAGCACAGGGGCCATCTTGTGGGTTATTGTTCCGGCACACATGATGAGGTCGGCCTGTCGTGGTGAGTTACGTGTCACCTCGAATCCGAAGCGTGCGAAGTCATAGCGTGCGCAGCCGCAGGCCATGAACTCGATGCCGCAGCATGATGTGGCGAACGTCAGTGACCACAGCGAGTTGCTGCGTCCCCAGTTGATGAGGCGGTCGAGATTGCCGGTGATGACGTTGACACCGCCCTCGTTCAGCTCCTTGACGATGGCCTCGAGTGTCTCGTTGTCCTTCCACTCGTCGTATGGAATGGACTTGATTTGAGGTGTCTTTACTTCCATTCAAGCGCTCCTTTCCGCCATGCGTAGGCAAGGCCAAAAACAAGTACCAGCATGAAGAAGCCGATGCTCAGCAATGCCATGGTACCGAAATTCTTTACTACTACTGCCCAGGGGTAGAGGAAGACAGTCTCCACATCGAACATCAGGAAGAGGATGGCAAAGAGGTAGTAGCCTACATGCATTGGAAGCCATGAGCTGCCGCGTGTAGGGATACCGCACTCGAATGGTTCACCCTTTGTCCTGTTGTAGGTGCGCGGACCCAGCAATTTTGCTGTGATGTATGCCGCCACCACCAGGAAAACAGCCGTTATGATAACGGTTATAAACAAAGTGAAATACATAGATTGTATATGGATTGATTTATTCTTAATCTGAATATCGACTGCAAAGTTACTAAAATTCATCCATATGAGAAAGTTTCAGGGCGAAAGAATTTAGATTTTCTTAATAATATGTACACGAAACGCCAGATGCCTCTCGGGAAATCCCCCGTATCATGCACAAAAGCGGCAGAATGTGCCATCGCGCGGCTTCTCCTCACGTCTCTGCCGTGGGGCGTGGGAGGGGGCTGGATGAGTGGTATGGCTTACGGATTGTAAGCGGCATTTCTGAGGGGCTCATCCAGTGCCTATGAGCCCCTCATCCAATACGGATGGAGACGTCATCCAGCACCTATGGGATTCTTGTCGATAGAGAAAGAAAAGTATAAGCAGCAGACCTCCCTTTGCTTTCAATCTGTAACCTCGGGGCCACAGACAGCTTTCAGCGGCCTACCGCCTAAGGCATAAAACGGCATGCCGATATCCACCATGCCGCCCATAGCGCCAACTCCCGCCGGCAAAGGCACAGGAAGGCCCGGCGCCTCACACAAAACAGCCGGAAGGATTACAGCGAGACAAGACACCCCGGAATCAGCTAACGGGCCTTCACTCTGAAAACTGTAACTATCAAATGGCAAGAGCAGAGTGGCGCGGCAGAGTGTTTCCTGCGGCTTTTCAGCCACATGGGGCTCGGTCACACGCATATTTGCTGACACTTTGTTATAGCCCGTAAATTTATTCAATATGCAGAAAGGGGGCTTTCAAATCTTAATAATTCATAATAATTTTGCATTTTCCAGCCCATATATATAACTTTGTCGTTAATAAATATGAAAGCATACGCATACGCCACTTACCGTAGATGGAAACTGACGGGTATGAGGCGTTTTCTCCTGTGTATGGTCTTGATAACCTGGAATCAACAATAACTACTTACAGACATAAATGAAAAAGCTATTCTTCTCACTCGTTGCGGCAGTCATCGCCACCGTCGCCAACGCACAAATCTCGTTCACTCCGAGCATGAAGCAGACCGCTCCGGACGAGATAACGATATCATTCACCGGAAAGATTGACAACGGATGGCATGTCTATGCTCCCAACGAGAGCAACGGCCCGACACCGGCAACATTCAACATCGACAAGATAGAGGGTGCGAAACCTGTCGGCGGACTGAAGGCTAACAAGGCGGCCACGCAGCAGTATGACGACATGTTCGGCGCGAAGGTAAGCTACTACGAGCACGCCGTGACATTCACACAGAAGCTGAAGATTACCGGCAAGACATACAAGGTGGAGGGTTATCTCGAGTATGGCGCGTGCAACTCGGAGAGCTGCCTGCCCCCGACAGCCGTCGAGTTCAAATACTCTGGCAAGGGGATAGCCGACGCTCCAGAGGCTGAGGAGGAGAAGGCTGGGGAGACAGCCGAGGCTGAGGGGACACCTGCCGACACGACCGTGAAGGACAGTGTTGCAGCTGTGCCGGCTGACACCGCAGCGGTGAACGCCCTCTGGACTCCCGTCATCGACGAGCTGAACGCATTTGACAACAGCAGCGAGGAGGGCGAGGCGTCGCTCCTGAAGATATTCATACTCGGGCTCCTCGGCGGATTCATCGCCCTGCTGACACCTTGCGTATGGCCTATCATACCAATGACCGTGAGCTTCTTCCTCAAGCGTGCCAAGGACGACAAGAAGAAGGGTGTCCGCGACGCTATAACATACGGTCTGTCAATCATTGTCATATACCTCGTGCTCGGCCTTGCCGTGACGCTCCTCTTCGGGGCATCGGCCCTGAACGCGCTGTCGACAAACGCCGTGTTCAACATATTCTTCTTCCTGCTCCTTGTCGTCTTCGGCGCATCATTCCTCGGAGGCTTTGAGATTGTCCTCCCCTCCAAGTGGACCAACGCTGTCGACAGCAAGGCATCATCAACGACAGGTCTGCTGAGCATTTTCCTCATGGCGTTCACCCTTGTCCTTGTCAGCTTCTCATGCACAGGCCCGATTATCGGCTTCCTCCTCGTGGAGATGGGAACATCAGGCAATATCGTTGGCCCCGCCATCGGCATGCTCGGCTTCGCCATAGCCCTCGCCCTTCCGTTCACACTCTTCGCCATATTCCCGACATGGCTCAAGTCCGCACCGAAGTCTGGCAACTGGATGAACAACGTCAAGGTGACCCTCGGATTCATCGAGCTGGCATTCTCGCTGAAGTTCCTCAGTGTGGCTGACCTCGCCTACGGCTGGCATATACTTGACCGTGAGACATTCCTCGCGCTGTGGATAGTGCTCTTCGCCCTCCTCGGCGCTTACCTCATCGGATGGATAAGATTCCCTCACGACGAGGACGAATGGGACGAGATGGGCGAGAAAATCATCAACACACGCACTCCGGTGACACGTTTCTTCCTCGCATGGTGCTCGTTCGCCTTCGCCATATACATGGTGCCGGGACTCTGGGGAGCTCCCTGCAAGGCCGTATCGGCTTTCGCACCGCCTATGAACACACAGGACTTCAACCTCGCCCGTACAGAGGCGATAGAGCCGGAGTATAAGGACTACGAGGCTGGAATGGCTGCCGCAAAGGCTGCGGGGAAACCTGTCATGATTGACTTCACGGGATTCGGATGTGTCAACTGCCGCAAGATGGAGGCTGCCGTATGGACCGATGAGGACGTTAAGAAGACCATAACAGAGGATTATGTCCTCATACAGCTCTTCGTCGACGACAAGACTCCGCTCCCAGAGCCTATCGAGGTGGTGGAGAACGGACAGCCACGCAAGCTGCGCACCGTAGGCGACCGCTGGAGCTATTTCCAGAGGACAAAGTTCGGAAGCAACACTCAGCCTTTCTATGTCCTGCTCGATAATGAGGGACACGCTCTCAACTCGTCATACTCTTATGACGAGGACATAAAGAAATACACTGAGTTCCTGCAGAAAGGCCTGGACAACTACAAGAAGAAATAACACCAGCGGGCCTCTGCCAACACTCTCTGACGGCACGACACAACACATGGGACAGAACTCCAGAGACAGCCGGCAGAGACATGGGGGAAGCACCAGTACCCAGACAGCAGAGACCCGATGGAGACATATCATGATACAAGCCTGACGGACGGACGCCGTCCCTGACATGCCATATCACTGCGACACGTGACGGCAAGGCGGGGAGGGCGTCCGGACAAGAGGGCGGAATGCCATGACAAGAGAAATAACAACAGAATACCATGATAGAGAAGACATTACGCGACAAGATAATAAACCTCGTCAAACGTGAGGTAGTCCCCGCCATAGGATGCACTGAGCCGATAGCCGTGGCTCTCTGTGTGGCAAAGGCGACAGAGACTCTCGGCACTCTGCCTGAGAGCATCAACGTCATGCTTAGCGCTAACATGCTGAAGAACGCCATGGGTGTCGGCATACCCGGAACAGGGATGGTGGGACTCCCTATAGCCATAGCGCTCGGAGCCATAACGGGGAAGAGCGAGTACGGACTGGAGGTGCTGCGCGATGTGGACGACGACGCTGTCGGACGCGGAAAGGCATTCATCGACGAGGGACGGATAAAGGTGAGCCTCAAGGAGGGACAGTGTGACAAGCTCTACATAGAGGCCGTGGCGACTGCGGGAGAGGAAAGCTCGCGGACAATCATAGCCGGCGGACACACCAACTTCACCCTCATAGAGAAGAATGGGGAGGTCATCATGAGCGACACAAGAAGCAGAGGCACAGAGAAATGTGACGAGGACGAGGAGCTATGCCTGCGCACAGTCTACGATTTCGCCACGACAACACCTCTCGCCGATATAGAGTTCATAAACGACGCAAGGCGGCTGAACGAGGCTGCTGCGGCCAAATCGCTCCTCGGAAACTACGGGCATGAGCTGGGAAAGACACTCAGCCGACCGCTCGGACGCGGCATAATGGGCGACAGTATGTTCTCGCATATCCTCTCTGCCACAAGCAGTGCGTGCGACGCACGTATGGCAGGAGCCATGATTCCGGTAATGTCCAACTCGGGCTCGGGCAACCAGGGCATAGCGGCGACACTGCCTGTCGTGGTCTTCGGACAGGAGAACCACAACACAGAGGAGGAGATAACACGCGCGCTGATGCTCAGCCACCTCACGGCTATCTATATAAAGCAGAGCCTCGGACGTCTCTCGGCGCTGTGCGGATGCGTGGTGGCATCAACCGGTTCGGCATGCGGTATAACATATCTCATGGGCGGAAAGTATGAGCATGTGGCATACTCCGTGAAGAACATGATAGCCAATCTCGCCGGAATGGTATGCGACGGGGCGAAGCCTTCATGCGCCCTGAAGGTGACAAGCGGAGTGTCTACCGCTGTCCTGTCGGCTATGCTGGCTATACAGAATACCCATGTGACATCGGTAGAGGGTCTCGTTGAGGACGATGTCGACCGCACCATACACAACATGACACGCATCGGAGCGGAAGGAATGAACGAGACTGACCGCATGGTGCTCGATATTATGACCCACAAGAAATAGAGTCTATAATCCGGTTCGGCTGGGGAATACGGCGTCAGCTGGAAAAACAAATAATAAACATCCCGGCTTGTCTCATGCTTATCGCCATGAAGAGAGCGGAAGAAAACGTGGAGGCAGACAATAGGAAAGAGCAGGGAAAGACAGCCGTATAAAGGCCAAGCACAAACAAGAAGACTCTACGGCAATGAGCCGGCCTGAGATGCCTGAGGAAGAGAAAAACAAGGAAAAATCTTGCATAACCGCAAAGATATTCGTAACTTTGCGCCCGAAAAAGAAACAAAAACAAACAGGATATGCTCTTCGAACAAGTTTCAACAGACATCAAGGAGGCGATGAAAGCACGCGACAAGGTGCGCCTCGAAACATTACGTAACATTAAGAAAGTATTCCTCGAAGCAAAGACAGCTCCCGGAGCAGACGACAATCTCAGCGACGCTAACGCCATGAAGATTCTCCAGAAGCTCGCAAAGCAGGGCAAAGAGTCTGCCGAGACATACGCAAAGCAGAACAGGCAGGACCTCGCTGACGCAGAACTCGCACAGGTAGCGGTAATAGAGGAGTATCTCCCGAAACCTTTCTCACCCGAAGAGGTGGAGGAAGCCGTGAAGACAATCATATCACAACTCGGTGCGACATCGATGAAGGATATGGGGCGTGTGATGGGAGTGGCAACGAAACAGCTGGCAGGAAAGGCCGACGGTGGTGCCATATCACAGGCTGTGAAGAAGGCTTTGGCTTAATCAATCAACAATGAAGAATGTGTGAGCTGCACCGCACAGCTCCTCTGACACATAGGACTATCGACATAACGAAACGCACGGTGGAGAATGGATATACCCCACTGAGACATGAACGACGGACATATCTCCTCGTAGCGAGGGATATGCCCGTCGTTATTTTTTGTATCCTCCAGTGGCTGCAAGGTGTCATGTCGGCCTACCGTGGAACGGAGAAGGGGAAGAGATATGGAGGCAATTGGCATGGAGATGGTGGTGGGCTGCACAGCCAGAATGTCACGATGATGCAGAGGAAGGTTAGGGGCAGGCCGGGAGCCTGACTCCTCTTTTCCCGTGTCCGATATATCACCGCTCTCGCATCTCATACCACATCATACTATACTGACAACCTTATCAGACCATAGATATAAACTCTGCATAAGGAAAGCACACCATAGCAATGACCACTACATGCAATTTGTATTCAGCTGATATACAGCGATGTTTATATACTTACAACTCTACAAACAGGATTATGCACATGAGAATATTTTTCCATGTGTTTCTTGGAGTTCTATAAGAATATGATTACTTTTGCATCACAATACCTGAAAGACTATGTTCGGATTCAAGACAAGAAAGAAAATGGTTCATCCGACATTTCGAGTGATAGATTGTAGATAATTGTAAAAAAAGAAGAAAACCGCTGAACTTATTGTATATTTGAATAACCACAAACAAATATACCACCATGAACAGCAGTTTTCTATATCACGCTTGGGGGCTTTACAGCCTCGAATGTACCAAAGAGGAGTACAAAGGTAATACAATTATCCTACATGTCCAAAGCAAAAAGCGATTATCCGTATGCCC
>SAMEA3663036__coassemble_697_pt1 | contig 14509 bp, 8 predicted proteins | sample SAMEA3663036__metabat2_high_PE_004 | metagenome-assembled genome bin SAMEA3663036 (sample SAMEA3663036) | pig gut metagenome | biome: pig gut; feature: pig-associated habitat; material: faeces | place: France | collected 2012
CATGTTGTCAACACTATTGAGAAAAACCTCCAGTTCTTCCCAGTCATCCTCTTGCAGAATTTTCCTGCATTCTGGAGTTTCCTTTATGTGTTCAATCTTCTGCGCTATAGATATTTTCTTCAGAAGGAAATCGCGCATCACTCCAATTTGAATGTCTCTATTTGAGATTTCCTTCTCATGCATGGCGTTCAGATACTCCGTATCCTTTTTATGTAATTCCTGTTCATGAGCAAGCCTCATGCGATTCTTTTCCTCTTCGTTTTTTAGTTTAAGATAAGTTTGTCTCTTATGTGTAATGTAAACGTAAAGTAAGAACACAATAGCGATTACTGCAAGAAGTATGATGAATCCTCGATTCTTTGCCAGTCGCAGAGCATCTGCTTTCTTCTGGGTTTCATGTATGACGTTTTGGTAGTATTTGCTTTTTGCATCCAGTTCTTTGCTATACATCCTTTCTAAGCAGAGGTATGCGGAATCTGCAAAAAGTACAGCCTGGGCTTCATCTTTCTTCTTGATTGAGAGGACATGCTGCTTATAGAGTTTTGAATATCGTCCAATGTCGCTTGTAGGGTTGAGTTTTGATAGCTCATCCTCAGCTTCATCAATAAGATTGTTTGATAGCAAAGCATCAACCAACGCCTGTCGACATGAAATATTTGGCTGTGATTGATAATCACATGCTTTGCGAATAGTACACAAGCAACTATCTCTCTGACCGCAGAAATTGTACAGAACAGACAAATCCTGGTATGAAGAGGATATTAATGTGGAATCATTGAGAACAGTCGAGAGGTGCAAAGCTTCTTGCATCTTGTCCTTTGCTTGCATTCTGTGATTATTCTGCATGGAGCAGTAACCAACATTGAGCAAGAGATATACAAGATTCACAGAATCCCTGCAATCAAGTTTGTTATAACAATCAAAGGCTTTTACTGCATACTGTTCCGCTTTATGAGGGGCATGACCAGCCATGAGCCTTGAAAGTTTCTCGTACGAGTAACTTTCTGTTTTATAGTCCTTCTGCTTTTCTGCTGATTCGGCAGATAGATTGAAGCATTGTTCTGCTTGCTCTATACTATCCACCAATGTATAGTATTTACCCATATAATACATGCACCTTGCATGATACTTGTCTTTGTCATGTACATTATAATATATGTACGCGTAACGTAATAGACTATCATTGTCAACGTCATTACCTAATTTGTCCAAAGCCCATGTAATACTAAGAGCATATTTCGCAAAGTCCTCGTCATCAAGATCATTTGCGCTTACGTTTTGTAGAGTAGATAACACGCTATCTGGATATGCATCCACTTTATCAAGTATAGTGTCCATGTTGATTCTTGACACTTTATTACAACTGTAAGCAGACAATAGGATAACTACTAAAAAAAGTGATTTATTGAAGATTCTTCTCATTACTGAATATTTTGGGTGCAAAGTTACTCAATTTTATTGAGTCCTTCGCATAATATTGGTCTAATTTGTAGATAGTAGAATAAAATCTAAACCATTAATAAACAATGTGATATGATCTAATAAGGCGGATTGTAGGTCTAAATTTGGACATATATAGTACATAAGTAGAGCATAAAAGGAGTTGAATTTGCGATAAATGTTGTCAGTTGTAATATTCTTATCGTCAAACTAGCATACACTTTGAAAATATTAAAAGGGCACTCCAACAACGGGGTCACAGGGACAGGTACCTTGGTTTACTCTTTCGGGTCGATTAACCTGTCCCCTATGATTCTTATTTTTTTCTTTGGTAATATAAAAAAATATTAACTTTGCACACGAGGGATATTTCCTTTGATGACATGTCCGAGTGGAGGGCTATTCCCAATTGACGGTAAAATCATGTCGAGAATCGTCGACCCTCTCAATGGTAATATCCTCGAAGAGGTCAAGGCGACAGTGAATGGAGGAATCTTCTTCTCACACCACCGCCCACTGATATACCAGAACGCACTGATATACAGGATACAGAAAGCGTGACAGCTCCTTTTTTTATGCTCAGATTCCAGATGTTCTGGAGGTTCTGGAGGTTCTGGAGGTTCCGGATGTTCCGGAACTTCCGGAACTTCTGGAATCTCTGGAATCTCTGGAAACCTCGGAAACCCCGGAACATCCGGAATCCCCCAGACCAGATTTCTTCTCGTCTGGTATTAATAACAAAAAAACAGGAAACCCTGGCATACACCTCTTGGGGCAGGAACGGATGAGGGCATTAGGGCTCTCTATTTCCGTCTTGTTCTGCCTATACAAGTGCGGGTATGTCAGGGCTTCCTGTTGATGGGATATGTCATGGCGCTCATACCACTATCGTGTGTGGGCGCCCATGTGTATGTGCTTGTTGTCTCTTACTGTGCTATCTCTTTCAGCTGTTCCTCAGCGAGGGCTATATCAGCTTTCAGCCTCTCCACACGGCGTTTCATCTCGTCAATGAGAGAGTTGCCTTTCTTCGAGGAGACGGAGAGGAAGCAGATATTGTTCTCGTAGGTCTTGAGGTCCTGCCTCATCTGGTCGAGACGTCGCTGCACTCTTGTGCGCTCGTTGTCAACGGCCTGTCCTCCACGCTTCGCAGCAGCCTTGATGTTCTGCTTGAATGCGTCCATGCGGCGTCGCTGGCTGTTGGCGTTCAGCAGGAGATGAATCTTGTCGAGGGCGGCATGGTATGTGTCATAGACGCTGTCTTTCTCACGGAACGGCACATGTCCGATTGTGTTGAACTGCTCTATGAGCTGCTGCATGCGTTGCTGCATATCCTCAGGTTTCTCTGTTGCGATGTTCTCAAGCTGGCTTATTATGTCACGCTTCTTCTGGAGATTGTCACGCTCTCCGTTGCGTGTGTCAGCTGTAGCGGCATTGCGGCGCTCGAAGAATGAGTTGCATGCGCCGATGAACTCCTGCCACAGAGCGTCGCCCTGCTTTCTTGGTACGGTGCCAGCCTCTTTCCACTCACGCTGCAGCTGCTGTAGTATATCGCCTGTCTTGCGCCATTCTGTACTGTCTTTTAGGGCTACAGCCTTCTCAACAAGAGCCTGCTTCTTCTTGAGGCTCTCGGCATAGCGCTCCTTAGCTTCACGGAAATGCTGTGTCTTCTTCTGGAAGAAGGCGTCGCATGCGGCACGGAAACGGTCGAATATCTTGACGTTCATCTTCTGTGGGGCGAAGCCTATGGTCTTCCATTCAGCCTGGAGGGCAATAATCTCCTTTGTTGCCTCGTCATACTCTGATGCTGTCTGACACTCCTTTGCGAGCACCGTCTCTGCCTTCTCGCATAGTGCGGTCTTCAGCTTGAGGTTCTCCTCCTCAACTGCGCGTATCTGCTCGAAATGCTGTTGGTGACGCTTGTTTATGACTGTGCTGGCAGCCTTGAAGCGGCTCCATATCTCCTCGCGTAGGTCTTTTGCGACAGGGCCTATCTCGCGATATTCTTGATGAAGCTCCTGAAGCTGGTGGAACGCGCTGACTGCATCCTCCTCATCAGCGAGACGCTCGGCAACCTCACACAGACGGGTCTTGGCCTCAAGATTCTTCTTGAAGTCATACTCACGAGCCTCAGAGTTCAGTTTCAGCAGGTCGTAATACTGCTCCACATATAGCTGGTAGCTGCGCCATAGCTCTGTGGCATACTCGGCAGGGACGGCTTTAATCTCACGCCACTGCTGCTGCAGCTCCTTGAACTCCTGGTATTGCTGGTTGGCCTCCTCTGGTGTGGTGGCCATGGTCTTTATCTTCTCAATGATGTCCTGTTTCAGCTTGAGGTTCTCCTGCTTCTCGGCTTCCTGCTCCATGAAGAGTTTCTGCCGGCGCTCTCTTATGACAGCCATAGCAGTCTTAAACTCTCCCTCGTAGGGGTCTGGCTGTATAACGTAACGCTCGGGGTCGCCTCCATTGTCGATATAGTCTTTCAGCTGTTTGTCACGCTCCTGGTTGTGCATGCGGTAGAAGAGGCTTTTGAGGGTCTCCATCTCGTCTTTCTCTGGCGTAACGCCGCTGTCGGCCAATTCCTTGACACGTTCTACAATCTGCGCCAGTGTCTCGTAGCGCTTCTCTTGAGAGTCCATCATTTTTTTGCTTTTGCTTTATAGCGGCCTTGTACAGCACGCACGTGGTGCGATATCATTGCCCTCTCAGTCTCTCGTCTGGGGGATGGGGCTGGGATGTGTGGACGTAGGAGGAGAAGGGGGGATGCCGCTTTCCATGTGTGCCACTCACCGACAAGCTTTACAGCTTTGGTTTGTGGACATACGAAAGAATAAGTGCATGCCTTCTATCCGTTTTCCATGTGCGTGGCGTTCAATCCGCCTTTATGAGTCGATAATAGGACAGTGGGGGGCTGGCTGTTACCTCTGTCCCGTGCTTGGGCCATAGGTCTATGCCCCCCATTGGCCCCACAATTTGGAATATTTACGGTGGGTTCTAAAAGAATTATTCACACATCTATTTGATTGAGGTGTTCATCAATTCTGTAGTCCCCACGTCTAAAGTATATGTACTTGTTGGTGAATATTTATGGCATACCCCCTTCCCCCCATACTTGATGTACAAGGAGAGAGATGATAAACCGCTGCGAAATTACACAAAAAATATTAATTAACCTAATTTTTTATACCTTTTCTTTACCTTATATATGAAAAAGTGCTAAAAAAGACGAATAGAAAAGTCTGCAAACAGCCTAATGTCAATGATAGGGTTATTGAAAGGAAATATCAAGCGACGCCAAGCCGAGAGTCATGAGCTTGCTCAATGACCGAGGCGCGAAGGAGGAAGACGGTTGTCAACCGACGCCAAATCCTTCCTTTATATATTAATGAGAAAGAAGACAAACGGGAGGGAGGATGTCTCCCTGACTCCGTTTGTCTTCTTTCTCATTATGTCTTTTTGCGTTTTTATTCAGCTCTCATGTCCTCCTCCTCCTCCACATGTAATGATTGTTCTTGGGCATGTGTGGGTGAGAGAGAGGATGGGGCAGCGAGACGATGCTGCTTATTCTGCTGCGAGACGTGCCTTTATGGCCGCTGTCTCAGCCTCGTAGCCAGGCTTCTCGAGCAGGGCGAACATATTCTTCTTGTATGCCTCGACACCAGGCTGGTTGAAGGCGTTGACACCAAGCAGCTGTCCTGATATGCCGCATGCTATCTCGAAGAAGTAAATGAGCTGTCCGAAGTTGTATGCGTCGAGGCGCTCTATGGATATGAGGATGTTAGGCACTCCGCCGTCGACGTGTGCGAGACGTGTTCCGAGCTCAGCGTTCTTGTTCACCTCGTCTATGCGTTTGCCTGCGAGGAAGTTGAGTCCGTCAAGGTTCTCATCGTCATGGGGGAAGAGGAGACTGCGCTCAGGGTTCTCGACAGAGATGCATGTCTCGAAGATGGTGCGCTCGCCGTCCTGTATCCACTGTCCCATGGAGTGGAGGTCGGTAGTGAAGTCGCATGATGCGGGGAAGAGTCCCTTGCCGTCCTTGCCCTCTGACTCGCCGTAGAGTTGTTTCCACCACTCGGCGTAGAAATGCAGTTTAGGCTGGTAGTTGATGAGTATCTCTATCTTCTTCCCGTTCTGGTAGAGTGCGTTGCGTGTGGCGGCATATATGGCTGCAGGGTTCTCCTCGAATGGTACGTCGATGCCACACTGCTTCTCCATCGCAACAGCGCCAGCCACGAGCTGCTCGATATCGATGCCGGCACATGCAATAGGAAGGAGTCCGACAGGTGTGAGCACAGAGAATCGTCCGCCTACGTTGTCAGGGATGATGAACGAGCGGTATCCCTCTTTGTCGGCACATGTGCGTGCCGCACCTTTCTTCGCGTCGGTGACAGCAACGATGAGGTCTCGTGCCGCCTCTTTGCCTACCTGTGCCTCGAGCTGTGTCTTGAGTAGACGGAAAGTGAGGGCTGTCTCTGTTGTTGTGCCTGATTTTGAGATGTTGATGATGGCGAATGTCTTGCCTTTCAGATACTCAGTGAGCTCAGAGAGGTAGTCCTCGCCAATATTGTTTCCTGCAAAAACTACTGCTGGGGTCTTCTCATCCTTCACGAGCCATGCGAAAGAGTTCTGCAGACCTTCTATGACAGCTTTTGCGCCGAGGTAAGAGCCTCCGATACCTGCCACGACGATAACCTCTGCCTTTGAGCGGAGGTCGGCTGCGACAGCCTTCACCTCAGCGAGGAACTCTGCGGTAATGGATGATGGGAGATGGAGCCAGCCGAGGAAGTCATTGCCTGGCACAGTGCCGTCCTCAAGACCTTTCTGGGCGTTTGCTACTTGCTCCTTGAGAGCCATGACAGCTCCAGCAGGAAGAAACTGCTGGGCCTTTGTGATGTCTAAAGAGATATTTTTCATATGTTGATATATTGTTTGAGTTATGGTGGATGCTATTAATCAGTTTTCGCAGATTTGCCCCGCTCTTGTCGCTGTGGGCATAGTGTCGGTCTATGGATGAATCGATGCTGGCATCATGCTCCCCTGTCAGCTGGCACAGCATGCGCCAGAGAGAATGCGAAAGATGATAGAGTAGGGAGAGACCCTTGGCTACAATGATTCTTTCCCCCAATGGGGTGGGGGAGATTTGTCTTGTGTAGAGGGGCTCTGGCCGCCGGGGGAGACAATCAATAGCCATCCCCCCCAGCTCCATCACCTTGATATCTGTCCGGTCGTATTGTGTTACGGTGTTCGGGGGCAGAGGTCCTTTTGGGGACTATCCCTCCATGAGCTTGCGGTATCGTGGGCGCTTTATCTCGTCAGTGCCGAGACGCTGGGCCTTGTTTATCTCATAGTCAGAATAGCTTCCCTCGAAGAAGAAGACCTCCCCGTTGCCCTCGAATGCGAGGATGTGTGTGCAGATGCGGTCGAGGAACCAACGGTCGTGTGATATCACCACGGCACATCCGGCAAAAGTCTCAAGACCTTCCTCAAGCGCACGCAGCGTGTTGACATCGATATCGTTCGTAGGCTCGTCGAGCAGGAGCACATTGCCCTCCTGCTTCAGGGCGAGGGCGAGCTGCAGGCGGTTCCGCTCTCCTCCTGACAACACTCCGCAGAGTTTGCCCTGGTCATTGCCAGAGAAGTTGAAGCGGCTTAGGTAGGCTCGTGCGTTGACATCGCGTCCGCCCATGCGGAAAGTCTCCACTCCCTGCGATACCACCTCATAGACAGTCTTCTTCGGGTCTATGTCCGTATGCTGCTGGTCTACATAGGCCAGCTTTACAGTCTCGCCGACTTCGAATGTTCCGTTGTCAGGAGTCTCAAGTCCCATGATGAGGCGGAAGAGTGTTGTCTTGCCTGCACCGTTAGGGCCTATCACGCCTACGATGCCATTGGGAGGGAGCATGAAGTTAAGGTCCTTGAACAGCACTTTCTCTCCGAAAGCCTTTGCGACATGCTCTGCATTGAGCACCTTGTTGCCGAGGCGTGGTCCGTTGGGGATGAATATCTCAAGTTTCTCCTCACGCTCTTTCTGCTCTTGGTTGAGCATTGCGTCGTAAGAGTTAAGACGTGCCTTGCCCTTGGCCTGACGTGCCTTCGGTGCCATGCGTATCCATTCAAGCTCGCGCTGCAGGGCTTTCTGGCGTTTTGATGCTGTCTTCTCCTCCTGTGCCATGCGTGTTGTCTTCTGGTCGAGCCATGAGGAGTAGTTTCCTTTCCATGGAATACCCTCTCCGCGGTCGAGCTCGAGTATCCACTCGCTGACATCGTCAAGGAAGTAACGGTCGTGTGTGACGGCAATCACTGTCCCCTCATACTGCTGCAGATGCTGCTCGAGCCAGTCGATAGACTCTGCGTCAAGGTGGTTCGTAGGCTCGTCGAGCAGGAGCACATCAGGTTTTTGCAGCAGAAGTCTGCAAAGAGCGACACGGCGTCGCTCTCCACCAGATAGCTTGTCGACAGCCCAGTCGCCTGGAGGACAGCGTAGTGCGTCCATAGCACGTTCCAGACGTGAGTCCATGTTCCATGCGTCAGTTGAGTCGATGATATCCTGCACCTCGGCCTGTCTTGCCATGAGGCTGTCCATCTTGTCTGGGTCTGAATAATACTCTTCGAGCCCGAACTTCACGTTTATCTCGTCATATTCTTTCAGTGCGTCATAGACATACTGCACTCCCTCCTGCACATTTTCCTTCACGGTCTTTGTGTTGTCGAGAGGAGGGTCCTGTGGCAGATAGCCGACAGTGTAGCCTGGGCTCCATACGACATCGCCTTGTGTCGGCTGTTCCAGTCCGGCTATAATCTTCATGAGTGTTGATTTTCCAGCACCGTTGAGACCAACGATACCAATCTTCGCTCCGTAGAAGAAGGAGAGGTAGATATTCTTCAGAATCTGTTTCTGGTTCTGTGGGATAATCTTGCTGACTCCCACCATCGAGAAGATGATTTTCTTGTCGTCGACTGTTGCCATTATGTTTTGAGTTTGGTATTTGTATTATTTTCCGTCGTCTTGTCTTTTGCCACGTGGACATATTGGATATGTCACCTGTCAGTCTTCTTTCCCCCCAACTCTTTGCCTTGGAGGGCGACGAGATGTCATGTGTCTTCACCCCATGCATCCCGGGCGTCGTGTACTTGTCTCCCGTATAGTGTGTAACATAATGTCGGGGCTGAGTGTCGTGGCGTTGGGGATATTGGGGTGTTGTTTCTTATGTATGCCCTTTGGGGTAGTGTGGGGTCATTTCCATTCCTCGCTGTTCACCATTCCCTCCACGCTCTCCTCAATCTTGTCAGGGAGATTGCAGAAGAAGTCATATCCAGTGCGGCTCTCAAGCTCGTTGACCGTTATCATATACTTCGTGAGGTCTTTGCTGTTGTCAGGCTTGTGCTCTGCCCAGAAAGCCATAGCCTGGTATACTCCTGCCGCTGTGCGTTTCAGTATTGCCATAAAGAAATATTTCGGTACAGGCATGCGCAGCCCCTCATTGCTCCGTCCTGTCGACGGGTTCTTGTCGAGGACACCGGACTTCCTAATGCCATTGATGTTGACATCGCCTATTGTACCACCCTTGCAGATATACATTGTGCCACCGTTGTTGACGACAGCGTCCCGCCATGTCCTCACACGGCTTTCCATAGTAGCCCACACGGCAGCGTTGAACGAGTTTATCTGTGGGTGCATGTTTGAGAGGAAGAAAGTCTGCCCGTTGACATCCATCGAGCAGATGCGGTCCTCTGATGCGCATATATGTCCGCGGTCATAGCCAGTGCTACGGTAGTCTGTCAGCTCTGTGCGGTAGGCCTCTGGTATGTCGGGATCGGGCTGGAAGGGGTCGCCGGTCCATTTTGTTCCCATCCATGTTGCGCCGTCCCAATTCTTGCGTTCCCATCCCTTGGTGCTGTTAGTCTTTGTCCACTGCCAGCATGTCCAGCGTTGCGCACGGCGCATGCAGTCCCATTCGAGAGAATACACCACACCTATCCCTGGGTCTGTCTTTGTTATGATGAGGTAGTTTGTGCCGTTCTCCACGTGAGGCATCTCTATGTTTGTGGCGTATGTTGATTTTGCTGTTGTGTTCGCGTTGACGTTAGTCGACAAATCGCCGGTAGTCTCGTTATCATCGCCGCAGGCGGAGAGGAATATCGTCAGCAGGCAGAGTGCCGCCACTCTTCTTATGCCTGCCAGGGATATATCGCCTCCGTAATGTCTGCTGTGTTTATATTTGCTGATGGGTTGAAGGGTCATGTTTTAGTGTTGAATGATAATGTTGCTGACTGCAAAAGTACATTTTTTTCTTGAATAACCAAAATAAACGGCTGTATAAAATTCTCTTTTTTCTTATTTGTCATATAATCTTATCCTCTCAGCGCTTCCCTTGTGTCTTTATGTAGAGCAATTATGCAGCAACATGCTCTGTGCTTTTCTTCCCGTCTGATATTCTGCCTTATGTATGTGTCTTGTGATTCGTTGGTGGCTTATTCTTGCGTTGTGTCTCGGTACGATTACTCTGCAATGGACTGGCTACATAACAAAACGACACACCTTCCCCGCAGTTTGCCATTCCATGATATATGGTATGACAGAGAGGTTGGTGTGTCGTTTTAGAATGTCTGATTCCGCTAATCTTGGATTTGCTGTATTATTATTTCTTCACCAGTTTGGCGTCGTCAATCAGTACATCCTGAGCTGTTGCGTATGACGAGCCTTTCGGGTTCATGACCACGAGGCATACGGTAGCGTCTTTCTCGAGTGTGAACTCATATGTGACGAGAGTCCACCCTGTGGTGATTGAAGCATAGTCTCCGTAAACATAGTTTCCTACAGAGCCGCCCTCTACGGGTACATATCCCGGGCGCACCTGACATGTCTCGCTTGTTGTGGCCTTTGCATAGAATGTGAAGACATATGTGCCAGCTTTCAGCTCTGTCTCCTTATATGCGATACGTTTGTTTGACGTGTTTCCAGTCTTCACGCAGACAGAATAAGAGCCACCATGTGCGTCTGTGCTCTGTGACAGTGTTGCGCTGCTTGCTGTCGATGTGCTCTTCCAGTTGTCCGGTAGTCCGCCTGTCCATGACTCGAATCCTCCGTTGCTGAGAAGGTTGTCTCCTGTTGGAGGATTATTTTCCCCTGTGCCGCCACCTGAGCCTTTCTTCACACTCACGAACTGTGCATTCTTAATCTGTGGACTGTTATTATACTCCGAGTAAACACCTGTGAGTGTAACCTCGTCACCTTCGCTAATACCCAGACTTGCAAAATTCTTGGCATTGCCGTCTTTGTCAAGTAAGCCATAGATGTAGATTTTGGCATCACCCTCTACAAGGTCGAAGTTTCCGTATGTAGTGTTAGCAATGTTCTTAACGGTGCCTGTCAGCTCGTATGTTGTCTGGCTGTCTTTCTTGCTGAGGAATTCAGAAATTGTGATGTGCTTAGCGTCTCCGGTGGGAATATCAGGGGTAGATGACCCCTGTTCAATAATCTCGACATCAGCATTCTTAACCTCGGTAATCACCTCGTTGCTACTGTTCTTATATTTGAGCAGTTTACCTGTAATCTTCACTTTCGAGCCTTTGGTGAAAGCTTCTACACCTTGAGGCAGGTTTGCCCAATAAGCCTGAACCATCTTCTGCCCGTCATTGTTGTCAGAAAGCCAGAACGACTGTTGGTTATAGCTTATTGTTGAATATACATCCGTGATATATCCTGTTATGCTATATGTCTCTGTTGATGATGCTCCGTCTGCAAGGGCATTACACAACTCTATGGCTTTAGCACATGTGATTTCGATAGCTTCCTCTGCCGGACCGCTCGAGCCTCCTCGTGATGACTCATAGATATATGCCTCTTTCTTCGCAGTCTCTATCGTTCCATTGTAGTTAGTGATTGTACCGTATATGGTGATAGTGTCACCCACCTGAACTTCATCTTCTGAAGTTATGTTCTTGTTCCCCAATCCGAGACACTGGTATACATAGAAAGTCTTTGACGATTCAATGTCGTCGCCAAGGTAGAAAGTAGCGTTACCGTATGATGGACTACATTCTTTCACACTTGTCACAACTCCCTTGAAATATACTTTCTCAGGCAAATTCTCTCCTGAATTCAGACTATCGGTAGCCTCCAGTATTCCGGCAATATTATATGGATCGTCTTTAGTGCCCGTACCAGCCGGTTCTACAACAGTTGGTTTGTCCTCGCTTCCAGGCATATCGTAAGGCATTGGCACATCCTCACAGCTTTGGAATGTCATGGCAGCTATAGCCAGGGCCATGATGCTATAAAATATTTTCTTCATATCGTAAGATGGTTGTTGTTGTGTTCTTTTTGTTTTTGTTTCGTTATGGGGGGCGTGGTTATTCTGCGGCTGGCTTTACGTCGTCGGCTGTCCTGAGCTGTATCTGCCATGTGCTGCTGTACCGGGTGAAGATGCCTGTTATGTCAACTTTCCCTGTAGGCATTGTCTCAGCGGCGAATTTCGCGCTCGTCGAGGTGTAGACCACTACCGATGACGGATATCCGCTTATGGTCTGGCTGATGGAGAAGTCAGAACCGTTCTCTGGAGCCCATGTCGCGCTGCCGTCGGCGTTCTTCAGCGTTGCGCCCTTTATTGTCATCAGGCGTCCGGCATAGAGGTCGATATTCTTCTGTATATCGGCTGTGAACTCAATGGGCTGTATGTTCGCTGCCGTAGGGTCTGGCTGTCCTATGAGCTTGAAGTGTTTCTGCCATAGGTTGGGGTCCATACGTCCGGGGTATGTGTTGCCGCTCGATGTCGTGTATGGTGTACCTATCTGGCGCTGGTAGCCGTATGTGCCTATATACAGGTCCTTGAGATTCAGGAGAATCTCCTGTCCGACGGGGAGATACGAGAACATACCTCCTGAGTAGACGCAGACGAGAATCGCCTCTCCGTTCTCATCCTGTAGTGCCACCTTATTATATATGTTGCCACCTATGTCGTTCCCCGCTACACGCAGTTTCAGCTGTATGTCGTCGTCGACACGCTGGTAGTCACGGTATTGTTTCAGCACATTGCGGTATTTCGGGCTGTTGCGCAGCTGTTCGAGGGTCCAAACATTGCGCTCTGTTATGGTGTCGTTGCCGTATGCTGTCTGTGGCGTGACATTGTCCATGTCGCCGTATCCGCCATCCTGACAAGCCGTCAGGAGCGATGCCGCCATGAGCATAGTGGCTGATAGAATCATGATTTTCTTCATTGTCTCTGTCCTCCTGTGGTTTGTTTTTTAGAATTTGTATGTTATGTTGAGCATTCCGTTTGTGCCGTAAGCGTAGAACTTCTTGGGGTTCTGGAGGAAGCTGTATACGCGTGCTCCTGACATTGAGCCGTCGGCATTTGTGGTGTAGCTTGAGCGTGCCTGCTCGTATCCTCCTGTGCATATCTTGATATTGTTCAGGATATTTGTCACAGAGAGGTTTATCGACAGTGAGCCACGCTTCAGGTATATGTTCTTGCCTATAGAGCCGTCGAGCATCCATCCTCCGCGTCCCTCTGACTGTGCAGGAGAGTTGACGACTGTTATGAGATTGCCGTTCTCGTCGACACCTGTCGTTATGAGTCCCTGTAGCTGCAGCGACGACTCGTAGCGGAGTGATGGCGACCATGAGAGGTATATGCGGTCGTAGTAGTTGGCGTTGAGGTCTATGTACCAGCCGCCGGAGTGGTAGCTGAGTCCGAGTGATGTCGCTGTGAGTGGTGTGCCGCTCTCGCGCATGTTCTTGCTGTATACGAGGGTCTCGTTATACTTACCGCTTGTCGACATCATGTAGCGTGCGTTACAGTTGTCTATGTATTTCGCCTCTGACAGAGTCCCGAGGGCGACGAAGTCAAGTGCAGAGGTCAGCTTCACCTTCAGTCCGGCCTCGACACCATAGTATTCTTTCTTCACTCCTGTCATAGAGACGTATGTGAATGAGTTCTCGTCGTCGAAATAGTAGTTCTGCCATTCTGTGCCATGGTCTATGTGTGAGTAGTAGGCAGAGAGGTTGAGAGCCACGCGTGACATCTTCATCTGGTAGCTCAGCTCAGAGCTGAAGACTCTCTCGTTATGAAGGTTTGTGACAAAGTCGTTGTTCACCTCTGGCGCTGCGAACGCAGCCTGTGCCTGTGGGGCGCGCCACTCGTAGCCAGCGCCGAGCGACAGGGCATGTCCACGGCCGATGTTGTATGTCAGGGCTATCTTTCCTCCGCCGTCGCCGAATTTCGCTGTGCCTGATTTTCCGTATGAGTTATTGGCCGCGAGGCCGTTGCGCATACGTCCGTCACGCTGCATGGTGATGTAGCTTCCCTTTGCTCCGGCGAGGAGATGGAGGCGTCCTATGTTCGCTGTGTATGCCGCCCAGATGTTGGCGCGGCGCAGATTGAGGTAGTAGTCGTACCCGAAAACATCGCCCTCACCGATAGCCTTGCCAGGATTGTTGAGGTCATACTGTACATTGTCAGAGAGGTATCCGTAGCTGCTGACAGCGTATGTGTTGATGTTGTAGAAATGGTCTGCCCCGAGGAGGTCCTCCATTGTCTGGTAGTGGCGTGCGTGGTTCATGCCGAGCCCTATGCCGGCAGTGAGGTGCTGGTTGCGTGTGATGTCGTAGTTGAGTGTGGAGTTCAGCTGCAAGGTGAGGGCGTCGTTGTGTTTCGCCTGCTGGAAGTACATGGCCTGCCCGGCATATTTCTGCTCGGTAGAGGCGTCGCTCCATTGGCTGTTGACACTCTTGTTGGCAGCATAGAGACGGTCCCAGTTTATCTGTCTGTTAGCCTCTGACGCTGTGAAGAAGTTGTATGCGTTCTGCCATGCCTCGAACGAGTAGTCGTTGTTGCGCTGGTTATCGGGGTTCCACACGTCGTAGTAGTTTGACGGGAGTCGTTTCCAGTAGTCCGGGCTTGGGTTGTCAGAGTTGTTGTAGTTCAGCTTTGACGATTTGTACATGGAGTATCTGCCGCCGAGGGTTGTCGTCAGCTTCATGTTGTCGGCTATCTTCCAGTCCCATGTGAGGAGGGCCGATGGCGAATAGTCGTTTACGATGCGTGAGTTCCTGATTTCCCCGTTCTGGTAT
>SAMEA3663036__coassemble_748_pt1 | contig 13755 bp, 9 predicted proteins | sample SAMEA3663036__metabat2_high_PE_004 | metagenome-assembled genome bin SAMEA3663036 (sample SAMEA3663036) | pig gut metagenome | biome: pig gut; feature: pig-associated habitat; material: faeces | place: France | collected 2012
TCTTCGCGATGCGCACCTTGTCGATATTTGAATACTGCCTGAAGGCCTGCTCCATGTTCTTCATGTTAGCTCCACCGCCTGTCAGAATGATGCCGCCAGGGAGTTTGTCGACATAGTCAGAGGGGATTTGGGCTATGGCGTTCTTCACTATCTCCTCGACACGGGCCTCAACGATGGAGACGAAATCGCGCTGGGGGATGGAGCGCTGCTGGTCGATGGGGTACATCGTAGCAGCATCGACATCCTTCGGGTTGGTGCAGGCGGAGGCATACTTCAGCTTGAGCTTCTCGGCCTCCACATCGTCGATATGGAACGATGTGATGTCCTTGGTGATATTCCATCCTCCCATTGGCACAGTGGCCATATGGCGCAGGATATTCTTGTAGTATATTGAGACTGTCGTGGTGCCTGCTCCCAGGTCGACAAGGACGCACCCGCCACGGCGCTCAGAATCAGAGAGGACACTGTCAGCAAGCGACATCGGGGCGAGGTAATAGCGTGGCTCAGGCATTCCCGGCTGCTCAAAACACTTGTAGAGATTGCGGCAGAAAGAGTCTCTCCAGACGATATTGAGGAAGTTTCCCTCAACACGGTTGCACTCTATGCCTACGGGGTCGAGCTGGAACTGTGAGTCGACCTTGAATTCCTGTGGTGCTACATCGAGGATGGTCTTGTTCGCATAGCGTGTCGCGCGGTTGCTGTCCATCATGCGGTCGATGATGTTATGGCTCACGACAGTAGCCTCGTCAAAGTCTGTCGCCAATGTGTTGACAAGGCTGTAAACACCCTGTCCGCCTATGCCGACATGGACAAGTGTAATCTCTGTCTGCAGCTGGTTCTGCAGTTTCTGTATGATATTTCGTATGCACTGGTTGGTCTTGTCTATATTATACACTACGCCACGGCGTATGCATAACGCTCCCGGTTCGGTGGCTGTGGCAAGTATGGTGACACTACCATCCACTTTCTTCTGTCCGGCAATGCCGGTAATCTTCGATGAGCCGAGTTCTATGGCTACGTAGAATTCTTTTGCTGCTGGCATATCGTTGGGTATTATGAGTTTTATCTTGCGTTATCTGTTGGTGTCGGGGTATGGAGGCTGGGGGCTATGAGGTCCTGCCTTTCGACTTATTGGACTTGTTTGTGGACGACGAGGAGTTGCCTTTGGACTGCGCTGGCTGTTTAGAGGCAGACGACGGAGAGGCCTTCCTGTCATTCGACGGCTTGTTCTTCTGCTCATGCGATGCCGCTGTGGCAGATGTCTTCACAGCGTTCCTGTTCTTGTCGCCTGATGCCTCCTGGGCTTTCCTAAGCTCCGAGTTCTCAGGTGGCGCGGCAGCCTCGACAGCGGGATGGTCAGCCTCATGCACCTCAGGGACCACGACAGCGGACTTCTGTATCCTCATCAGCTCGGGGTGTTTCTTACAGATTATCTGGTTGTCATACTGTATGTCTATGCGCTGATACTTGTTCCATCCTGCCACGGAGAGCCCGTAACGGTAGAAGTTGCGTAGCCTCTTCAGCTTTTCCCTGACAAAGACTGTCACCTCCTCGTCACGCTCTGACTGCTTGGCCGACAGGGGGAGATATCCCAAGAAGACGATGTGGTCTCCGACGGCACTATCTCTATGCCGAGATCATGCTGGACGTTTATCTGTACGATATTGTTGCGCCAGAAATCGTCTGACATTATCACTCTCGCAAGTATAGAGATGTATCGTCTGGCGAATGTCCTGGAGACTTCTCCTGTGACGATGATGAGGTCAGAGACATACTTTGAGTTAGGCATGATGCCTCCATTCTCGTCGAGATAATAGTCGTCGCCGCGCTCACTCTTTATCCTGACGAGTGGCGAGCGTTGTGTGACGGTTATCACGACATGGCCGTCGATGGTCTTATGGCACTGTGCCGTGCTGACGAAAGGCGAGTGGTTGAGGATGCTCTCTATGTTTCTCGGCGAGATATCGTCAAGCCTGCGCCCCATAGGATATATCCCCTTGCGCTCGAGTATGGCCTTTATCTCTTTCGCATCGAGGAATCCATACGTCGTCTCGTCGGCTATATCTATCTCCACCTTCGTGCATTTTGTCACCAGTCTCTTTGGATTGTTGAACGATGTCACGGCGAATATGATATATCCGGCGATAATGATGTCGAGGATTATGATTATATATCTTTTCAAGATAAGGCTTTATGCTTCTTTGCTGTTAATTATTGATGCTATCTCGTCGCACTGGTTGTCAAGGTCTCCCGCTCCAAGGACAACAAGGACATCGAAGTCACGTGAGCGGACGAGACTGAGAACATCCTTCTTCTCTATGATGCTTCTCTCGACACCCGGAGCGAGGTTGTCGTATATGAGACGCGATGTCACACCCTCTATGGGCTGTTCTCTCGCAGGGTATATCTCTGTCAATATGACCTCGTCAAGTATGCTCAGCGCCTCAGCGAAGTCACGGTAGAAATCACGGGTGCGTGTATATAGGTGTGGCTGGAATATCGCTGTGATTTTCCTGTCGTGGTATATCTCCCTCAGTGAACGTGCCGACTGGAGTATCTCTTTCGGGTGGTGGGCATAGTCAGAGAGGAAGACGTGCCTGCTGTTGCGTATCTTGAAGTCGAAGCGGCGGTCCACACCGCCGTATGTCTCCATGCCACGTCTGAGCTCATCGGCTGTGCATCCATTCAGCTGGGCCATTGCCATGGCTGCTATGCCGTTGTCGATATTGATGGGGATAGGCTGTCCGAGGCGTATGCCGCGCACTGTCTCTATGGGCGATATGAAGTCGAATGTTATCTCACCGTTCTCTATCTGTATGTTCTCAGCATGGAAGTCGCCCTCCTCACGTGAGTATTCGTAGACACGCACCCCTTGCTGTGGCTCGGCCTTCATCTCCAGCCCACGGTGGATTATGAGGGCTCCTCCTGGCTGTATGAGCGTGGTGTAGTGTCTGAAAGACTCAAGATAGGCTTCCTTCGTGCCGTAGATATCGAGATGGTCGGGGTCGGTCGATGTGATGACAGACATCCAAGGGCGGAGCCAATGGAACGAGCGGTCGAACTCGTCTGCCTCTATCACGACATAGTCAGACTCTGGGGCGAGGATATAGTTTGACTTGTAATTCTTCGATATACCGCCAAGGAAAGCGTTACAGTCTACTGAGGCTTGGTGCATGATATGTGCGCACATAGTAGATGTCGTGGTCTTTCCGTGTGTGCCGGCGAAGCAGAGACCATGATGGTCGCGTGTCAGAAGCCCGAGAATCTGCGCACGCTTCATCACCTTGAAGCCATTCTGGCGGAAGAATGTCAGTTCCCCGTGGCTGTCAGGAATGGCAGGAGTGTAGCATACGATGGTCTCCTCCGGATTCTTGAAACACTCTGCCACACTGTCTATATTGTCCTCAAAATGTATGTCTATGCCCTCCTTGATAAGTGCGTCGGTAAGGGCCGACGGTGTCTTGTCGTAGCCACCGACCTTGTATCCCTTCTTATTGTAGTAGCGCTCGAGAGCCGACATGCCTATGCCTCCAGCACCTATGAAGTATATCGATTTCATATTTATGTTCGTGTATCTGTTACCTTTGATTTTGTCTTTCTGGCTGCTCTGCGTGTCCCGTCTGCCGTAAGTGGCATCCCGATTGGTAGAGTCTCTCTCCAGCACCCATTGCCCCAGTCATGACTATCCACCAGGGGATAGGAGCATATTCACCACGAGACAGGAGCATAACCACCACGGGACAGGAGCATATCCACCACGAGACAGGAGCAGAATTGCTACGGGACAGAGGAAGATATTTGCCAAATCTGCAGTCCTCCACATTGTGAGCGAGAGGCGCGGCGGCTCATCCTACGACATCCGATATATATTAAAGAGAGGCCACGAGGGAGTTTTCTATCGCTATGTATGCCCCATATTGCCGTCTGAATTATATATCATCCAGCTCTCTCTGCGTTCCTGCTGCTGGCTTACGCGTTCTTCTCAGCCTCGTCGATTACTATCTTCGCTATCACCTCGGCCGAGTTATTGAAGGCCAGTTTCCTCACCTCTGTCTCAAGACATCTGATTTTCTCTGGGCTTGCCATGAGCGTTACGGCCTCGTTGACGAGCATCTGGCGCGCTTCACGGTCGGCACAGAATATCGCGGCATCCTTATCGGAGAGCGCCCTGGCGTTCTTTGTCTGATGGTCCTCCGCGACATTGGGCGATGGGACAAGTATGCTTGCCTTTCCGAGCAGGCATAGCTCTGAGATGCTTGACGCTCCGGCACGTGACACTACGATATCTGCCGCACGGTATGCCATGGCCATATCTGAGACGAATGCCTGAGGATGAACGAGAGGATGGTCTGCTCCTCTTGCCGATGTCTTGTCGGCATAATAGGCCTCAGCTTTCTGCTTACACTCCTCGGCATAGTATTTTCCGGTCTGCCATATCACCTGTATGCCAGCCATCTCGAAGGCTGCGATGCCCTGTGCTATGGAGTCGTTTATTGTCCGTGCTCCTAACGAGCCGCCGATGACGAGGAGAGTCTTGCGCTGAGGGTCGAGCCCGAAGCTCTTCCTGGCCTCCTCTTGCGACGCCTTACACTCGAGCAGGCTCTGTCTGACGGGGTTGCCAGTCATGACGATACGGTCCTTGGGGAAGAAGCGTTCCATGCCATGGTAAGCGACGCATATCTTGACGGCTTTCTTGGCGAGCGACTTGTTTGTCACTCCGGCATACGAGTTCTGCTCCTGCACTATGCATGGTATTCCCATCGAATAGGCGGCATTCAGCGTAGGGCTGCTGGCGTAGCCTCCGACTCCGACGACGGCTTGTGGCTTGAACTTGCGTATGACCTCCTTCACCTGTGAGCGGCTCTTGAGGAAATCAATCATCACACCCACATTCTTCGGGCTCCACAAGGGGCGTATCAGTCCGCGCACTGGCAGTCCGACAATCTCATATCCTGCCTGTGGCACACGCTCCATCTCCATGCGTCCGTTAGCGCCTACAAAGAGAATCTCTGCGTCGGGACGCAGCGCCTTTATTGCGTTGGCGATTGATACGGCAGGGAAGATATGTCCTCCTGTGCCTCCTCCGCTGACAATTATTCGTAGTGACATTGTTCTTATCTTTTTTGTTATTATATTGTGGCGACAGTCTCCCTGCCATGCGTCATGTTATGGTATGGAGACATGATGTCACTTTTTCTGTTCTCAAGCCAGCCCGTCCCACGAGCGTGCTGATGCTGTGGCAGGCTTTCCCATTCGCTATCTGGCGGGGCGACCGCGCCTTATCAGCCATTCCCTGTGCTGTGGCACGCTGTCTCTCCTACGCTATCTCCGGCACCGGCTTCTTCTTTTTTGCCGAGCGTGATATTGAGAGCAGCATCCCGATATACACACAGTTGATGATTGTCGATGTACCGCCTTTGGATATCAACGGCAAGGGTTGTCCTGTGACAGGTATTATGCCGACAGCGACCATCATATTGAACAGGGCCTGCACGACGAGCAGTATAGCTATCCCCATGGCAAGGAATGCGGGGAAGGTGTTCACACAGTTCTTGGCTATTGTGCCTACCCTGAAGAACAGGACAACATAGAGTATGGCAATTAGAGCTGCCCCCTCGATGCCCATTTCCTCTATTATGATGGCATAGATGAAGTCAGAGAAAGCCTGTGAGAGGAAGTCACGCTCCTCGCTGTTGCCTGGCCCGCGCCCTATGCCGTTGCTCTTCACTATCGCTATATTGGCATGTGCCACCTGTGCGTCGCGGTCAAGGTCGAACTCACTTGGCTTCACCTCGTCGCCTCCCCAGCGTTCTATGCGCGCCTTCCATGTGTCGGCACGGTGCAGCAGTCCTCCGCGTTCTGGGGTCTTCTCCGCGCTCTCGACGAGTATCGTCTTATCGTTATTGCTGGCAGTGGCAGTCGAATTGTCTCCAAGGAGCAGCAAGACAAATACCCCCATGGCCACGACGATAAAGAACAGTCCGAGGGCACGGCCAATGATATACATCGGCACGCGGCCTATAATCATCATTATGAGCACGACAAAGGCCAAGAGAGCTGCTGTTGAAAGGTTCTCGAGACCTATCGGGATAATGATGAAGGCACTCGTCACCGCCACCCACAAGAATGTCTGCGGACTCGCGCCTTTCTCTGTCTGCATAGCGCTGAGAATCTGTGCCACAGCGAGTATGAGTGTGCCTTTCGCTATCTCCGACGGCTGGAACTGCACGCCGGCAATGCCGAACCATCTGCTCGCGCCATTGGTGCTCTCTCCAATACACAGCACTATGATGAGCAGGATGAACGAGAATAAGAGCATAGGCAGTGTCGCTATCTTGAAATACTTGCATGGGATGTTCAGCACACAGAGTGTCGTGCACAGTCCGACTAAGATAAAGAAGGAATGCTTGATCAGCGGTCCCCAGTAGCTTCCTCCACGGAACGTGAGGAACGACGAGGCGGAGAACACCTCTACGATGCTCACGAGACAGAGGAAGAAGAATATCATCCAGATGACTTTGTCACCCTTGAAGATATTTCCTAATTTATTGTTCATAGACTTTCTAAGGGGTATATAGGGTTATGGGATGTTTCTGACGAGCCACCCATAGTGGGTTTACAATGGGGTGTTTGGGCTTTTCAGGCTGTGTCCCGGCAGAGGGATTAATGTCAGAGCGCGCGCACAAGGGTCTTGAACTGCTCGCCACGGTCCTCCATATTGCGGAACAAGTCGAACGAGGCGCAGCATGGAGAGAGCAGCACAGCGTCGCCCTTATGTGCCAGACGCACACAAGCCTCAACACAGTCTTTCATCGAGTGGGTATCAGCCACAGGCAGCCCGAGGCTGTCAAAGCTGTCGTGGAGCTTGGCGTTGTCGGCTCCGAGATATACTATTGCCGAGCATTTCTCCTTGACAAGTGGTGCTATTGTGGTATAGTTGTTCCCCTTGTCCTTGCCTCCCACGATGAGCACGGTAGGGCGTTCCATGGCCTGCAGTGCCACACGGCATGCGTCGACGTTGGTTGCCTTGGAGTCATTGATATAGAGGACACCGTCTTTCTCTGCCACTCTCTCAAGTCTGTGCTCCACACCGGGGAATGTCCCGAGACACTCTCTGATGAGCTTCTCGTCCACTCCTGCCTGTCTTGTGGCATAGTATGCGGCGAGAGCATTGCGCTTGTTGTGCTGTCCCATCTGTGAGAAGACAAGCCCGAGGCGCTCGAAGTCATCGTCGGCAAATGGACAGAGGGATGGTTGTCCGTCGTTGGCGGGGCGGCTGGTCGGTGTCGGCTGTGGCCTGTATCCCTGTCTGCGTTTCTCCAGCTCATTGTCGATATACTCGTCCTGCTTCCAATATACGAAAGTGTCTTCCGGTGTCTGGTTCTGTATTATGCGCATCTTTGAGTCGGCATAGTTCTGCATACAGAATTCATAACGGTCGAGATGGTCGGGTGTGATGTTCATGAGCACAGCGACATCGGCCTTGAAGTCGAACATATTGTCGAGCTGGAAGGAGCTTATCTCGAGCACATACCACTCGTGGTCGCCCTCTGCCACCTGCATGGCGTATGAGCGTCCGATGTTCCCCGCGAGTCCGACATCGAGCCCAGCCTTCTGCATTATGTAGTATATTAGGGATGTTGTCGTTGTCTTGCCGTTAGAGCCTGTTATGCATATACACTTCCCATGGCTGTATCTCTTGGCGAACTCGAGCTCTGCGAGTATAGGTGTCCCTTTCTCCATGAGCTGTCTTACCATTGGTGCGGTATCGGGTATTCCGGGGCTTTTCACCACCTCGTCGGCTGTCAGTATCTTTCCGGCGGTATGTTGTCCCTCCTCCCATTCTATGCCATGACTGTCGAGCAGGGCCTTGTACTTGTCCTTTATGCCTCCCATATCGGACACGAACACGTCGTAGCCCTGTTTCTTTGCGAGTATGGCTGTTCCTGTACCGCTTTCTCCGGCACCGAGTATTACGAGTCTCATCGTTCTGCTTACCTTTCTTTCTTAATTCCTTGTCGCCCGTATGGCCAGCGTGTGGCCATGGGCTTTTTGTCTGCCGCAGATTCTTCTCTGTGGCTTTTTTCGTTTTATCTTATCTTCAGCGTTATGATGGCGAGTGCAGCCATGAGGATTGTGATAATCCAGAATCTTGTCGTTATCTTCGATTCGAGCCAGCATCCCCTCGGCCAGTTCAGTATGACCTTGACATCTGGTGCGAGCTGTCCCGGGAGCACTCTGAACGCGTCATGTATAGGGGCTCTCTTGAACAGTCTGAGTTTCTTTCCGCGCTTGTTCCCGTATTTTGCCACTCTTACCTGTAGCAATACCGAGACGCTCTCCATGAAGAAGACGAAGCAGAGGACAGGAATGAGCAGCTCCTTATGTATGATGACTGCTGTCACGCCTATTATACCGCCAATGGCGAGCGAGCCTGTATCGCCCATGAATATCTGTGCCGGGTAGGCGTTATACCACAGGAAGCCTATCAGGGCTCCGACGAAGGCGCAGATGAATATCACGAGCTCTTGTGAGCCAGGCACATACATGATGTCGAAATAGGAGGCGTAGCCGACATTAGAGGAGACATAGGCGAGGATGCCGAGTGCTATGCCTATTATCGCGGCGTTGCCCGCAGACATGCCGTCCATGCCGTCGTTAAGGTTCGAGCCGTTGGAGACAGCTGTCACGACGATAGTGGTCATGATGACGAAGAGAATCCATCCGGCAGCATACTTATACTTACCGCAGAACGCCACGAACGTTTTATAGTCGAGGTTGTTGTCCTTCACGAAAGGTATCGTCGTGATGGTCGACTTCACGGGCTCGCTCTTGTGGACAACCATCTCTGTGCCTTGTTTCTGCACGGAGACATTCTCACGTATCACAGCGTCGGGCGAGAGCCACAGTGTCAATCCGACGACGAGTCCGAGGACACACTGTCCGGCAAGTTTGTATATAGGCCTCAGTCCGTCCTTTGATATCTTCATCTTTATATAGTCGTCTATGAAGCCTATCGCCCCGAGCCATACTGTGGTGACAAGCATGAGAATCATGTATATGTTCCTGAGCCTGCCGAAGAGGAGACAAGGGACTATTATGGCGACGAGGATTATTATCCCGCCCATTGTCGGCACGCCTTTCTTCTGCTGTCCGTAAGGGTCTATGTCACGGTCGCGCTGTGTCTCGGTGGCATGATGCCGGCGCATCCATTTTATGAAATACTCACCGAACCACACGCTTATGACAAGCGAGAGGATGAGTGCGAGCAGTGAGCGGAATGATATGTAGCTCCAGAGATGTGCTCCCTGTATGCCGAACTGCTCAAGGTATCTGAAGATGTAGTAAAGCATTGTCTTTTTCTGTATCTCTGTTATGATGGAGTCTGTGGGCCGGTCTTGCCAGATTATGGCTATCCCTGTTTGGGGGAGTGTCCCTGACCGTTGTTGGCAGTGACTTTACGTCATTCCAATCCGAAGGCCTTCCTGACCTCCTCACGGTCGTCGAAGTGGTGTTTCACATCGCCCACAATCTGGTAGTCCTCGTGTCCCTTTCCGGCGATGAGGATGACATCACCCGCCTTTGCTATTGTCACGGCTGTGCGTATGGCCTGCCTTCTGTCTGTAATGCGCAGGACATTCTTCATCTGGGCAGGTTTCAGTCCGGCCTCCATATCGTCGAGTATGGCCTCCGGCTCCTCATGTCTCGGATTGTCAGATGTCAGTATGACCTTGTCGCTCTGCCTTACAGCCTCCTGTGCCATGAGTGGCCGTTTGCCCTTGTCCCTGTTTCCACCGCATCCGCAGACAGTTATCACCTGTCCCTTTCCGTTGAGCACTTCGTGTATGGCGTTCAGCACGTTCTCTATTGCGTCAGGTGTGTGTGCATAATCAACGACAGCCGTCACGCCCTCGGCAGAGCGTATAGGCTCCAGTCTTCCGGCTACGCTCTTCAGCATCGAGAGGACGAGGAGCACCTCATCCTGTCCCTTGCCGAGCATGCGTGCCGCACCGTAGACAGCGAGGAGATTAGAGACATTGAACTTTCCGATGAACTGCACAGCGACCTCACGGTTGTCAATCTCGAGCAGCATGCCCTCGAAGTGGCATTCTATGATGCGTGCCTTATAGTCGGCCATGGCCCGTGTGCTGTATGTGCGGACAGTGGCGCTGGTGTTCTGTACCATGACCATTCCGTTCTTGTCGTCGGCGTTGGTGATGGCGAATGCTCCCTTGGGGAGATTGTCGAAGAACAGTTTCTTGGCGTCGCGGTAGTTCTCGAATGTCTTGTGATAGTCAAGATGGTCACGTGTGAGATTGGTGAATATGCCGCCCGCGAAGACCAGTCCGCCTATGCGCTGCTGGTATATGGCATGGCTTGAGCACTCCATGAAGGCATACTCGCATCCTGCCTCTACCATGCGTGCGAGGAGACTGTTCAGCTCGATGGGGTCGGGTGTGGTGTGTGATGCGGGCAGTTCCTCGCCCTCGATATAGTTGCAGACAGTGGATAGGAGTCCGCATTTATGTCCCATCTTGCGGAACATATTATATAATAAGGTGGCGATTGTTGTCTTTCCGTTTGTTCCTGTCACACCGACGAGTCTCAGATGCTTTGACGGCTCACCATAGAACATTGTCGCTGCCGGGCCCACAGCAGTCTCGCATGACTGTACCTTAATGTATGTCACGCCATCTGCGATGGTGTCGGGCATATCCTCGAGTATTACAGCCGTGGCTCCCAGCTCTATGGCTTTTGGTATGAACTGGTGTCCGTCAACCTGTGTTCCCTTCATAGCCACGAAGATGTGTCCGGGCTGAATCTTGCGGCTGTCTATGTTGATGCCGGTGATTTCTTTCTCCGTCTCGCCTGTTATGCTGAGTGTGGAGAGTTTTGAGAGGATTGCTGTCAGTTTCATGTCTTGTTTTATTTGGGGGTGCAAAGTTACTATTTTTCCTTTGCGGTTGCAAGTTTTTTTCTTATGGAAACGTGCTGTGTGGCCTGTCGCTTGCTTATGGTCAAGAATGGTGGGGGTGGGCGCCGTCTGTGCCAGCTTGCTGCAGGCTGCCTGGCCATTATGTGGCGGAGGGGCAGCCAGATGTATGCCTCACGCCTATCCCATCTCGAGGATTATCCTCATGCCCGGACGTATCTTTGTCTCTGGCGCTATGCTCTGGTGTCTCACTTTCCCACATCCCTTGACAGAGACCTTGACGCCTCTGCTCTCGAGCATGTAGACAGCGTCGCGCGCTCCCATACCCTCGACATTGGGGATATAGTGTTTTGAGGGCACGCCCTGCTTTGCCAGCTCCACGCCTTTCTTCTCTCTCACGGCCTTTCCCCATACAGGAGCTCCTGTGGCGTAAATGCCGTTCCATCCTCCGTAGGTGGCTATATCAAGCTGTCTCAGCACATAGTCGGCTGCGAGGAGGTTGCCACTCTTCACATCGGGTGTGAGAACAGAGAGCGAGTCGTTTGCCACATCGACATCATGCTTCAGCTTCTTTGCCATGATTCCCTCGGCGATATTGTGGAAGACGACTCCACACATGCCGCCTCCCGATGCGGGCAGTCCGGTCTTCTTCAGACACACGATGCATGTGTACTCAGGGTCTTCGAATGGGAAATATCCACAGAATGAGAGCCAGTATCTTACTCTTCCGGATTTGTATGAGCCACTCTGGTCGGCCACTTGTGCCGTTCCTGTCTTTCCAGCCACTTTGAACGATTTGCTTCCGGCCTTGGAACCGAGGCCTTTCGAGACAACGCCTTCAAGTATCTTCTGTATCTTCCTCAGTGGCTGTTCTCCGCATATGCGCTCCTTGAGGCATACGGGGTCGTAGCGTGTTATTGTCTCACCGTCCTTCTGCACCTCCTTGACGAAGCGTGGCTGCATGAAGCGTCCGTTGTTGGCTATGGCGTTATAGAATGCCACGGTGAATATCGGTGGTATCTGTGTCTCGTAGCCTATTGACATCCATGGCAGTGTTGTCTTCGACCAGTTGAGATACTGTCCGTTCTTCGCCTTCTTGGGCATACGGACTATGGCGTGCTTCTGTGCGCCCGGGAATGGGAGGTCAAAGTCTATGCCAAGTCCCAGGCTGTGTATCCTCTCCACGAATTTCTCGGGATGGTCGTGATATGCCCGGTCTATGAGGCGGCTGACACCGATGTTGCTGCTGTAGTACAGCACCTGTGGCACGGTGAGCACTCCGTATCCGCCACGTCGCCAGTTATGGTCGCGCATCTCGCGTCCGTACATTGGCCATACGCCTCCTCCCGTGTCTATGTTATACTGTGCGGTGGTGTCTATCTTGCCGTCCTCGAGGGCTGCGAGTATTGATGCCGTCTTGAAGACAGAGCCTGGCTCGACAAGGTCAGAGACAGCGTTGTTCTTCACCTCTCTATATACATAGCCCCCGTTGCCGTCATTGAGACGCGTCATATTGACGAGGGCCTTGACATCGCCTGTCTTCACCTCCATGACGATGGCCACACCGAGCTCCGCGTTTATCTCCTTCATCTCGTTGATTACGGCATGTTCGGCGAGGTCCTGTATGTTGACATCGAGCGTGGTGACGATATCCGCTCCGTCGACAGGTTCCTTTATGGTGATGTCGAGGTATCTGTTCAGCACTTTGCGGCGGTTTATGAGGCCCTGCTCTCCTCTCAGCACAGAGTCATAGTAGAGCTCGAGGCCGCAGCGTGCAGAGTCTATCGCGCCGTACATCTCGCCTATCGTACGCGAGGCGAGGGTTCCGTTGGGCCTTGTGCGGGCATTGAACTCCTCGACATGGAATCCGCCCTTGTTCTTCGACAGGCGCAGGATGGGCAGCTGCTTGACTTCTGAGTATGTCGAGTAGCTGACACGCTTGGGCCATATCGGCCAGTGGCAGCTTCCCTTGCGGACATTCCCCTCCGAGTCAGTATACTGCTTCTCGCGTCCCTCACGGAGATGTTTGCGGAACTCCTCCACGCTGCATTGCGGGAATATGGCGTTCAGGCCGCGGCATATTGAGTCCTCTTTCTCGTCCCACAGAGTGTCCGTCTTGGTCTTCTCCATGGTGCGGAAGTCTATGTATAGCTTATACTCTGGCAGACTCGACGCGAGGAGCTGGTAGTCGCAGCTGAGTATGTTTCCTCTCGAAGGCTTCACAGGCACGCTGTCATTCTTCAGCCTGTCGGCCACCTGCATCCAGTAGTCGCGCTTGACAGTCATTATGATGGCTGCCTTTGCCACTATGACGACGGCGAGCATGGCCACGAAGAAGGCCACTATGTAGTATCGTGTTATAGGGTTCTTGGCGTTGAATTTGAACATCTTCTTTCCTTTCTGCTTCTTTTTCCATTTGCGGATTGTCCTGCTGGACATACAGGACTGGGGTGGATATTGGCCAGGGACGGTGTCGGCGGGGTATAGCTTTTCGCCACTGCTCTTGCTGACTTGCTTGCGGAGTCATTCTGCCGGTGCTGGAGCGTGGCTCTGCCGTGGGCGGCGGCTCCCTGTCTGTAGTGTCTTCCCCGCAGGTGTTCCGTCGGTTGGCTGAGCTTTCTTTCTCACTCGCCCTCGGGCACCTTGACGATGAACGGAGGCTGGTCGGCAATGTGCAGCACGCTGTCCTTGTTTGTCTTCAGCATGTCGAGGACACGGCTCTGGCGCGACTTCTCTGTCAGGCGGCTGGAGGTGGAGAGTGCCTTGTACTTGGCGTCCTGGAGCTCCATCCTCAGCTGGTCAATCTCCAGCAGGCTCTTCTG
>SAMEA3663036__coassemble_812_pt1 | contig 13005 bp, 7 predicted proteins | sample SAMEA3663036__metabat2_high_PE_004 | metagenome-assembled genome bin SAMEA3663036 (sample SAMEA3663036) | pig gut metagenome | biome: pig gut; feature: pig-associated habitat; material: faeces | place: France | collected 2012
TATTTGCCGTAAATTTGCACATGAAAAATAAATATTGTGGTGAATCGTATACGCAAGACATGGTTCGCATGATATTTATCAGTACAAAGAGAGAACTACTGATAGACGTTTGTTTGTGAAATTATGACTACACTACTGGCGTGCAGGCTGCCACAGCTATGCATGCGAGGACATGTTATATACCTATATATATAATATGAATAGTGTAGGCATAATTTTTTCGTGTTTAAGCGCCACGGGCAGACAGGACGCTATCAGCAAAGGTATCTCAGCATAACGTATGACAATACAACACATACAGAAATTAATGATTTACACTGAACTAAACTAAAAGACTGTGATGAAAAAGAAGTACGAGAAACCTACATTCGTCGTGATCGTCATGGACAAGGAGATTATGGACCCTGTAGTAGGAAGTAATGGTCATGATGGCGAGAAAGCCCTCAGCAAGGGCAACAGCCACAACCTTTTCATGGAAAACGACGAGTCGGAAGACGAGGAAAACAAATACAAGTATAACTTGTGGAGTGAGGATTAATCAAAAAAAACACACGGAACAGACTATGAAAAAGATTCTACCTATTATAATAGCCGCCCTCACATTTGCCTGTGGGGCAAAGGCGCAGACAACGACAACGATATTCGACAGTGGCAATGGTCGCTCGCCATATTATCGCATCCCGGCAATCCTTAATCAGAATGGTACACTGTGGGCTTTCACAGACGACAGGAGCAATGTCTCCTCAACTGTCTCATGGGGTGATATTGGTTGTGGCGAGATAAGCATCATTGCAAAGAAAAGTACTGATAACGGAGCCACATGGTCATCATCTACTACCGTGGCAGAAGGCAAGAGCTCTGCCTCTGACTTTTACAAGGCTCATGGTGACGCAGCCGTTGTTTGCGACCGGGAAGACCCTACCAAGATGCTCGTGATGTGTGCGTCGGGAGAGAAATCGTATGGAAGCTCGACGGTGGGTGTAACAGAAAGTGGGTCGGGCTGGAATAAAACCTATGAACTAAACTTGGATAACGCCATCCGTGTAGGTAAATACACAAGTACAGATGGTGGAGCCACATGGAGTGGCGATGATGTGACAAAGAAAATCTATGGTATATGGGATACAAAAACAACAGGTTGGTTGGGACAAACTACTGGCTATAATACAACTGTCCAGAAGCTATTCTTCTCCAGCGGCCGCATATGCCAGAGTGCTAGAATAAAGAATGGCAGCAATTACCGCCTTTATGCTGCATTATGTACGAATGAAGGTAGCCTCGTAGTTTATTCTGATGACTTCGGCGAGACATGGTCTGCCCTTGGTGGGACAGGCGATCGGCCTGTATCCGACGGAGACGAGGCAAAGATAGAGGAACTGCCTAATGGAAACATTCTGATAAGCTCAAGACCGCGCAACGGCAGCGGACGTTACTTCAATATATTCAAATATACTGACCAAAGCTCTGCATCAGGTTCATGGGGTTCTTATTCCACCTCTAATTCTTCATCAGGTGGAACATACGCATATAACAACTGGACCAACGGTGAGATACTTCTTGTTCCTGCAATGGCAAAGGACAGCAATGTTCCTGTTTATATTGCCTTGCAGTCTGTTCCTGCTGGAAATACCAGCAACTCTATAGACCAGAATACATACAAGCGTAGCAATGTATCTATCTACTGGAAGGTTCTAAGCTCAACAAGCGACCTTGATGCCCCATCTGATTTCACAAATGGATGGACTCGTTACGAGGTCTCATCCACAACGTCAGCCTACTCATCAATGGTGCTTGACAATAATGGCAATGTGGCTTTCATATATGAGGAGAATGCCATCAACACCACCATTGGAGGTTCTGGCAATATGGACTATTACGACATTCAGTTCAAGTCTCTGCCTCTCTCTACTATCACAGGTGGCGCATATACCTATACAACAGCCAAAGATGCTGACACACACCGCACAGCATTCCTGAACAATACTACCATAGATGACTCTGGAGAGACTGCCGACCCATGGGCTGGAAAGGTTGTGACATTGAAGCATACAATAACAGTTAATGGCAAAACAACAGAAAGATACCTTTGCAATGAAGGCTTGAAGCTGACACTGGAAAGTGCGAGCGATAACGAGATTCCTGATTATAAGAAATATTGGGTAATATCAAAGGACCCAGAAGGAAGCTATTATTATCTCTCCAGCCTCAATGGAGATGGATACCTCGGCAGAGCGAACGGAACTCCACTTGGTGATGGAAGTGGTTCTGTCGTAACCGGTGGTGATGCAGTATGTACAGACAATTATATATCAGAATTTAGAATCACAGATTTCGTGAAGACTTTCTGTTATGAAAGTGGCTTTGAGAACGTAACCGTAACACATACTGATGGTTGGGCTATAAAGTTCATAATAAGGTATGCTGATAAGAATTATGACGAGGAGCGTGTCCTTGTAATTGCAACTGATGGAACTATAAACTGGTCGAAACACACTCAGAACCCCAAAACAGAGAATAGCAAGACATGGAGTAGTGAGTTTATTATCACAGAAGTAGGAAAAGCATCTGCAGTCAATGACTACGGCACATTCGCCAATCCTACCCACTTCGGCTTCCCAGTGAAGATGACACGTAGCGATAACGATAAGGCAGATATTACGAAAGAGGGCTATTACTATTACGCCACTCTCAAGCTGCCATTCGCCGTTGACCTAACATCTGCTGTTGATGAGAAAGGAACAAAATATGACCTGACTGTGTTGAAGTGTGATGAGCCTAAGAACAATGTCGGCGATGAAGTTAAACTGTCAGAAATCCCTTCAGACTTGATAATAGACAACACCCTTCCACGTGAGACTCCTGTCATACTTAGAATGGGTACCAAAGATACTCCTGCAGACCCTGATGCCACTCAGATAACACTTTATCTCCAGCCTACTCTCGCACAGAACATCATCGAGACAACTGGATTGAAAGGTTCATTGGGCAAGAAGACATTCACCAACGCCGAGTACAACCCTTCTACCAATGCCAATTTCTTCATCCTTGGCAAGAAGACCGACGGACGCGTGAAGTTCTATTACATGAGCAACCAGGTGCTCGCCGCCAACAAGGCATACTATGTATATAACGGCAATACGTCAGCTAAATCACTCGTGTTCCGCTTCGACGACGACAACATCTCGACAGGCATCTCTCTCCCTGAGACAATAGAGACAACCAGTGACGCCGTCATCTACGACCTCTCTGGCCGCCGCGTAGCAGGAACAGCGAAGAAGGGTGTGTATATACGTAATGGCAAGAAATATATAGTAAAATAAAAAGAATTAGAATTTCAGTCTAATCATAATTTCACATAACAATTAGTAGTTTGGGGCTTCCATTTGTCGTGAGGACACGTGGAAGCTTATTTTTTATTAATACTTATTCCTGTCAAGCCATGACATCGTTGTCGGGATTGGCTACCGGACAGTAATAATACCTGAAAGATTATCTGCCCACTGATGTATCACAGGTTTTAGCTACAAGCATGACCGAAACATTATTATTCTACTCTGCCACTGTTGTTTCGGAGACACAGCATGTAAACATGTAAACAACAGATGGAACAACACGACAGGTGTCGGCAAACAGAGCAAGAATCTCTCTCTGTTTGCCGACACCTGTCGTTTTCATATATAGCGGTTACTACACGCTGATTCAGCCAATACCAGTCAAATTGGGTACTTGCCAACCTTGTACTATCTCATTACTGTCTGTTGCTTTCATGAAGGTTCTCACAGAACATACACCAAGGCAAACAATGAGATTTCATTTCCCCTTACCAACCATACCAGCGCCTACACATCCACCACCATCAGCTCGTCGGCAAGGATGGTGTTAGGGAAGACCTGTTGTGCCTCGTCGAGAAGGACCTTCTCTTTCGGATAGCGTGAGCTGTAATGGCCGAGCATGAGGCGTGAGACATGGCTGTCCTTAGCCACCATAGCCGCCTGGCGTGCTGTAGAGTGGCAGTATTTCTCGGCGTTGGCTATGCCGTCCTCACCGTATGTCGCCTCATGGTAGAGGAGGTCGACACCATTGATGATAGTGGCGAGACTGGGCAGATAGGCGGTATCAGAACAGTAGGCATAGGCACGGGGCGCATCGGCAGGACGAACAAGACGGCTGTTGGGGATGACGGTCCCATCGTCTGTGACCCAGTCATCGCCAGCCTTGATGTTGTTTATCTGTGACAGCGGGATGTTATAGAAGTCAATCATATCGCGACGGATGTGTGGCAACGACGGCTTCTCACGGAAGAGATAACCAGAACATGGAACACGATGCTTCAGCGGAATGGTCTCGACTGACAGGCTGCGGTCGTCGAAGACAGTGGCGTGGACTGTTGTGTCGACAGCATGGAAGATGACATCATAGCCAAGGTCATGACAGAAGAGGCGTATCTGGCTGAACAGCATGGCCTCAAGCTCGGCAGGGGCATAGACATGAAGAGGGGCTGTGCGGCCGAGCAGTCCGAAGGTGGATATCATGCCGATAAGCCCAAGACAGTGGTCGCCATGGATATGTGATATGAAGACTGCCTGTAGCTTTGTGAATGGTATGCGTGTGCGGCGCAGCTGCAGCTGTGTGCCCTCAGCACAGTCTATCATGAAGAGTTTGCCCCTTATCTCAACAACCTGGGAGGAAGGGAGATGGCGCATGGTGGGTGTGGCAGAGCCACAGCCGAGGATATGAATCTTGAATGGTTCCATAGAGTGGGTATGGTGAATGGTTCTTTTTCTTCGTGGAGAGGTCTGGAGGGCAGGCTTCTTTGGGCAGGCCCGCCCAGGGAGTTGTCTCGCTCAGGGAGTTGTCTCGCTCAGTGGCTTATGGGCGGGAGCAAGTAGAATGGCGGAGCAGCTGAGGGGGTGGTGAGCGTGTCATGCCCTACCCTATCGATGCTCAAGGTGAGGCATACCAGCAGCTACCCCTTAAGGAGGCCGGCAATATCAGAGGGTACGGTGATGTCTGCTGTCGGCAGGCTGTCCCATGAGAATAGGCTGACAAGATCGCGCGGGGCAACAGGCTCAGGACGTGGCAACAGTCCGGCGTGATAGGCAAGGAATCCCACTATCTCTGGAGAGAAACGCTGGCGCAAGGCTCCCATGTCGAGACTCCGGTCACGCTTCGACAACCGCTGTCCTGCCTCGTTACACAACAAAGGGATGTGGGCGTAGGATGGTGGCGTGAGACCGAGCAGGCGGAAGAGATACAGCTGCTGTGGGACAGAGAGCAGAAGGTCTCGCCCACGTACAACCTCTGTAATACCCATGAGAGCATCGTCTACGACAACAGCGAGCTGATAGGCCCATGCTCCGTCGGCACGCCGCAGGATGAAGTCGCCACAATGACGGGAGAGATTAACCGTCTGCCGGCCATAATGGATATCAGAGAATGTGATGTCCTCATCAGGGACGATGATGCGTGTAGCGCCAGGGCGGGCGGGGATTCTGTCAGCGGAGATATTACCCGGCCTGCATGTCCCCTTGTAGACAACTCTGCCATCAGACTCATGTGGAGCCTGTGTCACCATAATATCGGCACGTGTGCAATAGCAGGGATATGTCAGATGCAAGGCTGCGAGGCGCTCGAGATAACGCTCGTAGATATCTCCCCTTGTGCTCTGCACATAGCGCTCGTCCCAGTCGAGTCCCAGCCATCTGAGGTCATCCTCTATCTGCAGGGCATATTCCTCGCGCGAGCGTTGCCTGTCGATGTCCTCTATACGCAGCACGAACCGCCCGCCCTGCTTGCGTGCTGAGAGCCACGAGAGGAGAGCAGAGTAGATATTCCCGAGATGCATGCGCCCTGTCGGCGATGGTGCGAAACGTCCTGTCATATGTCCTGTCATACGTCCAGTGGTTATATATTTAGTCCTCGTCCTCTTTATATGCCCCGTCCACGGGGTTGCGCCTTATCTTCCAGCCTATGGCAGCATGGATGATGGACATGAGAGGCGAGAGATAGCAGAAGAAGCAGAAGGGCAGATAGGTCAGTGTGGCAACACCGAGGACAGTGGCCTGGGTCATACCACACGTGTTCCACGGTATGAGGACAGATGTCACAGTGGCACTGTCCTCACAAGAGCGGGAGAGAAGACGCGGCTCGTAGCCCTGACGCTCATACTCATCCCGGAACATGTTGGCAGAGAGGATGATAGAGATATACTGGTCGCCCGTCATGAGATTCATGGCGATACCGTTGAAGACTGTAGCCGAGACAAGTCCGACACGTGTCCTGACCATGCGCCGCGCTATGGCTTTAAGGAAGCTGCGGAGCATGCCGCAAGCTGTCAGGGCTCCACCGAAAATCATGGCCGAGAGAATAAGCCAGATGGTATCGAGCATGCCCGACATGCCACGTGTAGACACAAGACTGTCGAGCAGGGGGACACCTGTGCTGACAGAAGTGCTCGAGCTGAGGGTGAGCACAACGCCCTTGAAGAGAGATAGGGGTGTGGCCTCCTCAACACCTGCTATCTGGCAGAGTATGTCTGTCTGGAAGACAAGCGCCATGATGACAGCAAGCAGAGCCGAGGAGAAGAGGACTATCAGCGACGGCACCTTCTTATATATGAGGAAGGCTGTCACCAAGGGAACAAGGAGAAGCCAGGGACTTATATTGAATGTGCGACCAAGAGCCTCAACAAACTCTGTCGTGTCAGCCTCCCTGCCGCTCCCCATCCAAAGGCCGGAGATAGAGAATATGGCAAGGGTGATGAAGACCGACGGCCCCGTGGTGAGCATCATATAGCGTATGTGGGTGAAGAGAGGCGTGCCGCTGGTTGATGATGCAAGAACCGTGGTATCACTGAGTGGAGACATCTTGTCGCCAAAATATGCACCGGAGATTATCGCGCCCGCTGTCCACCCGTCAGAGAAGCCAAGGGCACGCCCTATGCCAAGCAGGGCAAGACCTATGGTGGCAATCGTTGTCCACGACGAGCCGGTCATCAATGACACCACAGCACTTATGACACAGGCTGAGGCAAGGAAAACAGTGGGATGGATAATCTGCACTCCATAACAGATGAGAGTGGGGACAATACCGCTTATCATCCACGCCCCGGAGAGCATGCCTATGACAAGAAGGATATAGATTGAGACTGTCGTCTCGTGCACCTTGTTCTCGATGCTGTGCTCTATCTCGCTCCATTTCACTCCGCAGAATGCCATACCAAGGACGACACATACCGCCGTGGAAGTAAGAAGGGCTATCTGTGAGGGACCTGACAGGGCATCGCTTCCGAAGACAGATATTGTCACCGAAAGCATGACGACAAGTGTTATGAACGGGATGGAACTGAGCCATGCCGGCGGATTGGGTATGTTGGTATTGTTAATGCTCATGAGATGAATGACAGGGTGGATAAATATAAGATGATGTATTGAAGATAATGGCAGGCAGCCATGAATGGAGCCAAACGTTGAGAGACATGGCCGTAGAGAGCAATCCAATGAGGAAGAATCGCGGCTACAGCCGTTTCGCAATGCAAAGGTAATGCTTTTTCTGTAAATAAAATGTAAAAAGGGAATACTAAATTTTGATATTACGTGAAGAATAACTAATTTTGCCACGTAATATGCATTCATGTATGGAATATTCATGGAGGCATCACTTGATGACTATAAGAGGAAAAGAAAGAAGAAAGAAAGAAAAAAAACAAATAACAACTAAATAAATCAAAAACCTTCAAGAACGAAATGAAACAGTATCGTCTCATAGACAATATCCTTGGCTGGGTGACATTCATCATCGCCGCCTTCGTATATTGTTCTACCATCGAGCCGACAGCATCATTCTGGGACTGTCCTGAATTTATCACAACAGGCTACAAGCTTGAGGTGGGCCATCCACCGGGCGCGCCATTCTTCATGCTCACAGCAAACATCTTCTCACAGTTTGCGAGCGACCCGTCGAAAGTGGCGCTGATGGTCAACACAATGTCAGCTCTGCTCTCAGCCACATGTATCCTATTCCTCTTCTGGTCGATAACCCATCTGACGAGGAAGCTCTTAACAGAGAGTGGCGAGGATATACCGCTGAGGAAGGTCATAGCAATAGAGGCCAGCGGACTTGTCGGAGCCTTGATATACACATTCTCCGACACATTCTGGTTCTCAGCAGTAGAGGGCGAGGTGTATGCATACTCGTCAGCTTTCACAGCAGTAGTGTTCTGGCTCATACTGAAATGGGAGGACCATGCCGACGAGCCACACTCTGACCGTTGGCTTGTGCTGATAGCCTATATGACAGGCCTTTCCATAGGAGTCCACCTGCTGAACCTCCTCTGCATACCGGCTATCGTGCTGGTATATTATTACAAGAGATTCCCCAATGCCGACCTCAAGGGCTCGCTCATAGCCCTCGCGGTGTCATTCGTCATCATTGCCGGTGTGCTGTATGGCGTCGTGCCAGGCATCATAACTGTCGGCGGATGGTTCGAGCTGTTCTTCGTGAACACCCTCAACTGTCCGTTCAACACAGGCGTCATAATATATATCATAGTGCTTGTGGCCACTGTAATATGGGCCATACGTGAGAGCTACATACAGAAGAACAAGAAGCGCGAGAACATCTCCCTGCTTCTGTCAATAGCCCTCCTCGGCATACCATTCTACGGTTACGGATGGTCAGCAGCTGTGATAGGCATCGTGCTGCTCGCAGTGATGTGGTTCGTGTTGAGAATTAAGCGCGACGGCAAGGAGCTGATAACATCACGCCTAAAGAATACCACACTGCTCTGTCTGCTGATGCTCATGATAGGCTACTCGACATATGCTGTCATAGTCATCCGCTCATCGGCCAACCCTCCTATGGACCAGAACTCGCCAGAGGATATCTTCACCCTCGGGTCATATCTCAGCCGTGACCAGTATGGCGACCGTCCCCTGCTCTATGGCGAGGCATACACATCGCAGGTGGCTCTCAGCGTAGAGGGCAATATGTGCAAACCAGTGATGGAGAAAGGCGCCCCTGTCTACCAGCGTGTGGAGAAACACTCGCCCGACGAGCCTGACCGCTATTTCGTGGTGAGGACAAAAGACAAGTATGTCTACGCACAGAATATGTTCTTCCCCCGTATGTATGACTCAAGCAAGGCAAGAGACTACGAGTCATGGATGGGAGGCGTAGAGGGCAACACTGTACAGTATGACCGTTGCGGAGAGATTATCGACGTGAAGATACCGACATTCGCAGAGAACATACGCTTCTTCCTGTCATACCAGTGCAACTTCATGTACTGGAGATACTTCATGTGGAACTTTGCCGGACGACAGAACGACTGCCAGGGCAATGGCGAGCTGGAGCATGGCAACTGGATAACCGGCATACCATTCATAGACAACGCCATGCTTGGCGACCAGTCTCTTCTCCCTGACGACCTGAAGGAGAACAAGGGTCACAACGTCTTCTATTGTCTGCCCCTTATCCTCGGCCTCTTAGGCCTCTTCTGGCAGGCATTCCGTAACCAGAAAGGCATCCAGCAGTTCTGGGTTGTCTTCTTCCTGTTCTTCATGACAGGTCTCGCCATCGTCATTTATCTCAACCAGAACCCATCACAGCCCCGTGAGCGTGACTATGCCTATGCCGGCTCGTTCTACGCTTTCGCCATATGGTGTGGCATGGGTGTCGCTGCCATCATAAGTTTCCTTGAGGAGAAGCTTAAGCGCAGCTCAGTCATCATGTCGGCAGCCATAGGCCTCGTGTGCCTCCTCGTGCCGATACAGATGGCATCCCAGACATGGGACGACCACGACCGTTCAGGAAGATACACATGCCGTGACTTCGGCCAGAACTACCTCATGTCGCTGCAGGAGAACAGCAACCCCATCATATTCACCAATGGCGACAATGATACATTCCCGCTATGGTATAACCAGGATGTGGAGGGCGTAGGGACCAACGCACGTGTATGTAACCTATCGTACCTCGCTACAGACTGGTATATAGACCAGATGGTGCGTCCGGCATACGACTCCCCGTCGCTGCCTATAACATGGTCAAGACTCGAGTATTGTGCAGGCACAAACGAGTATATCACAGTAGAGCCGGAAGTGAAGGAAGAGCTGAAAGCCTTCTATGCAGAGAACCCAGAGGAGGCGAAGAAACTATACGGCGATAACCCGTTCGAGCTGAAGAACGTGCTGAAATACTGGGTGCGTGAGGGAAAAGACTCAGAAGGCACACACATCATACCTACCGACACACTATACCTCTCTATTGACAAGGAGGCTGTGAAGCGCAGCGGCATGATGATGGCCAGCGACTCTATCCCTGACCACATGGTTATCTCGCTGAAAGGCAAGAGAGCACTCTACAAGAACGACCTCATGCTCCTTGAGATGCTCGCTAATGCCAACTGGACACGTCCGCTCTATGTCGCACTCACCGTGGGAGAGGAGAACTACATGAACCTTGGCGACAACTTCGTGCAGGAAGGCCTTGTGAACCGCATCACACCGTTCACGACGAACACAGCAGGAGCAAAGAACTTCGACACTGAGCGCACATACCAGAACGTCATGTCACGCTTCAAGTTCGGCGGACTGGACAAGAAGGGGCTGTATCTTGACGAGACTGTACGCCGCATGTGCATGACCCACAAACGTCTCTTCATCTCGCTTGCCACCCACCTCATTCAGGAGGGCAAGGACGACAAGGCAAAGAAAGTGCTGACTTATATGAACAAAGTCATGCCTGCATACAATGTGCCTAACGAAATCCTTGCTGGCGGCGTAGAGCTCGCACGCTGCTACACACTCCTCGGCATGAAGAAGGAGGCGGCACAGGCAATCAAGGATATGTGGAAATCATCCATGCAGTATATGCGCTGGTATCTCTCGCTGAGCCAGAACCGCTTCATGCAGTCACAGCAAGAATGCATCAACAACTTATACTACATGAACAGCATATACGAGATAGCAGAGCTCTTGGACCAGAACCTCGGCAAACAATACGCAAAAGAGCTGTCAATGCTCATAGCAGCATATCAGCAAAAAGGCGGACAGCTGCCCGAGATGTAATATACACGAACAATACCGAACAGGACAGAAGACACTCGACAGAAAGAAAAAGGCGTCTTCTATCCTGTTCGCTGTTATTGGCAGGCATAGAAGTAAAAGGAAAGTACAACCACACCACCCCCTTAAAGAAAAACCATGTTTATAGAGCAACCCTCAAAGTGGCTTCGTTGGCTTTACCCCAAGGCACTGTGGCGCATGGACGAGAACGAGCACTCCGTTTACCTCACATTCGACGACGGCCCGATACCAGAGTCAACACCATTCATACTGAAAACCCTACGTGAGTTTGACATAAAGGCGACCTTCTTTGTCGTAGGAGATAATGTGAGGAAATATCCAGAACTATATAAACAGATTGTGGACGAGGGGCACGGCATAGGTAACCACACCTTCAACCATCTCGGGAGCGCACGCCACAGCATAAGGACTTATGAGAAGAATGTCGCAAAATGTGACGAGCTGATACACTCCGACCTCTTCCGCCCGCCACACGGATGGATGAGACCGACCCAGTACCACAGATTCAAGCACAAATACCGCATCGTGATGTGGGACCTCGTCACACGTGACTACTCTAAGCTCTTGTCTCCATACGATGTCGTGCGGAATGTCCATAACTACACACGCAACGGCTCGATAATCACATTCCATGACTCATTGAAATCTATCGACAAACTATACTTCGCCCTCCCTGCATCACTTAGATTCCTGAAGTCAGAGGGATATGAGTTCAAGCTCTTCAAATAAAACTACCGTTTGGCTATGCATTACTCTTTTTCTATGAAGTTATATGCTGTACTATACCCTTCGTTGAGTAACGGCTGCACTCGGTATGGACAGAGACCGTCCTGAACAATCCCGGGCTGCACTCACCCACCCGTAGAGATTCATAAAAGAGGGAGAGCTTATAGAGAAAAACCAACCAACAATAAAACCCAAACCATAACTGAAATCTATGAAAAGAATCCTAACACTTATCGTCCTCATCTCATCCTTGTCTGGAGCGTCATACTCACAGACCCGCATGGGATATGCATACAACGGTGTGCCGTTCACAAACGTGAAAGTAAGCCCCGAATCATTCTGGGGACAACGTCTTCAGGCAGCACGCGAGGTGACCGTTCCGCTTGCTTTCAGCAAATGTGAGAGCGAACACCGATACAAGAATTTCTCCATGGCGGCATACACGCTTGCCCACCCAGGCCACCCAGGACTGTCAACACCAGAATGGGATGTAAGCAAGTTCATGGGATTCTCTTTCGACGACACTGACGTGTACAAGACAATAGAGGGTGCGAGCTATCTGCTGCAGACATTCCCCGACAAGAAGATGGAGGCATATATCGACAGCATTCTCGATATAGTCAGAGCAGCCCAAGAGCCTGACGGATACCTGTATACAGCACGCACCATCAACCCCGCTCACCCTCACGGCTGGGCAGGGGCAAAAAGATGGGAGAAGACTGAGGTCCTAAGCCATGAGCTTTACAATTTGGGACATCTGACCGATGCCGCATGCGCACACTATCAGGCAACAGGAAGCCGCAAGATGCTCGACATAGCTTGCAGATATGCCGACTGTGTCATACGCGCCATCGGGCCAGAGGCTGACAAGCTGCATATCGTGCCAGGCCACCAGATAGCCGAGATGGCACTGGCAAGACTGTACATCATCACCGGGGAGAAGAGATACCTCGACGAGGCCAAATATCTGCTCGACGCACGCGGAAGGACACCATACCGCAACCTATACTCTCAGAGCGACAAGCCTGTGACGGAGCAGACAGAGGCATGGGGACACGCCGTCAGAGCAGGATACATGTACTCTGGCATGGCTGATGTGGCAGCACTGACGGGAGACTCAGCTTATATTAACGCCATCGACAAGATATGGGAGAATATTGTGTCAAGGAAGTATTACATCACAGGAGGTGTC
>SAMEA3663036__coassemble_833_pt1 | contig 12793 bp, 9 predicted proteins | sample SAMEA3663036__metabat2_high_PE_004 | metagenome-assembled genome bin SAMEA3663036 (sample SAMEA3663036) | pig gut metagenome | biome: pig gut; feature: pig-associated habitat; material: faeces | place: France | collected 2012
TCTCAGCGGTGCGTACGAGGCTCGAACTCGTGACCTCCAGCGTGACAGGCTGGCATTCTAACCAACTGAACTAACGCACCAGAATGTTGTTCTGCGTCCTTGCTCCCAGTCCTTGACATATTCAGGATTAATCCATTCGTCAGGCTTTCAAGCTCTCTTATGATAGGACGAAAACTGTGCCTTTTGTCTTAGCGGATGCAAAGGTAATACTTTTTTCCGAACCTACCAACTTTTTTCATAGAAATTATAAAAAAAACTGCAATATAATCCCATTTTCATACTTTCCATCGGTGTAAACCCAGTCTGTTAACTCTCCTGACCGTACAAATCCTGCCTTGTCCATCAAGTTTGCCGACTCTCTGTTTGTCTCTGGCACGATAGCATATATCTGGTGCATACCGATGTCTCTCCTTGCTGTCTCCTTTATCTTCTCTATAGCAGCATTAGCGAGACCATGCCTTCGATATTCGTTCCTAACGACTATTCCCATCTCTGCCCTTCTGTCCTTCGGCGAGAAATCGAAAAGGTCTATAAGGCCCGCCACCTCACCACCTTCTTCTATGACATATCTAACCTGTCCATCTTTATATATATCACCCTCGTTGTTTGCTATATAGTCCCTAAGATGATATTTGGATAATGGGGCTGTCCTTGAACTGAGCCACCATAGCGATTGGTCGTTCTCTATCGTGTAAAGGATATCGAGGTCTTCGGGTTCTAAAGCTCTGAGTCGCATCGTGTCTTTGTTGGTATGATAAATATGAGAGCCAAGGCGAGGATTATGCTGAGGTATGCGAAAGCCACCTTCATGAACCCGTAGTACAGAAGTATGTTTGCCAGCATTGGCAGCATGAGCATCTGCATCCGTGCTATAGCGGCATAATAGTGCCCCTCTGCGCCTTTCTTCTTTATGTATTTGGCCACCTTCTCTATCTTAAACAGTTTCAGCGCAAGAGGTATCATGGCTATTGTTATCAGTTCCATCATTGTTGTCACGAGAAATTCCGTGCTGTTATCACCTGTCATTCCTCCTTCAAGTATGATGTTCGTCTCGTACATGATGATTATCACCACTGCCAATGCTAATTCTGAGCAGAATAGCGTCATGAGACTCTTTTGTTTGCTGTTCTCTTCTGGTTCCATAAGTTTAGGTATGTGTGCAATTATTGTATTTCAATGATTAAGCAGGTGTGCAGTGTTTTTTTTTTATATCGATGTCCTGTTCAGTATAGAGCGTCCCAATGTCACCTCGTCAGTATATTCCAGTTCATCACCGACAGATATTCCGCGTGCTATGACTGACATCTTTATGTTATACTGTTGCAGTCTCCGTGAGATATAGAAGTTTGTCGTGTCTCCTTCCATCGTCGATGCCAATGCGAATATCACCTCATCGACCTCCCCTTCGCCGACACGTTCCACAAGGCTGTCAATCTCTATGTCCGCTGGTCCTATGCCGTCCATAGGTGATATTATACCTCCAAGAACATGGTACAATCCGTGATACTGTCCGGTACGCTCTATCGCCATGACATCCTGGATATTCTCCACGACACATATTGTCTTTCTGTCTCTCTGCGGGTTTGAGCATATCGGGCATATATCGCTGTCTGAGATATTATGGCAGACGTGGCAGTATTTCACTCCCTTTCTGAGCTCTGCCACTGCAGTTGTGAAGTTTTCCACGTCACTTTCTTCCTGTCTCAGCAGATGCAGCAGCAGACGCAGTGCCGTCTTCCTTCCTATTCCGGGAAGTCGTGAGAATTCGTTTACTGCCTTCTCAAGCAGTTGTGATGGGTATTGTTGTTCCATATTTCTAGTTGGCTGGTATTAATTCGCGAATTCCTTCCCGTTGGTCAGTATGTCCAGAGTAAAGGTCTCGTGCCATAGAAATCCTCCGTGACCGTCCGCGATTCTCCGTGTGAAGAATAATTCGCTAATTCGGGATAGATAGATTCTCCGTGACCATCCGCAATTCTCCGTGTGAAGAACAATTCGCAAATTCGCAAATTCGTGACAAAGAAATCCCCCGTGACTATCCGCGATTCTCCGTGTGAAGAAAAATTCGATAATTCGATAATTCGGGATAGAAAGACTCTCCGTGATTCTCCGAGTGACAAAAGAATAATTCGTGATAAAAGAAATAATCCGTGACTATCCGTGTGACGACTCGCCATGCCGATGAATCGTCAGCCCTCTTGTCCCTTTCATACACAGACAAGCCGAAAGCCGGAAACATGTTTTCTTTTCTTGCTTCCGGCTTCCGGTCTATTGTTTCTGTCATTAGAATTTGTAGCCCAGGGTCATCAGAATCTGGTGGCGGTTGTCGTTCACCTTCACCATGTCGCATATATTGTCAAGGCTTCTGTCGCCGTTCGAATAGTAGCTCATGAATGGGTAGTACTCGCCCTTCGTTGTGCTATATTTGTATGCTATGTCGGCTGTGAAGTTGCCGAAAGCGAGTCCGAGACCAGCTGTTATGCGGTGGGTGTCCTGCCAGTTTATATAGTCTGTCTCTGATGCGTAGTATGTACCCTGCGACTCTATCGAGCCGTCTTTATATCCTGACTTGCTGAACTTAGGCGATACATAGTTGTATCCGAGCCTTGCCGACAGTCCCGGCACGATACGCATCTCTGCGCCCACTCTGAATGTGCTGACACCTTTCAGGCATTCCTTCGTGTTCTCGTTCATGGCGCGGTCGGGCGATGTGTGCTCGCGGTAGTCATCCCAGAATGGGTCGTAGCTCTCGCCGTCTATGACTCTGTTGTTCAGTGTCCCATAATCGGTATACTCGTATGTTGCGCCGAAGGCGAAGTTCTGTCCTACGGTATGTCCCACAGAGAAACCGAAGAGCCATGGTGTGTGGAGACGGAAGTCGAGTGTCTCGCTCGATGTCATGTTGTCATAATTGCCACATTCTTTTGGCAGATTGTTATACATCGTTGTCCTGTTCGATGTTGTCAGGCTGTACCATGTCGGTGTATGCACGTATGCACCGATGCGGAAGGGCGATGTCTCCACAGGGCGGAATATCGCGCCGAATTTCAGGTTGAATCCTGTTCCTGATATTGAGCGGCTGTCTACTATGTCCACTGTCCCGATGTTTGTCACATCGTCACCGTTCAGTATCTGCTCGCTGTAGAGAGAGTAGCTGTTATAGTTCACATCCTTTACCCCCACTGTCAGGCCGAGATAGATACGGTTATGTATATTGCCGCTGATGTTGAAGTCATAGTCGGCTATATACCCCTCGTGCTGCTTCTGTGTCTCGTATGCGCTTGAGTTGTAGTATTCGTAGAAGTCTTCCTGCATCTCCCCCTTGTCGTTCACGATGCCGTTCAGCACATAGTCATACAGATGGTCCACCTGTGAGTAGTTATAGTCTGTCATAGCCCCTGTGTGGTATTTTATGTATGACAGCTTGTTCTGCGATGCGTTCGAGAGCCTGTCGGCTACAAAGAGCAGCTGGTTCATGTTGCGCGATTTGTGGTAGTTGAATCCGAAGTTCAGGTATGAGTCCACTCCTGTCTTCATTGTCGCCACAGCTCCTGCCTGGTCGAAGCTTGCCTTTGTCCGCGATGCGTCGGTGAATGACAGCTCGTTGCCCTCGATGCTCTGGAATCCGAATGACACCGCTGCCTGTGATTTCCTGAACAGTCCTATGCCGGCAGGGTTCGTCCCCATCGTCGACAGGTCTGCTCCGAGGGCTTCCATTGCTCCGCCCATTCCCACATAGCGTGCTGTGCCGTTAAGGTCGTCGCCGGCGAGTGCGCTGCTTTGGTATGTCTCCTGTGCGGCAACGCTGAGCGATATAAGCCCAAGAGCCGCGATGGCTATCATATGTCTTGTCATGTCTTCTTTCATTCTTTTATCTTTGTTGTTCGTTCTTCTTTTCTTCTCTTCTCGTCGAGGCCCTTCTTTATGGTTATCGTCTTCCTCCACCGAATGAGCCGCCTCGGCTTCCACCGCCGCTCATGCCGCCGCTGTGTCCGCCGAATGAGCCTCCGCTATGTCCTCCACCGCTGTATGATGGCGATGATGACGACGATGTGCTGTAGCTGCGGTTACTGTTGTATATGCTGCGGCTTCCGTTCGTGTTGTTGTATGTGTTGTAGTCTCTGTAGCTGCGGTTAGTGTTGCCACGGTATCCCTGCCCCAGATGCCTTGTTGTCGTCTCTCCGTTGCGCTTTGCTATGTCGTAGCTCTTGCTTCCAGAGATGTTTCTCTGAGCGTTCAGTCTGTGGTTCGATGTTCCTGCCCATGGATGGTAGCGCGAACCTGACGGTGCTCCACCGCCTCCGCCCGATGGATAGTAGCCTATGATTGGCTGGTGGCAACCCCACCATCCACCATATCCCCACCATCCTCTGTAGTCCCAGCGGGAGAATGACCAGTAGTAGAATGGGTCGTACCATGGCGAGAAGTATGGGTCATACCACGAAGAGTACCACCATGAGGCGTACCATGGGTCATACCATGGGTCGTACCATCCCGCATACCAGCTTATCGGCCTGTTCCAGTACCATGGGCCGTACAGCCTGTCCCACCAGTAGAAATCATAGAATCTTGCCATGTTCCTGCAGTAGAGATAGTCATCGTCGTCCACCACTATATATTTGTATACGGTGTCCACTCTCACCTCGTCGTTGCTGGCCTGGTATGTTCCGTCGCCTACGGTGAATTCTATTACATCGTCATACAGCGAGTCGCCAGGCTCCTTCACGTCAGGCTCGTAGGGTTTGAAGTCCTTCCGTGTGTTGCGCCTGTTATACTCGTCGTCGCTCTTGTTTATGCCGCTGTAGTATGTCTCAGCGTTATAGCGGGCAGTGTTGCTCGCCTCCTTTATCTTCTCACGTTCCTTTTTCGCTTTTGCTATATCGCTCTTTGTCGGGGTGAAGTACATGTCATCCTGTGCTGACATGTTTGCCGGCATTACGAGTGCAGAAGCAAAAAGCAATAAGCATAGATAACGTTTCATATACATGTTCCTTTCTTCTTGTTTTTTAGGTGTTTCGTTCTTCTTGACTGCAAAATTATCAGAAAATTATATGCAAATATACGGAATTTCCCTATAACGTGCGAGGATTTTCCCTATTTTTTGTAATTTTGTGCTGACATTTAATGATTTTTGTGTAGCGGCCGATGCTTTCTTGGATAATGTTCGCTTTTAGCGTATATCATGCCCAAGAGTCTCCACAGGCAGTCGCTTACTGTCCTCTTACCAGGCTTGTAAGCCCCGCCTTTTATTATATAATGTTTGTTGGAGGCATGTCTTTTTGCTCATTGCCCGCATTCATCTGCTGCACGTCCAGAATCATAAACTTTTGAATATGGATTATAACGTAACACATTTCACTATTGCTGTCAACGACGACCTCCTCCAGCCATGCCGTGACCTCCTTGCCGATGCTGTCGCCGAGGCAGGCTATGAGTCGTTCGCAGATACCGATAAAGGCTTGGGCGCTTATGTCCAGACACAGTTATATAATCCCGATATGGTCAGCCAGATAATTGCTGATTTCCCTATCGTCGAGGCTGTCATAACCTATACTACCGACGAGGTGGAGCCCGAGAACTGGAATGCCGAGTATGAAAAGGAGGTCTTCGAGCCTATACGTGTCGGCGACCGTTGCATCATATACGATGCCTCCAGCCCTGACGCCTCGTCGCTGATGCTCCAGGCCCCCATCTCCATTGCCATCGACCAGACCATGGCATTCGGCAATGGAGCCCACGAGACGACGAAGATGATTGTCTCTGAACTTCTCTCTCTTGACCTCTCCGGCCTCCGTGTCCTCGACTGTGGCTGCGGCACAGGCATCCTCTCTCTTGTCGCCAAGCGTTGTGGGGCAGCCCATGTGACAGCCTATGACATAGACGAGTGGAGTGTCGACAATACCCGTCATAATGCCGAGCTGAACAGTATAGAGCTTCACGATATCCTCCTTGGCGATGTCAGCGTACTGAGCCATGTCGACGGAGTCTTCGATGTCATCGTGGCGAATATCAACCGCAACATCCTTTATGACGATATGCCGGTCATTCTTGAGACATTGTCGCCCGACGGCACGCTCATCCTCAGCGGATTCTACGAGGACGATGCGCAGATGCTTGCCGACAGGGCTGCAGAGTTCGGGATGAGGGAGGTTAAGCGCAAGGTGGACAACTCTTGGACCATGCTCTGCTTCAAGAAGACCACTGTCTCCACCACTGTATCATAACCATCCGCTCCCCACGTAACTCGTTCATCACCCGGGTATTTCTTTGTTCCGAATTATTCATCACACGGATTATCACGGAGTTCACACGGAGATTTCTTTGTCCCGAATTATCGAATTATCGAATTGTCTTCACACGGATTATCACGGATTTATATATCTTGTCATGAATTCGACAATTCGCTAATTCGTGATAAAGAAGAACTTCCGTGATATTCCGTGACCATCCGTGTGATAAAGAATAATTCGATAATTCGCAAATTCGTGATAAAGAAGAACCGTGATAATCCGTGGAACTCCGTGTGAAGAATTTTCGCTAATTCGGGATATAAAGAAAAACTGTTATGATGCGATATTGTTTTATCCTTATCCTCTTGCTGTCATGTACCAGACACGCTGTTTGCCAGGATATCTTTGTCGAGGCATCAGCGACAGCCAGCACTGGCGATTACGCCCCCTTGTGGCTCTCGTCCAACCGTCAGGGACTCGTCTCCCCCTATTCCAGCTCGGCATATGAGCGAGCCGGCATATCAGGCGTGACATCCCTCACGCGCCATACCACCGATTCCTCCCATGCCATACGCCTTGCCTATTGTGCCGACCTACAGCTCTCGCAGAATGCCCAGTACACATTCTTCGTCCATCAGCTCTACGGCGCGTTGACCTATCGCCGCGCCACGCTAACCGTCGGACAGCGGGAGCGCAGTGTCGACCTACGCAATAACCGCCTCACCTCCGGCGGACTGTCACAGGGCATCAATGCCCAGCCCATCCCCGAGGTGCTCCTCTCGCTCGATTATTTCAGTGTCCCCCTAACGCGCCAGTGGTGGAAGATATGCGGCCGCATAGGATTCGGGCGCACCACCGATGGCTCATGGCAGGAGACATGGCTCGGAGCTCCCGAGACACATGAGCGCTACACATCCGATATCCTCTACCATGAGAAAGCCATGTACTGGAAGTTCGGCAAGGAGACCTCACGTCTCCCCCTTACCTTCGAGATAGGATTGCAGATGATGACACAGTTCGGCGGAACGACATACAATGCTGTCGGCCGCAACCACGACGACGCCTCCGTTCCTATCCACCATCCCGAGAATCTCAATGCCTTCTGGCACGCCTTCTGGCCTATGGGCAGCGAGGATGTGACAGACGGCATGCACCCTAACTCAGCTGGCAACACCTTCGGCTCGTACAATATGGCGCTGACATACCACGGCGGCGGATGGAAGGCACGGGCATATTTCGAGCGTATGTTTGAGGACCAGTCCATGCTCACCGTCCAGTATGGCATCTACGACCATCTCCTTGGCTTTGACCTTGAGCTTCCCGCCAATCCCTATGTCAGCCATGTCCTCATTGAGCATCTTAACACGAAGGACCAGGCAGGTCCCGTCTACCATGACTCTACGCATAACATGCCTGAATCATATACTGGCATAGACAATTACTATAACCATGGCCTCTATGCGGGCTGGCAGAATTGGGGCATGGGTATGGGCAATCCGCTCCTCACCGCGCCTATATATAATCAGCCCCATGTCCTCCAGTTCCGTAACAACCGTCTGCGTGCCCTCCACATCGGCGTCGACGGCAATCCCACCCCAGATATCTCGTGGCGCCTTCTTGCCACAATAACACGCAACTGGGGAACATACCGCCAGCCATATGATGATGTCCTCCGCCAGCAGTATTATCTCGCTGAGGCCACCTGGGCCCCGTCATTCTTGCGAGGCTGGAGAGCGACACTCGCCATTGGCCTCGACCATGGCGCCGTCCTCGGCGACAGCTTTGGCGCGCAGCTGACGCTACGGCGCACGGTGACTCTCGGTAAAAACTAAGGCCGGAAGCCCCAGATGTCCCGGATAATCCAGATAATCCAGATAACCCGGATAACCCGGAGGATCCAGACTCTCCGGATGACCCGGAACTTCCGGAACCTCCGGTCCCTCCGGTAAATCCGGCTCCTCCGGACAATCCCCCCATAACATTCCATCTATCTGATATGAAACTAAGCAGGCTATTATCTTTTTTCCTTTCCCTCTCGTTCCTCCTCGCTGTTGTCGGCTGTGACAAAGTTCCCGACAACGGGAGACTTGATGGCATGTGGCAGCTCATGGCTGTTGAGCGTGATGGCACCGTCGAAGACATGAAGCCTCAGAAGCGATATTGGTGCATACGGTATAATATCCTTCAGCTCAGCGGTGTCGGTGTGCAGGACCATTACGCCCATTTTGAGCGTGAGGGAGAGACGCTCCGCTTCTTTGATTTCTGTTATTTCTCCAACAATGCCACTGAGGCAGATGATAACGAGTGGATACCATACGAGGAGCGTGATGTTCTCCTGCAGTGGGGACTGGTCCCTCTTCCTGACAACTCACGTCCCGGCCGTATCACACAGACCTTCCACATTGATGTCCTTAACGCGTCAGACATGGTCCTGTCTGCCGATGGCTACACCCTCCGCTTCCGCCGTTTCTGACACTACTTGTCGTCACACGGAGTTCCACGGATTATCACGGATGTTCTTTTTTATCCCGAATTATCGAATTATCGAATTCATGACAAGATATATAAATCCGTGATTCTCTGTGGAACTCCGTGTGAAAATAAAAATTCGATAATTCGATAATTCGTGACAAGAATAATCCGTGTGATAAAGATAAATTCGTGATAAAGAATAAAATAAAAACACCCGGCGACATCGACGTCGACGGGTGTTAAAATAGTGTTATGTTAAAAAATAAAACTACATTGTGAAATCTCACGACTTCAGATTTAGACTAATATAATTTATGTGTACAAAAAGATTTCTTGTAACGTCCTTGACGTTTCCTTCGCCATCCAAGCAAGCTTGAGGTCCGCTCTTCTGGCTTACCGAAAACGCTTAGTATTCCCAGAGGTCCCACATCTGGTTCTTCTTTGACTCTTCTGGAGCTTTGTTATTAGAACCTTGACCTAAGTTGTCACCAACCTCTGGACCAGAGAGTTGTCCTTTCATGCCAGAGTCATCGGCAGCAGTATCTGTTCCTGCGCCAGAGATATGGTCGAGAAGTTTTACCTCCTCATCCATGGGGATGATGGTGATGTCAGGCATTATATATTTTTTCTTTTTCATGATTTGCTCTTTCTTTTCCATAGTTGTATATTCTTTTCCCATTCTGCGTCGCCGGATTTGTCTTTGTCCGGTCGACACAGAGTGGGGTAGGGTTGTTATTATCTTACTACGGTCTTCTTTCCGTTGACGATGTATATACCGGCCTTGAGGTTACGTGTGTCGTTTGCCACACGCTGGCCGCTGAGGTTATACACACCTGTCTGTATGCCGAGGGCCTCGATGAGGTCTGGAGCCATCTCTGCCACGTCGATTGATGTCGTCGTGTCGTCATCGTCAGAGAATGAGCTCATGACAACAGAGATGCTCTTGACACCCGCTGTGCCTTCATTCTTCTGCAGCCATGCACGGTAGCCCTTGCCGTAAGATGAACCGCCAGAGACATACAGGTTGCCATTGGTCTCGCTGACAAAGATATCGTTTTCAGCGTAGTTTACGCTGTAGCCCGTCTTACCATCGTTTGTTGCATTAGCTGAGTAGCCCGGTGTACCCTTGAATGTATATGGAGTTGTTTTTACCTCGAACTGGGAGATGAACGGATTGATACACTTACCGTAGACGGTGAAAGAGGTAATAGTGTTATTCGCTTTGGTTACCTCCACTTTTGCGTCATTCGGGATATCTGTAAGTGTCGGCTTGATAAGATAGGGATAGCCCGGCAGCACATTCTGTATCTCGTGGTATATGAAATGCAGATGTGCTCCACCATTGCTTAGTGTAGCTTTGTCGAGCATGATAATCTGTGTTCCAGCGCCGAAGATTTTCTGCACCTCTTCCTGTGTCAGGTTGAACGGCAGGGTCAGCGTTGTCCACTGGTTTGGCTTGAAGGTGCGAGTGAAGGTGATGCTCTTATACTGAGGTATAGTCACATTCTCGACATTGCCGTCTGTGCCTGTTGTTGGAGCTGTGTATTTCTGTGTTTCTGTTAATGTTAAGTCTGCTGTTGGCTGAGCATTATCCGGCTGGAATTCCGCTCCAGCGAATCCCATCTTTGAGAAGTTGGAGAAGAAATAGTATGTCTCACTGCCTGTCACATGGAAACGGTATTTAATAACAGCCTTCTGTATGAGAAGGAAAGAGCCATTTGAAAGCTCTATGACAGTCTCTGAACCACCGGTACCATTTGCCCAGTGATCATGAACTGCTTTACGTTCATCTCTATTCAATGTCCAGAACTCCGGCCAATAAGATATATCCTTCTTTTTCTCGTCCATCTCATTATCTGCAGGCTTGTCATTTTCCTCATATTTAGAGCAAGAATAGTCTGTTGCAACCCTCTGGTTTACCTCATAGCTGTACATACCGGGCGCAAAGTCCTGAACAGTCAAACCGCGTTGGTTGGTTATGAAGAATGAGTGCATACGGAACTCGCCTGGTTTAATCTCTATATTGTTTTTTGTGTCTGAGTTCCACGCTCCATTCTGCAGGATATATATAGTCAGCCATCCATTCTCTGTTGGCTCAAATGTCATATATGCGCCACGGACAGGAAGAGAGAAAGGATGTGTTGTTACATTGTTGGCGGCGTCTGTTGTCTGTGTCTTGAACCATCCGAAACGTTCTGTTCCATATATTATCCCATTCGATGCTTTTGACTCATCAACAGCATCCTGCGCACCTACAAACCAATAATTATAACCATAAGGCTTGTCGACACCTTCAGTTTTTGCTGCTGACCAGCTGTCGGTATAATATTTGGGTTCTTTTCCACGCACAATTTTATATGAACCCTTTGTTTTCTTTCCTTCATCTTCATCTGCTTTACTAGCAAAGCCTTCCCACTTCCATCCGCCGAAGGTCATCTTTACAAGCTTTTTCCCGCTGTTGTCCTTGATATACTTTGATGTATTGATTCCTGGAGCAGTTTCGCCAGATTTAACTTTATAATAATATGCATTAGTCTCGCCAGTAGATGCAGAAGATACAGAGACGTTGATGGTATATGTCTGTGTCGTTTTGCCATCCGCTGCTGTCACTGTATACTCATAGCTTGCACTGCTTCCTGCTTCTGGTGTTGTGATAGTGATAACATTGTCTGCGATAGTTGTATTTCCAGACTTTACCGCTATTGTTGCGCCATTTGCAGGAGTTGCATTAACAGTGATATCGCTGTTTGCCTGTGAGCTTTCGAGATTGATAGTAGCTGCATAGTTAGTGAATGTCAATGCCGAGCCATCGTATGTGAAGGTAGCAGAGGCATTTTTGCTTGGTGTATCTGTGGAAGAACCTAAAGAATAAGTGATTGTTATCTTATGGATATATGAAATATCATCACCTTTTTTTATAGTGTATGTCGAACCAGCTAAACTGTTGTTTATATTGAATGAATATGTATAACCATCAGTCTTGTTCCCACTCCATGTTGTTGAAGTTTTTGTGCCATTTAAATTCAAACTACTTACTGAGCTAGATGATAGCAATGTAACATTAATGTTTGTCGCACCATCTGGTATATTAAGCGACAAAGAACCATTGCTATCCATCTTAACATATTCTGTGTATCCTGACAAAAGATAACCACTATTATTAGCTGTTCCTGATGCTGTTACTTCAATTTTCGTTGCATCAGCAGGGGTCATTTCGTATGTTAAGGTTTTATTCGGGAACGTTACAACCTCTGTTACTCCTGTTCCGGTTGGTGTATTTGTTCCCTCATTGCCTCCCTCACTTACAGTAAGGAGTACTGGCTCTGTCTGTGCGCTTCCTGCATCGTTTGTCGCTACACAATAATAATAAGTATTGGCTTCTGGTGTTACCGTAAGGTCAGAACTTGTTGCGCCAGAGATAGCTGTGCCTGTTGTTACTGCTCGCTTAGCCTTTGATGCCTGTGTGTCAGATGCTGGGTATGAGTACCACTGATATTTAGCCAAAGGTTTAGCCATAGCAGCAGCGTGGAGAGTCACAGACTGACCTTTCGTTACTGTCTGAGCAGTAGGAACCTCAGCGTATTCTGCTGTGAATGAAGGAGTGTAGTCTGCTTTTATGAAACGCTCATACTCTGTTGAGGCGAGGATGAACGCACCAAGGGGCTTACCCTCCTGATAATCGGTTATCTTAGTAACATCATATCCAAGTGTGTAATAGTCTGCTGTGCCATTGCGGTATCTCTTTCCACCTGACTTGTAATCGGAACTTGCAGAACTTATGTTTACATTACCACCACCGAGACCAGCAGAAGCACAAGTGTTAATTATGGTATTGTCTTTAGTGATGAAGTTGCTGATATAGTTCTGATATGCAGTCTGAATACCTGATTCATAGGTCTCAGATGACAGCAAACCAAGACGCATCGCCTTTAGATATGTAGCGATGTAGATGGCAGAAGCAGAGGCTTCGAGGTAGTTCTGTTTGTTTGACTGAAGAGCGTCGCTTGTAGTCGAGTATGAAGTGTGCTTTGTACCGACAGCCTCATTAATCACATTAGTCCACAGATTGTTGTCTTTCTTCTGTTTCCATA
>SAMEA3663036__coassemble_848_pt1 | contig 12696 bp, 6 predicted proteins | sample SAMEA3663036__metabat2_high_PE_004 | metagenome-assembled genome bin SAMEA3663036 (sample SAMEA3663036) | pig gut metagenome | biome: pig gut; feature: pig-associated habitat; material: faeces | place: France | collected 2012
ATCATCATGCACCAGACAAGGGGTGTCATTAGGGCTCTGAGGGAGATATGCCACTACAGCGGTTTCAAGGTTGTGGCGACGATAGAGAAGGGCGGAACTAAATCCGACACTTCCCTCTCTCCACGTATGGAGAAGAGATGTCGCAAGGCGATACGCAAACTTTGCAGATAGACTTTGCCTTATAGGCATAAATACAGGGACAGCCTCCACATCAGCAGCGTGGGGGCTGTCCCTGTATTTGTGTCTATTGGCATCATGCACGCTTATCTGTCGGCACTGGTGTTATCCTCCGACGCCGAAATCGGCTTGCTGGTCCTGCACTTCTTGCAACATGCGCTGGCGTTCCTCATCAGACAGTCTGTCGCTATCACGTTTCCCTTGTCCGCTGTGCCGCACTGTCCGCTGTGCCTTGTCGACAGATGGGTCTGTGACGAGTGGAACTGCTGACGGTACAGACTCGATAGTGAGATCAGCTGGTGAGGGTGTGTGTGTGCCGGGGTAGGTAACATCGGCATGTATGTGTATCTTGCCTGCTTTCTGTGTTGAGCGTATGAGGATGGGGGCGCTTCCCCATTCAACCTGCCTCGGATTGGCTCCAATGCCCTCTCCGTCGCCTATTATGGTGCCCTCTCCGGTCACAGTGAACCGTATCTCGTCCTTGGCCAGACGGCGTACATTGCCGTTGTCGTCTGTCACCTCACAAACGACGACGATGAAGTCTGAGCCGTCTGCCACGAGCTGGCGTCCACGCTCATCGGCATAAAGGCGGAGCTTCGTGCTGCGGCGCGACGGCATGCGGTGATCAGTCGCCATCACCTTGCCACCTATGATTCCCTCTGCTGTCATGTTCACTTTCTGCCAGTTTCGGCCCTTGTAGGAGTACTGGCGGGCATGCCAGAAGTCCCAAGCATCGCGGAATATTACGGGCGCATTGTACGGCATCATGTCTTCGTTGGACATCATCCCCTCAAGAGTCTCTACTGAGGCTGAGCCCTGGTCGCGCATCACCTTGTGGTGTCTGACAGGCAGAGTCCATGACATCTCACCGTCATACATGGACAGGCGGACGCTGTCACAGTTGGAGAAGACCACGACGTCAGGCTCGGAGAACTGCCCCATCTCATGGGCTATATACACGAAAGCTGTGTCCTCGCATGCCGGTATCTGTGAGCGGAACATATAGAAGGCTGTCTTAGGCTGGCGGAAGGCATCGTATATGCCACCCCAATAGGGGTCGGGATGATAGCCTCGCTGGTGGTCGAAGGGATGCCATTGGCATCCGCCAAGGAAGAGTCCGGTGGTCCGGTGCTGGTCGCATGTGGTGTTAGAGAGCGACAGAGCCTGTTTCAGCTGAGGTATCTCGCCCCATGAGCGTGAGGCGCGGTTGAGGTTGTTATGGGCATACCAGTCGTCGACATATTCTCCGAACTCTCTCGTGAACATGTTCTTGCCAAGGCTGATGGCCTTCTCCTCGTACTCCTTACCCTTCACATTGTCTGCCTCGTCGTCGCCTGGCCATGCGTAGACGACATCATAATTGTCGAGCACACCAGCACTGTGGAGGTCGGCGGCAGCGACAGGACGGTAAGGATATGGATACTCGTCGCGCGTGATTCTCAACGCCTCGATGGCGAAGTCCTCGGGATAGCGTGTCTCATTCAGTATGGGCTCCCACATGAGGACAGAGGGGTGGTTACGGTCGCGGCGTATGATGCTGCGTGTATTCTGGTGGACTTTCTCTGCGAACTCTGGCGCCTTGTTCCAGTACTGCCAGCCTGGCGTGGCCACGATGACGAAAATTCCGAGCTCGTCACATGCGTCCATAAACGCGGGGTCCTGCGGATAGTGGGCGACACGTATGATATTGAAACCGGCATCCTTCAGGCGGCGGGCATCACGCCACTGCTGTGAGTTGGGCACAGCATTGCCCACATAGGCGAAATCCTGATGGCGGTTAGCTCCGACAAACTGGCGGTAGCGTCTGCCATTAAGCCAGAATCCTTCCTTCCCACGGAACTCGAATGAGCGTATACCGATGCGTGTGGTGGCCTTGTCGACTCCCGCTGCCGATGACACTGTTGTCTGGAGCGTATAAAGATAAGGATGCTCGGGCGACCATAGCTGCGGATGACTTATGGCTGAACCTTGTGTCAGTGTGATAAATCCATGGGCGGGCACGACACTCTTCTTCACCCATTTCTTCACGATACGGCCTGCCGCGTCAGTGAGGATGTTGGTGACTGTGACACGCGACGGCACACTTAGCCCGTTGCGGATATCTGTGTTAACATATACCCCAGCTGACTTCTGGCTGATATCGGCATAGTGGACAAAGATGCCTCCTGCCGCTGTACGGTTCTCCTCGACAGCATCGGTGATATACACTTGTGGGCGCTGTCTCATCCATACATCACGGTATATACCTCCATGATAGCAGAAATCGAGTGTCATCTGTTTCTTGCCCGGAGGGTATGTCTTGTCGTCAGAGTTGTCGGCCATCACCGCCACGACGACATTGTCGCCTGGCTTCACGCCTGCCTCAGTGAGATTGATTGTGACGGGGAGATAGCCTCCCTCGTGCTCTCTGACAAGCTGTCCGTTCACATAAAACCGCTGGCGGCCCATAACAGCCTCGAACAGCAGTTCTGTGACAGGGCCGGCCGGGGCGACGAAATGCTTGCGGTACCATGCCACACCCTGATAGTTGCGGCATCCGCTCGCCTCGGCTGGCATAAGCTGGACGGTATGTGGTGTTGAGACAATCTCCCACTGGCTGTCGTCGAAGGATACAGCTTCAGCACCTGGTACATCGCCACGGTGGAAACGCCAGTCGGGATTGAAGCTTGAGACTCCTGAGCGGGCCATAAGGACATCTGCCGGTATGGCACGAAGTGTGGATGGGCAGATGGCTGCCAGCACAAAGAGGATTATTAGTTTTGATATTGTCTTCATGTATTTCTGTTATATGAAGGTTGTTCGTATATTATGCGAAGCCCTATTGGACGATTATCCAGGACGTGAACAGACCGTTGTTGCTTGACTTTGTATGGTGAAGATTCAGCCTTCTTCCTTCTCACCTCGGCAATATTCAAGCGAGCATAATATTGCTCTCGGTTTGTCGTCAGTTGACTGTCGTCTTCTTCCTTTGCACCTCGGCAAGATTCAAGCAAGCATAATATTGCTCTCGGTTTGTCGTCAGTTGACTTTCGTCTTCTTCCTCGTCGCTCGGGAAAGCCGGAGCAAGCTCCGCTCTCCTCTCACTCCTTCGTCAGTTGACTGTCGTCTACTTCCTCGTCGCTCGGGAAAGCCGGAGCAAGCTCCGCTCTCTTCTCGCTCCTTCGTCAGTTGACTGTCGTCTTCTTCCTCGTCGCTCGGGATAGCCGGAGCAAGCTCCGCTCTCCTCTCGCTCCTTCGTCAGTTGTTATCGTATTCTATCTTTTTCTTTCCATTATCATCATTGAGGACAGGCCAGTCGTCTGTGCGGAACGACGACAGAGGTAGGCCATCACAGAAGAGGTCACCGTCGGCCCAGTTATGGAAAGCGTAACGCACAGCGGCTGGCGATGTCACCTCTGGGGCTGAGACCTTCAGGTATTTCCGCTTGTATATCTCTACCTTGGCGGGGTAGAAGACACGGTCGGGACCTGCAATCTCGAAGAGATGGCTTGTGAAAGAGCTGTTCTTCCCATACAGGTTCATCTTGTCATTCTCGAACGAGAGAATAGCCGCTCCGTCCTCAACCGTCATGCTCTTATAGCGTGCCGACTGGGCTGTAACTCCCTTTATGCCGTATGTATTGACAAGGGCGAGAAGCGAGAGACGCTCTCCAGCTATATTCTTCTTTGGTGGGTGTATACCTTTCTCTATTCCTGCGTCCATGAGTACGGCCATGCCGGCATTCGGAATCTCCTTCTCTGCTATCATCTGCTGCTCACGCAGTAATGCCGAGTTGTGTGTCCAGTTTATGAGGCTGTAGTCATACGGAGCTATCTGGCAATAATAGAATGGGAAATCACCTATGCCCCATTCCTCTCGCCATTCAGTCACCATGGTCTTCATCTGCTGTGCATAGTCGCCGTAGCGCGGCACATTGTCCTCTCCCTGATACCATATCGCTCCACGTATGCCGTAGCCGATGACAGGATGCAGCATGCCGTTATAGAGCACCGTTGGCTGCCTGTTGGGCGATTTGATATCGGCAGGCTTGTATGGAATCTGGTAGGGCGACTTGTCTGTCACGAACTGCTTGACATGCTCGCGGTTCATCCATGCCTCACAGCTTGAGCCTCCCCATGCCGTCACGATGAGTCCGACAGGCACACCGAGGACACGTCTGAGCTCACGTCCGAAATAGTATGCCGTGGCCGAGAACTCCCTCACTGTCTGCGGCTCTGCCCTCTGCCATTTACCTGTCGTGGTGTCAATAGGCTCGACACGGCTGGTGCGCTTGGCTTGATAGAGATGTAGCAGAGGGTCGGAAGAGTGGAGGATGTCCATATTGCCATTCTTGATGGGTTGTGAGGGGAAGCCTTTCATAGGCATCTCCATATTCGACTGGCCTGCACAGAGCCATACCTCGCCGATGAGGACATCATCAAACTGCAACTCCTCGCCATCTGTCACAGTGACAATATATGGCCCTCCAGCCTCTGGCGTTGTGGCCGATATGGACCATCGGCCTTGCTTGTCGGCCTTGGAGAGATAGGTCTTGTTGTTCCATGATGTGGTGAGCCTGACTGTCTTTCCTGCTGATGCTGTGCCCCAGAACTTCACTGTCGTCTCGCGCTGGAGCACCATGCCACTGTCAAAAATTGCAGGCATCCATATCTTTGCAGAGACAGGGGAGAGGCCGAGGATAATTGTGAGGAATATGAGAATGGGGCGCAAACGTGTGCCCAAGGGCGATAGAGGATGATAGGTATTCATAGTATACAAGATATATTTGTTTGCAGATTAGGTTTAGGTTTATAGTGAGACAATGGCCCGGCTCTCATGACGAGACGCTCCATAAGGGATGCCACCACTCACTGTCAGCCCTATGGCAGAGTGATGGCCACAGGTCCAAGAAGCCCGGCAGGAAGGAGATGGGGTGACTTCATGCGGTAGCGGGCGTTTGTCCATATACCGTCATATGGCGGTGTGCCCTCGTCCATACCCCTTAGGGCATTGGCCCATGTGTTGACGACCTCAATCTCTATGGTGTTTGTTCCGCGTCTGAGAGCATGGCCTATTGCCACAGTATATGGCGCTGTCCATGCTATGCCACAGTCTATGCCGTTCACCCATACATGGGCGATATCCCTCACTGTGCCGAGCTGCAGCATCATCTCTGCCTGCGGACGTCTCACCTTCACGGTTGTCGTGTAACGTCCATGGCCAGAGAAGAAACGCTCGCGGATATCCTCAGAGTCTGACCAGCTGTAGAGCGACGTTATGGTCTTCTCCACTCCCGACTCGGCAAACGTCAGCGTGAATGGCCCTGTGAGAGGTATAGTGACAGGCTTGCGGGTCTCAGCCACGGGAGTGGTTGCGAGAGGCTGGGATGGCAGACATGACAGGACATTGCCGATGCTGCCCTTAGGATATATAACGAAGCAGGAGCCGCCTGGCTGCATCACAGTGCGGACAACACTCTCGGACGACGGCTGGGAGAGTGTGTTGCTGACGGCGTCATATATATACCACTCACCCTGAGCCGTATCGCGGAAGCGCATCTCGACATCGCGTTTCTCGTCAAGCTGGTTAGAGACAAAGTATATTTCGCCCGTCTCAGCGCTGCGGTGGGCATAGGCCATATTATCAGGAATCATGGCATCGCGCTCCAGGCCATACTGTGAGAAGTCGGCAGCGGTGTATGGCTTGTCAACAACAACCACTCCGGCATCTCTCAGCTCCCTTATCTTCTGCATGACAGGCTCGGTGTATCCAGCGAACGAAGGGTCCATCGGACGGCGGCCGGGAAGGACAACTACACGGTACCGTGCGCCGCCTGGCAGCGTCATGCAGCCGTCCTCAGCCTTTGACAGACGCATGAGGACATCGGGATTGAACGAGTCATACTGATAGCCATGCAACGCGTCACACCAGTCCTTGGTGTCTACGATACCTGCCGAGTGGTTCACATTGACAGGGCTCTCGACCATCGGACAGCCTTTGTTTTCACGGCGCACACGCTCACTATTGACACGTTCCTGGCCGAAAATGCCGGGGAGTATATCCACAAGACGCTCTGGAAGGACAGAGCGGCGCGGCATCTCCTCGCCTGTGAAGACGGCGATATCCTGTACAGGACGCCCCTGCTGGAGAAGAGCCGAGCAGCGTGTGATATAGTCAACGAACGGACGTGACTCTGCAAACCATGTCTGGTCACGCTGGAAGAATAGGCCTATGCCGTCGAGCGTCATGCCCGGGCGACGGTCCATCCATGGGTTATGGGCATTCACATGGAAGAAGAGGCGGTTCATGCCCATAGCGAAATTGCGGTCGAGGAGAGTCTTGATGTTTGCCGGAGTCTCGTCCCAGACCCCTCTCACCTCTGTGAATCCCTCTGCCTGTATGATGCGTTTGCCATAGACATGGCCTCCAGATATGGCATCGAGCATATCGTTCGGCTTGTCGTGTGTGGGAGAGTTAAGCCAGTACTCGCCCATAGGAAAGTCTGCATAGCGGTAATGGTCTATGCCGTCGGCCACCATTGTCGGCGCTATGCTCTCGCTTGAGAAGCCCATACCCATGGCATGGGCACGGTCGCGGACCGTGGCAAAGAAATTGTCGTTGACAAGGTCGTTTATGGTCAGGCGTATATCGCGCAGCACGCGCTCTGTCTCCGCAGCGCTCACAACAGGCACTCCAGCCATGACAGGCAGCCACGGCATGAGGTCATATCCACGACGGCGCATGAACTCCTGTGCGAATGTCTCCGACCAATTCTGGCAGCCACACTCCCATGAGTCGACATGGAGATACTTCACCACATGTCCCGATGGGAGCTCTGTGAACTTCGTAAACCAGTTGTCGATGAGCTTGTTGACAGCTTTTGCTGAGAACTTGTCACACTCGAGCCCCTTGCCTCCTCCTGCTGTCTCATTGGTCTGTCCGGTAGAGATATGCCCCATATTCAGTATGCGGTACCGTCCCTCGGGTAGCTCTGTCAGCAATGTTCCGTCGGCAGAGACCTCAAGGCGAATAATCTTGTCGAGAGGAGTGCAGAGCCTGCCGGGTAGCTGCTCGTCTGTTGTCTCCTGTGCGACACGCCATACATTGGCGGCCTTCCCCTCCCAGTGGTGTATCCTGGGCTGTTGGTGGAAGACGAGTCTTTTCAGCCTGAGTGTGGGTTTCCACTTTGCTGCATCGAGATCTTCTGAGCCCGGTTCTGTTCCCTCTGGGGTCCATGAGAAGCGGTAGTAGCGTGGCTGTGGCCCGGAAGTCTGTGGCAGAGCGTACGTGCTCGGCATGTTGCCATTCTGCCATCCCTGGCGTGCGGGTACGAAAGTCATGAGGTGGGAGAATGTCTCTCCGTCCTGGCTTGTCTCCACCTTGAGGCGCTGACACTGCATGTTTGTGCCTGAAGGTGTCACCTCGACATTCCTTATCGTCACCCCCTCTGGCATCTCGTATGTGAACCAGCAAGGGTCATTGGCACGCACGATGTTCTTCTCGTCCGATGTCACATTCCCCGATGTTGTCATACGTACCGGCTGGACGATATCCTCAGCGTAGTCGGCTGGTATGGCATAGGCTGCAATATGGTAAGCCCCTGTGGGCAATGCTGGTACTGACGGCATCGTCGTCTGTGCTGTCTTGCGTTTCTTGATGGCCTTTCTCTTGTTCCCTACTGTTATGACAGTATCTGCCCATACCACTTTCTGCATGGACTCCTCAGGTGTGAACCACGGTCCGCCAGCGAGGGCGAAGCCGTCGCATATATGGATACCGACCTCCAGTCCGAGCGAGTCGGCCGTATTGAGGGCACAGTCCACAGCGCGCCAGAAGGCTGGTGTCAGCTGCTCAGCCTTTCCCTCATATTCCGGACGCTGTTCCGAGCTGCGTATCGGCATGAGGTATGTCCCTCTCAGTCCTGCGTCATGCATGGCCTGGAGGTCGGCCTTTATTGCTTGCTCTGTGACAGCGCCGTACATCCAGTACCAGAAACAGAAAGGCGTGCCGTCGTTATGGACTACTGTCCTGCATACCGCCGACAAGCATATGAGGAATGAGAAAAACGTCAGAAATATCTTTTTCATCTTGTTCAGTATTATAGATAAGGTTTGTGTACTTTAATGCGTGTTGCTGATGGCGTATGCAGTGTGTGCTGTTGTGGCATACGCCATGGAATAGTGTCATAAGCCTGCACACTATCCAGCCACAAAGTTAATAAAAACATTTCTTATGGACAAACTAAAACCATCGATATTTTCTTTTTCGCTGAAAAATCCTGCTCCTGGCCGTGGATTCCTGGCACACTCCATGTCTGCCTGTGTCTCCCTGCCTGTCTCCTCCATGCTCACTGTGGCTGCGGCGGGCATGGGATAGAAGGCACACGCTCCACACTACGGCGGTGTGATACCGGCAGTGTGGAGCGTGGAATGGTGTGCATGGCAAGTAGATGTGCAAAATTATCTGCATAATCCTTGCACTGCCTGCTGCGCATTATCAGCACGTGACAACAGTAGGGTAGGGGACGTCACACTCACCCTATGCAACATGCTGACACTGCATCACTGATAGATAAAAATCCTCTTGCGTACCTGTCTTATGCTTATTTCTTGCTGTCTATCTGTCGCAGGAGTTCCTTTGTGGCGGTTATGAGCTGTGTGTCTATGCCGCGCACGATATCTTCCGGACTGTTCAGGATATAGATGTCAGGCTCGAGCTGTGTATTCTCGAGATATGTCTTCCCGTCTTCCTGGAGATAGCCTACGACAGGGATGCCGAATACGAGCGACGGGTCCTGTGTTGTCACCCAGTTGACCGATGTCATCGTGCCTGGCACAGGAGCGCCGACAAGTTTCCCTATACCCATGTGCTTGTAAACCCATGGTGTGCCATGAGCGTTAGAGTAGTTGGCCTCACACTGGAGCATTATCGTCGGCTTGTTATACCGGCGCGACGGCATATCGCACATGGCTGTGCCTCTGACCATCTGTGTGAGATACTTCTTTCCGCTGGTTAGTATCTCTACATCCTCATGCAGACGTCCGCCGCCGTTCCAGCGTGTGTCGATGACACATCCGTCGCGCAGGTTATACTTCCCGAGCATGTCGCTGTATATTGTGCGGAAGCTGGCATCGTTCATCGACTGCAGATGGACATATCCGAGGCGTCCGCCCGATACGCTGTCCACGATATGCTGGCATCTCCTCACCCATCTGTCGTAGAGCAGCGATGAGAGCTGTGACGATGTTATAGGCAGCACTGTCTCTTCTGTCCCGTCTTTCAGGGTGACGAGAGTCTTCTTGCGTGCCATATTGTTCAGGAGCTGTGAGATATCCATATCCTTTGTCACGGTCTCGCCATTGATAGCCTTTATTATGCTGCCGGCATGTATGCGGCTCGACTTGCGGTCACATGGTCCGCCCTTGACAACCTCTGTCACCTTCACTCCCTCGCCCGTGTATGTCATGTCATAGAGCAGTCCGAGCGACGCTGTGGCGTCATCACCCTTGGCTGATGGGCGGTAGTAACGGCCTCCGGTATGTGAGACGTTCAGCTCGCCGAGTATCTCAGACATGAGCTCCTGGAAGTCATAGTTGTTTGCTATATGTGGCAGGAACTGCTTGTAATGGTCGACGAGGGCGTCCCAATTGACACCATGCATATTCTTGTTGTAGAAGCGTTCGCCGACCTCATGGCGCATGTACTGGAGGAGGAACTCACGTTCGTCGTACATATTCATCTTCATGTCGGCAAGATAAGTGACAGGCTCCATCTTTCCTGTCTTGGCGTCCATCTTCTTTATGTCCGCCCCGACGAGGAATATATTGCCATCCTTGTCCTGGAGCATGCGTCCACCGCTCTTCATCGTCTGGACCATCTTACACTCCTTCTTCCTCGGTGTAGCCTTCCACAGCTCCACCTCTCCGTTTGTCGCCTGCGATGTGAAGTAGAGTGTCTCGCCGTCCTTCGACATCGCCGCGCTGCCGAGCATGGACGATGTTGGTGTCAGGCGCACTATGCGGTCCTCTATGCCGTCAAGCTCCACGGTGAGCGCGCTGTCAGCCGGTGCAGCCTTCTTCGCTTCGGGTTTCTTGCCTTTCTTTTTCCCGGCAGCCTTCTTCTCCTCGGCAGCCTTTGCCTTCTTCTTGTTGGCATCCTCTATGTCCTTCAGCATCTTGTAGTCTTCCTCGCTCAGGCGGAAGCGGTCGTATGCGTCCTGGTTGACGAATGCGAGGAAGATATCCTCCTGTGTTCCCCACGATGCATGGTTACGCAAACCGTAGCGCTCATTGGCGAACATGATGGCCTTGCCGTCCATGACCCACTGTGGGGAGCTGCTGGCATATGCGCTCTGGGTTATGTTTGTTATCTTTCCACCCTTTGCCGGGACTATGCCGATGTCGTCATAAGGCGAGCGGCGGTTGCCGACAAACTCCAGTGTGAACCATCGGCCGTCGGGCGACCATTCGTAGCTGAACCCTCCTGAGCGTGACATCCACTGGCTGCCGTCAGTAATCTGGCTGACAGCGCCCGATTTTATGTCCATGACCATGAGACGCTGGCGGTCCTCTATGAATGCAATCTTCTTGCCGTCGGGGGAGTATTTCGGCATGGCGCGGTCAAGGTCTGACTTTGCGAGACGCTCCTCCTTGACAGTCATGGCATTGGCGAAGTTGGCATCATCCTTACGCGCTATTGTCGCACGGTATATCTGCCAATGGCCGCGGTAGCTGCTGTAGACGAGCGAGCGGCCGTCAGGCGAGAACGAGGGTGTTGCCTCGGCTGCTGCGGTGTGAGTCAGCTGGCGTGTTGTGGAGTATTTGTCGACAGTGATGAATATCTCACCACGGCTGACGAATGCTATCTGCTTGCCGTCGCGGGAGACGGCGGCGCCAGAGGCACCACGCGGTGTGAGTGTGGCTATGATATCCTCATCGTCGCGTGTGATGCTGACAGCGAGACGCTGCGCCCCGGCTCCCTGCTTCTTGATGTATATGTCGCCGTCATAGGTATAGCAGAGCGTGTTGTCACGGCTTATGGAGAGGAAGCGGACAGGATAGTCCTTATAGGCTGTCACGGCAGTAGGCTTCGAGGCGTTCATGGCCGGGAAGCTATAGACATTGAACGAGCCTCCATCACGCTCAGATAGGAAATAGACTGTCTTGCCGTCGGCTGTGATGACAGGGTTGCGGTCTTCTCCCGGGCGCTTTGTGATGTTTGTGTGCTTGCGTGTCTTGAGGTCGTAGAGCCATATGTCACGTGTGATGCTTGATGTGTGGTGCTTGCGCCACTCGTCCTCTCCGCCCTTGCGGTCCTGGTATAGCATCTGCCGTCCGTCGGGGGTGAATGATATGGCCTCTGCCGGTGTGCCAAGCATCTGGACAGGGCGTCCGCCTGCTACGCTGACGGTATAGACCTCAGTCATGGAGCGGTGGCTGAAGAGCATGCTCTCCGCCTGCTTCTGTATGGAGGCGTTGAACAGGACGCTCTTGCCGTCAGGCGTGAACGCTGTCGGTGTCTCTGCCGAGCTGTTATATGTCAGGCGCAACGCGCGGCCACCATCGGCCGGCATGACAAAGACATCGGCATTGCCGTGGCGGTCGCTGCTGAAGGCTATCTGCCGCCCATCAGGCGACCATACCGGATTTGCCTCATATGAGGGCTGTGTCGTAAGGCGTGTGGCGACACCACCGGCTATACCGACAGTGTATATATCGCCTTTGTAGCAGAACGCCACCTTGGTACCATCGGGCGAGATGCGCACATCGCGCAGCCAGCGGGCCTCGTTGTTGTCGGCATACGAAATGCATGTTGCCGCAAGCAGAAAAAGTGATAGGATAGTCTTTTTCATATTCTTTCAGTTAAGGTTGTAACTAATGGAAAATGATGTTTTCCTCATAAGAGATGTTGATATTCTCATATGGAAATCTGCAGGCAAAGATAACAAATAATTCTGAACGAACAAAATATCCAGCAATGTTCTTTTGGATACAGCACAAACAAAAGGCGGGATGCAAGGCGGACAATGTGACCGAACAAGGGCAGGACATCCAGACAAAGCCTGCTTTATAGTCTTGTCCAGATGTCCTTCCCGTGATTATCATGTGACTCGCCATGCAGGGGGACGTGATTCCTTTATATCAATGTATTCATGATGAAAGGATTATACGCTACGGCAGAGAGATTCAACCAAATGATTATCAATCACTGAATCTCTGCAAACAGATGTTTTGCAGTCAACTGACTATGCACGATAGATGAATGTATGCCTTGGGATATGCCGGAGGGAGTGACAAACGTTATGACCACGCCCCTATTTATTCCGGTTATCTCCATAAACAGATTTCTTCTTTTCCTGAGTTTCTCCTCATAATCTTTGGATATATAATAAGGACTATCAGAGAATTTCATCTCTATAAGATGGACAATCTTATCCACCCGTTTAATAACCAGATCGACCTGCGCGCCTTTCCTCTCGTCACCTTTTGGTGGAATGAACCGCCATGAGGAAGAGTCTGTGGCAATGCCCGAGATGCCAAG
>SAMEA3663036__coassemble_923_pt1 | contig 11968 bp, 10 predicted proteins | sample SAMEA3663036__metabat2_high_PE_004 | metagenome-assembled genome bin SAMEA3663036 (sample SAMEA3663036) | pig gut metagenome | biome: pig gut; feature: pig-associated habitat; material: faeces | place: France | collected 2012
ACAGCTGAGAGACGCTGTTAGCCAGTTGTGATGTGCAGGATGCTGTCTGTGAGAGATGAAGGCGTGGGAATAAACTCATTAAACATGACATGTGGCCCTCGCTGCCCATATCCATAAAAGAAAAAAAAGAGGTCTCCTAACAGGAAGAAGAGCCATGAGGCATTACGCCTTTTGCTGCTTTCCTTCCTGTCAGGAGACCTCTCTCCGTATCTGATGTATATTGTCTGGGGGTGCCGGGGTTTGTCCTTGGCTATGCTTTCAGCAGTGCATGGTTAAGGTGCTATGCCTCTTCTGTCTCCCTCTTGGCTACCAGTCCCGCCTCATATTCCATGACCCTGCGCTCCGCCTCGTCGAGGATGGGGTTCAGTTCGGCAAGGGTGTTTGCCCTCAGCATCGCTATGCGAGTCTGGCGGAAGTCAGGTATTCCCTTGAACAATGGCGTCGCGGCGAGGTGGCGGCGTGTGTGCAGGATGCCTCTCAGCTCTGCCATCTGAATTTCACGCTCGTCATTACGGCTCACGGCGTCGGCTGTCAGACGCTCTATGTTTATCTGTAGCTGTTTCCTGAGCAGGTGCATCCGCTCAGCCAGCGACAGCGTGTTGCGGTTGAAGAACCATGGGCATCCGAATGTCGCGCGGCCTATCATGACAGCGTCTACGCCATATCTGTCGAAGGCCTCGTCAGCCTTCTCGAGCGATGTTATGTCTCCATTGCCAATGATGGGTATGTGTATGCGCGGATTGCGCTTCACCTCGCCTATCAGCGTCCAGTCAGCCTCGCCCGTGTACATCTGTGCCCTTGTGCGGCCATGTATGGTGAGAGCCTGTATGCCACAGTCCTGCAGCTGCTCGGCGAGTGTGGTTATGACAAGCTCGTCGCTATTCCATCCCAATCGTGTCTTTGCCGTGACAGGGGTCTTTACAGCCTCTACGACACGGCGGGTGATATCGAGCATGAGAGGGATATTGCGCAGCATGCCAGCCCCAGCCCCTTTCCCGGCTACCTTCTTCACAGGGCATCCGAAGTTGAGGTCTATCACGTCAGGGTGTGCGTGGTCCTCCACGATGCGTGCTGCCTCTACGACAGCGTCGGCATCGCGGCCGTATATCTGTATCCCTACGGGCCGCTCGTCGTCGGCTATCGTCAGCTTCTGGAGTGTCGAGCGGACAGAGCGCACGAGAGCCTCTGCTGCCACGAACTCGCTGTAAACCATCGCCGCACCCTGCTCGCGGCACAGACGGCGGAATCCAATGTCTGTCACATCCTCCATCGGGGCGAGCAGAAGGGGCCGCTCGCCAAGGTCAATCGTTCCTATCTTCATTATTTGTCTGTTTCGTTTGTCAGCCGTCGCTGCCTTGTTTGGTGTGTGGCTAAACCACTGTCACGAGATGATACACTCCTCCGGCGAATGCTTTTACTATGCCCTCCATCTCCATCTCGAACAGCAGCGCCGACACTTTGCCTATTGGCATCTGTATCTTCGTAGCGAGAGTGTTCTGCTGCAGGTCACCGTCGCGGAGAGCGTCAACTATTGCCTTCTGCTCAGGCGAGAGGTTGGGGAAGAGTGATGGCACTATGCCTTGTGCCCTGCGTTCAGCAGCCTCCTCTGTCGTGTGCCATCCCATAAGGCTCACAAGGTCGTCGGCCGATGTTATCAGTCTCGCCTTGTTGTCGCGTATGAGCTTGTTGCATCCCTCTGACGTGATGTCGCCGACACGTGCGGGGAAGGCGTACACCTCACGCCCATACTCGCCTGCCTGGCGTGCTGTGACGAGGCTCCCGCCATGTATCTTCGACTCTACCACCACTGTACAGTCTGCCATGCCTGCCACAATACGGTTGCGGTGGAGGAATTTCTGTCTCTCCCCGCGTGTCTTCGAGGGATACTCCGTGAGCAGTCCGCCATGAGATATGATATCGCGTGCCACACTGCGGTGGGCCGCCGGGTATATCGTGTCGAGCCCGTGTGCGAGGACACCTATCGTGTCCGCCCCAACCCTCAGGGCTTCCTTGTGGGCTGTGACGTCGATACCATAGGCCAGACCGCTGACGACCAGCGTGTCGGGGACAAGCTCCCTGAGACGTGAGACAAGGCTGCGCGTCATGTCATCGCCGTAGGGTGTGGCGTCGCGTGTGCCTACGACAGACACTATGTGCGGGCTGTTCAGCTCGGCTGTGCCCCTATAGAAGAGAGCCAGAGGGGCATCGCCGCATGAGAGGAGGTTATGTGGATAATTGTCGCTGCCGTAGGCTATGATGCCTATTTTTTTACGCTCGCACCATTCCATCTCCTCGCTGGCCCAGCGCAAGGCCGTGTCCCAGTCGCCGAGAATGTTACGGGCGAGGCTGGGAGGCAGATGGAGCGACATGCAGAGGTCCTGGCGTGAGGCATACACCTCAGAGGCTGTGCCTGCTGCCTGGATAAGCTCGATGGCCTGCTCGGGGTAGAAGAAGGCGAGGCGTTGTAATGCTAAGAGATATTCCACGTTGTGATGCTGTTATGGCCTGGGGCATGGCATGATTCAGGAGGGGATGGTGGATGATGGTCACTCGGAGAGGTATTCAGCGAATGCCTTGTCGCATGTGGGGCTCTCGGCGAGGCGTCCGTCGACAAGGCACACGACCTCTATCTGTCCGCGGAACGAGAGCTTGTTGTCGCTCATGCGGTAGATGTCCTGGTAGAAGATATACTTCACACCCTCCTTCTTTATCCTTAGGCATGAGCGGAAGGTGTCCTCTGAGCGCAGCGGTGTCTTGTACTGGAGAGTCATGCGTGCCACGACAGCGTCCTCGCCGCCCTCGTGCATAGCGGCGAAAGAGACCCCCTGCTGCTTAAGGAAGAGGTGTCTCGTATGCTCGGCATAGTGCAGATAGTTGGCGTTGTTCACTATGCCCTGCAGGTCGCACTCATAATCGCGCACCTGCATTGTTGTCTCAAAATGGTATGTCATTCTCTTTATTCGCAGTTCTTGTTTGCCGTTTGTCGGGGTGGTGAAGGAAGGCTTGGCCTGACTGTGACGGAGCGGCTGTCAGCCTATCAAGGCCTCTATGTCGCCTATTGTCTCAGCCACAGCAATCATGTCACGCCAGTCGCCACGCACCATGTTCTCTGCCTGGAGATGGTCGAGGAGGACTATCGTGGTGTCCCAGAATCCGGCTATGTTATACAGGATGACCTTCTTCTTGTGGAATCCTATTGTGTTCGCTCCGGCCTGTGAGAATATCTCGTCGAGTGTCCCTATGCCTCCTGGCAGGGCTATGGCGATATCCGAGTGGGCGGTCATCAGCTCTTTCCTGTCAGCCAATCCGTCACATGGGAAATAGACATCGATATGTTCTGAGACACGGTTTGTATGCTCGAGGGCTCTTGGGACCATGCCTATGGTCTGCCCGCCGTTGTCGTGTACGCTGTCGCCGATGCATCCCATGAGGCCAGTGCTTCCGCCTCCCCATACGAGAGTGTGGCCGTTGCGGGCCATCCACTCTCCAAGCTCGCGTGTCGCTGTGTAGTATTCTGCGGCGATATTGTCATTCGCCGAGCAGTAGATAGCTATTTTCATCGTCTCTAAGTTTGTGTTCCCCTCCTTGAGCTGTCATGTTACAGAGGGTGATGGACGTGAGGTTTATTTCTTCTTACGTGGTTTGCGGCGTGCCCATCCCTCCTCGCTGAAGTCGGGTATGTCGCCTTTCAGCTCAGTCTGTGCCCTCGACATGAGGTCGCGCCAGTCGTCGGCAGAGAATTCTCCGCGCTGTGTGTTGCGCTGTCTCTTTGGCTTCATGAACGGTTTCCCGTCGTCACGGCGTCGGCGTCTGTTTGCCTGAGCGTCGAATGTCCCCTCTGGCTTACCGTCTCCCTCAGCGTTGCATCTTACTTGTCTTCCGTGGTATGTTGTGCCGTCGAGGGCTGCGATGACGTTCTTTGCGTCGCGCTCAGGCACCTCTATGAAGCAGTAGTGGGACATGAGGTCGATATGCCCCACATCCTGACGCTGTGCCTGTCCGCCCTTGCCGCGGCCTGAGACATGCTGGTTGATGAACTGCATAACCTCCCCAGGATAGAATCCCTCGGCTTTGCCAAGGTTTATGAAGAGCCGCTTGTATCCTTTCTCGGCACGGTGCTCAGGTCCGCGGTCGCGTCCGTTGCGGTCTTTGCGGCGGCCTGTCTGGCTGTCTCTTGAGCCTTTCTTGCCTGGCTGTGGCTCCTCGATGTCTGGCTCGTCGGCATAATACTCAAGGAATCTGCCGAACTCCATCATGACAATTTTCTTAATGATATCCTCCTTGTCGAAATATTGGAAGTGGCGCTGTATCTCCTCCATGAACGGATTGATGGTCTCATCGTCCACGTCTACCTTTGATATATGGTCCATGACGCGGAACAGCTGCTTCTTGCATATCTCGGTAGGAGAGGGGAGTGTGCCGTGTGTGAATTTCTTCTGGATTATCTTCTCGACATCGCGTATCTTATTCTGCTCACGGCTGTGTATGATGGCTATGGACGAACCCTTCTTCCCGGCGCGGCCTGTGCGCCCTGAACGGTGGGTGTATGACTCTGTGTCGTCGGGCATGCCGTAGTTTATGACGTGGGTGAGGTCGTTGACATCCAGACCGCGTGCTGCGACATCTGTCGCCACGAGCAGCTGCACGGTGTGCTGGCGGAATTTCTGCATCGTCTGGTCACGCTGTGGCTGGGAGAGGTCGCCATGGAGCGACTCGGCGTTGTAGCCATCGCGTATCAGCTTGTCGGCTATCTCCTGTGTCTCTATCTTCGTGCGGCAGAATATAATGGCATAGATGCGTGGGTAATAGTCCACGATGCGCTTCAGGGCAAGATACTTGTCCTTGGCGTGGACCATATAGTATGTGTGGTCGACATTCTCGGCGCCCTCATTGCGCGAGCCGACAACAATCTCCTTATGGTTGTGCAGGTACTGGCGTGCTATGCGCTCCACCTCCTTTGACATTGTGGCCGAGAAGAGCAGTGTGTGGCGCGATGGCGGCAGCTGGTCGAAGATGGCGTTGATGCTCTCTGAGAAACCCATGTTGAGCATCTCGTCGGCCTCGTCGAGCACTATGGTGCTTGCGGTGGAGATATCAGCCACACCACGTTCGGTAAGGTCGACAAGGCGCCCTGGTGTCGCTACGATGACGTGGGTGCCCTTGCGCAGCTGGCGTATTTGTGAGTCGATGGGCGCGCCACCATACACGGCTGTGATGCGGAGCCCGTCCATATACTTGCCGAAATCGCGTAGGTCGTCGCTTATCTGGAGGCACAGCTCACGTGTCGGGGACATGATGACAGCCTGTGTCTCACGGCGTGAGAGGTCGAGAGCCTGCAGGAGAGGGAGCCCGAAGGCGGCTGTCTTGCCTGTTCCCGTCTGTGCCAGGGCGATGATGTCGTGAGGGGTCGTGTCTGGTGTGGCCGCGGCGGCAGAGGACGTCTCTGTGCCTGGTGCCTCCGTACCACACTCCTGGGATGTCCCGTCAGTGGGAGCCGTGCTGCTGTCCGTATCGTCAGGGGCTGCCTCACGGCTGTTCTCTCTGGCCGACAGTGTTGCTAAAAGCTGTGGGATGACGGCTTCCTGCACCGGCATCGGCATTACAAAGCCTAACTCGTCGATGGCTCTGCGTAGGGTGGCGTTAATGCCTAATTCTTCAAAGTTTGCCATTATAAATGTTATTTTGCTGCAAAGTTACACATTTTCCGTGACTTATACAAGAAAACGGGACCATTTGCAGCTTATGCCTACTATATAAACCGCCCGCTACGTCGGCCTTGTCCGCATCGGCAAGACGCAGTGTCCTTGTCCTCAGCCCTGACGTGTGGTCCTGCCGGATGTGTCGGACGCCTGGCGCTGGCACAGCTCCCTGCGTCTTGTTCCTGCTCTCATGCCCGTATCTCTCTGCCTCTTTCCCGCTTCCATCAGCCCAAAAAACAAGGCAGACCATCATGCCCCTGGTCACCCAGAATCATGCGGTCTGCCTCGAAGAGACAATTCCTAATCTTTAATCCTTATAATTGAATGTTTGTGCTTGTGTATATCTGTCAGACGGCAGACGGGTGGTTATTGTCTTATACGACACCCTGTGCCATCATCGCCTTTGCCACCTTCATGAAGCCCGCAACGTTAGCGCCCTTCACATAATTGACATATCCGTCGGCCTCTGTGCCATACTTGACACAGTCCTCGTGGATATTCTCCATAATCCAGAGCAGCTTGGCGTCGACCTCCTCTGCTGTCCATGAGAGGCGCTCGGAGTTCTGTGTCATCTCCAGTCCTGATACTGACACGCCACCTGCGTTTGACGCCTTGCCTGGAGAGTAGAGAATCTTCGCGTCCTGGAACACCTTGATTGCCTCTGGTGTGGTAGGCATGTTGGCGCCCTCAGCGACAGCTATGACACCGTTTGCGACGAGAGCTTTTGCCGCCTCCTCGTTGAGCTCGTTCTGTGTGGCGCATGGGAGAGCGATGTCAGCCTTCTCGAACCATGGCTTCGCACCCTCAACATACTTTGCTGTAGGATACTCGTCGATGTACTCTCTGATACGTCCGCGGTACTCGTTCTTCAGCTGCATGATCCAGTCGAGCTTCTCGCGTGTGATGCCATCCGGGTCGTAGATATAGCCGTCAGAGTCAGACATGGTCATCGGTATGCCACCGAGCTGCAGCACTTTCTCTGCTGCGTACTGTGCCACGTTGCCGGCACCAGAGATGAGCACCTTCTTGCCCTCGATGGTCTCGCCCTTGGTCTTGAGCATCGCACGGAGGAAATATACTGTTCCGTAGCCTGTTGCCTCCGGACGTATGAGAGAGCCTCCGAACTCGCGGCCCTTGCCTGTCAGCACGCCAGAGAACTCACGTGTCAGCTTCTTGTACATGCCGAACATGTAGCCTACCTCACGTCCGCCGACACCTATATCGCCAGCAGGGACATCAGTGTCCGGGCCGATATGGCGTGTCAGCTCAAGCATGAAGGCCTGGCAGAAACGCATGACCTCAGCGTTTGACTTGCCGCGTGGAGAGAAGTCTGAGCCGCCTTTGCCGCCGCCCATGGGGAGAGTGGTCAGGGAGTTCTTGAATGTCTGCTCGAAAGCGAGGAACTTCAGGATGCCGAGATTCACTGAGCTGTGGAAGCGGATGCCGCCTTTATATGGGCCGATGGCGTTGTTGTGCTGCACACGGTAGCCCATATTTGTCTGTATCTGGCCCTTGTCGTCCATCCATGTGACACGGAACTGGTATATGCGGTCGGGGATGCAGAGACGCTCTATGAGGTTAACCTTCTCGAATTCTGGATGCTTGTTGTATTCCTCCTCGATAGTTCCGAGGACCTCTTCTACTGCCTGGTGATACTCAGGCTCATTGGGGAAGCGACGCTTAAGGTCTGCTAATACTTCTGATGCTTTCATCTTCTGTTGTATTTCTTTATATGTGGTTGTTTTGTGTCTTGTTGGGTTGTTGTCGGTAGTCTTCCGGGCTTTGCTGTCTCTCCTCTGTTAGGTTGAAGCCTTGCAGCGGCTATATGGCGACGTTCTCGTGACATCCGCAGTCCCATCGCCTGGCCGACGCGGACGCTTTTCCAGCCATATGCGAGACCTCGCTTCTATTGGTCGTATACTCATGCCGTGTTCTTGTCTCAGGGGTATATTGTAAGGCATGATAATAAGGAAAACTCTTGAAAACGGTTGCAAAGGTACATAAATGATTTTATTTATGCAACAAAATGGCATATTTTTTTGAGAATTTCTTGCTTTTTGTTATTCTTTGCTGTGCCATAAGGGTATGTTTGGCTCTCCCCAGGGATATGTCGTGTGTCGTTGTCTGAGGGTGAAGGTATGGTCTGACATGTGCCCCTGATGCTTGGTGCGCGCGGTGTATCAGCCATACGGACGATGGTGCTGTGGCAGACACGTTTACACGACTATCCGGACATCTGCCCGGCACGTCATCCTCTCTGCGGCTGTAACATGCAGGACGGTGGCGCAGGGCATGCTGCCGACGTCGCTCAGCAGGCGAACAAGGGTTATTATCTATTATTGCAAGAAAATTACCTAAAAGTTATAATGACGTAAAGGAAAAACCGCTAATTTTGCATGCGGAACCACCTTGATGGCAAAAAAACACCCCTCGTTGAGTTGGTATGTCCGATATTTTTAATATATTTGCACAAAATTAATGTGCCGTCTCCACACCTCGGACAGTGTGGGGAGGCCAACCTAACTTCAAGCCTCGACCTATGAAAAAGACCCTAATGCTGGTGCTTACTGTCATGTCATGCCTGTTAGCCAGCGCGCAGAATCTTCAGAAAGGAAACTATGGATATCTCTACTGCCACATGAGCGACAAGGGAGAATGGACCGCCTATGCCATCAGCCGCGACGGACTGAACTATCAGGACATAATAGGTGGCGACTCTATCTTCTCGCCATGGGAGCATGCAAGGATAGAGGGTGGCACACGCGACGCCTACATCACACGCGCCTATAATGGCAAAGGATATGTCATGGTGACTACCGACATGTGTGTCCGCCGCTCACGCCAATGGCATAACTACGGTATCGACCTCTTGCGCAGTGACGACCTCCTGAACTGGAAGTCCGTGACATTTGACTTCCGCAAAGGCCCTTCAATATTCTGCGACCCTGAGTCGCCCGACTGCTACAAGGACTACTCCACAATACGCCGCGTGTGGGCTCCACAGATATTCTGGGACCCCTCTTACGTATGGAAGGACGGCACAAAGGGCGGTTACATGATATATTACTCCATGCTCAACACCCCTGAGGAGAAGTATGACCGCATGTACTACTCATATGCCGACCGCTCTTTCACACGCATAACAAAGCCTCGCCTGCTCTTCGACTGGGGCTATGCCACCATTGATGCAGACATAAACCTCCTCCCGTCCGACGGCCTCTACCACATGCTCATCAAGAAAGAGGGCGGCAAGACAGGCATCTTCTCGACAAAGGCGCCCACACTTCTCGGTCCATGGCCTGAGCCGTCAGAGGACGACTATGTCAGCTTCGAGGGCAAGAAGATGTGTGAGGGCTCGTCGGCTTTCCAGATAATGGGAGAGAAAGGGTGGCGTGTGGCTTATATACAATACTCTGACTCGCCCAAGCACTACCGCATATGCCAGGCCGACGAGAACCTGCAGAACTTCCACGACCCTGTCGACATAAAGGGCGTGACAGGGCCACAGCACGGCTCGTTCATGCGCCTGACAAAGAAAGAATACAAGCGCCTGGAGGCCTACGACCGCAAGATGAGGGAGCAGAAGGACAAGAAGTGACACCCCACTCCCCGCTCTGACGCCACCCCCGCCATCATCCTGCCTGGCCCCCGCCTTCATCCTGCTTTCACCCTGCCTTTACCCCATCTTCTGGCAGGCTGTGGCAGGGCTATAACCTGCCAGGGTCCTTCCCCGCTGCTCCCAGCCTGTGGAGCCCCCTTCAGGTACTCTCCCGCCATCAATCCTTACACCCCCGACCTACGGCTTAACTAACAATCAACATAACAAAAAACCAAGAAGAAACTATGAAGAATCTGCTCACAACACTCATCATCTCAGCCTCTGCGCTGCCTGTCATGGCACAGGACGCGACAGTGACACTCCGCTCTGACGAGGCGAAACAGATAATCCCTCGCGAGATATACGGCCAGTTCGCCGAGCATCTCGGCACATGTATCTACGGCGGCCTGTGGGTCGGCAAAGGGTCACAGATACCAAACACCGACGGATACCGCACTGATGTGCTCAATGCGCTCAAGGACCTCAAGGTCCCTGTGCTGCGATGGCCTGGCGGATGCTTTGCCGACGAGTATCACTGGATGGACGGCATAGGCCCGCAGAGCCAGCGCCCTAAGATGCAGAACAATAACTGGGGCGGGACAATAGAGGACAACTCGTTCGGCACACATGAGTTCCTGAACCTCTGTGAGCTTATCGGAGCAGAGCCTTATATAAGCGGAAACGTCGGCTCGGGAACCGTGGAGGAAATAGCGAAGTGGGTGGAGTACATGACATCGGACGGCGACACACCTATGGCTAACCTGCGACGCAAGAACGGAAGGGAGAAATCATGGAACCTCAAATACATCGGCGTGGGCAACGAGAGCTGGGGATGTGGCGGAAGCATGCGCCCGGAATACTACTCTGACCTCTACCGCAGATACTCCACTTACTGCCGTAACTATGACAACCACAAGCTCTTCAAGATTGCCAGCGGTGCCAGCGACTATGACTATAACTGGACAGAGGTGCTCATGGACCGTGTCGGGAACCGCATGGACGGACTCTCCCTCCACTACTATACCGTGAAGGGATGGGGCGGCTCAAAAGGCTCTGCCACAGCCTTCAGCCCTGAGGAGTACTACCTGACACTCGGCAAGAGCCTGCAGATAGAGGGTGTCATAAAGCGCCACTGTGACATAATGGACAGGAAAGACCCTAAGAAGCGCATCGCACTCATGGTCGACGAGTGGGGCACATGGTGGGACGAGGAGCCCGGGACAATACGCGGCCACCTCTACCAGCAGAACACCATGCGCGACGCCATGGTGGCAGCTCTCTCGCTGAATATCTTCCATAAATATACCGACCGCGTCAGGATGGCCAACATAGCGCAGATTGTCAACGTGCTGCAGAGCATGATACTCACCGACACAAAGGGCACAGGACACATGGTGCTCACACCGACATACCACGTCTTCAAGATGTACACCCCGTTCCAGAACGCCACATACGTGCCGCTCGACATACAGACATCGACACGCAATGTCAAGGGTGGAAAGATGCACAATATGGAAGACGGCTCTGTCCCATTCATCTCAGCGACAGCGGCTAAGACCGCCTCTGGCACAACAGTGATAGCGATAGCCAACACATCGCTCGAGAAGGCACAGCAGGTGGCTGTCAACCTCGGCTCAATAAAGGCTAAGAGCGTCGGCGGAGAGATACTGACAGCGAAGTCTGTCAGCGAGTACAACGACTTTGACAACCCCGAGCGCATCACACGCAAGCCGTTCGACGGAGCGAAGATAAAGAAGAACACTCTCGATGTCAAGCTCCCACCAATGTCAATCGTGACCCTTGAGCTGAAGTGATTTAAGGCATCACGTACCCGCCGTCCATGGCATGATGGCCCTTATATTCATATATGATGGCCCCTCCATCCATGTGTGATAACCACTCCATACATATATGATGACGGCACAATAAAGCAAAGCACATAATTCCATCTATAACCGGGACAACCGCCCAGCAAGACCTCTTCAGGCTATCATCGCCATCGTGGTCTCTGCTGGGCGGTTGTCCCGGTTTTCCCGTCCGTGTGTGTCGGCCTGTTACATAGCCTTATACTATTGGCAGACTTATGCCGTTTATCTTCTGGTATATGTCAAGGGCGTAGATGTCAGTCATGCCCGAGACGTAGTCTATGACGGCGAGAAGGCGTGTGCCGAGGTCGTCGGAGTGGATGTCATACTGTGACGACACACGGCGCAGGAGCTGGCGCGAGTGGAACAGCTCGGGGTGGACCACAGCCTTTGTCATCTGTTCCATGAGTGTCTCCATTATCTTGTATCCTGACAGCTCTATGTCGACGACGGGCTTGCTGTTGTATATCCTCTCCCCCGACACCTTCTGACACCGGCGGTATGCCGACAGCGATGGCTCGGCGATATGGTCTATCAGCCCTCCGCTGAATGTCCCTGAGAGAATTTCCTCCTCATGCTCCACGAACACTCTCACACAGAGACTCTCAAGCAGTCCGATGGCCCTCGCCCTCATGTATATCACCTTCTCGTTGCTGTCAGTGATTCCCTCCTCGATTATTCTCTGCCGTATGGCGTCCTGTGTCTTGCTGTCGAAGAATCCCAGGAGCAGCGCGCTGGTCTCCTCGAACGACAGTATCTTCAGTTTGTGGGCGTCCTCTATGTCCATTATCTCGTAGCATATATCG
>SAMEA3663036__coassemble_958_pt1 | contig 11768 bp, 6 predicted proteins | sample SAMEA3663036__metabat2_high_PE_004 | metagenome-assembled genome bin SAMEA3663036 (sample SAMEA3663036) | pig gut metagenome | biome: pig gut; feature: pig-associated habitat; material: faeces | place: France | collected 2012
CAACGAGCCACTCTTGAGCAACTCACAGCACATTGACTACCTCGACGTATACGAGAGCGTCAACGCCGGCAAGACACTCTGGAACCCACAGGACGTCACAGCACGCTACACACTCTCCAACTTCGTTGAGGACGGCTCATTCCTCCGTCTGAATGACCTCACCATAGGCTACACACTGCCTACATCGCTGACAAAGAAGTGGGGCATCTCACGTCTGCGCGTTTACGTGACAGGCTCAAACATATTCTGCATCACAGGCTATTCAGGCTATGACCCGGAGGTTGATATCCAGAACGGACTCACTCCTAACGTCGATTACAACCGTTATCCACGTAGCCACAGCTACCTCCTTGGTCTTAACCTCTCTTTCTAATCAATAGTCATATATATAATTTAGGAGAAACAAACAATGAAAATAAAGCATATCATACTTTGTGGTCTCTCTATGACGGCACTCACAGCCTGCAACGACTTCCTCGACGTTGAAGCGCCCTCGAAGGTCACTGACGAGTACGTCTTCAGCAACACCGCCGAGGCTGACCGCCTGCTCAATGCCGTCTATGAGTCAACATGCTCAGGCAACACCTACGGCAATGCCTATCTGACCACATTCAACTTCAACAGCGATGTGGAGTTCGCCACATCATCTGCTGAGATACAGAGCGCGAGCCACAACGAGTGGAAACTCTTCGACGGAGAGGCCGACGGCAGCAACGTCAAGAGCCTCTGGGACGCCGCCTACGAGACTATAGAGCGCGCCAACAACTTCGTCTGCGCCGCTGAGCAGTCAGAACTCTACAAGCAGGGCAATGCCGACCTCCTGCAGATGATTGGTGAGGCAAAGTGCATCCGCGCCATGAACTTCCTCGACCTCGTTATCCTCTTCGGCGACGTGCCGTTCACATTCACACGAACATACGAGCAGGAAAACCTCGTCATGCCTATGGGACAGCGCGACGAGATACTCACAGCCCTCATCAACGACCTCAAGGCTGCAGCGCCGAAGATGCGTCTCGCCAAGGAGATAACAGAAGGTGTGGAGCGCTGCTCAAAGGAGTACGCATGGGCTCTCATCTCACGTATCGCCCTCTTCCGCGGAGGATACTCGCTCCGCCCAGGCTCATCTGAGACTGAGGTGGGCACAATGCAGCGCCCAAGCGACTATATGGACTACTACCACATAGCACGCACATACGCCGACTCGGTCATCAACGAGTCAGGCCACTCACTCACAAACGACTACTTCCAGGTATTCATCGACGAGTGTAACTACAAGGTCAACTCAGCCGACGACGTTATCTTCGAGATACCATTCACGATGAATGTCAACGGCAACATCGGTTATATCCATGGTCCTAAGTGCGACCTCTCAAGCGCAGGCGACACCGACCACGCATGGGGACGCACATCAGGCTCTGTCGGCCTCAACTCATTCTACCGCTATACATTCGACCCACAGGACGCACGCCGTGACATGGTAGGCTACTGGTCATACAACTTCGACGGCACACCAGTCATACAGAACACCTATACCAACTACTGCCTGAAGTGGTCAAAGTTCTGGGACCAGAGCGCATCTATGGGCAACACATCACAGGGCAGCACAGGCATCAACTTCCCATACATGCGCTATGCTGACGTCCTCCTCATGTTCGCTGAGGCAGAGAACGAGATAAACGGCCCTACAGACGCAGCGAAGGCAGCCCTGAAGCAAGTCCGTGAGCGCGCATTCCGCAATGCCGCAAACAAGGCAGAGAAGGTAGACGGTTATGTCGATGCCCTCGGCTCAAAGGACGCTTTCTTCCAGGCCATTGTTGACGAGAGAGCATGGGAGTTCGGCGGAGAGAACATACGCTGGAAAGACCTCGTGCGCTGGAACATCTACAACAAGGTCATCTACAAGCAGTTCTGGAGATACTATGGCGTAGGCTCAGACGATGACAGCTACGACCATGAGGGCATCTTCTACAAGCTCCCGAAGACAGTCTTCTACAAGGTGCGCAAGCGCTCAGAGTGGAACGAGCTGGTAGCAACAGACGAGGCTGGCAAGTACACTGATGCAGAATACCCCGAGGTATTCAGATTCCCTAACACAGACGCCAAGCTCGGTGTCATCGAGTTCTACCACTACGACTCAGACACACTGAAGCTCAACAACCTCTGGGAAGACTGGGGCAACCACACCAAGGAGATGTCAAAAGTGCCTATCACAGGCTCTGACGCCTGGAACACAGCAAATATGTACCAGTGGCTCGACGAAAACACTGGCATAGCAAAGGCAAACTGCCGCTGCTCTCTCCGTGGATACATCTACATCGACGAGGGCGGTACAATATATCCATCGTCAATGCCAGAGTACTCAAGCGACGCCGTCCTTGAGAACCTTCCACCAGTACGATACATACTGCCTATACCACGAGATGTCATAAGCCGAAGCTTAGGACAGTATAAGAACTATTACGGCTATTAATAAACATGACGACAATGAAAAAGATATTAGTATTTGCAACAATATTTGCGACGACACTGTCTGTCCTCACATCATGTAAGGATGATGACAGCGTCTTCGGAAGCGATGCTGACCGCCTGTTCATGCCTATGTTCCGCCATACCGTGAACACTGCGTCATCAACAACACTCTACTATTGTGACATCGCATCGCGTGTTGACCCGAACATAGAGACCTATCTCGCACAGAAGGGACTGAAGTCCAGCACACACGTCAACGATATGCGCCTCTTCTGGTACACTGTTGACGGAGCTGTAGGCTATGAGCTGAAGGCGAAGATACAGGGCACATCATGGGAGAAGGAAGAGAACCCACAGCTTCTCGACACCATCCTCGTGGGTCAGGATATAAACACTTTCCTCCATGAGGACCTACAGTACGGCACAGGATATCTCTATGCCATACGCGCACTCGCCGACCTCGACAACCCTGACGACCCACGCTCGTCAAAGTGGTACGGCTACGGCGACGGCTCACACCAGAGCGACCAGTCACGCGACGACAGCCGTAACCAGGTGGGAGCCCTCACAACAGGTATGCGCTACGACGTGCCTTCTGTCTTCTGGACAGAGAACGTCACAAAGACATCTATGGACGTATGCTTCCTCCCACAGGTAGAGTCAGGATGGGAGACAAAGTACAAGGACTTCATCGAGGCAGGAGCTGAGGTGAAGGACAACGAGTGGGTCTTCGACGAGATTCGCGTCATCCCATCAGCCGACAATATCGAGCTTGCCGAGCATATCCACAAGCTCACACCAGAGGAGAAGGCAGCAGGCCGCATACATGTCGAGGGTCTCGAGTCAAACGCAGCATACATCGTGAGCGGACAGAACAACAACATCGGACGCTACTACGACCGCCAGTACAACTCTACCATGGTACGTATGCAAGGCGACCCAGGCGACCCTATCATCATCAAGGCCAACACTCCTGAAGAGGCAAAGCAGGATACTATCCTCCAGAACAGAGGCCAGCGTGTGGGCAGTACATACGGATGTGCCGACCTCGTGGCTACACGTCTCGACACCATCCTCACAAACTACATGTCTGACAACACAATAGCAGAGGGACAGGTGTTCTATCTTGAGGGCGGACAGACATACTACTGCTCATCAACCGTAGAGCTAACAAAGGGCCTCACACTCGCCACCAACCCCGCCGACCTCGCTGCCGGTAAGGGACGCGCCACAGTGCTCCAGGGTGTCGGCTACAGCAATGAGGCACAGACATCCGCCAACGCTGTCAACTGGGGTCTCTGCCGTAACGCACGCTCAGGCACAGAGAACGGTGTGACACTCGCCATACAGCCAATCATCTTCGAGGATATCAACTTCCACCCGATGGCATGGAACACATACTTCGACCAGAAAGGCAAGAACGGCAATCCTAACCTCAAAATCTCTGCCAACTACTTCATGAACATGTACTCGCAGGGTCTGTCGTTCATCCTTACAGAGCTCCGCGTCTCACGCTGCACAATGTCAGGACATGTCCGTGGCTTCATCCGCTTCCAGGGTCCTAACCGCCAGATTATCGAGAAGCTGACAGTTGAGGACTGCGTCTTCTACGACGAGGGCGGATATGACACCAACGGCCGTGGATACTCTTGGTTCGCAGGTCCTGGAAACAATGCGAAGTCAAACTTCTACAAGAACTTCACATTCCAGAACAACACCATCATCAACTCCTCACGCCACGCTCTCGTGACAGAGGCCAAGAACCTCGGATGGCCAGAGGGAACAAGATGGAACATCAACGTATCGAACAACACATTCGTGAACTTCGCTCCACGTTCAAACAACAAGTCACACGGTCTCATCTTCGAGGTGGCATACATACCTGCCGGCTCAAAGATTACCTGCAAGAAGAACCTCTTCGTCTTCGCGGGCAATCCTAACGACAAGGGACGTGACTACTACCAGAAGGGTATGAAAATATCAACGAAGGACCTCACATACGACTTTGCTGACAACTACTCTACCGTCGTTCCAGCTTACGCCAAATTCCTCGCATCTAACAACCCGAAGACCACACTCATCGATGGTATGTTCGCACAGACAGCATTCTCCAACACATCAGATGGTGCTGGATACCAGAAGGGTCTGCTGAATGTCGGTGGTTACGGTGAGACACAGATAAAGTTCGGTGACAACCTCAACGAGAACGAGCCTGACGCAGTAGGCTACCAGCTGACAGCAGAGGAGCTCTTCCGCAACCCTGCACCAATCGGAGCAGTCAACGCCAAGGAAGACTTCGATAAGGACGCTTACCGCCATGCTGACATCAGCGGCTTCTACTATAACAATTCTGACCGTGTGAAGAACCACCCAATCTACACCAAGCAGATTGGTGACCCACGCTGGCGCACAGGCGCAGCATGGGACGGCGGATTCAACGTGACAGTGAAGTCAGGCGACAAGGTCTTCACCAAGACAACAGGAGCAAAGCGCAGCCGCTCATCTTTCCGCACCTGGTAATCCCGATAGACACATAGACATAATGTATGATGCAGAGACATCATATATAAATGTCAAACATCAATAGAATATTTATCCCAAAGAAGGGGCAGAGCTTAAAAAACGGCTCTGTCCCTTCTTTGGGTTTTACGCCCACCATCAGCATAGCCGATTGGATGTCCTCTGTTCTTGCTTCCCCCATCCTTCATCCATGCCTCGCCCTCCATCATTTTCTCCTTTCTTTCCCTCATATCCATGCCCTTGTTCTTAATCTTTCTGTTGTCTGCCTGACAATTAATAAAACCTACATGTAATCCATTTATTCACCGATATCTGTCCCTGTAAGGTTAATAAAGGTTAATGTGGGGTTGGTTATATAGTACCTTTCTGATTTTTTTTCATATATTTGCATAGAGTAAGTATCTTATATAAATACGTGCATTTATTTCTAACCGTAAATCGAAAATAATATTATAACTAAAACACAGACTTATGCGAAGAAACAAGACTAATGCCAGCTTTACCGCTAAGGTTATGCTGGCGGCATGTTCGGCAGCAGTGTTGATGCCGCAGGCTCTGTTTGCGGACAACGCCACAGCGCCTGAATATGTCTATGCAGTTCAGCAACAGGCACAGGTCAAGGGTAATGTCGTCGATGAGTTCGGCGAACCAATGATTGGTGTCACTGTCCGCGTGAAGGGAACGCAGGCAGCCACTATCACTGACCTTGACGGCAATTTCACCATCAACGCCAAGCCAGGGCAGCAGATAGAATTGTCATACGTAGGCTATCTCACACAGACTGTCAAGGCCGAGAATGGATTGAAGATTAACATGAAACCTGACTCGAAGATGATGGACGAGGTCGTCGTAGTCGGCTATGGTACAGTGAAGAGACGTGATGTCCTCGGCGCAATATCTCAAGTTAAATCAGACGATATCAAGCAGGCACCGACAATGAGTGCGATGGAGGGTCTGCAAGGCAAGATCGCTGGTCTCGATATCACACGTGAGTCAGGTGCTGCCGGCACATCACCTACAATCCTGCTCCGTGGTAACCGCTCTATCGACGGTAACAATTCCCCTCTTTTCGTTATTGATGGTATCTCTGGTGGCGATATTGATAATATCAACCCTAACGACATCGAGTCAATCGAGGTCTTGAAGGATGCTTCTTCTACAGCCATCTATGGTTCTGCCGGTGCAAATGGTGTCATCATAGTGACAACAAAGAAAGGCTCTACCTCGGCCTGAACTGTATGCCTGCTTATCCTGAGACATACCAGGGCTCAGAGTGGGTGGATTACCTCAACACCGGATATGAGGCATACTACGGTAAGACAGTGGCCGAGATGAACCCTACCATAACAGACGCTGACGGACTCCTTGACCGTCTCTTCAACGAGTACGGCCTATCATCGGCCGCCATACAGTGCTATAAGGACGGCAAGTTCATAAACTGGAAGGACGAGATTCTCCAGACTGGTGTGCAGCAGAACTACAACATCTCTGTACGCGGTGGTACGGACAAGCTGACATCATACATGAGCGCCGGTTTCCAGAACGAGAAGGGTATGTACCGCAACGATAACTACAAGCAGATAACCTTCCGCACTGGCTCGACTTACGAGGTCAACAAGATGATCTCCATGGGAGTGCAGATGGACCTCTCTTACAGAGACCGTGACAGACGCAACTCCCGTCTCTCGAAGACTCTCAACGAGGTGCCTCTCGGCGAGGTGTACAATGAGGACGGCACACTGAAGAAACACCCTACCGGTCTCAGCACAGACTATGTGAACATCATGGCCGATGACATCGAGTATGCATACCTCAACAACACCAAGTCGACAAGGATAAACATCTCCCCATACATCGAGATAAAGCCGCTGAAGGGGCTCTCGTTCAAGTCACTCTTCAACGCAGGCATATCAACCTCACGCAATGGACAGTGGGAAGGTCTTGACACATACTACAAGCTGACAGGCTCAAGCCAGGACATCGGTGTGCGCACAGCCAGCAAGACACACAGCGACTCATGGAGCATACAGTGGCAGAACATCGTCAACTATGCATTCAAGATCAAGGACATACATGACATCTCTGTCATGGGTCTCGTAGAGTACAACCAGGGCACATCAGAGAGTTCATACCTCTCAAACCGAGGCTTCGACTTCGACTCTTACACCTGGAACGCCCTCGACGCAGGACAGCAGGCCAGCGTAAGCTCAACATACACACAGACACGCCGCCTCTCATACGCCGGACGTATCAACTATAACATCCTCGGCAGATACCTCTTCTCTGCTACAATGCGTTGGGATGGTTCTTCTGTGCTTTACAACAAATGGGACTCCTTCCCCTCAGTGTCAGCCGGATGGCGTATATCTGACGAGGCTTTCATGGAGTCAACACACGACTGGCTCGACAACCTCAAGCTCCGTGTCGGCTATGGTGTGACAGGCAACTCAAACGTGCCAGCCTACTCATCAAAGACCCTTATCGAGGCAAAGGGCGAGAGCCTCAACCTTGGCGGAGGCTCGCTGACAGAGTATATCCTCAAGGAGAATGTTGCAAACTATGCCCTCAGCTGGGAGAAGTCATACAACTGGAACGTCGGTGTTGACTTCGGTTTCTTCAACGGACGCATCGACGGTAGCTTGGAGTGGTACACCACTGACACAAAGGGCGTGCTCTACAAGAGACAGCTCCCTACAGTCTTCGGCCTTTACAACGCGAAGACTCCATACAAGCTCATGTCAAACGTGGCACGTATAAAGAATACTGGTGTCGAGCTTACCCTCAACACACGTAACATCATAAAGAAAAACTTCACATGGTCATCGACAGTTTCTTTCTCAACTAACTCAGAGAAGCTGAATAACATAGACCTCGGCAATGGAACAAGCGTTGATGAGCTCGTATCGCTCGGACTCTTCATCGACAATCCAGTGCATACTTACTACGGATACAAGAAAATCGGTATATGGCAGAATGGCCAGGAAGACCAGGCAGCCTGCTTCGGCCTTCAGCCAGGACAGGTGCATATAGACGCTCCAGGCCTCATATGGGATCCTGGCTATACATACGAGGGTTATACAAGCGACCGCGTGACAAACGAGAAGACCGCTGTGACACGCCATGGCGCATATTACACAGTTGATGCTGACGGAAACAAGACATACTACCGTCAGGGAACAATCGTCGTAGGTGATGACGGCAGCACCACTATAGAAGGTGAGAACCTCTACTCTGTCGGCGCGAAGGACAAGCAGATACTTGGCCACAAGCAGCCTAAGTTCACCATCGGCTTCAATAACAACTTCACATTCCACAACTTCGACCTCGCCATCCAGACTGTCATGAGATGGGGACAGATGGTCAATGGCGACCTCCTCGGTTACGCTAACGGGAAGAACCAGCCGACAAGCTTCGACTATTGGACACCAACAAACGCCACCAACGCATTCCCTCTCGCAAAGCTCGGCGTGTCTAACGAGGCAAAGGAGGCTATGCTCTATGTCGATGGCTCGTTTGTCAAGATCAAGAACATCACATTAGGCTACAATCTGCCCAAGAACGTTCTCAAGAAGCTTAACATGAGCAAGCTACGCGTCTACGGAACAATCAACAACCCGTTCATCTTCGTGAAAGATGGCATGCTCAAGGGACTTGACCCAGAGAACACATCATCTGACTTCCCTCTGTTCAAGACCATCGTCTTCGGTGTTAACTGTTCTTTCTAACAAATCATCAAAACCAATAGCAATATGAAATTTCTAAGATATATAGGTGTGGCATTGGCTATAGGCACAATGACAGCTTGTAGCATTGACGAGGTTTACAAGACACAGCTTGACCAGGAGGTGGTGTATAACACCTCCGAGGGATACAAGGGCCTCATCAACGCTTGTTACGAGAATATCTATTACCTTTATGGTAAGGAGGACGGCATACCAATGATGGAGATGGGCGACCTCTGGACAAACGGAAGCTCGACAAGTGGTGCATGGAAAGAGTGTGTCAACAACTACGAGTGGAACACAGAGACAGGTGTCAACAAGGTAGTGTGGAATGCCCTCTACTCTACCATAGCATACTGTAACACAGCGATATACTATAAGGACAAATGCCAGAACTATGACTCGCTCGGCATCGACTCAAAGGTAGCAGAGGCATATTTCCTCCGTGCTTTCGCTTACTTCCATGTCGTGGAGCAATGGGGTGGCGTAACCCTGACCACTACCTCTATGGCCGAGGAGGGCGCACGCGAGTATGCCTACCGCAACACAGAGGAGGAGTTCTATGACCAGATAATCTCTGACCTCATGTTCGCCTACAACAATCTCCCCGTTTCGCAGGGAGAGGAGCGTGGCAGAGCGACAAAGTATGCCGCAGCAGCTATGCTGACAAAGGCATGGATGCAGCGCACACGTCTCGAGCGAGACCTCGCCGAGAACCCTGACGGAAAGTCAAAGTGGTTCAGCAAGGTGACCGACCAGCCTTCTGTCAAGTATTCTGCCAAAGAGTGTGCCGACTCAGCATTCAAGTATGCAGAGCTTGTCATCAACAATAGCCCTTATAAGCTCTATGCCTCTGACGACACATCGTCAGGCTCGACAAAGGAGTGGGATGGAGAGAACAACAAGTCTAATCAGGAGTTCATCTTCATGGAGGCCATCGACCATGCCAACGGCTACAACCCAGAGGGATGGAACCGCGGACGTACACGCCAGTACTACATGATGAACCTCAGCTCGCAGGCACAGGAATTCGGTATCAGTGCCACAGGCATCCGCTACGGCCGCTCTAACACGACACGTGTCCGCCCGACACTGTGGCTCCTTAACGACTGTTTTGACCCTAAGCCGGCTGAGGGTGATGTAGTAAACACTATCTATACAGACAACAAGACACGTGAGACAACACCTGACACACGTTTCGGTGACTCGTTCTATTACAAATATTACATCGCAGCGTCAAACTATGTGGTGCCGATGGATCTCCTTGAGCGTTGTGGCAAAGATGTTAACTACCTCAAGCAGGCAGCGTCCAGATACACCATCACTGGCAATATCGCCACAGGCGAGCAGCTTAAGGCTAATTATCCGGGCATGAACTATTATGCTGACAACGGCTCAAATGTGAGCGCAGAGGTCTTCGAGCTTGAGAACAAGCCTGCAGCACTCGGATGCTACACACCTAACTTCCCTGTTGATTCAGCATGGTGTGCACAGAAGAAGTATTTAGTGGCAGGTCTACCATCGTTCGACGGCTCTGTCAACACAGGCATATTCACATATATGACAGAGAATGGCTCCGTAGTCGGCAACTCATACTACCGTTCACTCGCCCCTTCGCTCAAGAAACTCTCTCCGCTGAAATACTGCCAGAGCAACCAGCAGTCAATGAACGACTTCCCTATCATCCGCCTTACTGACATCTACCTCCTCGCTGCCGAGGCGACAGTCATCTCAGGCAAGAACCAGTCAAAGGGACTTGAGTATCTGAACGCTGTACGCAAGCATGCCGCTCTCGCAAAGAATGCCAGCAAGATGGTCGTAGGCCAGGAAGCCATGACGATAGACTATCTAGCAAAGGAGCGCGCACGCGAGCTTTGCGGTGAGAACTGGCGCTGGTATGACCTCAAGCGCATGGGACTCCTCACAGCAGAATATCTCAACGGTGAGCGCAAGAACATCTACGGACAGCCATATCAGACAAAATGGCGCGTGCGTCCTATACCTCAGCAGGTGCTTGACCAGATTGCCAACCCTGATGAATACGGCACAAATGGATATTAAAGTTCTGATTGTTGATATATAACTGTTTCTTGGGCCGCATAGGGACTGTACCTGTGTGGCCCAAGCTGTCAATAAACCTTATGGCATCATGAACAAGATTCTCAAAGTCTTCGCGCTACTCATGCTTGCAGCGCCCCAGCTCCACGCCCAGCAGCGCCATACACCATTCAACGGACAGCTGCTCGATATCTCCGGCTCTCCGATAAAGAACGCCCGTGTGTATGTCAGCTCTCCACGCGCCTACTGCCCCACGGACAAGGACGGTAAGTTCGGGCTTACCGATGTGCAGCCATCTGACACACTGCGCATACTGCTGAAGAAACGTCTCTACAATGTGCCTGTCGACGGCCGCCACAGCCTTGTCATACGTCTTGGTGACGAGAAGAATATACTGGCTGAGCAGGACCAGCAGCTCATAGACATAGGCTATGGACATATCCGCCGCCGTGAGCGCACCAATGCCGCAGAGGCATATGTCTCAGGAAAGGAGCTGCAGGACATTGGTGCTAACAGCGTGCTTGAGGGGCTTATGGGACGTGTCCCTGGACTTGTCATTGAGTATGTTGACGGACAGCCACACGCCACCATGCGCGGGACGAAGTCCCTCACAGGCCCGTCAGAGCCGTTGTACATCGTCGACGGTGTCACCATGCCATCCATAGACAACGTCAATGTCTTCGATATCGACTATATCGAGGTGATGAAAGATGCCAGCATCTATGGCTCACAGGGCGCCAATGGAGCTATCTTGATATTCCGCAAGAAGTGACAACGCTATAGGTCGGACATATCCCTAAGGTGTAAAATACTTCATAATAGGTAGAACATAGGGTAATTACGCTAAAATGTAACATTTTTTTTAGTGTTTTGTTTGCACGTAATCAAAAAATGCATTATCTTTGCAAACGTACTATATTAGCAGACAATCCACATAACCATAGCATTAAAATTATTATTAACAATAAAAATCATCATCTATGAAAAAAATCTTTACTC
>SAMEA3663036__coassemble_992_pt1 | contig 11598 bp, 8 predicted proteins | sample SAMEA3663036__metabat2_high_PE_004 | metagenome-assembled genome bin SAMEA3663036 (sample SAMEA3663036) | pig gut metagenome | biome: pig gut; feature: pig-associated habitat; material: faeces | place: France | collected 2012
CGTTCGAGTTCAATATCTCTGAGCGCGACGGATGGGGCCCGTCAACAGCATGGCGTGTGCAGCGCCCAGGCCACTCGCTCGGTATGATACAGGCACTCCAGGCCGACCCCCTGCACCCTAACAACCTCAACTACATGCGCTTGAACATAGAGCGCACCAAGGAGTATTATGACTATGACGGCTGGCGCGGATTCGGACTCGAGAACAACGGATTCGACGGAATCACTGTCAAGGAAGGCGCGAGATACGACTTCTCGTTCTTCGCCCGCAACGTCGACGGGAAGGCAAAGCAGGTGCGTGTGGCTCTCGTCGAGCCAGGCCCCGAGCGCAAGATTATCGCCGACACCACGCTGACAGTAGACAGCAAGGCATGGAAGAGACACGCTTGCACACTGACAGCCGCCACATCATGCCCCAACGCGTCGCTCCTCTTCCTCGCCCTCACAACGGGTGTGATGGATGTCGACGCCTTCTCGCTCATGCCACAGGACACATACAAGGGCCATGGCATGCGCCGTGACCTCGCTGAGGCCCTTGAGGCGCTCCACCCGAAGTTCATGCGATTCCCCGGAGGATGTGTCATCCACGGTGGCGGAGACGGATTCTGGAACACCTACCGCTGGAAGACAACCGTCGGACCAAAGCATCAGCGCCGGCAGCTGAAGAACACATGGGGCTACCACCAGTCGATGGGACTCGGATACTATGAGTACTTCCAGCTCTGCGAGGATATGAACATGCAGCCCGTGCCTATCCTCCCCTGCGGTGTCAGCTGCCAGGGAACAAACGGCGGATGGGGCATGAAGGACCAGGCACAGGATGTTGTCCCTATGAGCGAGATGGACGAGTGGGTGCAGGATGCGCTCGACCTCATCGAATGGGCCAATGGAGATGCAACAACAAAATGGGGCAGGGTGAGAGCTGAGGCTGGACATCCGAAGCCATTCAACCTCAAATATCTCGGCATAGGAAACGAGGAGAAGATAACACCGGAGTTCGCTGAGCGATTCAAGTATATGTATGAGAAGATAACAAAGCTGCATCCTGAGATTGTCATCGTGGGCACAGCAGGCCCTGGCTCGCACGCCGGCAACCCTGACTACGACAACGGATGGAAGATAGCCGAGGAGATTGGGCTGCCTATCCTTGACGAGCACTACTACGAGCAGTATACATACTTCGAGACAAGCCGCCAGTATGACTCATACCCACGTGACCGCAAGACAAAGGTATATCTCGGCGAGTACGCATCGAAAGACAAGAAACTGCGCGACGCTCTCGCTGAGGCTCTCTACCTCATACATGTAGAGCGCAATGCCGATGTAGTGTGCATGACAAGCTATGCGCCACTCTTCGCACGCAAGAACGCCACAAACTGGAACCCCGACCTCATATACTTCGACAACGAACGCCCATTCCTCACATGCAGCTACTATGTGCAGCAGATGTTCGGACAGTCATCGGCCGACTACTTCTATGGCGACTGCGTGCAGTTCGAGGGTGAGAAGACAAACATGCAGGAGCAGTCTGTCGTGCTCAACACAAAGACACGCAAGCTGTATGTCAAGATATGCAACGCGTCGGGAGAGACACGCAAGGCCAATATCGACCTGCGCCGCTTCAAAGGCATGAAGTCAGCAGCGACGCTGACAACACTCTCCGGACAGCCCGAGCAGGAGAACAACTATGAGGCTCAGCCTGTGAAGCCTGTAGTGGAGAAAGTGAAGGTGAAAGGCAAGATGGCAGTAGAGCTGAAGCCTTACTCGTTCATAATGTACACAATAAACCTGTAACCTCATATCATTGTCTGGCAATGGAAAAGAGGAAGCTGATGGCATGCCGCACAGCATGACATGGAGCATCCTCTCTGGCCATTGCCAGACAATTCTTTTATAACACCATATAGGCAGAGGTGTCACAACATACAAGACACACTGCCATAAGCACCAGACTATATGAAGAAAACATTCCTAACGCTCGCCCTCCTCACCATTATGGCTGGCGCCAACGCACAGAAGCTATGGTTCGGCCGCCCTGCGTCGTGCTGGCTTGAGGCTCTGCCAATAGGCAACTCACACCTCGGAGCGATGGTCTACGGAGGCACAGAGGACGACGAGCTACAGCTTAATGAGGAGACTTTCTGGTCAGGAAGCCCTCATGATAATAACTCGAAGACATCGCTCGGGTTACTGCCTGAAGTGCGCAACCTCATCTTCAACGGCAAGGAGAAAGCGGCTGCCGATATCATAAACAGAGAGTTCATACCCGGCCCTCACGGCATGCGCTACCTCTCGCTGGGAAGCCTGCACCTCCATTTCCCCGGACATAAGGAGGCAGAGAAGTACTATCGCGACCTCAATATTGCCGACGCCGTGGCGACAACACGCTACAGCGTGGGCGGCGTGACATACACACGCAAGACATTCGCCTCGCTCCAAGATGGAGTCGTCGTCATGCGGATAGAGGCGTCAGAAGCAGCCAAGCTGAATATGAGCCTCAGTTTCGACAGCCCGTTTGAGCACAATGTGACAGCGAAGAAGAACCAGCTCCATGTCGCTGTACGCAACGTAGGGCACGAGGGAGTGCCAGCATCACTCACAGCACAGTGTGTCATAAGGGTCATGGCCGACGGCAAGACAGTGACAGGGAAGAACACCCTCGATGTCTCTGGAGCCACAGCGGCCACCATCATCGTCAGCGCGGCGACAAACTTCGTGAACTATCATGATGTCAGCGGCAATGCCCTCAAGAAAGCCGAGTCATACCTGAAGGCCGCTGCCGGGAAGACATACGCGGAGCTACTCGACAGACACACCACGGCATATAAGCGCCAGTATGCACGCGTCTCGCTCACTCTGCCTGAGGGGAAAGACTCTGCACTGGAGACCGACAAGCGCGTGGAGCGATTCGCAAAGGGAGGAGACGACCAGGCTCTCGTGGCCCTCATGTTCCAGTATGGACGTTATCTCCTCATATCATCCTCACAGCCCGGCGGCCAGCCTGCCAACCTCCAGGGAGTATGGAACAACAAGGTGAACGCCCCGTGGGATTCAAAATACACGATAAACATAAACACCGAGATGAACTACTGGCCAGCCGATGTCTGCAATCTCGCAGAGACGGCAGAGCCTCTCTACAGCATGGTGGCCGACCTCTCTGTGACAGGAGCCAAGACAGCCAGGACAATGTATGGATGCCGCGGATGGATGGCACACCACAATACAGACCTTTGGCGCATAGCAGGTCCTGTCGATGGAGCGCCGTGGGGAATGTTCCCCAATGGCGGGGCATGGCTCTCGACACATATATGGCAACACTATCTCTATAGCGGAGACAAGGATTTCCTGAAGAGATACTACCCGATTCTGGCAGGGGCGGCACGCTTCTATCTCGATTATCTGCAGCATGACCCACGCAATGGATGGCTCGTCGCCGTGCCGTCAGTGTCGCCTGAGCATGGCCCTGCTGGCACCGGCACTCCTGTTACAGCAGGATGCACTATGGACAACCAGATAATTCTCGACGTAATGACCCAGGCATTGTCGGCCCAGAGAATCGTCGATGCCACAAATAAGGCTTTCGCCGACAGCCTGACGAAGACCATCGCTATGCTTCCGCCGATGCAGATAGGACAGTATAACCAGCTGCAGGAATGGCTCCAGGATGCCGACGACCCTCGCGACGAGCACCGCCATATCTCACATCTCTACGGACTCTTCCCGAGCAACCAGGTGTCGCCATACCGTAATCCACAGCTCTTCCAGGCGGCACGCAACACTCTCCTGCAGCGTGGAGATATGGCCACAGGGTGGAGCCTCGGCTGGAAGACATGCTTCTGGGCTCGTATGCTCGACGGCAACCACGCCTACAAGATTATCTCTAACATGCTTCGCCTCTTGCCCGACGAGGGAAAGGAGAGGGAATATCCTGACGGACGAACATTCCCGAACCTCTTCGACGCACACCCACCATTCCAGATTGACGGCAACTTCGGCGTCACGGCTGGCATAGCGGAGATGCTCGTCCAGAGCCATGACGGTGCGCTACACCTGCTGCCAGCACTCCCTGACGCATGGCAGAGGGGCAGTGTCAGCGGACTCATGGCGAGGGGAGGATTCGTAATAGACAATCTCCAGTGGGAGGGACAGCAACTCTCGACAGCCACTATAACGTCACGTCTCGGAGGCATATTGAGACTCCGCTCCTATGTGCCGCTCAAAGGTGAGGGACTGAGACCTGCTGAAGGAGATGTTGACAACGAGTTCTACACTGTACCAGAGATAAAGACTCCGCTCGTCTCTGAGAAGATAAAGCCACAGCAGCCTATGCTATATAAGGTCTATGAATATGACATAGAGACTGTAGAAGGACAGACATATACATTCGTGAGGCAATAAGAAGCAGGGCAGAGAGGAACATGACAGCACCAGAGAGGGTACGTAAGCCCGGTATGTAGATTCTGTCTGCCAATAGCTGATGCAGGCTGATGCCTGCTGATATATAATACTGTAGCCCAAGGCATTATGGACAGTGCCTTGGGCTATCCTGCTTTCAAGAGGAGGACATACAGCCTACAAGGACAGGAAACAGAGAATGCAGCCTATTGATGGATAGCAGAAAAATATGAGAAAAATCACTCCCCGATGTGTAATAATACCCACAGAAGACAGTCTTATACATAGACAAGGGCAGGAAAATGGCACTATACGACATGCCGCAAAGCCCTGAAAACAAAGACAAGAACTTAAGATGGAAGACAGAATACTCATAGACAGCATACGAAATGGTGACACACGGCTGTACAAGGAGGTCGTAAGAAGATACACACCGGTTGTCTTTAGCAAGGTGATGGGTATCACACACGACACGGAGACAGCAAAGGAGGTGACACAACAATGCTTCATAAAAGCATATGACCGACTCGGATGCTGGAACGGAAAGATGCTCGGCCCATGGCTCGTCTCTATTGCCATGCACACCGCTATCGACATAATGACCAAGGAGAAACGACGGCGGGGATACTCAATCGACGATAACAAGAAGGTCAGGGAGATTCCACAGCCCGAATACTCTGATGAGCGCGAGAGACAACTCCAGCAGTTAGAGAGCGCCATTAAGGCTCTTCAGGAAAACGACAGACAACTGATAGAGATGCACTACTACCAGAAGATGAAGACAGAGGAGATGGCAAGGAAAACCGGAATGACACAGACGAATGTTCTCGTCAGGCTCCACAGAATAAGAGAAAAAATCAAGAGGACAATCTCGGGCGGCCAATGAAACCATCATGGCATGAGGGGCAGGGACCACTGCCAATGATGACAAACAAAGCGCAGAACCAAGCAACGAACATAAAATCATACAGATATGAACAACGAGAAAGAAAACATCATAATCGAGGACACCGACCTCGACAGACTCTTCGAAATCTCAGCAGAACGCCGGCATATTGCCGTGGAGATAGAGAAGATGGTCATGCACGATATCAGACACAACGAGCGTAAACGCCTCTTGGCAAAATGGGGCAGACCTGTAATAGTAGCCTTTGGGCTGCCACTCGTAATCATGATATTTGCCATCCTCCTCCATGCAGGATGCCAGACAGTGGATATAAGCCAATGGAAATATGTCCTGGCATTCCCCATAGTGGCTCTTCTGGCATCAGCTTTTTATCAGCTCGCTGATTTCGAGCTGGTGAAAGGACAGTAAATCAGTCTGTGATAATCAACAATAAACGTATAAACAAATAAAAAAACTAAGAATTATGGGCGAAATTATTCCTCTTATCGCAATCATCATGTCGCTTGCCATCCCTATGGTTGTCATCATCGCTGCAACCCAGACATCCATCAACAAGAAGAACAGGGAGGCAGACATAAAACGCCTCATTGTGGAGAACAATATCGATATAGAGCGGGCTAAACTGCTCATCGAGGAGACAAAGCCACATGACAAGAAATATGACAGCCTGCGCAATGGAGCCTTCTTCCTCGGTGTCGGGCTGGGCACTCTGGCAAACCATTTCTTGATTCATGGTGACATGATAGTCATGGTGCTTACCATTGCAGGATTCATCGGGCTCTCACTTCTCGCAGCCTTTGTCGTGGAATACAAGATGAGGCAGCGTGATGAGGCAAGATTCAACGAAACAGAATAAATCTGGAGACACATCATTCCCACAATACCACATCGCGCGGTGGGGCATAAACGAAAGAGGGACAAAGCCACAAGCCTTGTCCCTCTAATCATATATGAGCGCCTTGTTACATAGATATGTGCGCCTGTTTTTCTAAAATTGTGCGCCTATGTTTCTAAGATTGAGCGCCTATGTTTACTTGGATATGAGCGCCATAGTGTCGCTTGCTATCATCAGCTCCTCGTCTGTTGGTATGACAACGACTTTCACACGTGAGTCAGGAGTAGAGATGATGGCCTCCTCACCACGTATCTTGGCGTTCTTCTCAGCGTCAATCTTTATGCCCATGAACTCCAGTCCGCGGCATACATCCTCGCGCATAGGAGTCTGATTCTCACCGACACCAGCTGTGAAGACAAGCACATCGATGCCACCCATGGCAGCAGCGTATGCTCCGACATATTTCTTTATGCGGTAGAAATAAGAGTCCTGGGCTATCTGTGCGCGCTCATTGCCAGCGTTGGCTGCGTTCTCGATGTCACGCATATCGCTTGAGAGACCAGTCAGTCCGGCAATGCCTGACTTCTTGTTGAGGAGGTCTGAGATGCCGTCAGCGTCAAGACCGAGCTTCTTCTGTATGAAAGCCACAGCGCCACCGTCGATGTCGCCTGAGCGTGTGCCCATCATTACACCCTCAAGAGGAGTAAGACCCATGGTCGTGTCGACACACTTGCCGTCAACAACAGCAGCAAGAGAACCGCCGTTGCCAATATGTGCTGTGACAACCTTTGTACCCTCTGCCTTCATGCCGAGGAACTCAAGCGCACGGGCTGAGACATAACGATGGGATGTTCCGTGGAATCCATAACGGCGCACACCATACTTCTCATACAGCTCGTATGGTACAGCGTAGAGGTATGCCTTTGCTGGCATGGTCTGATGGAATGCCGTGTCGAACACTCCCACCTGTGGCAGGCCTGGCATAAGCTCTGTGACTGCATTGACACCCTTCAGGTTGGCTGGGTTATGGAGAGGGGCAAGGTCGCTGCACGCTGTGAATGCCTCTATCACCTCAGGGGTGATGACAACACTCTCTGCAAAGCGCTCGCCGCCATGCACCATACGGTGGCCGACAGCGTCAATCTCCTCAAGTGACTTGATGACACCTATCTCCGGGTCTGTTAGCAGTGACAGGATAAACTTCACACCCTCTGTATGCTCGGGGATGTCATGCATAATCTGCTTCTTCTCACCATTGGCAAGCTTTACCTTTACAAATGCACCATCAAGGCCTACACGCTCTGCGCCACCAGATGTCATGACAGAGTTGTCATCCATGTTATAAAGCGCATACTTGATTGATGAGCTACCACAGTTTAATACTAAAATCTTCATTGTTTTATGGTTTTTTGTTCTTAGGTTATAATAATGTTTATCATCTGACATCCCCGTCTGTACCATGATATGGCTGCGGATTATTTCTTAGCGTCCATAGCCTGGCATGCTGTGATGGCCACGAGGTTAACGATATCCTCTACAGAGCATCCACGTGAGAGGTCGTTGACTGGGCGTGCTATACCCTGGAGGATAGGGCCGAGGGCTGTAGCGTGTCCGAGACGCTGGACGAGCTTGTAGCTTATGTTGCCTACCTCAAGGCATGGGAAGACAAGAACGTTGGCTTTTCCGGCTATCTCTGAGCCTGGGGCCTTCTTCGCTCCTACTGATGGGACGAGCGCTGCATCGGCCTGAAGCTCACCGTCAACCTTCAGTGCGGGGTCAAGCTCCTTGGCAAGCTTGGTGGCCTCGACAACCTTGTCGACAACCTCATGCTTGGCGCTGCCCTTTGTTGAGAATGAGCACATGGCAACACGTGGGTCTGTAAAGCCTGCCACAGAGCGTGCTGTCTGGGCTGTGCAGACTGCTATCTGAGCCAGCTGGTTGGCGTCTGGCATTGGCGTGACAGCTACGTCAGCGAAAACCATGACACCATTCTCGCCATACTCCGGAGCTTCTGTGATCATAAGCATGGCACCGCTCACACATGTGATGCCTGGGGCTGTCTTGATGATCTGGAGGGCTGGGCGCAGTGTGTCGCCTGTTGTTGAGAGAGCACCTGATATCTGGCCGTCAGCGCCCTCTGTCTTTATTATCATGCATCCAAGATAGAGTGGGTTCTTGACAAGCTCGCGAGCCTGCTCTATTGTCATGCCCTTCTTCTTGCGTAGCTCTGCCAGAAGCTGTGCGTATTCCTCACTCTTCTCGCAGTTCTCTGGGTCGATGAGTGTTGCCTTTCCAATGTTTGTCAGACCTTTCTCTGCTGCAAGAGCGTTGACTTTCTCTGGATTGCCGATAAGGATAAGGTCTGCTATGCCCTGCTCAAGCACTTTGTCGGCTGCTGTAAGGGTGCGTTCCTCTTCTGCTTCGGGGAGCACGATGCGCTGCTTGTTTGACTTAGCGCGCTCGATGATTTGTTCTATGAGTCCCATGATTCTAATGGTGAGTTTTTTTATTGATTTAGGTTTACAAAATAATTTTTCACAAAAGTACACAAAAAAAAGTGAACAGCAAAAGCTATTCACTTTTTTTATACTTTCGTTCTGGTATTTGCATGTTCTGCAAATGACAAATTGAGATGATTGCTTGTGCTTTGTGTGGGAAATCGCTCTCTTGTCTTTCTTGCCCATAGTCAGCTGTTTCCATGGCTTCCCGATATAGTACCTTTTGGATCCACATCGCTTTTCTTTGGAGCCATGTCGCTTTTCGTTGCTGTGGATGGTTGTGGCGATGGCTATCGGCGTTGTATCTTTCCTCTCATCATTGTCTTGCAGAGACGGTCCTGGAAGATGCGTGACTCTGCCACGGGAGAGTCTGTGTTGATAATCGAGAAGGCATACCAGTGGCCATCATGTCCATGTATGTATCCTGCAAGGGATGATCCTCCTATTGTTGTCATTGTGCCCGTCTTCACAAATATCCTGTCGCGGTAGTCTGTGTGGGCTAGCCGTGAGAGGAGCGATCCACGCCGTGATGGCTCTCCAGGAGTTGCCATAGCCTCTTTTATGAGATACTCCCTCAGCTGCTTGTCCTTATATGCATAGCGCAGCATATCTACGAGAAAAGCCGCTGTCATGCGGTTTGTGGGTGACAGGCCGCTGCCGTCGTTGAACACAAAGCCCTGCATCACATTGGTGCTGTCAGCGTTCATTATCTTTCTCCAGAATATCTCTGTAGCATGCCGCTGGTCCCAGTGGATGCGCTTGTCAGCCACAATTCCCTGCTTGTAGTCGAGATGATAGAGCACGGCATCGGCCTTGATGTTCGAACTGTGTATCATCATTGGCGTGATGACGTCTGTCAGACGGTGGCTCGTTGTTGCCACAGCGCGGTACATGCCCGCAGGGCGGACGCTGTTGTCACGACGGTATGATATTCCAGCTGAGCGCAGGGATGCTATCAGGTGCCTGTTGACTGTCTTCTTACCTTTCAGCAGAAGTGGAGTCTTGTGGAATGGTATATCCCAAAGTTTTGCGGTAGGGTGGGGTCGTAGTGTGTCCTCTCTCGCCAGCATCATATACACATTGCCCCGTATATTGCGCACACCTCTGTCGCGTAGTTGTCTGGCCAGGGCTGGCATATCCTCAAACAATGGGTCGTCATCGGCTTTCAGCAATACGTTGCCCACCAGTGTGTCGCCTCGCATTTTTCCACGTGTCATGAGCGAGACGTGATACTCATGCTTCATGCCGAGAGTCTTCAGGGCTGCTATGGCTGTGCTTATCTTCATGCACGATGCAGGGGGCAGCAGTTGCTTGTCATGCATGGAGTATATCTGTTGCTCTGTGGTTAGGTCATATATGCTTATTGCAATTAGGGCTGTATCCAGCCGCATGGGTTGGTGCATCATGCTGTCAATGAGCTGTGTCATGCGTGAGCTCTCGTCGAGTTGCTTCTTGCTGACATTTATCACTTCCACTTTGTCCTCCTCTGCCTTGTCGGTCTTCGGGCCGAAGATGAGGCTGAAGAGCATGCCTATGCCCACTATGGCATAATATATGGCATAGCCGACGGCTGTGAGAAATAGCACGAGGAGTGCCACACGGCCCCAGCGTATGCGGTAACGTCGTTTCTTCATAAATGTGTGTGTCTTTATCCTGCCTGTCACATTTGCTGACATGATGGGGCTTCCTGTATGCTATATGTCCTGTCCGTAAATGTATCAGAGGCATGACATCGATATTGTTCCATAGGCCAGATATTCGCTATTCGGCCCAGTGCCCGCCTTCCTTCATTATTTCACGGCGAGCTCTTCTGTCAGCAGCGATTCCAGCTTTTCTGCCGATAGGCGCAGGTGGAACTCCCCTTTCATGGTGACAGAGATGCGTCCGGTCTCCTCAGAGCATATGATGGAAATGGCGTCTGATACCTGCGATATGCCCAATGCTGCCCTGTGGCGCAGTCCCAGCTCTTTGGGTATGTTGAGGTCATGGGCCACTGGGAGTATGCAGCCGGCGGCGCAAATGCGTTTCTTCTTTATTATCATCGCTCCGTCGTGGAGTGGCGAGTTCTTGAAGAATATATTCTCTATGAGGCGCTGGTTGATGAGCGCGTCGATACGGTCGCCTGTCTCGATGATATCATCGAGTGGCGCTCCGCGTTCTATCACAATGAGCGCTCCCACCTTGTTGCGGGCCATGTTCATGCATGCCATGACGACAGGCATTATGCTTTTCTTGTCCGCATGCTCAGAGTCGTGTTTCGTCCCGAGGAATCGCATGATGGTTGCCATGCGCTGGTGTGCACCGAGCGAGTAGAGGAATTTCCTTATCTCCTCCTGGAACAGGACGATGATGGCAAGCACTCCGACGGAGACAAGCTTGTCGAGAATGCTTCCGAGAAGGCGCATCTCAAGCACTTGGCTGACAAACAGCCAGATGACAATGAACACCATGATGCCTATGAAGACATTCAGTGAGCGCGAGTCGCGCATCAGACGGAAGATATAGTATAGGAGCAGCGCGACAAGTATTATGTCGACGATGTCTTTGGGTGATATTTCTATGAACACGGTCTGTTTCTCTATGGGTATGTATTGGGTTGTTTTTGTTGGGTTTTGTCTGTGCCGTCATGTTCCGCCAAGGGTTTCTCTCGGGCTGCTGACGGCTCTCTTCCCCATTCCTTCCTGTGCTTGGTTAGGGAGTGGCTTATAGTCTCATTCCATGCTTGAGCTATACTCCTCGTATATTCTGACAGCCTCCACAGCCTCCTTGACATCGTGGACGCGGAGTATCGCCGCACCATTCATCAGCGCCATCGTGTTGACTGCTGTGGTGCCGTTCAGGGCGTTGTCGGCTGTGATGCCTAGCATCTGCCGTATCATCCTCTTGCGTGATACGCCGGCAAGCAGCGGACACTCTGGCAGCATGCGGCATATCTCGCCCTGCCGTCCCATGAGCCTGTAGTTC
>SAMEA3663036__coassemble_996_pt1 | contig 11542 bp, 7 predicted proteins | sample SAMEA3663036__metabat2_high_PE_004 | metagenome-assembled genome bin SAMEA3663036 (sample SAMEA3663036) | pig gut metagenome | biome: pig gut; feature: pig-associated habitat; material: faeces | place: France | collected 2012
AGTCCAAACGAACTTGTCCTATACGTAATTTACGAAAGGTTTATTTCATTTTTATCGCATTATTTAGGATGGTGCATTCTGCAAGAATGTTTGTGCAAGGCGAGAGCAGAAGCCGACATACCTGTTTGGTCGGCCTCTGCCAGACCGCCTCCAAAGGTACATACTAATGAAGCCTAACAGCACGTCTCTACCCTCCATACTCTTCAAGGGGTTTATCCTGTTTTTTGTGATTTGTGATTCATAACTGACACTATGTTTTACTGTCGCCTCCAATTACCCCCCCCCACAAACAAATGCATATAAACCAACACTTTTTTCTGCGCAATCGATTGCATGTGAAAAAATATTAAACGGACGCTATTATGCGGCATATTTTAAAAATTAGTATATAGCCTGGTGAAACTCACTGATTTATAACAGACTGCAAGCAGCATCTATGAGCGCGCCATAAGTACAGGATGGGGCGCCCATGCAGTATCTCCTGCGGCCCCATTCGGCACCAATCGCCAGATTGACGACAGCACAAGAAAACCGTAAGCAGAAGGGGCAGAAAAGTTACAATCTGTAAGTCATCGCTCCCGCTCATCACGACATGACCACAGCCCAGAAGGGGCGCTACTGTTAGAAACCGACGCCAAGCAGAGCCGTGAGCCTGCTTTTGCCCACAGCCACGGAGGGGCGCGACTGTGGGCGGTGAGGGAGGTGTGGAAGGGAGGGAGGGCGGACGACACCTCGGCGGATATGCTGCCACTTGTTCTGCCCACCGGACGCATCACCAGCTGACGGCGGCTCGGCGGGGTAGTCACGGGGGTGGGAGAGAAAAAACAGCGGAGAAACTTGCACGCGAAGTATTTTTTTTATACCTTTGCACCCCGTAAGCCGTAGCCATCGCGGCACGGCAGCCATGACGGGCTATGCGTAGAGTGTGGATTAGCGTGTCCACCACGCTGTGCCGATGACTGCCTGACAAGAATGACGACGGCGGACGACATATTATATAATAAACATTTCAGGGCAGGGTGAAATTCCCGATCGGAGGTGATAGTCCTCAAGCCAGCCGAACACCAAGGCAGGCCGAACCGTTGAGACCACGGTACCGACAGTTACAGTCTGGATGGAAGAAGTTGTTTATGAAAAAAACATTATCAGTTATCCTCACCGGCATCGTGAGCACGATGGCGGTGATGCCTCTAAGTGCCGGTGGCACTGTAGAGAAGGTCGGCATACACACCGACGAGGCAGCAGCCGACACAACCATCACACTTCAGGAAGTCTCCATTCGCTCACACTTTGCCAACGAGCGCGAGACACCGTTATCCCTCACCACTCTTTCTCCGCAGCACATACGTCTGTACGCCACACGTCCCAACTATGTTGAGATGATGCAGGGCGTGCCGGGAGTGTATGCCACATCGTCGACAGGCTCCTACGGCGACGCGACGCTCAACATGCGTGGCTTCAAGCAGGACAACATCGCCATCCTCCTCAACGGCATCCCTATCCAAGGCCTCACCTCCGGCTCCATGTACTGGAGCAACTGGATGGGCCTTGCCGACGCGACGTATGCCGTACAGATACAGAAGGGCATCGGCGCCTCGATGGTTGCCGACTGTGCTATGGGAGGCATGGTGAACATCATCACGAAGACCTCAGAGGGCACACCGAGAGCGGCATTCGGCATCTCGACGACAGAGACAGGGCTGACAAAGACCGTCATGAACTACTCGACAGGACGGCTCAGCCACGGATGGAGCGTTGACATGATGCTCTCATACACGAAAGGCCACGGGCAGGTGGAATGCTCAGACGTGGAGACAATGTCGTACATGCTCAATGTCAGCAAACTCATCGGAGCGCACAACACACTGATGTTCACCGCCCTCGGCTCGCCCGAGGAGCACGACCAGCGCAACACGGAGCTCACAGCTGCCGAGGTGGAGACCTACGGGCGCAACTACTCGAAGAACTGGGGCATACTGCGCGGCAAGCAATACTCCATAGGCCGCAACCACTACATGAAGCCCTACTTCACGCTCCAGCATATCCTCGACGGCCAACGCTTCGAGATGAAGAACTCCATATACCTGGCCATAGCCAACGGCGGAGGACGCTCGACATACAGCCAGCGTGGCGCGACAAGCATCATGAGCCACAGGACGGCCGACGGACACATAGACTTCGACGCCGTGATACGCGAGAATGAGGCCGCGGGAGCATCGCAGAACATCATGATTGACTACCTCTCAGGCCACACACAGGCAGGAGCACTCGCCACAGCATCATACCGGCTGACAGAGCAGCTGAAGCTCAACGGCGGACTGCACTACCAGTATTACAGCACATGGTCGAAGATGAAAGTGCTCGACCTGCTCGGGGGCAAATCATGGTACGACACGACGACGAAGCAGGAAGTGGGCCTCGGAGACTACACCGGGGCACGCTACGGCCGCACAACACATCACGTCTCGGCATTCGCACAGGGCGAGCTGCGGCTCGACAGAGTGAACCTCACGCTCGGAGCCTCTGTCTTCAACGGCTCATACCGCCGCCATAACGACATCAGCGGAGAGAAGAGCGAATGGGCCCACGGCACTGGAGCGAGCGTCAAGGCCGGCGCACTGTACCACATGACACCCTCACAGACACTATACCTCAACGCCGCATACAACAGCCGCCTGCCCTATGCCGGAGTGTATCTCGCATCGTCCGACCTCTCTATAACTAACGACGTGAAGAACGAGACAAACCTCATGGCAGAGGCCGGATACAGGGCATCATGGCAGGGAGGAGGCATGGAGCTGTCGGCATACATAGCGTCATGGCGCGACAAGACGCTGACACTGAGCCTCGCGAAACGTGCCAACGAGACAGCCGAGAAATACCAGATATCAGGCCTCAACGCCCTCCACACAGGCATAGAGCTGGCAGCCCACCAGGAGATAACCCCCTGGCTGAAGGCCAAGGCGTTCGCCATGATGGCATCATGGAAATGGAAGAGCAGCGGCGAGGCCCTCATATACGACAACTACACAGGCGAGACGCTCAACACATACGCCATCAACTGTGACGGCCTCCATGTCGGCGACGCCCCACAGACACAGCTCGGCGCGACCATCGAGGCGAAGCTATACCGCGGCCTGTACGCCAAGATATCATGGCAGTACAACGCCCGCATGTATGCCGATTTCGAGCCCTCGTCGCGCATAGAGAGCGGCACAGCACAGACAGGGGAGGCTGCCGACGCATACCGTCTGCCAGAATACCACCTCGTCGACGCCACAATAGGCTGGCAGGGAATGGTGGGTAAAGGTACAAGGCTCAACATCTTCGCCTCGATACAGAACCTTCTCGACGAGAAATACATAGAGCGCGGAGTGGACGGAGCATCGCATGACGCACAGACATTCAGCGGATACTGGGGCGCACCACGCCTGGCATCGATAGGCATGAGAGTGGCTTTCTGAGCCAAAACCATACTGAGAGACCCTACAGGGAGCACAGGCAGGGAAGCCTGACCCGAGGGGATGGACAAGAATGACAGTGGGGATGGGGACTGTGACAGAGACACAGCCTCATCCCCACTGTCGTGGCACAAGGCAGGGAGAGAAGCCCACAGAGCCGCCCAAGACCGAGGGCAGCACACCGCAAGAGACACACAAAGCCCGCAGGAGGCGCCACGGAGAAGAAAAAGAAGGGAAACATTTGGATATTCAAGGCCAAAAGTGTAACTTTGCAGACACAACCCCACGACAGGCCACCATGCACCACACACCACTGCCACACGCCCACCCTGCCAACCAGGAAGCGACAGCCTGCCACCCACCCCCTATAAACAAAGACGACATGAAGGCAATAAACCTCAACAACATATCGCCCGACGACAAGTACGTCAAGGACAACAGCGCCGTGCCCTTCATAGACAACAATCTCGCCATCATAGAGGACATAAAGGACCTCAGGGCACATGACAACCGGCTGCTCATAGACGGATACATGATGCTCATCGTGAGGAGCGGACACGCCGTGATGAACATATCGGGCTCTGACCACGAGATACAGGCACACGACATCATGATATGCTCACCACGCAACATCATCGAGAACGCTATGTTCAGCCTCGACTTCAGAGTCTTCGGCCTCTTCATGTCGCCACGCTACGGGCAGATGGTATCGAAAGAGGCACGCCTCGTGAAACAAGACTACGACATGTCGGCATCACACGGTGTGAAACATCTGGGTGAGAAGGAATATGACGTGATGAGCAAATACATGGACCTGCTGAGACATACCATCAGCCACAGGGACTCCGAACGCCGCAGCACAGCCATCAACCACATCATCATAGCCCTCACGTCAGAGATATACACCATATTCTCTGGCGACAAGGAGGAGGACAAGCCGGCGAACACGGCGGCACAACTGATATTCAAACAGTTCTTCACGCTGCTCAGGAACGAGAGCGAGAACATAACGACCGTGGCAGATGCGGCAAACAAGCTGAACATCTCCCCGAAGCATTTCTCAGCCATATGCAAGCAAGTGACAGGCCGCACAGCGACAGATATCATCAGCGAGAATATCGTAGCGAACGCCACCCTGCTGCTCAAGAACCCTGAGAGGAGCGTCAAGGAGGTGGCGCTGAAACTCGGATTCGCCAACCAGTCACACTTCGGGACATTCATAAAGCGGCATACAGGGATGTCTCCACAGCAGCTGAGGAAAAAACTCTGAGTGCAGGAGAGGAGACAGAAGACAGGAAAGACGACAACAGGGACAGAGGGAAGAGAGCACAGGAGACAGGCAGCCACAGCAGCAGGGAGAAAGCCGCAAAAGCCAAACTACCATAGAGACAGCAGGAGAGGACATGGCGGGAGCGCACAGAGCGAAACATCTGATTATCACGAATATGGCACAAAAGACAGACACACAGCCACTTTCCGTACACTATAAGGCATGAAGGAGAGAAAAAAAGGACATAAAATTTGGCACTCTCACTATAATTACTTAATTTTGCACATTCAAAGCACACACGTGCGAGACAATATCATGGACAATGCGGGGCAACACCACCCCGGCAGACAACATAAAGACAATGAGCATAACAAGCATAGCGCAGAAGCTGTATTTCGTCCACAGGCAACGTGACCTGGAGAAACATCTCACTCTCGGAGCAGAGATGCAGCGCCATGTCCTCAAGTCGCTGCTCGAGAGGGCAGAGGATACAGAATACGGACGCAACCACGCCTTCTCGGCCATAAAGGACTACGAGACATTCTGCCTGGATGTCCCTGTCAACGACTATGAGTCGCTGAAGCAGGACATAGACCGCATGAGACGCGGCGAGAAGGACATACTATGGCCGGGACAGGTGAAATGGTATGCCAAATCGAGCGGCACGACAAACGACAAGTCGAAGTTCATACCCGTCTCGCACGACGGACTGCAGGGCATACACTATGCCGGGGGGACAGACTCTGTGGCGTTCTACCTGATGAACAACCCCGCGTCGCGCATCTTCGACGGCCGCGCCCTGATACTCGGAGGGTCACACCAGTCAAACTATAACATACACGGCTCACTCGTCGGAGACCTCTCGGCCATACTCATAGAGAATATCAACCCGCTGGCCAATCTCGTGCGTGTGCCTAAGAAGAAGACAGCACTGCTCTCAGACTTTGAGGTGAAACGCGAGCGCATAGCCCAGGAGACCGTCAACAAGAACGTCACGAACATATCGGGCGTGCCGTCATGGATGCTCTCCGTCCTGCTGCGTGTGCTCGAGATAAGCGGCAAGAACACCATCGACGAGGTGTGGCCAAACCTTGAGGTGTTCTTCCATGGCGGCATAGCCTTCACCCCCTACCGCAAACAGTATGAGCAGCTCATACCATCGGCCAAGATGCACTACGAGGAGACATACAACGCCTCGGAGGGATTCTTCGGCATACAGTCCGACCCCGCCGACAAGTCCATGCTGCTCATGCTCGACTACGATGTCTTCTACGAGTTCATACCGATGGACGAGTTCGGCAGCGAGCACCCCACCATCGTGCCCATATGGGGAGTGGAGAAAGGGAAGAACTACGCCATGCTGATATCAACATCGTGCGGACTGTGGAGATATGTCATAGGCGACACAGTGCAGTTCACAAGCACCAATCCGTATAAGTTCATCATAACCGGACGCACAAAACACTTCATCAACGCATTCGGAGAGGAGCTGATAGTCGACAACGCCGAGCAGGGACTGGCATACGCATGTCTCGAGACAGGAGCAGAGGTGTCAGAGTATACAGCGGCACCTGTCTTCATGGACGGCAACGCGAAATGCCGCCACCAGTGGCTCATAGAGTTCGCGAAGGAGCCGGAAGACATCAACCGATTCGCAGCACTGCTCGACAAGAAACTCCAGGAGATAAACTCTGACTACGAGGCAAAGAGATACAAGGACATAACCCTGCAGCCGCTCGAGATAGTGAAGGCAAAGCAAGGACTGTTCCACACATGGCTGAAACAGAGAGGCAAACTGGGAGGACAGCACAAAGTGCCACGACTCTCCAACACACGTGAGCATATAGAGCAGCTGCTGAAACTGAACAGCACAAGCCGCACACTGAGAAGCCAGACACAGGAAGGATAACATGAAGCACAGCACGACATACAGGCTCGCACTCTGCCTGACAACACTGTTCGTCGCCTTGATAACCACGGCGACAATGACATCATGCGCCAGAATGGGGCAGCCCGACGGCGGATGGTATGACGAGGTGCCGCCGAAAGTGGTGGGCGCCGACCCCGTGGAAAGGGCGACAATGGTCAGCAAGCAGAAGATAAGGATAAGATTCAGCGAGTATGTCAACATAGACAACCCCACAGAGAACATCATATTCTGCCCGCCACAGATGGAGGCTCCGGAGATAAAGGCAAAGGGAAAAGAGGTGGAGATAGAGCTGAAGGACACACTCAAGCCTAACACGACATACACCATCGACTTCTCTGACGCCGTGACAGACTTCAACGAGAGCAACCCCATGGGCAACTATACCTATGTCTTCTCGACAGGAGAGAGAATCGACACGCTCGAAGTCTCAGGCTATGTGCTCGACGCAGAGACTCTCGAGCCGGTCAAAGGCTCGCTCGTCGGGCTATACAGCAACCTCAACGACACTGCCTTCACATCAATGCCGATGGAGAGGATAGGCCGCACAGACGCCTCAGGACACTTCGTCATAAGAGGCATAGCACCAGGGAAATACCGCGTCTTCGCACTGGCCGACAGCGACGGAGACTTCAAACTGTCGCAGAGGGGCGAGCGACTGGCATTCTCGAACGATATAATAGAGCCGACATCAAAGCCCGACACAAGGCAGGACACAACATGGGTCGACTCGCTCCACATCGCTGGCATACAGACCGTGCCATACACACACTTCCTCCCTGACGATATATGCCTCAGGGCTTTCGAGCAGAAACTGACAGACAGATACCTCATAAAGAGCGAGCGGCAATACCCAGAGAGACTGCAGTTCTACTTCAGCACACCTGCCGACACCCTGCCTGTGCTGAGACCCCTCAACTTCAATGCCGACAGCGCATTCGTCATAGAGGCGACACAGGGAAAGGACACTCTGACCTACTGGCTGAGGGACACCATGCTCGTCAACCAGGACACACTCGACATAGAGCTGACATACGCCGCGACAGACTCGCTCGGGAAAATGATATCACGCACCGACACACTGTCGATGATAGCAAAGGTGGCATACGAGAAGAGACTCAAGGAGAGGATGGAGAAAATAGAGAAATGGGAGAAGAAAAAGGAGAAGGCCGAGAAGAAAGAAAAGAAATTCACCGAGCCACACCCTGAACAGATAGCTCTCGAACCACGATACACCATCCCGCAGAATATGTCGCCGACAATGAATGTCACCCTGACATTCGACACTCCGCTGGCAAGACTCGACACAGCCGCCATACATCTATACTCGAAGATAGACACCCTGTGGTACAGGGCGGCAGTGGAGATAACGGACAAGGGACTGCCACAGCGGACATACATAATAAAGGGCGAATGGCGACCGGGCACAGAATACTCGCTCGAAGTGGACTCTGCCGCATTCACCGATATATACGGGAAGACATCAAAGGCTTTCAAACAGGGACTGAAAGTGGAGAGCGAGGATGTCTTCGCGTCGCTCTTCGTCGATGTGACAGGGGTGAGGAACGACTCGGCACAGGTCATAGTGAACATGCTCGACAAGACGGGCAATGTAAAATACTCCGCCCCCGTGAAGGACGGCACAGCCGAATTCTACTACGTCATGCCCGAGACATACTACCTGAGCGCACTCATCGACGAGAACGGAAACGGGATATGGGACACCGGCGACTATGCCCTCGGGAAACAAGCCGAGGAGGTATTCTTCCGCACCGAGCCCGTAGAATGCAAGGCGAAATGGGACCTCACGACAAAGTTCGACCTCAGACAACGGCCGCTCTTCATGCAGAAACCACAGGAGCTCGTGAAGCAAAAGGCAGAGAAGAAGAAGGAGGTGAAGAACCAGAACGCGAAACGTGCGCTTGACATGGGCATCAAATATGACCGCGACGCCGTCAACAGCAAGTTCTGAGACATGCTGAAGCCCACGGGGCCACACAAGTCACAACAGGCACGGAAACAGCGTCTGCCGTAAGAAAACACACGGCAATGGCTAAGAAAACATGCGGCAATGGCAATGATAATCTATAAGAAATCATAATTTTTCAGATACCATTGCACCATCTCGCTAAAATGTTGTAACTTTGCAATTTGGAATAAAACATCAAATAAAAAACAGACAAGTATAATGGACAAACTAAGTTATGCGCTTGGCCTCGGTATCGGCACACAGCTGGCACAGTTAGGGGCACAGCACCTTAACCTCGACGATTTCAAGCAGGCTGTCAGCGACATGATTGACGGCAAGGAACCACAAATCTCACATGAGGAGGCAAGAAAACTTGTGAACGACTTCTTCCAGAAACAGGAGGAGCGCGAGATGGAACGCCGCCGTGAGGCTGGCAAAGCAGCCAAAGAGGCTGGCGAGAAATATCTCGAGGAGAACCGCAAGAGCCCGAAAGTCATAGAGACACCTTCCGGACTGCAGTATGAAGTGCTGCAGGAAGGCACAGGACGTAAACCTGCCGCAACAGACACAGTGCGCGTGCACTATGAGGGACGACTCATCGACGGTACCATATTCGACAGCAGCATACAGCGCGGAGAGCCAATATCATTCCCTCTCAACGGCGTCATAGCAGGATGGACAGAGGGACTGCAGCTGATGTCTGAGGGTGCGAAATACCGCCTCCACATACCTTACAACCTCGCATACGGAGAGGCAGGAGCAGGCGCAAGCATACCACCATACGCCGCACTAATATTCGACGTAGAGCTCATCGCTGTGGAATAATCCCACGGAAACAGGCTGAAGGGACACACAGCAACAAGCTGAAGGACATACAGCAATAAGCTGGAGGACACACCCCCACAGCATCCCTGACCACAAACGGATAGGAAACAAATAACAATAAACAAGAAATGAAGAAATTTACTTTCATGGCTCTCGCAGCCATCGCCGCAATAAGCATCAGCTCTTGTGGCAACAAAACTCCAAAGGCTGACCTCAAGTCAGACATTGACACACTCAGCTACGCCATAGGTATGGCACAGTCAAACGGTCTCTCACAGTATCTCGTTGAGCGCATGGGTGTCGACTCAACATACGTTGACGACTTCATCAAGGGTCTCAACGAGGGTGTCTCAGCAGGCGACGACAAGAAGAAGGCAGCCTACTATGCCGGCATCCAGATAGGCCAGCAAATCTCTAACCAGATGATCAAGGGCATCAACCACGAGATTTTCGGTGAGGACTCTACAAAGACTATCTCTCTGAAGAACTTCATGTCTGGCTTCATAAGCGGATATACAGGCAAGGGAGGCCTGATGTCTATGGAGCAGGCTGGCGTGACAGCACAGACAATGATGGAACAGGTCAAGGAGCGCAGCATGGAGGCCCAGTACAGCGGCAATAAGATTGAGGGCGAGAAGTTCCTCGCAAAGAACAAGACAGCCCCTGGAGTGAAGGTGCTCCCTTGTGGCGTCCAGTATAAGATTATCAAGGAGGGAACAGGCGCTATCCCTGCCGACACTTCTGCCGTTAAGGTTCACTACGAGGGCCGTCTCCTCAACGACACAATCTTCGACAGCAGCTACCAGCGCGGCACACCTGCCACAATGCGTGTCAACCAGGTTATAAAGGGATGGACAGAGGTGCTCACAAAAATGCCTGTCGGCTCTGTATGGGAGGTCTACATACCACAGGAGCTCGCTTATGGAGCACGTGAGGCTGGCCGCATCAAGCCTTTCTCTTGCCTCAAGTTCAAGATTGAGCTCATCGGTATTGAAGAGTAAAAGAAAGATGAGAAACATATCAGTAATACTGGCACTCGCACTCGTTGCGGGTGCCTCTTTGTCTGCTCAGGCAGCAGGCAAGAAGGATAAGAAACAGGGAAAGAAAGCCACAACCACCGTGGTGAAACAGCCCGTAGCGCTCAACACGGCAAATGACTCTCTCTCCTATGCGTCAGGACAGGCTCTCACAAGGGGCATGATGGACTATGTCATCGGACAGCTGAAGGTCGACACAACATATATGGCTGACTTCATCGGCGGAATACGCGAGGGCCTCACAGGCGGGGTGACATCCCAGCAGAAGGCTGTCGAAGCCGGACACCGCATCGCCAATATGGTAAGGGAGGACATGCTGCCACGCATGAAGGCCGATATGGGGAAAATGGGAGTGGAGATTGACTCTCTGCTGCTGACACGTGGATTTGTCGATGCTGTCGAGAATGACACAACAGTGTTCACCCTGGACAAGGCTATCGGATACCAGGAGAAGGAAATCAGGGCTATCCAGAAGCGCATAGCAGACGAGAAACGCGCCGAGGGAAAGGCATGGCTCGATGCTAACGCCAAGAAAGAGGGCGTCAAGGTGACTCCTTCCGGACTGCAATACAGAATCATCAGGGAAGGCAACGGCGCTGTCGCTGCCAACGATGAGGAGGTTGAGGTGAAGTATGAGGGACGTCTCATTGACGGCACTGTGTTCGACAGCAGCTACACACGTAACCCACAGACAACATCATTCCGCCCATCACAGGTGATAAAGGGATGGACAGAGGCTCTGAAGATGATGCCCGAGGGCTCTGAATGGGAAGTGTATATCCCCCAGGAACTCGCATACGGAGAACGCCAGGCAGGAAAGATTCCGCCTTACTCAACCCTCATATTCAAGCTTGAGGTGGTGAAGGTGAAGAAGGATGAGAAACCTGCTGAGGATGCCAAGGACGGCAAGAAGGACAACAAGAAAGCTACCAAGGCAAAGCAGACCCCAAAGGCAAGGAAATAAACCAAGTATAGAACGAGGCATACAATAGCGAGAGGTATGCCACAAAAAGCGGCGAGGGCGCGCAGGAAGAAATATCCTGTGCGCCCTCG
>SAMEA3663036__coassemble_1001_pt1 | contig 11500 bp, 6 predicted proteins | sample SAMEA3663036__metabat2_high_PE_004 | metagenome-assembled genome bin SAMEA3663036 (sample SAMEA3663036) | pig gut metagenome | biome: pig gut; feature: pig-associated habitat; material: faeces | place: France | collected 2012
GGGAACAGCTGAGCCATCAAGAGAAGCAGCCGAGCACAACAAGAGGCGACGCTGAGCCACCGGGAGAAGCTGCCGAGCACACCAGGAGAGGCTGCTGAGCATAACAAGAGGGGACGCTGAGCATAACAAGAGGGGACGCTGAGCCTCCGGGAGGAGCTGCTGGACAACAACTGACACCATAAAGGAAAAACAGTAAAACAATATATGAACAACGATTTCAGAAAATTCGCAACAGGACATCTGGGCATGAACGGCATGGCCCTCGACGATGTCATGCGCTATCAGAGCCGTGCGGCTTTCAATCTTCAAAGCCAATACCTCAACCCCTATATCCTTGAGGAGCGACAGCTCAATGTGACACAGATGGACGTATTCTCACGCCTCATGATGGACCGCATCATATTCCTCGGGACACAGATTGACGACTATACAGCCAACACGCTACAGGCACAGCTGCTATACCTCGACTCGTGCGACCCTGGCAAGGATATCTCCATATACATCAACTCGCCAGGCGGAAGCGTGACAGCAGGCCTCGGGATATACGACACAATGCAGTTCATACAGTCTGACGTGGCCACGATATGCACAGGCATGGCAGCCTCTATGGGCGCCGTGCTCCTCGTGGCAGGACAGGAGGGGAAACGCTCCGCCCTACCCCACAGCCGCGTTATGATTCACCAGCCGCTCGGCGGAGTGCAGGGACAGGCGTCGGATATAGAGATAGAGGCCCGCGAGATAATGAAGTTCAAGAAGGAGCTCTACGACATCATAGCACGCCACTCACACACCGACTTTGACAAGGTATGGGCCGACGCTGACCGCAACTACTGGATGACAGCAGCCGAGGCAAAGGAGTATGGCATGATAGACACAGTCTACGAGAAGAAATGAGAGGTGCCGGAGACCCTGCCACACATTAATATATAATAGGCAGGCGTGCAGAACATCCAACCACCCCTTGCACCGCCTGCATATGATGTGAGGCGCACAAGGGCGACAAGGCAACAGAACGCCTGGCACCAATTGGAAAGACAGGCAACAACCAAAAGAAGACGAAAGAAGAATAAATGGTAAAGAAAAAGAACCGCTGCAGCTTCTGCGGTAGGACAGACGAGGAAGTACCGGTGCTCCTGACGGGCATGGACGGATATATATGCTCTGACTGTGTGCGCCAGGCATACAAGATACTTGACGAGACAATGGGCTTGACATCCGACGACCTGGCAGCGAAAGCCAACAACAGTGTCACAGACAAGCCCTTCGAGATGAAGAAGGTGCCCAAGCCTCTTGAGATAAAGAAACATCTCGACCAGTATGTCATAGGGCAGGACGAGGCAAAACGATTCCTCGCCGTCGCTGTCTACAACCATTACAAAAGGCTGCAACAGCCTGCCACAGACGACGGAGTGGAGATAGAGAAGTCAAACGTCATCATGGTAGGCTCTACCGGAACAGGCAAGACTCTCCTCGCACGCACGATAGCAAAGCTGCTTAATGTGCCCTTCACGATAGTCGACGCGACAGTGTTCACAGAGGCGGGATATGTCGGTGAGGATGTCGAGAGCATCCTCTCACGCCTGCTGCAGGTGGCCGACTATAACCTTGAGGCAGCACAGAGGGGAATAGTCTTCATCGACGAGATAGACAAGATAGCACGCAAAAGCGACAACCCGAGCATCACACGCGACGTGTCGGGAGAGGGCGTGCAGCAGGGACTGCTGAAGCTCCTTGAGGGAACGACAGTAAATGTCCCACCAAAAGGCGGGCGAAAACACCCCGACCAGGACTATATACACGTCGACACACGCAACATACTCTTTGTCTGCGGCGGAGCGTTTGACGGCATAGAGAGGAAGATAGCGCAACGGCTGAACACGCATGTCGTAGGCTTCAACTCTGTCGAGAACAACAAGAACATCGACCGCGAGGACATCATGCAGTATATCGTCCCACAAGACCTGAAGTCATTCGGACTCATACCGGAGATTATCGGGCGCCTCCCGGTGCTGACATTCCTCCACCCACTCGACCGCCCCGCACTGCGCCGCATCCTCATAGAGCCTAAGAACTCTATCGTGAAGCAGTACGAGAAACTGATGAAGATGGACGGTGTGAACCTCCTGTTCAGCGAAGAGGCCCTCGAGTATATCGTCGACAAGGCTGTCGAGTACAAGCTCGGCGCACGCGGACTGCGCTCTATCGTCGAGGCTGTCATGAACGATGCCATGTTCGAGCTGCCCTCAAAGCGCACAAAGACATTCAACGTGACTCTCGACTATGCCAAAAAGCAGATAGAGAAGGCCCACTTCTGAGAGAACACCCCATAAGAGCGTCTGCCCGGAAAACGGAGACAAAGAGCGATGGCTGCAGGGGAAAAGCCCACATCGCAATGCAACAGTTGACAGCCCTACAGCCATCCCCGGAAGGAGAACAAACCAACCAACCCCACCCAACCCAAACAGCTATGGATATCAACCTGACAGAAAAACTGAAACAGTACTTTGGATTCGACAAGTTCAAAGGGGATCAGGAGCGTGTCATACGCTCTCTCATGGACGGCAATGACATATTCGTGCTGATGCCCACGGGAGGAGGCAAGAGCCTCTGCTACCAGCTCCCGGCGCTCATCATGGATGGCATGGCAATAGTGATATCACCCCTTATCGCACTCATGAAGAACCAGGTTGATGTCATAAACGGCATAACGGAGGAGACAGGACTGGCCCACTACCTCAACTCGTCGCTCAACAAGGGCGCCATAGACCAGGTGAAACGCGATGTCATAGCCGGAAGGACAAAGCTCCTCTATGTCGCACCAGAGTCGCTGACGAAGGATGATAACGTCGACTTCCTCAAATCGTCGAACGTGAAGATATCCTTCTACGCTGTCGACGAGGCACACTGCATCTCGGAATGGGGACACGACTTCAGACCCGAGTACCGCCGCATAAGGCCAATAATAAACGAGATAGGCCAGGCGCCCGTGATAGCCCTGACGGCAACAGCGACAGACAAGGTGAGGATGGACATAAAGAAATCGCTCGGCATAACAGACGCCTGCGAGTTCCGCAGCTCATTCAACCGCCCCAACCTCTACTACGAGGTGAGGCCAAAGACTAACGACATAGACAAGCAGATAATACGCTTCATACGCCAGAACAAGGGCAAGAGCGGCATAATATACTGCCTGTCGAGGAAGAAGGTCGAGGAGCTGACAGCCATTCTCAAGACAAACGACATACGCGCGGAGGCATACCACGCCGGACTGGACACTGTGACCCGCAATGAGACACAGGACCGTTTCCTCATGGAGGAGGTGGATATCATCGTGGCGACAATAGCCTTCGGTATGGGCATCGACAAGCCCGACGTGAGGTTCGTCATACACTATGACATACCAAAATCGCTTGAGGGATACTACCAGGAGACCGGGCGCGCAGGGCGCGACGGAGGCGAGGGCGTATGCATAGCCTTCTACACATACAAGGACCTGCAGAAGCTGGAGAAGTTCATGGAGGGGAAACCAGTGGCAGAGCAGGACATCGGACGGCAGCTGCTGCAGGAGACAGCAGCCTACGCCGAGTCGTCGGTATGCCGCAGAAAGCTGCTGCTCCACTACTTCGGCGAGGAATACAAGAAGGATAACTGCCAGAACTGTGACAACTGCCTGCACCCGAAGGAGAAGGTTGAGGGACGTGAGGCGCTCGTAGTAGTGCTGAATGCCATACTCGCCATCAAGGAGAACTTCCGCACACAGTATGTCATTGACTTCGTGAAGGGACGCGGGACCGACGATATCGTATCCCACCACCACGACACGCTTGAGGAGTTCGGCTCAGGAGAGGATATGGACGACAAGCTCTGGAACCCCGTCATACGCCACGCCATGCTGGCTGGTTTCATACGTAAGGATGTTGAGAGCTACGGACTGCTGAAGGTGACAGCAGCCGGAAAGAGATACCTGAAAGACCCACTGCCATTCCCCGTCGTCAAGGACACTGACTTCCACAACTTCGGAGAGACAGAAGTGAACGAGGGAACAGCGGCTCTCGACCCTGTCCTGCAGAAGATGCTCCACGACGAGAGACTCAAAGTGGCGAAGAAACACCATGTGCCTCCATACGTTGTCTTCATGGACGCATCGCTCGAGCAGATGGCAACGACATATCCTGTCACCATCGAGGAGTTGCAGCAGATACAGGGCGTCGGGGCAGGAAAGGCACGCAAGTTCGGGAAATCTTTCTGCCAGCTGATAAAGGCTTACTGTGAGGAGAACGAGATAGAGAGACCGGCTGAGCTGAGAGTGCGCACCGTACCGAAGAAGTCAATGTGGAAAGTGAAGATAATACAGAGCATCGACAAGCGCATACCTCTCGACGACCTGGCCATCGAGCTGAAGATGGACTTCTCTGAATTCCTTACCGAGGTGGAGACAATAGTCTACAGTGGGACAAAGCTGAATATAGACTACTTCATCGACGAGGTGCTCGACGAGGAGAATGTAGAGGAGATATACGACTATTTCCTCACATCTGACACGGACAACATAGACAAGGCTGTCGATGAGTTTGACGGCGACTTCTCTGACGACGAGATACGCCTCGTGCGCATAAAATTCATGTCTGAGATGGCCAACTGACGAAGGAGCGAGAGGAGAGCGGAGCTTGCTCCAGCTAGAGACGAGGAAGAAGGCCGAAGGCTCAACTGACGAAGACGAGCGAGAGGAGAGCGGAGCTTGCTCCAGCTATCCCGAGCGACGAGGAAGAAGGCCGAAGGCTCAACTGACGAAGGAAACTCTATCAGAAACAACACATTAATATATTATATACGACCATCGTGGCGTAGCATGACAATACGGCAGGAACGATATCCTGTACCGGGGCATGCTGCGCCACATTGTTTCTGTCAGCATCATGCCACACGGCGCATGACACCGCCCGACAGCACATAGTCCTCTCCACGGCATATCACGTCTCCATACACGGCATATCACGTCCTCATCAACAGCATATCACACACTCAGACGTAAGACCTTCCAGGCCGCTGATAGCCCCCGCGCATCATCCTCACATCATGCGGAGAGGAGGAGAATCCTATCGCCATAACACCCTCAGACATACGAAAAAAAGACATCAGAGAATAGGAAACGTAAACGGTTGTGCAATCGTTTGCACAACAAATATTGCACATCGTGCGCCATTGTGCTTTGATATAGGATAAAAATTGATTACTTTTGCACACAGAACGGACAGACATGCCCGACCTGACTATAACCGAAAAACTAAGACAAAAGAATAATGAAGAAACTGTATCTCACGATATCACTCGTGTTAGGAGTGTTATCTGCCAACGCCCAGGGATGGCCAGAAAAATATAGCGGCGTAATGCTGCAGGGATTCTACTGGGATTCTTTCAAAGAGACAAAGTGGACAACACTCGAGAAACAAGCTGCCGAACTGGGCAACTATTTCTCGCTCGTATGGCTCCCACAGTCAGGAAACTGTGGCGACGGGAAGTCAATGGGATATAACCCTCTCTACTACTGGAACCAGAACTCGTCATTCGGTACAGAGGCCGAGCTGCGCTCTCTCATAAAGACTTTCAAGGCCAATGGCATCGGCACAATAGCCGATGTCGTCGTCAACCACCGTGGGACAATGACCAACTGGGTGGACTTCCCAGCCGAGACATACAACGGTGTGACGTATCAGATGCAATCTACAGACATCTGCTCTGATGACGACGGCGGAGAGACAAAGAAGTGGGCCGACGCGAACGGATACAAGTTGTCAAACAACAAAGACGGATATGAGGACTGGAGTGGTATGCGCGACCTCGACCACAGGTCTGCCAACGTGAACAAATGTATCAAGGCTTACGTCAAATATCTTGTCGATGACCTCGGCTACACAGGCTTCAGATACGATATGGTGAAGGGATTCTCTGCCAGCTATGTAGCAGACTATAACAACCATGCCGGTGTGCAGTTCTCCGTCGGAGAGAACTTCGGCAATGTCGAGGAGGCGAAGAGATGGATAGACGGTGCAAAGTATAACGGCACAAGAATGTCGGCGGCATTCGACTTCCAGTTCCATTATACTCTCGCGAAGGCTGTGAAGGAGAAGAACTGGACATACCTCAACGACAAGGCCTACCACCTTGTGAGCAACGGAAGCGAGTACAACCGCTACGCAGTGACATTCGTCGAGAACCACGACACACAATACCGCAGCCCGTCAGAGGCGGGTTCAGAGGCCATCTCGAGCGACATAAGGGCCTGCAACGCATACCTTCTCGCCATGCCAGGCACACCATGCGTATTCCTCAAGCACTGGATAGACTACAAGAAGGATATAAAGATGATGATTGAGGCACGCAAGCTCGCCGGCATCACCAATACAAGCACATACACCAACATGAGGCAGGAGCGGGGTCTCTCTGCAATAGCCGTACGCGGTGAGGGCAACAAGATACTCCTCGCTGTGGTGGGCCCGGACGCTGCAACATATACGCCAACAGCGGCCTTCAGGAAGCTCTGCGAGGGCGAGGGATACGTTTATTATGTCAACAGCAGCGTGGACACAAGCGGATGGGACGCCATCGTGAAACGCATTGAGGCTGAAAGCGTCGAAGAGCCTGAGGCTCCTTTCGAGGACAGGGATGTCACAATATACGTCAGCACGAAACTGCCTGCAGGATGGAGCAGCGGCTCTGTGAACTACTGGGTATGGAGCAACACGGACGGCTCAAACCTCTGCAACAACAAGAACTGGCCAGGCGACAAGGTGACACAGACAAAGACCGTGGACGGGACAGAGTGGTTCTACCGCACATACTCTGTCACAAAGGCCAATCACCCGATAAACATCGTGCTGTCATCAGGCTCCGGCACACCACAGACTGTCGACCTCGAGGATATCGAGACAGACAGATACCTGGAGGTGAGCGCAGACAAGAGCGGCAGCAAGAACATCATAAAGGATGTCACTGAGCAGCATACGACTGGCATAACAGAGATAAACAGCGAGGCGGACAACACCAACAGCAAGGTCTACAGCATCAGCGGACAGATGGAAGGCTACGGCACACAGAACCTGAAGCCTGGCCTGTATATCAAGGACGGAAAGAAAATCATCGTCAGATAAGACGTCAGGCGCTGGACACCACACTCCCAGCCACAAGGCAAGAGCCAGCGGGAGAGATGGTGGCCAGCACCTGATGTGAATATACAAGGGATGTTTATCATGCTCTGTCCGTAAAACGACACACCGTGACACACGGACCGAGGCCGTGCCTCAAGCTGCACCCCCTTGCCGTGGCAGCAGGAGCTTCGCCAGCCACCCCCTGTACAGCAAGCCTCATCGCCCCCCTCTGCCACCACGGAGAAGGACATCCCAATATAACAAAGCGGAATAAAAGGAACAACCTAAGAACCAAAACCCGGAAACTACTATGAGAATATTATCAATGGCTTTGTGCCTGCTAATAGCGACAATGAGCGCGAAATCACAGAACGGCCACTATGTCGGAGGCGACATATCCATGCTGCCACAATACGAGAAAAGCGAGACAAAATATCTCGACACTGAGGGGAATGTTATCCCAGACCTCATCACATGGCTGAAGACAGAATGCGGATGGAACACATTCAGAGTGAGACTTTTCGTCAATCCAAAGGAGGAAGGCACGGGCATCACGGGCGTTTGCCAGGATATAGACTATGTGACAAGACTGGGAAAGAGAATAAAGGACGCCGGCGGAAAGTTCCTGCTCGACTTCCACTACTCTGACTCATGGGCCGACCCTGTCAAGCAGGTCCTCCCAGCAGCATGGAAAGACTGCACCACAGCACAGGCGAAAGCAGAACGCATATACGAGTATACCCGCCAAAGCCTGCAGACACTGAAGGCTGCCGGCGCCACACCTGACTTCATACAGATAGGCAACGAGATATCATATGGCATGGTGGGAATAAAGGTTCATCCCTATGACTCCAGCGGAGACGACTGGAACGGTCTGCTGGAGGCTATCGGCAAGGGATGCAAGGCCGCAAGGGAGATATGCCCCGACGCAAAGATAATAATACACACCGAGCGGTCAGGCAACGCAACACAGACAGCATACTTCTACAACAAGCTGTCAACGACCGACTATGACATCATCGGGCTGTCATATTATCCTTTCTACCACGGATTGCTGACATCGCTCGAAGCGACTCTGATAAACATCAAGAAGCAATTCCCGACAAAGGATGTGCACATCGTTGAGACTGCATATCCCATACAATGGTGGCCTGGCGACGCAACGGTCGACACACGCTCAACATGGCCTGTCGCAGAGGGAAAATGTGAGGGACAGCACGCATTCCTCAACGACCTGCTGGCGACGCTGGCAAAATATCCCCACGTCGACGGACTGTCATGGTGGTTCCCAGAGGAAGCGGGAAATGGAGACAACGCCAACTGGACAACAAATGAGGGCATAGTCATCTCCGCATGGCTGAACAGGGGAATGTGGTGGCCAACAAAGGACGACAAGGGACACTGGCCGCTGAAATCATCAAAAGGGTATATTGTGAAATCAATGAAGGACTTCCTCTCACCTGACGCTACCGGAATAGAGGGCACAATAGCCGACAACAAGACTCCGGAGGCCCGGGAAAACAAGATTTACAACATCAGCGGACAATACATGGGCGACAGCCAGAAAGGGCTGAGGAGCGGACTGTATATCGTCAACAATAAGAAGATAATCGTGAAATAAGCCACTGGCAAGGCTACGGGATGACGATGCGGACAGCACGGATAAGGGGCAGGGAAGCTGAATCCCCACACCACAGGCAAGGAGAACGCCCGGAACGGACATATGGCCATGGACAAGAGAACACCCTGGGACATGGCCAAAACCACGAGACACGTGGAGGCTGACAACGGCAATGCGGGGAAGAACCCACAGCCCAAAAGACGCCACAAACCTACCTATAACGAGATAAAACTAAAATAAACATATAAAATGAAACTTACATTCTGTATACACTACGAGACGCAACCCGGCGAAGAGCTGTGCGTCAACGTATGCCAGAAAAACGGCACAGTAAAGCAATACCGCATGCTGTCGACAGACAACTACACATGGTCAATACCTGTGGAGGCACTGCTGACAACAGGACAGGAAATAGAATATTTCTACTCTGTCTATCGCCAGACAACAGAGCTAAGACGGGAATGGAACGTGAAGAAACATCTCCTCATCATCGACAGGGAGGGACCATACACATGCTACGACACATGGATGGACATCCCAGAAGACTCATATCTCTACAGCTCAGCCTTCACAGAGTGCATACAGAGGCGCGACAGCCAGTGCCAGACAAAGTCCGTATGCCGCAAGCCTGTGGTCATAAAGGTCTGTGCGCCACAGGTGCGCCGTGGCGAGAGACTGTATCTGACCGGCGAGGGGACACAGCTCGGCAAATGGCACAGCGAGCTCGCCATAGCAATGTATGAGCAGCAGAGCAACGAATGGGCAGTGACCCTCGACGCCACGAACTGGGGAAGAGACGGCATAACATTCAAGTTCATCATAAAGAAAGACAATGGCGCCCCTGCCATAATATGGGAGGATGGCGAGAACCGCACGATAGAGGTTGTCGAGGAAGATGACAATGTGACAACAGTCTATGAGCTGTTCCCTGCCCACTTCCCACTGCCTGTGCAGCGATATGCCGGCACTGCGGTGCCTGTCTTCTCACTGCGCTCTGAGGGTTCGTTCGGTGTAGGCGACTTCGGCGACCTGAAGCTGATGATTGACTGGGTGAGGAAGACCTCACAGTGCGTGCTGCAAATCCTGCCTATCAACAACACCACGCTGACACATACATGGACTGACTCTTACCCATACTCATGCATCTCAGTCTTTGCCATACACCCAATGTACTGCGACCTGCGCCAGATGGCAGCCATAGAGGACAAGAAGAAGGCCGCAGAGATGGAGAAACTGAGGAAAGAGCTCAACAGCCTCGCAAAGATAGACTATGAGCGTGTCAACAAAGCCAAGGCTGATTATCTCCACATACTCTACGGCCAGGAGGGCAAGAAGATTCTCTCCACACCCGACTTCAAGGAGTGGTTCGCCGAGGAGGAAGGATGGCTCGTGCCTTACGCCCAGTACAGCGTGCTGCGCGATGAGTATGGCACACCGGACTTCACAGAATGGCCTGACCACAACGTATGGGACGAGAATGACCGCAAGGCTCTCTCCAACCCAAGGACAAAGGCATACGCCAAGGTGGCATACTTCTACTACGAGCAGTATATCCTGGCCGACCAGATGAAGTCGGCACACGAGTATGCCCGCGAGGCGAACGTCGTTTTGAAGGGCGATATACCTATCGGCGTGAACAGATACGGATGTGACGTATGGATGGAGCCACGCTACTTCAACCTCAACGGACAGGCTGGCGCACCGCCCGACAGCTTCTCGACAAACGGACAGAACTGGGGATTCCCGACATATAACTGGGACGAGATGCTGAAGGATGGCTGCCAATGGTGGACCAGACGCTTCACGAACATGTCAAAATACTTTGACGCTTACCGTATTGACCACGTCCTCGGATTCTTCCGCATATGGGAGATTCCGGTACATGCCGTTCATGGTCTCCTCGGACAGTTCCAGCCATCGCTCGGCCTCACAGTGGCAGAGATAGAACGCTACGGGCTACACTGGGACGAGGGATTCATGACAAAGCCGTTCATAACAGACTGGGTGCTGGACAGATGGTTCGGCGAGAAGAGTGGATATGTGCGTGAGACATTCCTCAACCACACACATGACGACTGCTACGAGATGAAGCCTGAGTTCGACACACAGCGCAAGGTGGAGGCTTACTTCAACGCCAAGGCAGGCAGCGACGGACTGGAGAAGGACGACACAGAGATGCGCGACACGCTTTATGCACTCATCAGCAATGTCCTCTTCCTGCGCGACCATAAGGACAAGAACAAGTTCCACCCACGCATATCATCACAGTTAGACCCATGCTACGAGACATTGTGGGACAAGGACAAGAACTCATACAACACGCTGTATAACGACTACTTCTACCGCCGCAACAACCAGTACTGGTATTGCGAGGCGATGAAGAAGCTGCCTCGCCTTATCGATGCGACACGTATGCTCGTATGCGCCGAGGATCTCGGCATGGTGCCCGACTGTGTGCCATGGGTGATGAACGAGCTAAAGATTCTCTCTCTCGAGATACAGAACATGCCGAAGGAGACAAACCTGCGCTTCGGCAATCTGTCACATAACCCCTACCGCTCAGTATGCACAATATCAAGCCACGACACAGCGACTATGAGAATGTGGTGGGATGAGGACTGGGAGCAGGCACAGGCTTATTACCGTGACTGCCTGTACAGAGGCGATGCAGCACCTCATCCTATGCCGGGATGGCTCGCACGCGATATAATCTTCCGCCATCTCGCTTGCCCTT
>SAMEA3663036__coassemble_1008_pt1 | contig 11463 bp, 9 predicted proteins | sample SAMEA3663036__metabat2_high_PE_004 | metagenome-assembled genome bin SAMEA3663036 (sample SAMEA3663036) | pig gut metagenome | biome: pig gut; feature: pig-associated habitat; material: faeces | place: France | collected 2012
CGACACACGCCGATAGACTCAGTGGTACATCATGGCTTGCGAATGTTAGTGGACGTGTGTCGCCTCTCCGAGGCTTGATATAGAAGATACGTGTTTTTACCCCACCTTGCGTTCAGTCGTCGTCTTCGCCTCCTCCCTCACTTCAGGTGGGGTTTCTAACGGTCGCGCCCCTCTGGGGCTGTGGGCAATAATCAATGACTAACAGTCGCGCCCTCTGGGGCTGTGGGCAAAAGCATGCTCATGGCTCTCAGTTTGACATCGGGTATAACACTCGCGTCTCTTCGAGACTCAGCTATTGGACATGCTCTTAGCAATTGATTATTCTATTGCAACATCGGTTACCCAATAAGCCTGTCGTTTCTCACCCTAAATTTTACGGGACAATAATAATCTATATTTCATATTCTCTCGGCAGAATATTCCCTCCTGTCGCTTTCGGCGGTCAGTATGGAGGGGCGTATCATAATGTCCACGTGAGGTATGGATAAAAAAATGTGCCGCCAAATACCTCTCTCAGGCGTCTGGCGGCATCTCTTTACATGTATGAGATATTAACTTCGAATAATTTCTTGTTGCTTGTCTGGCTTAAACTAACTAACTAACTTTTACGTTTGCAAAGATAGTGACTTAAATCAAGAGTTAGGGGTGGGCTCCTTGCAAAAAGTGGTGGATTATCTTGCAAAATCGGTGAAATGGGCGTTTTTTGCAAATATGACGGTCCAGAAGGGGTTGCATACTGTCGTCATCCACTGGTGTATCTCGTGGAGAAAACACCACACCTAAAGAGCATTTTTCCGCCTCGCCAGACATTGTAATATTGATTTTTTCTTTGTAGTCTTGGTTTTCTTCCTGTATGCGTGGTGCCGGGCCTCTGCTGATGCTCCCCTCCCTGGCTGATGCTTCAGGTCAGGAATATCATCAAGTGGCCAAATCTCCATTCCATCTTCCTCGTCCTCACACTCCACCTTCAACATCCTCCATTCCATCATACATTGCAGGCCACCCCGTAAGGAGCAGCCTCTTCGTGATGCATGTGTCCGCTGCCTCCCTGTGTGATGGTGATGCAATATCAGCCACGCGGGGACGCATGATGCCGTCAGTCATTACCGCCCACCATGGGCCACAGGCATTGTTGTCAGGGCTGCCGTGACAGAAGAGTCATTGGAGGCCGCGGGACGGTCTCGCCTCTGTGGTGTCGCCGTCGGCCACAAGCTGGTCGTTCGTCATGCGCTGCATGTACGATTGTATGATGCCCTTCATCCTCCTCACATCAGACTCCACATTGACCTCCTGCATGATATTCTTCCGCAGGAGAGGGTCCTTGTGGTAGTCGTAGACAGCCTTCAGCTGCTGGCCGTCGTGCTGTATGAGCCACCGTGGTGTCACATACTGGTACAGCCCGTTGTTGTAGTTGACCGCCCAGGAGTCCTCCGCGGCAGTCGAGAGCAGGTCCTTTCCCCATGCCACGAAGGGGCGCCTGTGGCCCAGCCATGCCAGTATTGTGGGCATGATGTCTGTCTGCTGTGCTATGGCATGGCTCCTCCCGCGGGGCATCTCGCCTGAGGGGTCGAAGAAGAGCAGAGTGGACGAGAACAGTCCGAGGTCTGTCCCGTAGATATCGTGGTCATAGAGGTTGGTATGGTCGGCCGTGATGACGAAGATTGTATTGCTGTACCACGGCTCTCTGCTGGCTGTCTCGAAGAATCGTCTCAGCGCCATGTCTGTATATCTGACACACTTGTGGATGGGGTTCTCCTTGCGCACTATGCCTTCAGCCTGTGGGTTCGGCATGTCCTTGTAGACGTCCCTGTACTTCTCGGGCAGGGAGTAGGGGTGATGGCTTGAGGCTGTGAAGACTGTCGTCATGAACGGCTGCCGGAGGCTTCCCATGGCAGCGGCGTAGTATTGCATGAACTCCTCGTCCCATATCGCCCATGTCCCGTCGAAGTCCTTCTCGCCTCCGAACCTCTTGTCCGCGTCATACTCTGTCCTGCCGTAGTACGCCCCGAATCCCGATGCCTTGGCGAATGCCTCAAAGCCCATGCTGCCGTTCGATGCGCCATGGAAGAAAGCTGTCGTGTACCCGTCGGCTGCCAGCGAGCGTGCCATGCCGCCGACACGGTTCATTGCTGCGGGAGTGAGGAAGAACGGCTCTATGAATTGTGGTATGCCGGAGAGTATCGAGGGCATGGCGTCGATGCTCTTGCGGCCGTTGGCCAGGGATATGTCGAAGGTCAGTGAGTGGCGCGACAGCGAGTCGACGAACGGTGTGAAACCCTTGTACCGCCCCCCGTCGAGGTGCTCGTTAAGGGCTCCGACATACTCGCGGCCGAGACTCTCGACAATGATTATGCAGACATTCTTGCGCCTCACACTGTCCTCAGCCGGCGTTTCGGGCTCGTGCAGGGGGCTGTATATCCCAGCGAGCTCTTCGTCGGTATAGTATCGCGGGTCGTGGAAGACACTCTTGCCCATCGTGCGGAGCATGGAGAAGGGTGTGTTCAATACCAATGCGGCGTCGTGAGGGCGTGAGACATACTGGTTGGCATTGCTGACAGTGATGGGTCTCACGGCACGCCCTATGCCGCCACGCATGCCGAAGATGCAGAGCGGGATGAAGATGATGAGTGTCAGGAGGCGTGCCCCCAGCCTTGCATACTGTGACGCGTGGCGCCTTATGGCAAGGCGGGCGGCGAGGATTGTCATGACCATCACGGCAGCGAAGACGGCGAAGAGATACCAGTGGCTTACCGTCTCGGCCCCGAAGACCTTGTAGATGTTGTCGTCGTGTGAGAACTCTGAGAAGACGGACATCGTCGTGCGGTGGCCCGTGTATTTATAGTAGACACTGTCGGCGAGGTTCATGGCGAGCCCCGCGCCGTTCATGATGGCGAACAGCCACAGTGTTATGCGCTGCCTGCTTGCCGGCAATAGCAACAGCGCCACCACGACCACGATGTTCAGGTACATCACGGCCGAGATGTCAAAGCGCAGGCTGCCGCAGAGCAGCGATGCCATGTCGTTGTCGCTGAGGGTGTTGGCGAATGTGGCATAGTTCTCCGCAAAGTAAGCCACACGCCCTGCCATCATGACCGCGAGGGCTATGGCTATCAGCGCGACAAGTGTCAGCAGCGGTGTTATTGTCTTTCTCATGAGTGTTGTCTTTATGTTGTTGGCGGGGTGTGCCTGCCTGCACTACAGCTTCTGCATGTCGTTCAGCTTGCTGTAGTATCCGTTCTTGGCGAGCAGCGACTCGTGTGTGCCACGCTCCACGATGCGTCCCTCGTGCAGCACAAGAATCTCGTCGGCGTTCTTTATCGTCGAGAGGCGGTGGGCGACGGCGACAGTCGTGCGTGTCTTCATAAGCCTCTCCAGGGCGTCCTGCACGAGCCGCTCCGACTCTGTGTCGAGGGCCGATGTCGCCTCGTCGAGAATGAGTATCGGCGGATTCTTCAGTATGGCGCGCGCTATGGAGACACGCTGCCGCTGTCCGCCCGACAGCCTTCCGCCACGGTCGCCGACACATGTGTCGTAGCCATGCTCTGTCTGCATGATGAAGTCATGGGCGTTGGCGATGCGCGCTGCCTCCTGTATCTGCTCGTCAGTGGCGTTGTCGACACCGAACGATATGTTGTTGCGGAAGGTGTCGTTGAAGAGGATTGCCTCCTGGTTGACATTGCCTATGAGCAGCCGGAGGTCGTGTATGCCGAGATGACGGACATTGACACCGTCGATGAGCACCTCGCCCTCACACGTGTCATAATATCGGGGTATGAGGTCGAGCAGTGTCGACTTGCCCGAGCCTGACTGCCCGACGAGGGCCACGGTCTGACCCTTGCGGATAGTGAGGTTTATATCCCTCAGCACCCACTGCTCCTGATAGCGGAAGCTGACATTGCGGAACTCTATCTCATGCTCGAACGATGACTTGCGCACACAGTCCTTTTCCTCCCTTATGGGGTTCTCGGCCTTCAGTATCTTGTCTATGCGCTCCATCGACGCAAGGCCCTTCGGGATGTTGTATCCCGCGCGTGAGAAATCCTTCAGGGGCTGGAGTATGCTGTACAGGATGACCATATAGTATATGAACGTTGGGCCTGAGAGACCCTTCCCCGCAAGGACAAGGTAACCTCCGAACCACAGCACGATGACTATCATCAGCGTGCCGAGGAACTCAGACATGGGATGGGCAAGCTGCTGGCGTGTGTTGACCCTCGTTATATGGTCACGGTAAAGCGTGTTGATGCGGTCGAAGCGCGTGTTCATGCGTCGCTCGGCACAGAACGCCTTTATGATGCGAAGGCCGCCGAGAGTCTCCTCCACTTGCGACATCGTGTCGCTCCATATCGACTGGGCCATGGTCGACTGCGCCTTCAGCTTCTTGCCTATGGCGCCCATGAGCCATCCCATGACAGGGACGAAGAGTATGGTGAAGAGTGTCAGCTGCCACGAGATGACAATGAGAGTGGCGAAATATGCTATGATGAGGATGGGGTTCTTGAAGAGCATGTCGAGCGATGACATGATGGAATTCTCCACCTCCTGCACATCGCCTGACATGCGGGCGATGATGTCGCCCTTGCGCTCCTCAGAGAAGAAGCCTAACGGCAGGGAGGTTATCTTCTGGTAGAGAAGGTTGCGTATGTCGCGCACAACACCCGTGCGGATAGGTATTATCGTGGCTGAGGAGAGGAAGTAGGCGCCTGTCTTGAAGAATGTCGCCACAGCGAGGAATAGGCCTATGACAAGAAGAGTCGTCGACGCCCCGACGGTCTCTATAAGCTGTGTGACATAATAGTCGGCGTTGTTCGACAGCACTTCCTTGGCATGGTCCCATGACCATGGCATGAGCTGTGTCACACGCCCTGCCTCGCCTGTCTTGAAGAGTATCTGGAGGATAGGCACAAGGGTGGCGAAGGAGAAGATGTTGAGTATGGCCGAGAGAATGTTGAAGACCACACTCATGACAAGATACTTCTTGTATGGCGGCACAAAACGCCGCAGGATGTCTATGAATTCGCGCATGGATGATATGACATGCAGCAGCCACCCATGCCGCCAGGGACAGGACGCCTGACGGTATGGATGGCTGGGATGCTCTTATGAGAGATAGAATTTAGTGAACGCCTTGCAGCAGTTGATGTGGTCCTCAGCCGACGCTGTCTCCCTGACACTGTGCATGGCGAGGACACCATTGCCCATGTCTACGCCACGGAGAGGGAGCGACGAGGCGAGGATATTGCCGAGGGTGGAGCCGCCGGCACAGTCGCTGTGGTTGACAAAATACTGGCATGGGACACCCGCACTCTTGCATATCGAGGCGAAGACGGCTGCCGAGGCGGCGTCCGACGCATACTTCTGGGCGGCATTGAGCTTTATGACGGGGCCGCCACCAAGCACAGGGTGGTTCGTCGGGTCATTCTTCTCAGCATAGTTGGGGTGGAAGGCATGGGCATTGTCGGCCGATATCATGAAGGCGCGCTCTATGCTGCGGTGGTAGTCATCGCGGCTGCCTCCCTGCGCCATGACGACACGCTCGATTATCGATGCGAGGAATGGGCTGCCGGCACCCTGCTTCGTCTGCGACCCTGTCTCCTCGTTGTCGAAGATGGCCATGACGCATGTGCGCTTCACAGCGTTTGAGCCACTCGATGCCTCAAGCAGCGCCTCCATGGCACAATGGGCCATGGAAAGGTCGTCAAGGCGGCCTGCGCTGATGAACTCGTCGTTCAGGCCTACAGTGCATGGCTCTGACGTGTCATAGAGATAAAGGTCGAAGTCGAGGATGCGCTCCTTGCCGACACCTAACTCTGAGGCTATCAGCGACAGCAGCACACCATCACGCTCCATCTCACCCTTGACGATGGCCATGAGCGGAAGCATGTCTTTCTGTCTTGACAGCTTCACCCCGTCGTTCACCTGGCGGTTGAAATGGATGGCGAGGTTGGGTATGGTCAGAAGCGGACGCTTTATATGCAGGAGACGTGTCTCAGGAGCCATGACATCGTCAGTGGAGAGGATGACACGGCCGGCAAGCGACAGCGGACGGTCAAACCATGTTGACATGATAGGCCCGCCATATACCTCGGTGTTCAGCGACAGCATCCCCTGGCGCAGCATCTCGGCATTCGGCTTGATGCGGAATGTCGGCGAGTCGCAGTGGGCGCATATGATATGGAACCCCGCATCGGCAAGAGGCTCTGTGCCGATGACCATGGCGTAAATCGAAGAGTCGTTCTTCGTGACGTATATCTTGTCGCCAGGCTCTATGCCTGTCATGGGGTCACGATGGTCAAGGCGTCTGAAACCAGCCGTCTCAAGAGAGCGGCTGATGGTCTCTACGGCAAGGAAGTTCACAGGAGATGATTTAAGGAAATCAAGGAGTCTCTTTATCATGGTCTTTGCTTCTGGATATGTTGGTGATAATGCTTCGTGCGGCCCGGAAAGAGCCTTATTCTATGCAAAATTAACTAAAAGATAACATAACAAATAGTAATATGGCATAATTTAACATTTTATTAGAAAAAAAATTACTACCTTTGCACAATAAATGAAAATTAAAGAAATCATACAAAATACATCATGGCATTAAAATGTGGCATCGTCGGTCTGCCAAATGTAGGCAAATCGACTCTTTTCAACTGTCTCTCAAGCGCAAAGGCACAGGCTGCAAACTTCCCATTCTGCACCATAGAGCCTAATGTCGGCGTCATAACCGTTCCTGACGAGAGGCTGACAAAACTCGCAGAGATAGTTCATCCCGGACGTATCGTGCCGGCTACATGTGAGATAGTCGATATAGCAGGACTCGTGAAAGGGGCCTCAAAAGGTGAGGGACTCGGAAACAAATTCCTCGGAAACATACGTGAGACAGACGCTATTATCCATGTGCTCAGATGCTTCGACGACGAGAACATCACACATGTCGACGGCTCAATTGACCCTATACGCGACAAGGAGATAATTGATACAGAGCTCCAGCTGAAAGACCTCGAGACAATAGAGGCAAAACTGCAGAAGACACAGAAGATAGCATCGACAGGCAATAAGGACGCCAAAATTGAGTTCGCCGTAATGTCTGCATACAGGGAAGCTCTCCTCGAAGGAAAGAACGCACGCACCGTGACATTCGAGTCGAAGGAGGAGCAGGACGCCGCACGTAACCTCTTCCTCCTGACTTCAAAGCCTGTACTGTATGTCTGCAATGTCGATGAGACAGCAGCGAAGGACGGCAACGAGTGGACACGCAAGGTAGAGCAGCTCGCTAAGGAGGAGGGAGCAGAGTCAATGGTCGTGGCAGCCAAGACAGAGGAGGACATAGCAGGATTCGAGTCATACGAGGACAAGCAGATGTTCCTTGAGGAACTCGGACTCGAGGAGAGCGGAGTCAACCGCCTCATAAAGAAAGCCTACGCCCTGCTCAACCTGCAGACTTTCATCACTGCTGGAGAGATGGAGGTGAAGGCATGGACTTTCAAACGCGGATGGAAAGCACCACAGTGTGCCGGAGTGATACATACTGACTTCGAGAAGGGATTCATACGTGCTGAGGTGATAAAGTATGAGGACTATATCGAATACAAATCAGAGGCAGCGATAAAGGAAGCCGGAAAACTCGGAATAGAAGGCAAGGAATACGTCGTGCAGGACGGAGACATCATGCACTTCCGCTTTAATGTCTGAAACCCTCTGCGTCAACAGCTTTCCCGTAGCTTGCCCGACGTATGAAATCTCATCAGAACACACCATAAAACCCACATAATCAACAATGCTAAGCTATATTCTTTGGAACCCGGATGTCATGGCGCTGCGTCTCGGACCCTTCGGCATGAGATGGTACTCGCTGCTGTGGCTTATCGGACTCGCAGGCGCTTATCTCATCGTCAAGCGCGTCTTCAAGGACGACAAGATACCCGACGAGAAGTTCGAGCCGCTATTTCTCTATGTCTTCATCGGCACACTGCTCGGCGCCCGCTTAGGCCATTGCATATTCTACCAGCCTGACTATTTCCTCGCATCCACAAAGGGATTCTTCGAGATGCTCATCCCCGTGAAGCTCTTCGGCGATGGGGTGATATCCTCCCTGACAAGCGGACAGTGGCGCTTCATAGGGTATGAGGGACTGGCAAGCCACGGAGGGACACTCGGCATAATCATCGCGCTGCTGCTCTACTCACGCCGCATGAAGATGCCACTCATATATCTCTTCGATACAGTCTGTGTCTCGGTGCCGTTCGTCTCATGCTGCATACGTCTCGGAAACCTGATGAACTCCGAGATAATCGGTCAGCCGACAACCGTGCCCTGGGCATTCATATTCGAGAGAGTGGACATGCTGCCACGTCATCCCGGACAGCTCTATGAGGCCATAGCCTATGCCCTGCTCGCCCTGATAGTCTATCGTATCTACCGCAAGACAAAGGCGAGCTCGCTGACAGGCACCGGATTCTATTTCGGGTTGATATTGTTCTATATCTTCACCTTCAGATTCTTCATAGAGCTGACAAAGGAGAACCAGGAGGCTTTCGAGGCTGGCATGTTGCTCAATATGGGCCAGATACTCTCTATCCCGTTTATCATCATCGGTGCGATATTCATCACAAAGGCTTTGAGGAATAGGCGCAGATAACCCCTCGCCCATCAAACAGAGCTTGTGTGCTGGCAGTATTGACACCATTGGCACCATTAGCACATTGGCACCATTGGAGCTATTGACACCATATAATAATATAGGAGATAAGTCACAAGGCGACATATCTCCTATATATTTTTTTTCTGGCAATATGATTGATTATATTACTGTCCGGTAATACTTTATGGTAAGTTGCGATTCTTTTACCGGACAGTCAATGAGGCATTAGAAGACACTATGGTTTAGATATTGTCCAAGGCTGTGCAAGGATTATAGAGATAATTCTGCACACCTACTTAGCCAATCACATTATTATATTGAACATATAGCCTGAAAGGATGATGAAGAGGGTGATGGTGGCGAAGAATATTGAGATGAGACGCCATGTCATAACCTTCTTCAGCAGAGTGGCTTCTGGAAGAGAGAGCCCTACAACGCCCATCATGAAGGCTATGGCTGTGCCAAGAGGGATGCCCTTTGCCACAAACACCTCAACCACCGGGACGATGCCAGCAGCGTTAGCATACATCGGTACGGCAAGGATAACACTCAGCGGCACGGCATACCAATTCTCGCGCGACATGTACTGCTCGAAGAATCCCTCGGGTATGAAGCCGTGCATGAATGCTCCTATGCCAATGCCTATCAGGACATATACCAACACGCTCCTGACAATCTGCCATGCATCGCTGATGATGGTGGGAAGCCGTTGTGTGAAAGTGGCGTTATCTCTTTCCCATTGCTCTGTCTGCTCCTCCGACTGTGCCTGCACATGTTTTACCCAATCGCTCAGATAGGGCTCAAGACGCATACGGCCCAAGACAAATCCGCCAATGCAACCGAGGAGTATGCCGCTGACGACATAAACCATCGTTGCCTGCAGACCGAACGAGCCGAGGAACATGGCTACCGCTACCTCGTTGACCAAAGGCGAGGTGATAAGGAATGCCAGTGTCACACCAAGCGGTATGCCACCTTTCACAAAACCAATGAAGAGCGGTATGGATGAGCAGGAGCAGAAAGGGGTTATTGCCCCGAAAATTGACGCCAACAGATATTGGAGCCCATAAAGGCGGTGGCTGACAAGATACTCCCGCAGTCGCTCGATGGGAAAATAGGCGTTTACAATGCCCATGATGCTGCTGATAAGGAAAAGCAGAATCAATATCTTTATGCTGTCATAGACGAAGAAGTTGACGGCACCACCCAAGGCGGTAGTGCCGTCCAGTCCTATCAAGGAATATACAAGCCAATCGGCAAATTGCTGTATCATATCTTATTTTTTGTCTCTGTATTTGTCCAACTTCTGGCGGTCTCTTGCTTCAAGGTTGAATGATTGTTATTCACCAAGCAACTGCCTTACCTCCGTCTCAGAAGGCACTTTTCCTTTCAACACTACCTTGCCGTCAATGACGATGGCTGGGGTTGACATGATGTTGTAGCGCATAATCTCCTCGATGTCATCCACTTTGGTAAGCTGCACATCAATGCCACAGTCTTTTACAACCTTCTCTACAACGGCGTATGTGCTCTTGCATTTGGCACAACCCGGACCTAACACTTTTATCTCCTTGATTCCCACACCACTGTCGATAGCGGTGCCGGATGGTTCCTTGTCAGTTTCTTCATTCGGGATGACATAAGCATCGCCACACGAACACTTGCAGGGCTTTGGTGAGAAGAGGGAAGCCCAAAAACCTTTTTTCTCTTTCTTTTCCATATTGATTATAAATAAAAAGTGTATGCGTAATATATTCCCACTATGATGAACAGTACTGCCACCATGCGGTTCAGCCATTTCTGGAACACCTGCATTTTCTTATAGAAACCTGCTATATTCCCTATGCTGTAGGCTATTATCCAAGCTACTATCACCACGGGTAATCCTGTTGCCAGGGCATAGACGGCTGGCAAGGCATAGCCTCCGGTGGCTGATGCTGACATCGGAATGAGCATACCGAAGTAGAACATCCCGCTTGTAGGACAAAAAGCCATAGCGAACAGGATACCAAGCAGCAGGCTTCCCCATGCCCCACGAAGGCGCCCGCTCTTCTCTGAAGCATTGAGGCCGAAGCCTGACAATGGCAGTCTGTCGCCAAACAGCATCACCAAGCCCATTACTATGAGTACAGGACTCAGCAGCATCTCTCCCCATTGGCTCACCTTGGATTGCAGGTCGAAGGTGTCAAAGCCTCTCCGCAGCATCCAGATGAGCAGCGCTCCAAGCAATGAGTAGGCGACCATGCGTCCAATGGTATATAGAATACCAAGCAGGAAAGTGCGGTCCTTGCTTTCGATATCCTTACTGATAAAGCCGATAGCTGTGATGTTGGTGGCAAGCGGACATGGACTTACTGCTGTCAGTAATCCCAGGAGGAATGCCGTCATTACAGGCACTTCACTTCCCTCAAGCCATGTTTGCAGTATATCCATCGCTAATTCTTACTTCATCAGTTCCTTTATCTTTCCACTCACGCCCCTCTTGAATTCATCGCTGTTCTTCCGGGCATTCTTGAATGCGAACTGTGTCATGTCGTTCCGCTTCTCCTTGCCAGCCTTCCAGCCGTTGACAAAGAGCGACGACCATGTGACACGATATTTCTTGGCTATCTTCTCACCTTCGTCGGTTGAGATGTCAACAATCTTGAATACGACCTTGCCTTTCTTCTTCTCGTTGGCAAAGTCTTTCTCCACCACCTCACGGGCATATTTCTCTATAGCCATGCATGTCGCGCATCGCTGCTTGCCATGGAAGTACATCACTTCAACATGATCCCTCACTCTTGTCTGGGCCAATGCTGTCATGGCTAACAGACTCATTAATGCGAATA
>SAMEA3663036__coassemble_1017_pt1 | contig 11389 bp, 10 predicted proteins | sample SAMEA3663036__metabat2_high_PE_004 | metagenome-assembled genome bin SAMEA3663036 (sample SAMEA3663036) | pig gut metagenome | biome: pig gut; feature: pig-associated habitat; material: faeces | place: France | collected 2012
TTGAAACATAAGGTTGATGGAGGATTAGGCATCAGAACTTCTGTATTTGACAGCCAAGGCAGAAAAAATTCTGATTCGGAACAGCTGCAACTCACTTACGATACCGAGAACATAAATGGATTCCTTTCTTTTACCAATTCAAGCAGTAGATATAAAACAGACCAAACCAATAAGGAACAGACTTTGGCTGATCATTCTGTCTGGAATATGGAAAGTGATATGCCTAAATGGAATTCCAATTATTATAATCAAACCATTAACGGAGGTATCAGTGCAGAATTGGCAAAGAATCATACCATTGGCGCAAGTTTGTCATACTCCAAGGAAACGGACAAGTGGGGAGGACATTCTGCCAGCCAAATGTTTCATGACAATCTTCTGTTTGAAGATTTATCCTCTAACATCCATTCTCATGCAAACTATGATCAATGGATAGGAAACATCTTCTACGATGGAAAATTCTCCCAAAAATGGAAAATGACGTTGAATGCTGATTATGTTAGCAGAAAAGCTGCAGATAGCCGTCTTAATCAAGAGTCTGGAAGCATGACGGATGCGCATGAGATGAAAAATGAAAATGAGACTACTCACGATATCTATGCAGGGAATGTGAAAATCAATTATCAAGCCAACAAAAACTTGACTCTTAACATAGGTGCTGATGCAAGTTATGTGGAAGAAGAAAAAGATTATCAGAGCCTTGAAAACGAGAAGTCAAGCGCAACGAGTCGTCTTCATGCAGAAGAAACAAAACTCGCCGCCTTTGCCGGATGCAATGTATCTATCGCCAAATTGTCTGCCCAACTGGGAATGCGATTTGAGTCATTTCGTATGCTGTATCGTGATGCCATCTCCCAAAACAGCTTGGTGGATAAGACTTATCGTCATTTTTATCCTTTCTTCTCATTGTCTTTGCCTGTAAAGAATGTCGAAATGGGATTAAGTATGACAACCAAGGTAAAACGTCCAAGCTATTACGAACTTAGAAACAGCGAAGAATATTTTAACCGTTATTCCATCGAGGCAGGTAATCCATGGCTACTTCCACAATATACGACAGATATATCCTATTCGTTGCAATGGCATCAATTGCGTTTCTCAGTCGATTATCAAAGGATAAAAGATTACATCATCTCAACGAATATCATTCAGCAGACAGCCCCATTGGTGGCAATGTCAAAGCCTGAAAATTTTCCGCATTATTCTGCAGTAAATGCAAGTTTGGCTTATCATACGAATGTGGGTGTTTGGGAACCATATTTCAACCTTAATATGATGCGAACTTATATGTCACTCTATAATACGGATGGAAGAAAAATCAAGAATGACAAGCCTTACATATCAATGTCGTTCAACAGCTATTTCAACTTGCGCCACCATTGGATGCCTTACGTACTGCTAAGTTACAATTCTGATGGAAACATGAGGGAATGTCTGGTTAAACAGGCATTATGGTTTAGCCTAGGAGTAACCAAGCATTTTGCTGACAATGCATGGTTGGTAAGGCTGAGTCTTAACAATATCCTCGGCACAAAAGAACGAGAGATAAGATATGCCTCAGATTACATATTCGACAAAAGCAGTTTCAAGGACGGTCGTCGCATCAGCCTCTTGGTAAGATATACATTCAAAGACAAAAAACGCTATAAGGGCGAAAGTGCTGCAAGTGAAGAAATAGATAGACTATAAACTCTCTCAATACATGATTCCGCAACAAAGCGGAAAAATAAAATTCTGTGTGATGAAGTTTGCCAATATTTTTCTAATGGGTAAACTTAATCCACAGAATTTCTTTTAGAGATTCTCTAGTTAAAAAATATATATTTCTTTGTGTGTCACATAAATTATTGTATTTTTGCAGACAAAAAGAGTTGCTTGACAAGCAAACGTATGCAATTTGCAGAATTTAGCACTATTGCCAAATCATTACCTCAATTGAGGTGAAACACTCATAAATCGCTCATTTTAAGCTATTCTGAATATTTGGGCAGAATTTTTCAATAAAATGAGAGTTCCGGATAATATATTGAGAAAAACAAAACGGATTACAGATTTTCCCCGATTGGTCTGATGTCAGAAAAAGAAACAAACAATATGCAAACCGTAAGCAGTGTTTTTTTGCCTGCAAGAAATGCTGAATGGGGCTTCTATTCAGCACTTCTTACATTGTAATCCAGTACCTTTTATAATATTGAGGAACCAGCAAGAAAACCGTAAGCAAAAGCCCACGCCGAGCTTTCATATTGTAAGCAAATACCCACGAAATACACTTAGCCACATCAAATTGCCCTAAACACAGCATATTCCGCCTGAACCACTACGGCGACACACGCCAGCATATCAGACACAGACATCTTCACTCCACCACGCCGTGAGCCGCGCCGCAACATGAAAGATTTCCTAAAGGTAGGTTCTATTAATTATTCAAGTTTCGCTTTCATTCTGCAAAATTAAAGCGAAACTTGAATTAATTACAATTCTTGGTTGAATTACCTTTGTGGTCTTCCGCTCTCTCTTCGGCATCTTTCTTCGTAAGCTCATTGGCTTCGCCTTCCTCCTCCTTGCAAGGCATAATCCAAGCAAATCTTGGCTTCTGCCCTTGCTTCGAGCGTCGGTTGGCACCATAGCCCGCTATGCTGCTGCAATCTTACAAAGAAATCTTCTCGAAGATAGAGCAAAGTATCATCAAACATCGTGCCAGTGAGAGCAGAGCCAAGCTTGCTTGAACAATGCCGAACGCAGCCGATGTTATCTAAAGCTAATTTATAGAACCTACCTAAAAAACATGTAAAGTAAATAACAGAGAGCGTCATTTGCCAAAAAAGCGGAAGAATAACTTGGTCATTCCGATGAAAATGAGTAACTTTGCGGTGATTTTCATAACATAACAGACAATGACAGCCAAAGACCCAGGGAAGACAGAGAGGCAATTCGGCGACGCCATGTCCCAATGCCGTGACATATTCCACAAGAAGCTCTACGACTACAAGCCGTCGTGGCGCATGCTCCGTCCGTCGTCGCTGACCGACCAGCTCTTCATAAAGGCGAAGCGCATACGGTCAATCGAGGTGAAGGGCAGGACACTTGTCGGCGAGGGCATCCTGCCAGAGTTCATGGCTATCATAAACTATGGCATTGTGGGGCTCATACAGCTCTCCCATGGATATGTCGACGAGATAGACATGACAAACGACGAGGCCATGGCGCTCTATGACAAGTATGCCGACGAATGCCTGAGGCTCATGCTGAAGAAGAACCATGACTACGACGAGGCATGGCGCGGCATGAGGACAAGCAGCTATACCGACTTCATCCTGACGAAGATAGAGCGCATAAAGGAGATAGAGAACCACGGCGGCCGCACGACAGTCTCTGAGGGTATCGGCTCGAACTACATGGACATCATAAACTACGCCACATTCGGCGTGATAAAACTGACGGAGCATGAAGAGGGCTAAGGCTGTGGCGCTTTATGTGGCGAGGACGGTCGTCGGGCTGACATTCATCTTGTCAGGATTCGTGAAGGCCATAGACCCTCTCGGGACACAATACAAGATACAGGACTATCTCGCTGCCATCCCGCCGTCGCTGTCCCTGCCCGATATGCTCACGCTCCTGATGTCTGTATCGCTCAGCATGGTAGAGTTCACGCTCGGCGCGTTCATGCTGACAGCTATCAGCAGGAGGTTGACGGCGAGGCTGACACTGCTGTTCATGGTGGTCATGACCGCCGTGACGGTGTGGATATACATAGCCGACCCCGTCAAGGACTGCGGCTGCTTCGGCGACGCGCTGACCCTCACAAACCTCGAGACACTGCTGAAGAATATCGTCCTGCTGGCGCTGGCGGCGCTCGTGGCGTGGCGGCCGACACACATCGGGCGTCTTATGTCACGCTCCAACCAGATGCTTCTTGGGCAGATGCTGATGCTCACCCCCGTGGCGCTCAGCTTCTGGTGCCTGTATGACCTTCCCCTCATTGATTTCCGCCCGTACCATATCGGGGCAGACATAAAGGCAGGGATGGAGATTCCGGAGGGAGCCGAGCAGCCAGTCTTCGACACAACATTCATCATGGAGAAGGACGGGGAGCGCCGTGAGTTCACCCTCGACAATTATCCCGACTCGACATGGACATTCGTCGACTCCAAGACAGTTACCGTCAAGGAAGGCTATGTGCCGCCGATACACGACTTCTCGATAACGGCAGCCGACGGTGAGGACATCACAGACATGGTGCTCGGGAGAGAAGGCTACACATTCCTCCTCATATCCCCAGACCTCGACAAGGCCGACGACCAGAACTTCGGCGACATAGACCAGATATACGAGTTCTGCCAGGACAACAGCATACCATTCTACTGCCTGACAGCAAGCACAGAGAAGTCGCAGCAGCACTGGCAGAATATCACGGGCGCGGAATACCCGTTCTGCATGACCGACGCCACCACGCTGAAGACCATGATACGCAGCAACCCCGGACTGATGCTCCTGGAGAAAGGCGTCGTGAGAGGCAAGTGGAGTCACAACCGCCTGCCTGAGACCACAGAGCTCGAGACGATGCTCAAGGCGAGATGAGACGTGGCTGAGAGACAAGAGACAACAACCCAAATAAACATACAAAATAAATTATTACAAAGATTATGGCAAAGAAAATCGTTGCAGGCAACTGGAAAATGAACAAGAACCTGCAGGAGGGCATCGCCCTCGCCAAAGAACTGACAGAGGTAGTGAAGAACCCTAACTGTGAGGTTATCATCGGCACACCATTCATCCACCTCGCAAGCGTGGCTGACGTTATCAAGGACAGCTGCATAAAGCTCAGCGCCGAGAACTGCGCAAACAAGGAGAAGGGCGCATACACAGGTGAGGTGTCTGCAGAGATGGTAAAGTCGACAGGTGCAGAGTATGTCATCCTCGGCCACTCTGAGCGCCGTGAGTACTACAACGAGACTCCGGAGATACTGAAGGAGAAGGTTGACCTCGCCCTCGCCAATGGCCTCAAGGTCATCTTCTGCTGCGGCGAGAGCCTCGACGAGCGTGAGGCAAACAAGCAGGAGGAGGTAGTAAAGGCTGAGCTCCAGGGCTCTGTCTTCCACCTCACAGCAGAGGAGTGGAAGAACATCGTCATCGCCTACGAGCCAATCTGGGCTATCGGAACAGGCAAGACAGCGACAGCAGAGCAGGCTGAGGAGATACACGCCTTCATACGCAAGTGTGTCGCTGACGTTTACGGAGCAGAGGCTGCCGCTGAGACATCTATCCTCTATGGCGGCTCTTGCAAGGCAAGCAACGCCCCAGAGCTCTTCGCAAAGCCTGACATCGACGGCGGACTCATCGGAGGCGCATCGCTCAAGGCTGCTGATTTCAAGGGCATCATCGACGCCTGGAACTAATATCCAAGACATCATATCCGGACATCTGGCACACTACGGGGAGACAATCTCCATGGGGATGCCAGGTGTCTGGAACACTTGATTCCAGGATATACATGATGAGTACTCCACAGCATGGCCATGGGATGACGACGGGACGCCCGCATCGCAGATGGCCGGCAATGGGATACAAGAGACATTAATCCTGGGCAAAGCCAACACCCTCCAGACAAACAGACATATACCTGCCACAGACCATAACAGAGATGGCGGTATGTCAAGAAAGAAGAAAAAAGACGCACGCTTGCAGGCATGATGACTGAGATGGCGGGACTGACAGAGAGACAACAGCCGCCAGAGCGAACATGACAGCAGGAACATGCGATGTGAAAATCTCCTCATATGAAACTTCATCTATCAATAATCATAACCCTCATACTCGGCTCGACAACAGCTCACGGACAGAGCTTCATGGACAATCTGCGCAGTGACCAGAAAGGTCAGGGCAAGATAACCGTAAACCAAAGTGCTGAGATTGACAGGCTCGTGAACACTGTGGCGAAACCCGTGACGGAGAAGACCACGGCGGCAGGGAACAAGCAAGCCGCTGCAACGGCTCATAACACAGAGGCCAGGACAAGGCCGGCTGGGAGAGAGAACACGCGCACAGAGACAACGGCGCATGAGGAGAACAACACCCCGAATGGCAGAGCTGCTGCACACACACAACCAGAGAGCACAGCAGCACAAGCCGCAGAGCACAACGCGGCTGCAATATCCACCCCATCGACAACAACGGCAGAGACAGAGACAGCCGCCGTCAACACCAACAAGAAGATAATGCGCCATAGCTATAAGGCTAATGGCTACCGCATACAGATATACTCGGGAGGCAACAAACGCACAGACAGAGAGAAGTGTGAGCGGATAGCGGCACGGGTGAAATCACGCTTCCCCGACCTCCCCATATACGTCCACTTCTACACGCCAAGCTGGAAATGCCGTGCCGGAAACTACACCAGCCTTGAGGAAGCACAGAGCATGCTGAGGCAGATAAAGGCCCTCGGGTATAACCAGGCGTGCCTCGTGAAGGGGAAAGTAAACGTGCAATACTGAAAAAAAGAAGGGGAGGGCAGGGGCGACACGCTGTGTGCTGACAGGCATGGCAAATGAAAAAGTCGCTGGCATGGTAACACGCCGCCGCCAGCAAAGGAATGAAAGGCTGTCAGCAATAGAAAGAAAGGCCGACGTGACACCCTCTCCCTTTGGGACACATACAACGACAACAGTATGATTGAAGAAGAGACATACCTCAGACCAGGACTCGAAGAACTGGCCTCACACTATAAGGACATACTCCGGCTCCTCGGCGAGGACAATACACGCGAGGGACTCTTAAAGACCCCTGAGCGTGTGGCAAAGGCGATGCAGTTCCTGACAAAGGGATACACACAGAACCCAAGGGAGATTCTCGAGCAGGCCCTGTTCCATGAGGACTATCATGACACAGTTATTGTCAAGGACATCTGTTTCCACTCCCTCTGTGAGCATCATATCCTGCCCTTCTATGGCAAGGTACATGTGGCATACATACCCGACGGCACGATAACAGGGCTGTCGAAGATACCGCGCGTGGTCGAGGTGTTCGCACGCAGGCTGCAGGTGCAGGAGAGAATGACACGGCAGATAATGGAATGCATAGACGAGACGCTCCACCCGAAAGGCGTCATGGTCGTCATAGAGGCGGCACACATGTGCATGCAGATGCGCGGAGTGGAGAAGCCAGGGGCGACAACAACGACAACGGCATATACCGGAGTGTTCGAGGATACCGGGAAAAGGGAGGAGCTCATCAGGCTGCTGAGATGACTCCATAAGGACAGGCGTATGACGGGGAATAGAGAAAATGATGGGAGCAAAAGTGAATTTTCCAGACTTTATCTTCTCCTCATATAAATATTTTTTGCTATCTTTGCAGCAGATTCCTGACACCATGATACACCAGGAAGAAACATATCCAGCAACATGAGCCGCAGGCATAGGGCACATTATGCCCACACAAGCAACATATGACCCCAAGAATATAACCTTAAATATAATAGAGACAATGAATGCAAAAGAACTGACATTGCAGGCCGAGCTTAACCGCAAGCGCCTTGTCGAAATCGTTTATAACGGAGGTGCCGGACACATCGGTGGTGACCTGTCATGTCTCAACGTCATGACAGCTCTGTATTTTGATGTTATGAAGACCGACCCAGAGAATCCGAAGATGGCCGACCGTGACCGCTTCGTGCTCTCCAAAGGCCACTGCGTTGAGGCTCTCTACGCTGTGCTGGAGGCCAAGGGATTCATAAAACCAGAACTCGTGAACACATTAGGACAGTTCGGTTCCGTACTCTCCGGACATCCAACAATAGAAGTCCCCGGCATAGAGGTCAACTCTGGCGCTCTCGGACATGGACTCCCGATAGGTGTCGGCATGGCCATCGCGGCAAAGATGGACAAGGCCCCATGGCACACTTTCGTCCTCATGGGCGACGGTGAGCAGGGCGAGGGCTCTATCTACGAGGCTGCCATGGCAGGCTCAAACTACCGTCTTGACAACCTCGTCGCCATCATCGACCGCAACCACCTGCAGATATCGGGCGATACAGAGGATGTAATGAAAATTGAGTCTGTCGCGGAGAGATGGACCGCTTTCGGATGGGATGTCAAGGAAATCAACGGAGACAACATGGAGGAGATACTCGACGCTTTCCATAACATAGACTACACCAACGGCAAGCCACACCTCATCGTGTCGCACACGACAAAGGGATACGGCATATCATACATGGAGAATATTGCCAAATGGCATCATGGCATGCCTGACGCCGAGCAGTACAAACAGGCCATGGACGAAATATCAGCACGCATAGAGAACCTCAGGAAATAGAATGACATGCCGAGGACAACAGGACTGCAGCATCCGCACAAAATGCCCCACAGGCAACACAGGGAAGACACCAAAGGTGATGCCAGCCAGGACAATGTGAGAGGATAGTCCGGGCATGAAGCCCTATGGGGCAGACGCCCTGTGCCCGACGCACAACAGGAAAAGAAACGTAACCAGCAGAATATTATGAAAGCATGTAGAAAGAGCTTTACAGAGGAGCTCCTCGCCCTCGCAAAGCAAGACAAGGATATCATCGCCGTGACAAGCGACGCACGCGGCTCAGTGACATTGGGCGATTTCGCCAAAGAGCTCCCAGAGCAGTTCGTGGAGTGTGGCATAGCAGAGCAGGATGCTGTCGGCATATCTGCCGGACTGGCACATTCTGGCAAGAAAGTATTCGCCTGCGGCCCAGCCTGCTTCTATGTGGCACGCTCTCTCGAGCAGGTGAAGGTCGACCTGGCCTACTCGGAGAACCCCGTCACTATACTCGGAGTGAGCGGCGGCATAGCCTACGGAGCATTAGGGGCGACACACCACTCGCTGCATGACATAGCCGTGCTGAGGACATTCCCGGGCATGACAGTGTTCATACCTGCCGACGCACAGCAGACAAAGGTGCTTGTGGGCAAACTCGTGGATTATGACAAGGCGGCTTATGTGCGCGTGGGACGTGCCGCTGTCCCCGACGTTTATCCAGAGACAAAGACCGACTTCGAGATTGGGAAGGCGATACAGATACACGACGGTGAGGACCTCGCCATCATAGCATGCGGCGAACCAGTCTACCACGCCCTTGAGGCCGCCAAGCGTCTCGACGCCGAGGGCATACACGCACGCGTCATAGACATGTCGCTCGCCATAAAGCCATGCGACCGTGAGGCTGTCATAAAGGCGGCCAAGGAGACAGGACGAATCATCACTGTCGAGGAACACTCACGCTATGGAGGCCTCGGAGGCATGGTGGCTGAGATTGTCGTGGAGGAAGCTCCTGGGACAGAGATGACAATCCTCGGCATACCTGACGAGAACGCCATACACGGGACAGACAAGGAGATACGCCACTACTACGGTCTCGATGCCGACGGCATATACAAGGCTGTGAGGGGATAACCGCGTCACCCCAGCCCTGACCACAGGCGATGGGCGGGAGAGAAGCATCACGCATTAACAATAACACCATGCTGACTAACTCATGATAATAGCAATAGACCAAAGCACATCGGCAACGAAGGCTCTGCTGTTCGACAATGAATGCAGGCTCATGAAGCAGGTGGGCATACCACATAAGCAATACTACCCCAAGCCAGGATGGGTAGAGCATGACGCCGAGGAGATATACCAGAACACTCTCGAGGCCATAAGGCAGCTGCCACTCGGCAATGACGCCGACAACGTGTCGGTAGCGATAACCAACCAGCGCGAGACAGTCGTAATATGGGACCGCCATACATCACGCCCGATATACCATGCCGTCGTATGGCAGTGCATGCGCGGACAGGAGATATGCGACAAGCTGAAGGCCGACGGATATGCCGATGTGGTGAAGGAGAAGTCCGGACTGCTCATCGACCCGTACTTCGCAGGCTCAGGCGCGAGATGGCTCCTTGACAATGTTGAGGGGGCGCGGGAGGCTGCCGAGCGGGGAGACCTGTGCTTCGGGACAATAGACACATGGCTCATATACCGGCTCACTGGAGGGCGGGTACACGCCACTGACTATACAAACGCCTCACGCACAATGCTTTTCAATATACACACCCTCGACTGGGACGACGAGCTGCTGGAGATGCTCAGAGTGCCGCGCTGCATCATGCCTGAGTGTAAACCATGCGACGCACTCTATGGAGAACTGTCAGAGGAAGTGAAGACAACGACAGGACTGACGGGCAAGGTGGTGATAGCCGGGGTGCTCGGCGACAGCCACGGGGCTCTGACAGGACAGATGTGTTTCACTGAGGGATATGGCAAGGCGACATACGGCACAGGCTCAAGCGTCATGGTGAACATTGGCGAGAGATGTGTGCAGGCTCCCGACGGACTTGTCACAAGCGTCGGATTCTCTGCCCTAGGCAAGACATTCTATGCCTTTGAGGGTAACATACACTGCACTGGGGCGACACTAAATTGGCTGCGCGACCAGATGGAGCTCATCAGCGGCCCGCAGGAGGTGGAGGCGATAGCGACATCAATACCTGACAATGGGGGAGTATATTTCGTGCCCGCATTCTCAGGATTGGGAGCCCCATGGTGGAAAGCCGATGCCAAGGCAGCCATAAGCGGCATGACACTCGCCACGACAAGGGCTCATGTTGTGAGGGCTGCGCTTGAGAGTATAGCATACCAGGTGACTGACCTCGCAGACACTATGACACGGAAGGCGGGAATAGCCCTGCGGGAGCTGAGAGTGGATGGAGGGCCCACAAAGAACCATTTCCTCATGCAGATGCAGAGCGATTTGCTGCAAGTGCCTGTTGTGCGCTCAGGAGTGGAGGATGCGTCAGCCTTCGGAGCGGTCGTCATGAACAGGCTCGCACTGAAGGAGTGGAAGACATTCGAGGAGGCTGAACGAGCCTGGCAGAGCAATGGCACGACCGTGCCCGCTCATAAGGCGGAGGATATGAGACAGCCTTACGAGGGATGGAAGGATGCCGTCAGGAGAGTAATGGGATGAGCAAAAAAACTCGACCAGGATATTCCTGAGAGGAGGACAGAGAGGTCAGGACAGCAAGCCCTGGACCTTGCAAGGAAATGATATCCTGCCTTACGGAAACAAGTAAAAACAAAAACTCATAAAAACCAGCTAAATACTATGAACAGAACAGCTAATGCGGGAAAAGAGACATTCGGTCTCATCATAGGTACCCGCGCCTATTTCAATGCCGACCTCGCCATTGATGTCCGCAAGACTATCATAAGCAACCTCACAGAGGCAGGCTACGGTTATGTCATCCTCGACGAGGAGGACACACCGACAGGAGGCTCCATGGAGACCATTACCGACGGTAAGAAATGTGCCGAGCTCTTCCGTAAGCACCGTGATGAGATTGACGGCATCATCGTCTCCCTGCCTAACTTC
>SAMEA3663036__coassemble_1115_pt1 | contig 10678 bp, 7 predicted proteins | sample SAMEA3663036__metabat2_high_PE_004 | metagenome-assembled genome bin SAMEA3663036 (sample SAMEA3663036) | pig gut metagenome | biome: pig gut; feature: pig-associated habitat; material: faeces | place: France | collected 2012
CTTGGATATCAGCTGGGACGCGGCCAGGATGTACTGTGAGCAGACTCATGAGGCGTTGTGGATGGGTGTATTTTTTCTTGTATGTCTCATATATGCCATCGCCCTGCCTTAGCGAGTCCTTTATCTGCCTTTGAAGTGAGGGGTGGGCGAGATAATCCTGCCATTCTCTTCTTCCTGCCTCTGTAATGACCCATACGTCTGATATGCGTTCTATTACTTCTGCTTCCTCTGCCATACTCTTGACACAACGTGGGACATAGGATGAGCGGGCGTGGATATACGCTGTCTTGTTGAATATTCCGGGGAATCGCTTGCACATGCGGCTTGCTATGCCATTGTGCTGTTCGAAACCCAATGAGGTTAGCACCCCGAGCTTCTCGTCTGGTGACAGGGAGCGCAGACGCTTCAGGTTGGACAGAAGGGCTTGGCCAGCCTCTGTCAGTCCGCCATCAGCCTGTATCGTCTCGAGTGTCCTTATCGGCATGTCGTATTGGTTTGGGCCTATAAGCCATCTCGAGCCATGGCGGGCATACATGGACAGATAGAATGGCTCATAGTCTTCAGGAGGGGCGGTCATAGTGTGGGGTGTGGCAGCGTAGAGGTTGTCGTATGCAGTATAGTTGCTAGCTGAGAGCGACGGACATTTGCTTAATGCCGCATGGGCGTCTTCTGTCAATGTCTGTGCTGAGAGCAGTAGCGGAAGACAGAATAGTGTGATGATTGATGCCTGGCGTGATATTCTCATTGTGGTAGTGATGAATTGTTTCTGTATGGTAGTTTGTGTGTGTGCTGAATGGAGATTCTTTCCTCTGCATTCTCTTAATCTGGCAGTATTGTATGATAGTTCCGCTTTTGTGTCTGTAGGAGGGATATCTTTCAGTATACGGCAGGGGAGGTGAGGGACTTCAGGTGGCTTCCCCTAAAAAATGGAAACAGACAGAGAGAACTGTTCAGGTAATTGATTTTACCCTACGATTTCTCTCTGCCTGTTTTCCTGTTCCTTGTCTTGCTGTCAGTGATTCAGCTCTAAGGATATGTGGTTTACTTAAGGATGTTGGTGCGTGCCTCTGCGAGCTCATCCTTTATTTCTGCCAGCTCTTTCTTAAGCTCGTCGACTGTTGTCGCATTTATCTTCTTGAGAGGCTGGATAGCATCTGCGAGACCCTGTATCTCTGCGTCATAAACAGAGAGACGGTCGATGGCGTCAAGTATGAGGACGATGCGGAATGTGATGTTTGCGACATCCTCGTCATCGTATCCCTCAAGGAACTTCTCTGCATTCATGCTCGCAACGTAGAGCTGCTCTATTGTTGCGGCGCATGTCGCAGTCCAGAAGAAGTGTATGCGTCCGCTCTTCTCCTCTGCCTCGTAGATTTCTTTCTCTATCTGCTGGAATGTTCCTATTTTCTCAAGGGCAGGGTCGTTGATGTCAGCGAGGAGTTTTGCTATTGCTGTCTCATAGTCTGTTGTGTCCATCTCGTAGAGTGCGGCTACAGCCTTGTCTGTATTCAGGATGGAGAATGCTGCGTATTTCTGTATGATTGTCTGCAAGTCGTTTGTTGCGGAAGGCTCGAGCAGATATGTCGGCTTTACTTTCTTCTCGTCTGCTGATAGCTTTATCTCGCCATTGTTGATTGCCTGATAGAGTGGAGTGAATTTCTTAGTGCTGATTTCAGCCGCGATGCTGTCGAGGTGCATTTTTACAGAGGCTTCTATCTGCTGCTGGTCAAATGATTTTGCGATACTGTCTGAATCCTGGCCGGATGCGTTCGCATTAGTCTTGTTTCCACATGAAGCGAATACCATAGCTGTCAGAGCTATGACAACGAGAGTTAATTTTTTCATGATTCTTAGGTTTTATATGTTGTTCTTTATTATATCTAAGTGTTTTGTACTGCAAAGTTACGATTAATTTTTATATTACCAAATTTTAGACTTGTTTTTTTCTCTATTTTGTCGCGTTTGGTATTCATGCCTTTGATTATGTTCTGTTTCCTTTGCTGTTTATCGGGATATGGCGGTGAATGGGGGGCGTCATCCTTTTTTGCGGACATAACGTCCCGGAATGTCGAGTATGAGCATTGCTGATGTTATCATGGAGAATAATATCATGATGGTAATGTTGAATAACAGTGTGGGAATCTCCATGCCTCCTATGTTCTTTACTGGGCTGTAGAATGGTGCCCGGCCGCATTTACCTGATGGTGTGAGGAATATGAATCCGGCTCTTGGCACTATGTGTCCTTCTACAATGTCGTGTGTATGGCGGCTGTCGGCGTTGACCACGATGTTCTCAAGCTGCATATTATAATGGTCACGCTTCAGGGTGCGGTACTCATCCTTTGACGTTGATGCGAGATGGGCTGTGATTATGCTGTCTTCCTTGAGTGTCGCCCTGTTGCCGCGTTCGGCGAGGATATGCTCTATGCTGTCAGTGTATGAGCGCAGTGAGGCATAGTCGTATGTTCCTGAATATTGGCGTATCCCGGCGAAATATGCCACTCTTGGCAGTCCGTTCCTTATTATCCTCATGTGGTCCGGCTTGGGATTCTTCCCTTGTTCCTGCTCGGCTCTCATTGTCTCGAGTTGTGTCTGTATCTCCGCCAGATGTGCCATGCGGTAGTATTGCGTCTCGTATTTCAGCTTATGGGCATCGTACAGGTCTTTCTCGTATGCGTTGTATTTGAACTGTGACACGGCAAGAGCCTCGTATGCCCAGCGTGATGGGATGATATCGCCAGCTATGGGCACATTGCCTGTTGTAGAGCGCGGAGTAAGGTCGGAGAAGTTCACAACCAGACCGCACAGCAGTATCTGTGGTATGAGAAGTATTGGTATTGTGATGTATATGCTGACAACGGAGCTCAGGCACTGTGACAGGAGAAGTCCTGTCAGTCCTGACAAGAATGCGGCAAGGAAGAGTATTCCCCACCAGATGAAGAAGATGTCATGTATGCCCATTATGGTATTGCCGATGACGACAAAAGCGAGCGTCTGCATTGAGACTACGAATGCCATGAAAACTATCTTTGACATTATATAGCTCGAGTAGCTCAGACTGAGGAACCGTTCACGCTTCAGAAGCAGTCTGTCACGTATTATGTCCTCAGCCGAACCGCTCATACCAGCGAATGTCGCTACGATGACAGCCATGAATATGTAGCTGACAAGATTCTTGTTTTCGAGCAGTGAGTATCCCTCGGGTGGCGCATAATGGGTCAGGAGGGCGCATATTGTGGCTAACACTGGTGTGACAAGTGTAGCTATTAGCTTGTATTGTTTGTTTGCCGCCTTGGTGGCGATGTTCCGTTTGAGGAAGATTATAAACTGTTTCAGCCCTGATGGCCTTCGCTGGTCCGTTGCCGGTATTGGTGTCTCAGCTGGATTCTCCATCTCTGGACGCATGCGTAGGTACATCTTGTGCCATTCCTGTGGTGTCACTTTGCGCTCGTCAGTTATCTGCCCCCTGCTGTCGAGTGCTTTCTCCTCTATGATATTCAATACCACTTCCGGGTTGACATTGCCACATGTAGGGCATGTTGACGAGTCTGCGTCTGCGTAGTTTGCTGCTGTCTTGAAGTATGTGACGGCATCGATGGGGTTGCCGTCGAAGACTGGGAAACCTCCTTTGTCGAGCACCCAAAGGCGGTCGAAGAGCTTGTAGACATCGCTTGACGGTTGGTGTATGTTCATTATGACGAGTCTGCCGCGGAATGTCTGCTCCTTAAGGATGTTTATAACTTTCTCAGTGTCTGTTGAGGACAGTCCGGATGTGGGCTCGTCGAGGAAGAGCACTGATGGCTCACGGATAAGCTCGAGTGCTATATTAAGTCGTTTCCGTTGTCCTCCTGATATTGTCTTCTCTATCGGTGACCCTGCCTTGAGGTCTTTCGTCTGCAGCAGTCCGAGTTGCCTGAGGGTTTCTGTGACGCGTTTTCCCAGTTCCTCATCGCTCATCCCCTCGAAGCAGAGGCGTGCGGTATACATCAGGTTCTCGTACACGGTAAGCTCTGATATGAGGAGGTCGTCCTGTGGTACGTATCCGATGAGAGCCTTCACCTCCGGAGACTCAATGCTGTGGCCGTTTATCGTGATGTCTCCGCTCTGTGGCTTCAGTGTTCCGTTGAGGAGTGACAGTAGTGTTGTCTTGCCAGCTCCAGACCCTCCCATTATGGCTACGAGTTGTCCACTGTTGAGGTCGAAAGAGAGGTTGTGTATGCCGTTAATACTGTCAGGGAAGTGGAAATTGATGTCTCTTCCAGCAAACTGTATTTTCTCATAGTGGTATTCGTCGGCAAATGTTTGGAATACAGTGGAGTAGTATATGCGCACTCCGCTTTTCTTCACCTTGAGGACACCACTCTGTGTCCATGTTTGGAACATGCCGTTCAGCACGGGTACATCGTCCATGAGGACATCGTCATCTCCGTGGTATGTGAAGACGAGCTTGTTGTACTCTCTCATCCACATGACGGTGATATGTCCGTTGAGTCCTTGGTGATATTGCTTTGTGACGTGCTCTGAGTTGTTCTCCTTCAGAAAGTCACAGAAGTCGTCATACACGTTGTCGCTGACATTGAAACGTCGCTTCACACTCATGAAGACGTAGTCGTCATGGTCGAGTGTGTCACCATCTGTTGTGCAGAACTCCATTAGTCGCAGCAGGAGCAGCTCTTGCTCCTCTGTCTTCAGGAGGGGGGCACAGTTCTCGCATATCTGGTTTATTATCGCGTCTTTGTCAATCTCGTCAGACATGCTGTAGACATCTCTCAACTCCTCGTAGAGTGATATGTATATGCTTGTGTCACGAATACCGAAATGCCGGCAAAGATAGTCGTTCAACGTCTTTGTCGAGTATGCGGTGTCGATGTCTCTTGTCGCTCCAAAGAGTGCGAAGAGGTTTGTGAGGCCTGAGAGTATTACGTCTGTTATCATGTATGTCTGGTAGCTGTGTCGCGCTTCTGGCATAGGGATGCTCTTCCATCGTCATATGGAGTTCCATGCATAAGCCTGGCATGCATGGAACTCTGATGCCTTGTGCTCCTAAGCCCTATTAAATGTCATGGTGAGTGTGTTGTGTCCGTCTTTGCGGCTGTAGGTTATCTGTGACATTATCTGTTTGACGAGGAATATTCCAAGTCCGCCGACAGGCCGGTCTTCCACAGAGAGGCTGACATCTGGCTCGTCAGCCTTTGTGGGGTCGAAAGGTATGCCGTTGTCTGTCAGTGTGAATACCAACTTGTTCCCGCAGTCTTTGGCCGTCAGGCTTATGGGCATGCCTGTCCTGCCCGGATATGCGTAGTCTATGACATTGACTACCGCCTCTTCGAGCGCAAGGTTCAGCTTGAAGATGACCGAGGCGTGGAGCTTCAGTCTGCTGCCTATGTCCTCGATCCATTCAGCCAGCTGCTTCACCTCGCTGACATCATTTTGAAGATTCAGGGTTTCCTTCATTAGTCGTTCCTCCACTTTTCATTGCCTTCTTAGCTTCATATACAGTGGCATCTTTGTGCAGAAGCTTAAGATGTGGTATGAAAGTCGTGCTTTTTGACTTTCTTTGTTTCCTGCGTTTCTTATGCAAACTTGAACAGGGAGCAGAAGCCTGTTATGGTGAATACCTGCTTGATGTCGTCAGATACTCCTGTCAATGTGACATCTCCACCCTTGGCAATGGATGCTTTTCTAAGCGACAGGAACAGTCTAAGTCCTGATGATGATATGAAGCTGAGGTTGTTGCAGTCGAGCACGACATGCTTGTCTGCATTGTTCATCAGTGGCGCCATGTCTATTGCGAACTGCTGTGCTGCCGCTGTGTCGAGCCTGCCTGTAAGTATCCCTTTTATTGTGTCCTCTGTATTGTCTATTTTCAGTGTCATGGTCTGGGTTGGTGTTTATTATGTTTAACGTCAGTTTGTCATTTTTTATCCCCCTTGGCTGATGCACATCGGGGAGTGAGTCTGCTGCATATTTTTTCCTTTTTTCTGCCGGGGGCTACTCCTTCACGCCACAGAGGCGTTCTATGTACTTGCAGACTATGTCAATGCCTGGCTTGTTGTTTCCACCTTCAGGTATTATGACATTGGCATATCGTTTTGATGGCTCGATGAACTGCTCGTGCATGGGTTTCAGCACATTTATATATCGTTCCATCACCATTGATACAGTACGTCCACGGTCAATGATATCTCTCTGTATGTTGCGAATGAGCCTTATGTCATCGTCACAGTCAACATATATCTTCAGGTCCATCATATCCCTCAGCCTTCTGTTCACGAGAGCCATGATGCCCTCGACAATGATGACGGGCTTGGGCTCCACGTGTATTGTCTCGGGGAGGCGGTTGCTTAGGATGTATGAGTATGTCGGCTGCTCTATGGCGCGTCCTTCCCTAAGCTCTCCAATCTGCTTGATGAGCAGTTTCCAGTCAAAGGCGTCAGGGTGGTCGAAGTTTATAGCCTTGCGTTCTTCGTCTGTCATGCTAGTCGTGTCGTTATAGTAAGAGTCTTGTGGGACAACAGCGACAAAGTTAGGCGGCAGCGCCTCTACAATCTTCCTTACCACGGTAGTCTTTCCAGAGCCTGTTCCGCCGGCTATTCCTATTATTGTCATGATTATTACGTTTAGAATGGTTCGTGAGGGTGATAAGTCTGGTTTTATGAATGCAAATATACACAATTCTCATTAAAAAACAAGTAAAACATCTTGGAAAATTTGGTAATCTCAAGAAAAAGCAGTAATTTTGCACCCGCTTTATGCAATAATCGTATAAACTTAACAAAAGAAATCAAGAAATGAAAAAAGGTATCCACCCAGAGAACTATCGTCCTGTAGTATTCAAGGATATGTCTAACGGCGATATGTTCCTCACACGCTCTACCTGCAAGACAAACGACACTGTCGAGTTTGAGGGAGAGACTTATCCTGTAGTGAAGATAGAAATCTCTAACACTTCTCACCCATTCTACACAGGCAAGAGCAAGCTTGTTGATACAGCAGGTCGCGTAGACCGCTTCATGAACCGCTACGCTAAGCTGAAGAAGTAATCCTATCCGAGACAACAAAGGCCTGAGTCTGAAGGCCACATCATACATAAATGCCCAGACGCAGTTGCATATACGTCTATCGGGCTGAGCCACAAAGCGAGACATTCAAGGTGAAAGCCTTTTGTGTCTCGCTTTATTTGTTATGCCATACGCCTCTCTTTTGAATCATGTGGCAGCCATCACCACTTCTCTGACAATATCACACATCGTGTCGCTGAAGAGTGTGAGATACGTGGCAGCCATATAACGTTTCCCTATACTAATTATCATGTCCAAAGCGAAGATATCATCAGCTGGCCTGCTATCCGCCATCGCCATCCTTGCACTATGCCTCATATCACGGAGCCACTACTCTGTAGTGACACCCTCGTCATCTGCTGTCGTGACAGAGCGCCACTTCGTCTCTATCGTCTCTGCTGACGGACATGACACACTCTATGCTTATATATATAAAGGTGGAGACACAGTCGTCGCACTGCCGTCTGACACCTCGCTCGCACATCTGACCACCCGTATCCGACGCGCGTCATGGGTTAATCATTTCTGGCTTCCGTCATGCCACGGAACCCTCGCCACGCGTATTGACACCCTTGCCGAGCGGAAATCTGAGATGCCGGGACTGGCTGCTAGTGAGGCAAAGAGCTTGATAGGGCGCAAGACAGAGATAATGAGGCGTATGGAAAATAACTACAGACAGCAGCTCTCTGAGATTGACTATTATATATCCACCCACAGTGTCAGCGATGAGGGCTTCGATATCGTGGCACGCCGCAGGGCGGTTGTCGTCCACCGCATAGACTCGCTCGGACGCATCCTGTCATCTGCACGGCGCATCATTGACGGAAACGAGTTGAGAGTAACCAAGGAGTCACGCTATAAAGTCTGTACAGGTAACCTTGTGCTTGATGCTACCCCTGTCCCATCATGCCGCGTTGGATTCATGCTCTTTCGCGTGGCTGGAGGACGCACCCCCTCCAATGTCAGGCCCGTATATCTTCATGCCACTGACATTGGGGCAGGGATGTCACCCGCCAGACCTGTCATACCCCCTGCGGACACTATCTTCATCTGCCAGCGCTCACGCGGCGGACACCATGAGGGAGTGGTCAGCGTATCGTATCCTGACGGGACATATTATGAGGGGCAGTGTCTCGATACTATAGCAGGGGGAGAGGCGACACCCGTATGCCTGCGCAACGGATTCGGAGTGGAATTCCTTCATGACAAGGTCAGGGCGGGATTATGGCGCATGGGCCGCTACCGTGGCGAGCAGCCGATATATACAGCCAATCATATCTATGGCATCGACCTGTCGCGCTATCAGCATGAGCCAGCTGTCCAGCCCAAGGCTAAAGGCATGAGATGTGGAAGAAGACGCCGTATCAGCTATGGCATACAATGGGACCGCCTGCGAATAACATCACTTGGGACTATGTCAAGGAAACGCGTTTCGGGTGTCGTGGACTATCCGATATCTTTCATATACATAAAAGCGACAGAGGGAGCCACTCTCCGTAATCCTTATTACGCAAATGACTATGCGTCTGCACGGCGCCATGGTTACCGTGCCGGAGCCTACCATTTCTTCTCCACAAAGTCGTCGGCACGTCAGCAGGCCGCTTTCTTCATCAAGCATAGCCGTTACTCATCAGGCGACCTTCCGCCAGCACTCGATGTCGAGCCGTCGGCAGTACAGATAAAGAATATGGGTGGCGCCGCTGTCTTGCTTGCCTCTGTGAGACAGTGGTTGGAGATAGTTGGGCGGCAGAGAGGTGTCCGCCCGATAATTTATGTCAGTCAGCAGTTTGTCAACAAATACCTCAATGCCAGCTATGCTGACGGTGAACACCTGCGCCGGAACTACCAGATATGGATAGCACGCTATGGTGAGTATAAGCCTGATGTGCATCTCGCAATATGGCAACTCTCTCCCGACGGAACAGTCAGAGGCATAAAAGGCCATGTAGATATCAATGTGTTCAATGGCTTCGAGCCGGCTTTCCGCAATTTCAGATGATATACCGGAAAGATGTCTGACAGCCCTTCCTGCCACTGACGCTAACTAAGCCCTCCTCCCCTTGTCATGTATCGGGAGACACCTTCCACATGGAATCTGTCCTTTCCCCTTGCATTTGTTATACCAGATGTACATCGTCACAATAGGGCTCATAAAGATGGCTGAACTTCTTGTGGTGGAAGAGATACTGTTATTTTCTGTTTGCAATACGAAAAAAAAGTATAAAACTACCTTTTTTCCACAAAAAAGTATTACCTTTGCCTACGTTGTAGGCCATAAGCCAGGACATACAGCGTCAATTTATAGATTATAGGTCATATTACAATATCAACATAACTAACGTAAATAATCAATTATGAAAAGTACTAACATTCCTGAGGTCAAGCTCGGCATCATTGCCGTCAGCCGTGACTGTTTCCCTATCGCGCTCTCCACACAGCGTCGCGAGAACATTGTAAAGGCATACAAGGGAGAACTGTTCAATTGCCAGACAACAGTTGAGAACGAAAAAGACATGCTCAAGGCAGTGGCAGAGGTGAAAGAGGCTGGATGCAACGCCCTCGTTGTATTCCTCGGTAATTTCGGCCCTGAGACACCAGAGACACTTATCGCGAAGAACTTCGACGGCCCATGCATGTTCGTGGCAGCAGCAGAGGGTGATGGCGATATGATCAACGGTCGTGGAGACGCATACTGCGGCATGCTCAACTGCTCTTACAACCTCGGCATGCGACACCTGAAAGGCTACATACCAGAGTATCCTGTAGGCACAGCAGAGGAAGTGGCACAGATGATTGCTGAGTTCGTCCCTGTAGCCCGCGTCATTATCGGCCTGAAGGGATTGAAGATAATCACTTTCGGCCCACGTCCGCAGGACTTCTTCGCATGTAATGCCCCTATCAAGGGTCTTTATGAGCTTGGCGTCGAGGTAGAGGAGAACTCGGAGCTCGATCTCCTTGTAGCATATAAGAAACATGAGAACGACCCACGCATAGACGCCGTATGCGAGGATATGGCAAAAGAGATGGGCGAGGGATGCTACTATCCGACACTAAGCCGTCGCATGGCACAGTTTGAGCTCACTCTCCTCGACTGGGCTGAGGAGCATAAGGGTGCACGCCAGTATGTAGCATTCGCCGACAAGTGCTGGCCTGCCTTCCCAAGCCAGTTCGGATTCGAGCCTTGCTATGTCAACAGCCGTCTCGTTAGCCGTGGCATACCTGTAGCGTGTGAGGTAGATATCTATGGAGCTCTGTCAGAGTACATTGGCATGTGTGCAAGCGATGATACAGTGACACTTCTCGACATTAACAACTCTGTGCCTAAGTACATCTATGATGAGGACATCGTCGGCAAGTACGGATACAAGCTGACTGATACATTCATGGGATTCCACTGCGGAAACACACCACAGTGCAAGATGTGCTCAAACCGTAAGATTAAGTATCAGCTCATCCAGAACCGCCTGCTCGAGAATTGCGGAGAGCCCGACTTCACACGTGGCACACTTGAGGGAGACATAGCTGCCAGCGACATCACATTCTATCGCCTGCAGTGCGATTCACAGGGTGTTCTGCGCTCATACATCGCCGAAGGTGAGGTGCTTGATGTACCGACA
>SAMEA3663036__coassemble_1178_pt1 | contig 10285 bp, 9 predicted proteins | sample SAMEA3663036__metabat2_high_PE_004 | metagenome-assembled genome bin SAMEA3663036 (sample SAMEA3663036) | pig gut metagenome | biome: pig gut; feature: pig-associated habitat; material: faeces | place: France | collected 2012
GTAATGTGGCCATTATCCGTGCGTTTACTGCTCTGTCCGCTTCATTGCCTGCCAGAAACGATGCAGGGACGCCCATGCAGCCTGCTATTCTCTCCAGATGGGGGAGAGAAGGCATTGTGCACGGGCGCCCCTGTTTGTCATACCCTCCATAGGGGGGCGGAAGGCTGGGGAATGCTTATTCCCACTCTATTGTGGAGGGTGGTTTGGAGGAGATGTCGTAGCAGACGCGGTTGACACCCTTCACCTTGTTTATAATATCGGTGGAGACCTTCGCCATGAAATCGTATGGCAGATGGGCCCAGTCGGCTGTCATGGCGTCAGTCGATGTCACGGCGCGGAGGGCTACAGGATGCTCGTATGTGCGCTCGTCGCCCATGACACCCACGCTGCGCACAGTGGAGAGGAGCACAGTGCCTGCCTGCCATATCTGGTCGTAGAGGGATACCTCTATCTCCCCGTCGCGCATATCGGCAGGGACACCGGCGGCGAGGACACGGCGTGCCTCCTCGCCCGAGAGGCGGGTCTTGTACTCACGCAGCCCACGGATATAGATATCATCTGCGTCTTGCAATATGCGCACCTTGTCGGGCGTTATATCCCCGAGTATGCGCACAGCGAGGCCGGGGCCGGGGAAGGGGTGGCGTGTGATGAGATGCTCTGGCATTCCCATGGAGCGCCCGACACGGCGCACCTCGTCCTTGAAGAGCCATTTGAGAGGTTCGCAGAGCGATAGGTGCATCTCCTCGGGCAGACCACCTACATTATGATGGCTTTTGATGACCTTGCCTGTTATATTGAGCGATTCTATGCGATCGGGGTAGATGGTGCCTTGGGCGAGCCAGCGCGCGTCCTTAATCTTCTTTGCCTCGGCATTGAAGACCTCGACGAAGTCGCGCCCGATAATCTTGCGCTTCTGCTCAGGGTCAGAGACACCGGCGAGGTCGGAGAAGAATTTCTGGCTGGCATCGACTCCGATGACATTGAGCCCGAGACATTTGTAATCCTCCATGACATCGCGGAACTCATTCTTGCGGAGCATGCCATGGTCGACGAAGATGCATGTCAGATGGTCTCCGATGGCCTTGTTGAGGAGGACGGCGGCGACGCTGGAGTCTACACCTCCTGAGAGGCCAAGGATGACGCGGTCTGAGCCTACCTGCTCACGAATCTCGCGCACAGTGGTCTCGACGAACGAGTCTGCGCTCCAGTCCTGAAGCGAGCCACAGATGCGGACGACGAAATTCTCAAGCAGGAGGGTGCCTTGGACAGAATGGAACACCTCGGGATGGAACTGCACGCCCCATACGCCTTTGGCCGAGGGGGTGCCGGCGACAGGTGTGCCTGCGGGGATATAATAGGCTGCGTTGTCCACCGTCTGTGTGGAGGCGATGACCTCGGCTCCGTCGGGGATGCGTGTGATGGTGTCGCCGTGTGACATCCATACCTGTGAGTTGTCGTCGAATCCCAGGAAGAGGGGATTGGCCTTGTTTATGGTCACAAGGTTCTGGCGGCCATACTCACGTGAACCGGCCGGCTCGACATTGCCGCCATTCGTGTAGGCCATGAACTGAGCTCCATAGCAGATGCCAAGGACGGGAAGACGACCGACGAAGCGGGAGAGATCGACCTTGAACGCCTCAGGATCGTAGACCGAATACGGGGAGCCGGAGAGGATGACACCTATGACATCGCTGTCATCTTCCGGATACTTGTTATAGGGCATGATCTCACAGAACGTGTCGAGCTCACGCACACGGCGTCCGATGAGCTGTGTGGTCTGGCTGCCGAAGTCTAAGATGATGATCTTTTGCATTATTTGTGTTTATTATGGGTTATAGTCTGTAGGGGGAGGGGAATACAAGATCTGGCAAACATGGGGGATTTTCTCTTGACTCCTGCCTCAGGAGGTGGCGGTGGTGATATCCGTGATAAAAAGCTGGGGCTGGCTCTATCATTGGAGAGATGTGGGGGCGTGGCTCACAGGGAGGAGACAAATGCATCGGCCGAGGCGAGGGTGTCCAGCTTGCCTACATCGAGGAGGTGGAGGTCTGCCGACAGTGTGCCACGGATATCATGTGTGGCGCATGCCGACAGATAGAAGTCGATGATGGGGAAACGCTCCGGCCATGTGTCCATGACGGGGAACAGGGACGGAGAGAATGTGTGGATGCCGGAGAAGGCATAGAGATGGAGCGGCGTGTGGGTCTCTGGCGATAGGAAATCATGGGCTATCTCTCTGCCAGAGAGGCTCATGAGCTCTTTGTGGGGCGACCGTATCTCACGGGTCAGGATATTCGTCCACCCCCATAGGCGCATATCGTCGTCGAGGATGAGATAACGTGATGTCTGGCGGCGGGAGACGAGGAGCGTCGCATCGTGGCCGTGTCCTGAGGCGTAGAGGGTGCGTAGGGGTGTGTCGGACAGGATGTCGACATTGTGTATGAGTATCGGCTCTGAGGGGGAGAACAGGTGGCGGGCACGTCTCAGCCCTCCTCCTGTATCGAGCAGCGAGTCTGTCTCGTCAGATATAAGTATCTCTGCGGGCCAGTGGCCGCGTGTTATGTCGATGAAGTTCTTTATCTGTGAGGCGTGGTGGTGGGTGTTTATTACCACACGGTCTTCTGGATATGACGCCACACGGTCGAGGACGCGTTGAAGCAACGGTTTGTCGGCAACGGGGACAAGAGCCTTGGGGATGATGTCGGTCAGGGGCTTCAGGCGCGTGCCGAGTCCTGCCGCGAGAATCATTGTCTGCATTCTTCTTTCTTGACTTTTTTACTCTTATGGTGTAGGGGTGTATAATGGGGGAGAGATAGCCCTCGGGGGGGGATAGCGCTAAGGCAGGGGGGTGAGATAGGGATAGTCCCCAGGGTGGGGATGCCGCTAAAGCAGGGGGAGAGAGGATAGGAGAGGTTATCTTTTTCCTCTCTCCTTTATATATCCATGCCTGTAGGCGTAGAGAAGGTTCTTCAGATCGTCAATCTGCTGTCTCAGTTCTGTCCCCTTGTCAGTGTCGGCGACGAGCATGCGGCGGTTGGACATCTCTATAATCTGTGTTGTCGACTTGATGTCTGTCCCTCTCAGCACAGCGTCCTTGGCCGATGTGAACGGCTCATGCTGCACGAGCTGGAAGCCGCGGCTATGGTATACGAGGGTGTATCCGGCAATGCCTGTCTCCTTGTGGTATGCCTCAGAGAATCCTCCGTCGATTACCATCAGCTTCCCGTTGGCCTTGATGGGATTCTCGCCGTTGGCCACATGGACAGGGACGTGACCGTTTATTATATGCCTGTTAGGCCCCTTGAGGCCGAATGAGTCCATTATTCCGTCTATGACGTGCTCATTGTCGCGCAACTTGAAGTAGTTGCCTTTCTCCTCGCGGTGGACTGTCTTGTCAGCGATGAAGTATCTCTCGAATGTCGACATCTTCGACTTGTCGAATAGCGGAGAGTCTTTCCCACACCACAGATAGAGGAAATAGTCCCTTGCATACTGACGCTCAGCCGGAGCGCTGTCCTGCTGGAATGCTGTGCGCACAAGCATCCCGATATTGTGCATCAGCTCCTTGCCGCAGTAGAAGTTGCCGGGGGTCATCTCCACCCGCTTCATGGTGCCGTCGGCGTTTAGGGGTATGGAGGCGTGGAAGAGGAGGTTCCCGTTGTATATGGCGTACATGCATCCATGGGAGAGCATAGCCCTGATATGGTTCTGCAGCTTCTCTGAGACACGGAAGGAGTGGTGGAGGCGTGCCATGAGCTGTTCCTCGTCGCCGGTCATTGTGATGCCTGTCGGGAATGTGGCGTTCTGCATGACATGCTCCTTGCCGTCGACACGGCATGTGTTGCGCTCTGTGTCGACAGTGGAGATGATGTCACGGTCAGCCATGTTCCAGTTCTTGTGTTTCCTGAAGAGCCTTGCCTCTTCCTTGAACTGTATTATGGAGATGGCCTTGTGCATCATCGCTGTCAGTCGGCGTTGTTTCTCGTCTATGACGGCGTTGCTGTCGAGGATGATTGGCTCGAATCCTATGCAGGGGTCGTCGCTGTAGTGCTCCATGGCGAATGTGGCGAGGGGGACAAGGTTGATGCCATATCCCTCCTCAAGGGTCGTGAGGTTGGCATAGCGCAAGCAGATGCGTATGACATGGCATATGCATGCGTCATTACCGGCTCCGGCTCCCATCCACAGTATGTCGTGGTTGCCCCATTGTATATCCCACGAGTGGTATTCCTTCAGCGTGTCCATAATGATGTGTGCGCCGGGCCCGCGGTCGTATATATCGCCGAGGATGTGCAGCTGGTCTATGGAGAGGCGTTGTATGACATTGCAGATGGCGATGATGAAATCATCTGAGCGCTGGGTCGAGATTATTGTCTCTATTATGCCATTGACATAGGCTGCCTTATCGCTGTCTTCAGTACGCTCGTGCAGAAGTTCCTGTATGATGTATGAGAACTCGTCGGGCAGCGACTTGCGCACTTTGGAGCGTGTGTATTTCGAACATACATCGCGCAGGACAGCTACAAGCTGGTGTAGCGTGATGTGGTACCAGTCAGAGAGGTTTTCCTCTGTTGTCTTTATCAGCTCAAGCTTCTGCTCCGGATAATATATCAGTGTGCACAGCTCTTTCTTCTCTGCCTCGCGCATGGTGTGGCCGAAGATCTCGTTCACCTTGCGCTTTATGTTCCCCGATGCGTTCTTGAGCACATGGAGGAAAGCCTCGTGCTCTCCATGTATGTCGGCAAGGAAATGCTCGGTGCTCTTCGGCAGGTTAAGGATCGCTGAGAGATTTATAATCTCTGTCGACGCTGACGCTACTGTGGGGAAGTTGCGGGACAGCAGCTGAAGATAGCGCATGTCTTTCTCGATGTCAATGTTCGTCATGTCTTATGTGTCTTTTAGGGGTCTGCTCCCGCTGTGTATGACAACAACGGGATGCGGTATTGTGATTACAGGGAATGATCAATGGCGGACTTCACTCTGTATGCCGTGGGGGTGATGTTGTCGGTTGTGGGGTGGGGGCTCATACGGATGTGATTCCCGTCTTGGATGGTTATATTGTCAGTCGGTAAGGTGTTATGCCAGTGATGGAGACATACAGTGGGGCTATATCCTGTCTTCCTGCTGGTAGTTGCCATTTTGTCTTGTCTCTCGCCATGGCAAGAGTTGAGGGTATGCTTTATATCGCGCTCGTCTTCGTTATAAACTTGGCTCTTCTTTCGTTTTATCTCCATGGCAATATCCGGGCAAGTTCAGCATTGCTCATTTGGCTTAACGATAAAGTTAAGATTATAGCGCATGGCCTCTGTCTGCCTGTCGTCAATAGGGTCGACGGGCATGAAACCTATGGTGAGACGGAGTGTCTCGGAGTATATCTGCATCAGCCTGCCGGTGAAGTCTCTTATGCTGAGACGCTCAAGATGGGCTGCCAGCGCGTTCTCATCATAGTCTGTCCATCTGATTTTCTTGTATATCCCGATGAAAAGAGCCAGGGGGGCATTGTCGTCCTTGCATATCCTCTTGTCTACGATATTGTATTTCAGGATATATAGTTCTGTCGCCATGGTCCACTCTATTGATTCTGTCTGGTTCTGTGGTCCGGCCTCCATCAGTCGTGGGGGAGGTGGTGACAGCTTGGCGATATTCTTTGTCGAATACCTTGACGGTGCGCTTGTCACTGTTGCGGTAGGGTGTATGTCATATTTGCCGAGTGTCTTCCTCACGATATCCTCTATGCCATGGTCTATGCTGTATACAAGTATTGTCTGCCATTCGTGGGCTGTCAGCGATGTGAGGCTGTTCCGTGTGCCGATGTCCATATCGTCCCTGTTGTCAGCGTATAGGGAGAGGATAGCCCATAGGCATTCTGTCTCACGGACGCTGAGCCTGTTCTGCCTGACGGTGTCGAGTGTCTTCTGGTACAGCAGCCTGAACTCCTCGACCATGTCCTCTGCTGTCAATGTCTCTGAGGGATATGGTATGAGCGCTATGCGTCGCTTCCAGCCAAGGGCCTTCAGCTCGGAGAGCTCTGATGCCGACGAAGCGTGAAGGACGAAGGCGCTTCTGGTAAGATGATACTGGTATAGTATGATTCTCGGCATCAGGTGTTTCCAGAAGTCTGGCCGTTTGGACAGGTCGTTCAGGCCGCCGTGTGGCGACAGGATGACAGGATACCCCCTTTGGCGTGACCACCGTTCCACTCTTGCCGATGCCAGGCTCCAGCATCCATGGATATGGACAATGTCTGGGTTCACCTTACATAGCATACTGACAAACTCACGGCGTGACACCTCGCCCGTGAACAGATGTGACTCCATTGTCTTTCTCATAGCTGCATGAATCGTCTGGACATAACGTGCTGCCTGCCCTTCCTTCTTCATCAGTGATGGTATGTAATGGAGAACAATCATTCTTCTTGTGGGTTGTTGTATGTTGGATGTGTTTCGGCCTGCCTTCCCCTCATCGCCTGCCTTGGCTCACAGGGACGTGTGCTGGCATACGAGGTGGTTTCCATAACCATATCCATTCTTTTTTATGTTCTTCTCTTGTCCCACCCGCTCCCCCTGTCTTCATTAGGGCAAGGGGAGGGGGTACAAGTCTCTGTACATTCAGCGTCAGCTCCTAGAGCATGATATGCGATGATATGATGCTCCTGAGCCTCATGTCGTCGAGATAGTCCTTCCTGCTGAACGAGATGGAGACGTCATGCCGCACATCCTTGCCGAGTATGAGACCCTTACGCTTTATCCCGTTAGTCTTGCACCAAGGCTTCAGTATGCTCTTGACGGTTTTGCCATGCTTCCTCCTCAGGAAGAATCCAATCTTCCCCACGATGTGTGCGTCGCCGAGATGAATGGGGGCATCGTCTGTTATCTCTGTGCTGTCGGCCACAGCCTTGAGCCACTCTCCCGACTGTGGCATGTAGTCTGGCGGTATCATGAGTATATCGTCGTTCGCCGCAGCCTTGACGCCTAAGAGTATTTTTATCTCGTCGTCAGAGACATACTTAGGCTTGTCGGGGAGATATGTCGATCGCAGGTTCTTGTGCTCTTCCATGAGAGGTTTGAGCATGTCACGCACATCGCCACGCCGTGTCTCACGCACCACGATGACCTCATATCCGGGACCATAGTCCTGGGATAGAAGTGCAGGCAGGGTGTTTCTCAGCGACACGCTGTCGTCGTTAGAGAGTATTATTATTGATAACGGTCTGTCCATCAGTTTGCTCGATATGTATATTGTCTCTTTTATTGTCCCAGAACATACCAAGGCATGTTTGCCGTTGTTATGAGGCGTAGGGGGCTACCCCAAGTCTTCTGTCGTGTAGCCTTTCGGGAGATTACGGCAGTTATAGCGTGATGCCATTATCTCTCCGTATGCTCCGGCAGAACGTATCGCGATGAGGTCTCCACGGTGTGTCTCGGGCATCTCGTAGTCTTTGACAAACACATCGCTCGACTCACATATAGGGCCTACGACATCATATCTCCTCAATGCTCCGTCAGGGTTGGAGATATTCTCAACCTTGTGGTATGCGTCGTAAAGAGCGGGACGTATGAGGTCTGTCATGCCTGCGTCGATGATGCAGAACTCCTTCATGGTGCCTTTCTTCACATAAATTGTCGTGGATATAAGTGTTCCCATCTGGCCTACTACGGCACGTCCTGGCTCGAAGTGGAGCTGCTGTCCGGGGCGCAGCCTCATGTTCTTGGCGTATGTGTTGAAGAACGCCTTGAAGTCAGGGACTGGGTTCTCATCTGGATTGACATAGTCTATGCCTAATCCTCCACCGACATTGATGTTCTTCACCTCTATGCCCTTGGCGGCAAGCTGGTCCTGGAGGTCGTTGACACGGTGGCAGAGAGCCTCAAAGTCATCCATCTCAAGTATCTGGCTACCGATGTGGAAATGCAGCCCGACGAACTCTATGTTCTCCATATCCTGCGCGAGGCCAATGACTTTCTCCATGTCCTCCATGGGGATTCCGAACTTGTTCTCTGCCAGGCCTGTCGTTATGTTTGCGTGGGTGTGCGCCCCGACGTTAGGGTTTATGCGGAAGCATACACGCGCCTTCTTCCCTCTTCTGGCAGCGAGCTGCTGTATGATTTCCAGCTCCTCGATGCTCTCGCAGTTGAAGCAGAATATGTCATTGTCTATGCCGAGGAGAATCTCATCATCTTTCTTCGCCACTCCAGCGAAAACGATCTTCGATGCGGGGAATCCTGCCTCTAATGCCGCTCTGACCTCATTGCCGCTGACACAGTCGGCACCTAATCCGTAGCTTGCCACAATCTCCAGCACTTTCGGGTTGGCGTTCGCCTTCACGGCATAGTGTACGCAGTATCCCTCATGCTCTGATGTCTCGTGGCATATTGTGCTGAGTGTCTCTCGCAGCAGGTCGGTGTCATAATAGTAGAAGGGCGTCTCGATGTTCTTGAATTTCTCGATTGGTAGCTGTTCCATTGTTGTTTCTTTTGTGTTTGCTGTTTTACTCCCCTTCTGCCAGAGACCATGACAGCCGCTCATAGCCTCTGGCAACGTTGGGGGGAGTCTCTATGTCCTTATTTGAAGAGCACGGCAGAAAGGTTCTGCAGCGCGCGCTTCTTGTCTTCCTCACGTATGAGATATGATATGTTGTAGTTTGATCCTCCGTAGGATATCATCCTTACGGGGATATCCTTCATGGCTTCTGTGGCAAGAGTCTCGAATCCGAGGTTCTCCCAGTCAAGGTCGCCGACAACACATATTATGCACATGCCGCGGTCGACAGTGACTGTGCCATATTTCTTCAGCTTGTCGACAATAGCTTCGAGATTCTTCGGGTTGTCGATAGACATCGATACGCCAACCTCTGATGTGCAGACCATGTCGATAGAGGTGTTGAACTCCTCGAATGTGTCGAACACCTTGCGAAGGAACCCAGAGGCGAGCAGCATACGTGACGACTTTATCTTTATCGCTGTTATGTTGTCCTTAGCCGCTACGGCCTTTATCTTCCCACGCTGCAGGTCGTTGTTTATGATTGTTCCCTCGGCATCCGGGTCCATGGTGTTCTTCAGCGCTACAGGGATGCCTGCGTTCTTGGCTGGTTGCACACATGTGGGGTGGAGAATCTTCGCCCCGAAGTAAGCAAGCTCAGCGGCCTCCTCGAAGTTCAGCTGGTGGACAGGCTCTGTATGCTCCACCACACGTGGGTCATTATTGTGCATACCGTCGATGTCTGTCCATATCTGTATCTCATCAGCGTTTATGGCAGCTCCGACAAGCGATGCTGTATAGTCAGAGCCTCCGCGCTGCAGATTGTCCACCTCGCCATAGGCGTTGCGGCATATGAATCCCTGTGTGATATATATCTGGTAGCCCTGTTCGCGCTTCAGTATGTCATTGATGTGGAGCTTTATGTGCATCATGTCCGGCTCCTGGTTCTTGTCTGTGCGCATGAAGTCGAGAGCTGGTATGAGGATGGCCTTTATCCCCTCCTGCTTGAGATAGGCCACAACCATGTTTGTTGAGAGCATCTCGCCCTGTGCCACTACCGCACGTTCCTCAAAGCTGGTGAATGTGTCTTTTGAGAATGAGCGGAGATACTGGAAGATGTTCTTTACAGTCTCTGTTATGCCTGCCTTAATCGTGGCGTCTGTGTACAGTTCGTCGATATGGCGCATGTATTTGCGCTCAAGGGTGTTAATGACGTCATGTGCACCATCAGGGTTCTTCTTGTAGAAATAGTTTGAGATCTCGATGAGGCTGTTCGTTGTGCCAGACATTGCTGACAGAACCACAAATGTTGGCTCACCAGACTTTGTGATAAGCCGGCAAACTCCTTTCATTCTCTCTGGTGAACCTACTGAGGTTCCACCAAACTTCATTACCTTCATTTTGCTATAATGTTTGTTTTTTTTGTTCCTTTGTTTTTATGTAAGGAGGACAGGACATCGCCTGATGGGTGTATGTGTTATGGCCTTGTCCCCCTCATGCTTTTGCTTCGATGCTATGCTTGCAAGGAATGCGACACATCTAGCCATTTCGATGCGTTATGCCTTGACCTCCTCGAGGGTGTTGCTCTCACATCTGTAGACGATGCCAGGCACCTTGTCGAGCATAGGCAGGTTATGGGTGGACATGACGACGGCTGTCCCTGAGTGTGTGATGCCTTTCAGCAGCAGCACTATGTTCTCCGCTGTCTCGGGGTCGAGGTTTCCTGTCGGCTCGTCAGCGATGATCACCTTTGGCTTGTTAAGCAGGGAGCGGGCTATGGCTATGCGCTGCTGCTCTCCTCCTGACA
>SAMEA3663036__coassemble_1330_pt1 | contig 9435 bp, 9 predicted proteins | sample SAMEA3663036__metabat2_high_PE_004 | metagenome-assembled genome bin SAMEA3663036 (sample SAMEA3663036) | pig gut metagenome | biome: pig gut; feature: pig-associated habitat; material: faeces | place: France | collected 2012
TTTTGAAGACGATGATTTTGTCACCCTTTACAAGTGGCTTAACTACCTCAGCTGTTACCTTGGCGCCCTCTACGGTTGGCGCTCCTACCTTGACTGCACCGTCAGCATCTACGAGCAGCACTTTCTCAAACTCAACAGTCTGGCCTTCTTCAGCTTCTTTGATGTGCTGAACGAAAAGCTTCTTGCCCTCCTCAGCCTTGAACTGCTGACCGTTGATTTCTACAATTGCGTACATTTTAATTGTATTGAAATTATCGGATTTTCTCCGTCAGGCGTCTTGCATCGTGCAAGCCCTTGAATGAGCCCAAGCGGATATAATCATATATTGTGCTTTTCAGAGTGTCTATGGTATAAAGCGGTCCATATACACAGAAAGCGGATGCAAAGTTACTCATTTTTTAATTATCAAAGCCACATCCACCACATACCACCTGTTGTTTTTAATAATATTTAACTCCTCAAGGTTATTAAATCCAACACATGGCATAGTGTCTGGCTTTTGTCAATCAATATCTGTAACCTGGAAACGTTTATTGAAGGTTATATCCAATCCATTTGTCAGTTCCACTTCATATTCGTTCTTATTGAACTCAATCTTTCTGACAGTCTGTCTCGGATAATTATTTTGCAAGTATTTGCTTATTGCCTGCGGAATCAGTTTTCCTGGTACTGCAGCCCCTTGCTTACAGTCTATCTCTGTCACGTTTCCCTTTTTATCGAATTCGAGTTTTGTACCGTTCTGCAGTATTACGTCATATGTCTTGTTTGTTATGCCCGTCTCGACTCTTACAAGTGCAACGTTCTGATGCTTGAAATGCTGATTCAGCACTGATTGTGCCTTAGCAGGAAGCTCACTCACATTAATTGGTTTTCCGTTGCCCGCATTTGCCTGTATAAAGCATGACAACATGCAGCATATGGCAATCATCATAGTTTTAAGTTTCCTTTTCATATTGTTCTGTGTTTATGGGTTATTAAATGAATCTGGCAAACCATATTGGAAGAAAATATGTATGCAGAGTTAAGAGAGCGGAGATTTTCAAATATCAGCAAGGTGAGATGATAATTCATGAGGTCCACCTACTTAACCCAAAGTTATGTACTTTATATTACTATGACACCAGGAAACACGAAAAGTAAAATAAGCTTTTGAATATTTAACAAAGCAGTCACGTTCGAGGCTATCTGTATATCTCAAATATGAAAAATCATTTCTTTTCCGATAAAAATAGTTAAATTACTTGCAAGACAGAATAATAATTAATATATTTGCAGTGTTTTACAACGTTAATACACTATAATTGTCCGCATTGTCTTCTTTTCTGTTAGCAGAAAGGTTGTAAGAAAGAGTGATGTGGCAAATGTATGATAACAGATAAACAAAAAGATTAAATGGTTGGATTTCTTCAAGCCAGATGTTCAATATCAAACTTGTTTGAGCATTGTCATGGCAAGGAATGGCCGGACGATGTTCAACGAATTTGACAAGCCAGATGATAAATGACAAATATGTTTTGACATTGCCATGGAGAGAAAAAGCCTGACAAAGACCAACGTCTCGACAAGCCAGAAGGGCCTCCATGATACCGTCATCAATTGACTATATCAGCGATACGCTCGCCTACCCTTAGCATTTGGCGAGAAGATGTCGGATAATATCCAGCAAAAATATAAGCCTATGTCACTAATACATTTAAAAGATTTGAACAAGACATACCAAGGTGCACAACCGCTTCATGTATTGAAGGGTATCAGCTTGGATATAGAGCGTGGTGAGTTTGTGAGCATCATGGGTGCTTCTGGCTCAGGCAAATCCACGTTATTGAATATCCTTGGCATTCTTGACAACTACGACAGTGGAGAGTATATCCTGAACGATGTTCCCATACTGAATCTGAGTGAGACTAAGGCTGCAGAATATCGCAACCGCATGATTGGTTTCATATTCCAGTCGTTCAACCTCATCTCGTTCAAGACAGCTGTTGAGAATGTTGAGCTGCCTCTCTTCTATCAGGGTGTGGGCCGCAAGAAGCGTCATGCGCTTGCCATGGAATATCTTGAGAAACTCGGTCTTGGTCCATGGGCTGACCATTATCCCAACGAGATGTCAGGAGGTCAGAAGCAGCGTGTGGCTATAGCGAGGGCACTTATCACTCATCCCCAGATAATTCTTGCAGACGAGCCGACAGGAGCTCTTGACTCGAAGACGAGTGTAGAGGTCATGGACCTTCTGAAGAGACTTCACGATGAGGAGAACATGACCATCATTGTTGTCACTCATGAGAGTGGTGTGGCCAACGAGACAGACCGCATAATACACATCAAGGACGGTATAATATTCATGGATGAAGACAACCGTGACCACCATCTTGTCAGCAAAGACTATGTTAAATGACGATCACTTCTTATATTTTGACAAATAATGAGGATAGAGCTATTATCAGAAATATGGGCCACGGCACGTCGCAACAAGTTGCGTACTGCCTTGACGGGATTCTCTGTGGCATGGGGCATTTTCATGATTATCTTCCTGCTTGGGGCGGGCAATGGCCTCATCAATGCCCAGCTAGAGCAGAGCAACAGGTTTCTTGCCAGCTCGATGATGGTTTTTCCCGGCCAGACCTCAAAGCCATATAAAGGTATGAAGGAGGGCCGTGCCATAAAACTGCTGGACAGGGATGTCATGATGACGGAGAAGACATTCTCCAATTACGCAGAGGATGTAGGAGGCACATTGTCCCAGCCTGGCGTGAATATCTCGCACGAAGACAAATATGTTTCCAAACAGACTCTTGGCGGAAGGACGCCTACAGACAGGAAGATAAACAAGCGTGAGATTCTGACGGGGCGTTTTGTCAATGACATTGACATCAATGAGCGTCGCAAGGTGATTGTGCTGACTGAGACCCAGGCTAAGGAGCTGTCCCGCGATTACACTTCGCTTGTAGGCAGACGTGTCCGTGTAGACCAGCTTTCGTTCCTTGTCATAGGCATATTGAAGGATGACAAGATGGAGCAGAACAACACGGCGATCATCCCATACAGCACGTTGAAGACAATCTATGCGAAGGGTGATAATGCCGGGGAGATACAGTTTGTGCTGAAGAACATGACATCAGGTGAGCAGAGCGAGCAGTTTGAGAAAGATTACCGTGCTAAGCTTAACACGCAGCATGATGCTGCCCCTGACGACGAGAGCGCGGTATTCATCTGGAACCGCTACCTTGACAATATCCAAATGGCGGAGGGTATAAGCATCATCCAGAAAGCGCTGTGGATAATCGGGTTGTTCACTCTGCTGAGTGGGATTGTCGGAGTGTCGAACATCATGCTCATCACTGTAAAGGAGCGGACCCGTGAGTTCGGGATACGTAAGGCCATCGGGGCCAAACCTTGGAACATACTGAGGCTAATCCTGGCTGAGAGCATCATAACGACAGCGATATTCGGATATATCGGTATGTTGTGTGGTGTGCTGGCAAACGAGTATATGGACATGACGATAGGCCAAAAGACCATAGACACGGGACTGTTCCAGGCTACGATGTTCCTTAACCCTACTGTCGGCATTGACGTATGTGTCCAGGCGACTATGGTGATCATAATAGCCGGCACAATAGCAGGGTTAATCCCTGCACTGAAGGCCGCACGTGTCCGCCCCATCGAGGCTCTACGTGCTGACTGATGCCTGTCCCTCCCCTATCCTACCCTTCCCCATAGCCCGGGCATGACAGCCGGACACTGGTTCACGTGGTCAATATAACTCTGAAGAAAAATAATTATTATGCGTATAGACATTGATACATACAGGGAAATTCTGGACACTCTGACCCGCAACAAGAGCCGGAGTTTCCTTACAGGCTTCGGTGTTTTCTGGGGTGTGTTCATGCTTGTATTCCTTATTGGAGGTGGCAATGGCCTCAAGGAGTTGCTTTACCAGAATTTCGAGGGATTTGCGACCAACAGCGCCATGATATGGTCCCAGAACACCACGAAGCCTTACAAGGGATTCAAGAAAGACAGGCAGTGGAACATGGACCTCAAGGATATAGAGCGTCTGCACAGCAATGTCCCGGAGCTTGATATCGTCACCGCATTGATATTCTGTGGTTCGCGAGAGGCTGTCAAGGGTGAGTATTCTTTCTCGGCCAATGTCCAAGGCATTGACTCTGATTATGCCAAGGTCAGCGAGCCCAAGCTATATTATGGCCGTTACATCAACAGGCAGGATGTCATCTCATCCCGCAAGGTGTGTGTCATAGGCAAGCAAGTCTACAAGAAGCTCTTCCCCGACGGCCGCAACCCATGTGGCGAGCGCATCCGTATTGACAACAACTATTACACTGTCGTTGGTGTTGACTATCGCAACACCAGCATGAACATCGGCGGACGTGCCGACCAGACCATATGTCTTCCCCAGTCAGTCCTGCGCACGACATACAACCGCGGCAACAGTGTCGACATTCTTGCCGTGACAGGTGCGCCAGGTGTTGTCATCAGCGACATCACTCCACGTATCAGGGCGACAATAGCACGTGGGCATCTCATAGACCCTACTGACGAGAAGGGTATCATGGTATTCAACACCGAGGTGCTTTTCGGTATCATGGACAGTCTTTTCAAGGGAGTCAACTTCCTTATATGGCTTATCGGCATCGGTACGCTTCTTGCGGGAGCCATCGGCGTGTCTAACATCATGATGGTCACTGTGAGGGAGCGCACCGTTGAGATTGGCATCCGTCGTGCTATCGGTGCCACGCCCCGCATGATACTGTCCCAGATTATCTCAGAGAGCATCTTGCTGACGGGTGTGGCAGGCATGTCAGGGATAATGTTCGGTGTCGCTCTGCTTCAGATGCTTGAGCTGGCAAACACGGAGGATGGCATCCTGATGGCCCATTTCCAGATAGGATTCTCTACGGCTGTATTCGCGGCTCTCCTCTTGAGTGCGTTAGGAGGTGCCGCAGGCCTTGCGCCAGCATGGCGTGCGATGAACATCAAGCCTGTCGACGCAATGCGTGACGAGTGAGGAGGCTCTCCCATACGACGGGACATAATTAAAGATAACGACATGACAAAAACAAAATAACGAAGAAGATGATGAGAAAGTATTCTAAACTGATTATCGCAGCGATTGTGGCAATAATCTTCCTTGGGACATTTGTATTCCTATATCAGAAATCCCAGCCAAAGGAGAAGGAGTATAATGAGTTCACACCGAAAGTGAAGGACATATGCAAGACAACTGTCATCACGGGCAATATAGAGCCACGTGACGAGGTTCTGGTGAAGCCGCAGATAAGCGGTATCATAACAGAGCTGTACAAGGAGGCTGGCGACATGGTCACATCAGGTGAGGTCATAGCGAAGGTGAAGGTGATTCCAGACATGGGACAGCTGAGCTCGGCAGAGGCGAGGGTAAGACTCGCGGAGATAAACCTGAGACAGGCTAAGACAGACTTGTCGCGCGAGGAGGAGCTGTACAAGCAGCAGCTGGTGTCGGCCGACGAGTATGACAAGATACGCCAGCAGGCCGACCAGGCCCGTCAGGAGCTGTCGGCAGCCACTGACGCCCTTGAGGTCGTGCGGGATGGTGTGTCGAAGAGTAACGCCTCGGCAAGCTCGACCCTTATCCGCTCTACAATATCCGGACTTATCCTTGACGTTCCGGTCAAGGTGGGCAACACTGTCGTGCTGAGCAACACGTTCAATGATGGCACGACGATAGCCTCTGTCGCAAACATGAACGACCTAATCTTCCGCGGGAATATAGACGAGACAGAAGTGGGGAGCCTTGTTGAGGGAATGGACATGAAGATAACAATCGGTGCGCTGCAGAATCTGCATTTCCAGGCCTCGCTCGAGTATATCTCCCCGAAAGCTGTTGGGAACAACGGTGCCAACCAGTTTGAGGTGAAGGCTGCTGTGAAGGCCGTGAAGGGGAACAAGATACGTGCAGGATACAGCGCAAATGCCGAGATAGAGCTGTCGAGGGCAAAGAACGTGCTCTCTGTCCCAGAAAGCGCCATAGAATTTGATGGCGACAAGACCTACGTGTATGTCAAGACCAACAACGGGAAGAAGGCTGTCTATGAGCGCAGAGCCGTGAAGACAGGTCTCAGCGACGGTGTTGACATAGAGATAAAGAGCGGCCTCACAAGAAAAGACGTTGTAAGAGGGCCGGAGAAAGTGACAGATACGGAATAACACCATTGTCTAACCATCAGAGACATCAGAACCATTATGAAGAAGACGATAATCCTTGGCATGATAATCTGCGTCCCCTCTATCAGCATGGCCCAATGGTCGCTGGAGAGATGCATAGACTATGCCATAACACATAACATACAGCTACGGCAGCAGGAGAACAACACCCAGCTGAAAGAACTGTCACTGTCGACAGCTCGCAATGCCAGCCTCCCCGACCTGTCGTTCGGAGCACAAGAGAGTTTCTCATTCGGCCGAGGCCTCACAGCCGACAACACATACACGAACAAGAGCACTAACTCGACAGCACTCCAGCTGTCGACAAGTGTGCCTCTGTTCACAGGCATGGAGATACAGAACAGGATAAAGCAGGCAAAGGCAGAACTCGACGCTGCGACCGAGGAGCTTGAGAAGGCGCGCAACGACATACGTGTCGAGGTGGCAAAGTATTACATGCAGGCTGTTTACGGACATGAGCTTACAGAGACGGCACGCCGCCAGGTAGGTATCGACTCGTTGCAGACAGAGCGTCTCAGACAGATGCTCAAGGCTGGCAAGGCCGCTGCAGCTGAGGTGGCACGGCAGGAGGCGGCACTGGCACAAAGCCGCCTGACACTGACACAGACAGAGACAGACATGAGGAGCGCCATTCTCTCCCTTCGTCTCCTCCTCGAGCTGCAGGATGACAAGGCGTTCGATATCATCATGCCGAAGCATGACTCTGACAAGATAGCCGGGATGACGATACCTTCTGCCGAGTTCATCTATGAGCAGGCTCTCACTCAGAGACCTGAGATAAAAGGCGGCATGATAAAGCTGAAAAGCTCAGAATACAACATCAGCATAGCCAAGGCGGCGCTGTATCCGAGACTGTACCTCAGCGGCAGCCTGGGCACCAACTACTACAAGACATCGGGGATAGAGATGGAAGGATTCGGGAAGCAGATGAAGAACAATTTCAACCAGGGGATAGGACTGAGCCTGAGCATACCTATCTTCAACCGTTTCCAGACACGCAACAACATACGTGCGGCACGTGTGGAGCATCTCAGCCAGCAGCTCTCGATGGAGAACACGAAGAAAGCGCTCTACAACGAGGTGCAGCAGGTATACCTTAACACTGTCAGCGCAAAGGCGAGATACGCCAGCTCTCTTGTGGCGAGGGACAGCAGTGAGGAAGCCTTCAGACTGACTAAGGCTAAGTACGAGAATGGGAAAGCAAGCATAACAGAGTTCAATGAGGCGAAAAACGACATGCTCAAATCAGAGAGCGACCTCTCAAGAGCCAAGTACGAGTATATCTACCAGATGGCACTCATTGATTTCTACTGTGGCAAGGACTTGAAATTTTAATTTCCTTACATTATGAACAAAGCTGAAGAACATCTGATATCACACGGCATAAAGCCATCGGCTGTCAGGCTGCTGGTATGGAAGAGCATACGTGACAGGAGCGAGACATTCTCCCTGGGCGATATAGAGCGTGACCTCATGCCTATGGACAAGTCAAGCATATTCAGGGCGTTGCGCCTTTTCGCCGCACACCAGATGCTGCATGAGGTTGACGACGGGACAGGGCAGAAGAAATACTGTGTCTGCCGCTGCTCCGGCTCTCACCATACAAACCATATACACTTCTCATGCACATGCTGCGGGACGACATACTGCCTGGAGGATCTCACCATCCCGCCTGTCAGTCTGCCAGAGGGTTTCACCATTGACGATACGGAGTATGTCATCAAAGGCGTATGCCCTAAATGCAACTCTGGCGCATAGGATAGCGTTGAAAAGTTGAAGGGTTTTCACACATATGTCCGCGGAATATCACGGATTTCTTATTCTTATTTATGTTTTGCAAGTTAACAACTTGCTAATATTTGACAAGCAGACAAGTCGACAGGTTGATGCTTATACTATCGTCATTTAGATTAGGCCATCAATTTGTCTACTTGTCTGCTGACAGCATGTCACAGACATGCGAAATTAAGTTTGTTATTTGTTGACTCAACGGATTTTCTCACTTCTTTTCATGATTATATCTTTCTGTGATACTCCGCGGCATCAGGGTGAAGACACCAACTTGTCAATGATTTAGGTATGAGTAGCACATTCCGGGCAAACGAGACGCACTCGGCTTTTCTCAACCGACAAACTTACAATTCATAACAAAAACAGCGGTGTCAGCTTACAGTTTTCTTGCGCCATCATCAATATCAGAAAAGGCACTGGATAATCCGCCAGAAGATACTGTATGAGAAGCTTATCCAATAGGAATGGTATGGTTAATGATACTGCTTACAGTCCGTGAATATATCATGCCTGTGGACTTTCTACCCCGATGTGGAAACGGGATGTGATTACGGGGCTGTACTGGAGGGTCCCGACTGACTTATGCAATCCATGCAGCCCGCACTCTCATTGTCGAGCCGTGTCTGGGCTTTCGTCTCATTTCTGGGTTCTGTGGAAAGACATAGTCTCTCCAGCGACGGTTCTCAGCACGAGCGAGTCCTCAGTCATCATCATCACGTCGAGAGTGTCTGTCCTCGCCCCTGCCTTCTTGGTGTCCATATTCTTCTCCACCATCTGCATCGCTTTGCCAAGTTGGTCATGGTCTACAGTGGTCAAGAGAAGTTTCCCGTTGCGGCATTTCCATCTGATAACGCATCTCATCGCAGGATACTCGACAGGGCTGTCCTCTGTGCTTGCCTGGTTTATGTCGATGCCTACAGGCACGGCCTGGCTGGAGCGTTTCAGGGAGAATCCGTATTCCTTGGGTATCATGTAAAGAGCCTTCAGCGAGTCGGGCAGCTCTGCCAGCTTACGTCTCAAGGCACGTTTTGACATCTTCGACGCATCCTTCCACACAGGGTAGACAGTGTGTGTCCATGTCCCCTTTATCTGGTCGAGGTCGATAGCCATCGTTGCCTCTGTCGAGTCTTCCGGGTTAACCATCACGCCTACCCAGTCTCCTGTCCTCATGCGCCCGACGACTCTGCCTTCCCTGTATGCCACCTCTATGTTGAATGTCCTTGGCTGGGTATTCTCCTTGAACTCATAGAATACGAGCGCATTGTCGTTAGTGCCCTCACAGACGAGGCCGTAGAGCATAGAGTCTTTCTCGGCAGGTGCAGCCTTTTGTTGTGGGGCGACAGGTTGTGTTCTCTCGCTTTTACATGCGGCAAAGGCGAGTATAACCAGGATGGTGAATATGAATTGGCTTGATATTTT
>SAMEA3663036__coassemble_1385_pt1 | contig 9144 bp, 6 predicted proteins | sample SAMEA3663036__metabat2_high_PE_004 | metagenome-assembled genome bin SAMEA3663036 (sample SAMEA3663036) | pig gut metagenome | biome: pig gut; feature: pig-associated habitat; material: faeces | place: France | collected 2012
CTGTAGTTCTCACGTATGTCTTTCCCGAATCCGTAGCCTGGGTCGACGATAATGTTCTCCACGCCTATCTCCCTGAGAGCCTTTACTTTCTCTCTCAGCACATCGATTGTCTGGCTTGCTGTCGGCTGCACTGACATGAGCACATAGGCGGCTTTCAGCCTTGCCACCTCATGGAAAATGTCACCTCCCTCGTCATACCTGACTCCCTCAAGCGATGTCACTCCCCCCTCGCTGACATCATTGATGATATCTGCCCCAAACTCCTCGACAGCCATGCGGGCCACAGTTGGCCTGAATGTGTCTACTGAGAGAATCGCCTCGGGCTGCTCCTTCCTCACTATGCTTAGTGCGTGGCGCAGTCGCCGCAGCTCCTCTTCCTCTGTCACGAAATCCCCTCCGGGACGTGTAGACATGCCGCCAACATCAATGACTGTCCCGCCATCGGCAATTATCTCCTCGGCACGTGATGCGATATCATAGTCGGTCTGCTTACGTGAGCCGGCGTAGAAAGAGTCTGGCGTACAGTTGAGTATGCCCATGACTTGGGGATGGCTGATATGCCATGGCATGTTGTCGCGGAGTGTCAGTTTATAGTCAAAATACATTTCTAATTTAATGTTTTCTGCAAAATTACCACTTTTTCATGACAAACAAAGATATATTCTGAAAAATTATGCTTAATTTTGCAATGTATTTACATATTTTAATTACAATGGATATTGAAGCCCTTTATAAAATCTTCTGCGAGCATCCTGTTATAACAACTGATACCCGCGACTGTCCAAAAGGCAGTATCTTCTTCGCTTTGAGAGGTGAGACGTTCAACGGAAATGCGTTCGCCATGAAGGCTCTTGAGAGTGGATGCAGCTATGCTGTGGTTGACGAGGTGCATGATGCGGCACAGTCAGAACATCTCATTAAGGTTGACGATGTGCTGACAACGTTGCAGCAGCTTGCGCGATATCATCGCCGTGCCCTCGGTACGAAGATTGTCGGAGTGACCGGAACGAACGGCAAGACGACAACAAAGGAACTCATCGCCGCTGTCTTGGGAGAGAAGTACAACGTGCTGTACACACAAGGCAATTTCAATAACCACATCGGAGTGCCCAAGACATTGCTCCGCCTGACTCCAGAGCATGACATCGCTGTCATAGAGATGGGAGCGAACCATCCTGGCGAGATAAAGACCCTTGTCGATATCGTTGAGCCCGACTGTGGCATCATCACCAATGTCGGCCGTGCCCATCTTGGTGGTTTCGGCAGCTTTGAGGGTGTCATAAAGACAAAGGGTGAGCTGTATGACTTCCTCCGCAAAGACCACCGGAAGGTCTTCATCGACGCCGCCAACCCTTATCTCATGGGTATGACAGACGGCCTGGAGCTCGTCAGATACAGCACAGAGCCTCTCGACGGACTCAAGGTGAAGGGCGATGTGATAGAGTGTGCGCCGTGCCTGACATTCGCATGGAGTGCGGATGGCGGCCCGCAACACCGTGTCGAGACCCACCTCATAGGCGATTATAACATCCACAACATGCTTGCTGCCGCCACGATAGGCCTCACATTCGGTGTCAGCGAGCAGCAGGTGTCCCATGCCTTGGCATCATATATCCCTCAGAACAACCGCTCACAGCTTACCGTCACAGAGCGTAACAAGCTTGTCGTCGATGCGTATAATGCCAACCCTACATCCATGTCGGCAGCCCTCAACAACTTCTCAGCCATGCGTGTTGATAACAAGATGATGATTCTTGGCAGCATGGCAGAGTTGGGCGACGTCTCGCTTGATGAGCACATGAAGATTATTGATGCCATAAAAGCCTCCGGGATAAAGGACGTTTGGCTCGTGGGCGAGGAGTTCAGGAAGACAAACCATCCCTTCCGCCAGTTTGCCGATGTCGACGAAGTGAAGCAGGCGATAAAGGCAGAACAGCCGTCGGGACGCTGCATACTTATAAAAGGCTCCAACTCACAGAAGCTTTTCCAGCTGCCAGAGCTGCTGTAGCCTTGACCCAATAGATGTTTTGGGGAAAACTCAGAATAGAGGATGGCGTGTCCATCCCGTACGATTCCGTTAAAGAAGACCAAAGAGAGCTTGCTCGCTTTGGCCTGGCGATAAACCGCCCTTTTAAGAACATAATAATCCAATTATGAGAACCTCATTCCTTCTCTCCCTCTTGCTGCTCTGCTGCATGTCAGTCTCAGCAGCCGACAAGAATGTCAAGACAGCACGCCATGCAGGCCCATTCAGCCTTGTCAGCCCTGTTGTCATAGACAGTGTCGATGCTTCACAGAAGAAGTATTCGGCCGAGAAACTCATTGAGACACCTCTTTCCCTGTCTGCGGCAGACGCCAGCTCGCCCGTCGAGCTGTCGTCGCTCACACTCCCGAAAGGCACTCTCAACCTTCTCTCTTTTGATGTCACGGCCACGACATACGTCAAGGATGCCAAGCTGACTGTCAAGGGAGCGAAGCATTATAAGCTATATGCCGACGGCAAGGCCCTCACCTCGTCTGTGTCTCTCCAGCCCGGCAGCCACACCTTCCAGGTGAAGTTCATAGCCGATTCGACGGGCATAGACATCCTCATCCCGGAGACATTGGGAGAGCAGGCAGGACGTCGCCCGTTCACTATGGCCGACAATCTCGGCACGAGGGTGACATCCTCAAGCACCCTCTCGCCGTCAGGCAATTGGGCTTTGGTGACATACCGCTGGTATGACAGCCAGAACAAGCTGCAGCAGGAGACAGTGCTCTGCGGAGTGAAGACAGGCCGCCGACAGATTATAAAGGAGCATGCCACATGGATGCCAATGTCCGATAAGTACTATTATGTGGACAAGAAGGACGGCAAGACACGCATCATGACTACCGACCCACATACTGGTCTGACATCAGTCCTGTGTGCTGACGTCCCGACAGAGAGCTTCTATATCTCCCCGACAGAGGATTTCCTCATCCTGACGACAAAGGAAGAGAGCCCGAAGAAGGAGGACGGAGTGTTCGAGATAATACACCCTGACGACCGTCAGCCGGGATGGCGCACACGCTATTCCCTCTCACGCATGGACCTCAAGACAGGTTTCGTCCAGCCTCTGACATACACCTACCGGGGCGTTTATGTCAGCGATATCTCCGCCGACGGCCAGCACATCCTTCTCTCCGTCAGCTCTGACTCGCTCACCCAGCGCCCTACCACCCGCCAGTCGTTCTATGATTTCGACCTGAAGACTATGACTATGAAGCAGCTTGTCGACAAGGACGGATTCATCAACAGCGCATCATGGGCACAGGGGACAGACTACGTCATCTTCACCGCCAGCACAGAGGCTTTCGGAGGCATAGGAAAACGTCTCCCGGAGGGCAGGATTCCTAACATGTTCGACCATCATCTCTACGTCATGGACACCCGCACAGGCAAGGTGACCCCAGTGACAGCCGACGACAAGACAAGCATCAGCGACGCCGAATACTCTCCAGCCGACGGCAATGTCTATTATACCGCTGAGAATGGAGATTCTGTAAGCCTCTATCGGCTTAGCCTCAAGACATTCCGCTCGACACGCCTGACACAGCCACTCGAGTGCATCTCGGGCATGAGCATCGCCTCGAAGGGAGGCAATATCATGGTCCACGGCTCATCGGCGTGTGTCCCTTATGAGGTGTGGAATATTACGCAGGCATCATCGAAGCCACGTTCGCAGAAGATTCTTTCACCGAATGATGAGCTTTATGCTGGCATCGCGCTCGGCACAGTACATCCATGGAGCTTCAACTCAGAGCGTGGCGACAAGGTGACAGGATTCTATTTCCTCCCAGCTGATTTTGACTCGTCGAAGAAATACCCTGTCATTGTCCATTATTATGGAGGCTGCTCGCCCACGTCACGCCGTTTCGGCAATGGCTCCCACTATCCGGCTCATTACTGGAACGCTCTCGGATACATCGTCTTCATCGTCAATCCGTCGGGCGCGTCAGGCTTCGGACAGGAGTGGGCGTCACGGCATGTGAACACCATGGGCGAGGGACCGGCACAGGATATCATCGACGCCACCCGCCAGTTCATAAAGGATGTCCCCCAGGTTGATGCCGGCAAGATAGGCTGTGTCTCAGCCTCATACGGCGGATTCATGACTCAGTATATGCTCACGAAGGACAATCCTTTCGCCTGTGGCATATCGCATGCCGGTATCTCTGACCATACCAGCTATTGGGGTGAGGGCTATTGGGGCTACTCATACAGCGAGGTCTCTGCTGCCAACAGCTACCCATGGACGCGCAAGGACCTCTTTGTCGACCGCTCACCGCTCTTCAATGCCGACAAGATCAAGAAGCCTCTCCTCTTCACCCATGGCACAGCGGACACCAATGTCCCCGTAGGCGAGTCGATACAGATGTACACCGCGCTGCGTCTCCTCGGCACTCCGACAGCCTTCATAGAGGTTGAGGGAGAGAATCACGGCATCATGGACCCTGTCAAGCGCACCAAATGGATTGACTCCATGGTGGCATGGTTCGACCGCTGGCTTAAGGGCGACGCATCATGGAGGAACGCCATATACACCCCAAAGAAGCTGTAGCCGCTGCCGTATGGTCTGCCGTGCGCTCCTGCTGATATCTTCTCTGCCCCGTCCCTTGCATTAGTATGGTGGCATAGATGTCAGCGGGAAGGATGCGCATCCCGTCATACACATACGTTACATATATTATTTTGCCGACAGCCGACATGCTGCCGCAAACACAGGACATCGGCCATAAACTTCTCCTCTGGGGCTTATGGCCGATGTCTTTTCCTCCGTATGAGTCTGTCTTCTGCGTTTATTCAGACTGGAGCATGGGCATAATACAGCCTGACAAACCATGTGGCATGCTCCTGCTTGGTTTTTCCCACACCTTTTATATATATGCCGTCACTCCGCTACATGCTTCCCCTCGCATTCATCCATGTGACATTTGTTCCCGTCATTCATTCCCTTTTCTTCTTCTCCGTGTTATGACCACGACCACGATGATGAGGCTTATTGTCGAGCCGATGGCATTGGCTATGAAGTCAAGCCAGTCTCCTGAGCGCCGTCCTCCTGTGCAGCAGGCTTGCAGAATCTCTATGACACCGCTCATGATGACAGGCATCAGCCACACGAGAGAAAATAGCATCCTCCCTGTTGCTCTCCTCCCCTCGCTACTCCGCAGGCGCTCCATGCCAATCAGAAGTCCCAAGACGAGGTACATGGAGACATGCGCCCACTTGTCGATGAGTCTGACATCGCTTACCGGTGTCTCAGGTATATCAATCAGACATACCGTCCATATAGCCGCCACACACAATGCCGACAATGGATATGAGATAAGAATTTTAAGCATTTTCTCTATTATTCGTATGATTCTGATACAAAAATAGATAATTTTTCGTAATTTTGCAAGCGAATCAGGAAAAATTAGAACAATAACGCAATCGCAACCTTCCGTCCAACCTGTCATACACCCTCCAACCCTCTCTCTTATAGGATGGAGATATGGCAGCCACAGACTGAAGAATCAAAACAGGAACAGAATGTCAGAAAGAGCTAACTTCAAGAACACACTCGGCGTAATCCTCGCCACGGCAGGCTCTGCTGTCGGCCTCGGCAATGTATGGCGCTTCCCCTACATGACAGGCCAGAATGGCGGAGCGTCCTATATCGTCATCTATATCCTCTGTGTGCTGCTGCTCGGCATACCGTGCATGATATCAGAGTTTATCATAGGCCGTCACTCTGCTTCGAACACTGCTCGCGCATACAACAAGATGGGCAACCGCTGGTGGGCCATCATCGGCATGCTCAGCGTCTCCACCGGATTTCTCATCACATGCTATTATGTCATCGTCTCAGGCTGGTGTCTACAGTATATGTATGCCACTGTTCTTGGCGAGCTGCATGGCGATTCTGCCTATTTCATCAGCTATTTCTCTGACTTCTCCTCCAATCCCTGGAAGCCCCTCCTGTGGGTGGCAGTCTTCATGGGCATAACCCATTGGGTCATCATCCACGGTGTCCGTGGAGGCATAGAGCGAGCGTCTAAGGTCCTCATGCCCGCCCTTTTCGTCCTCCTTCTCGTCATTGTCGTCGCCTCATGTATGCTACCAGAAGCAGAGCGGGGCATATCATTCCTCCTGAAGCCTGACTTCTCAAAGATTGACGGCAGTGTCTGTCTCAACGCCATGGGCCAGTCGTTCTATTCCCTCTCGATAGGCATGGGATGCATCTGCACATACGCCAGCTATTTCTCACGCCGCACCAACCTAAGCCAATCAGCCATACAGATAAGCGTCATAGACTGCCTTGTCGCCATCCTTGCCGGTCTGATGATATTCCCAGCGGCGTTCTCAGTAGGTGTGCAGCCCGACAGCGGCCCTTCGCTGATTTACATAACGCTGCCCAATGTCTTCCAGCAGGCATTCTCCGCTGTGCCTTTTGTCGGCACCATAGTCTCCTTCGCCTTCTATGCCCTCATGTCGCTTGCGGCCCTGACATCCATGATTTCGCTCCATGAGGTGAGCACAGCGTTCTTCCAGGAGGAGATGCACATCTCACGCAAGCGCAGCGCCACGATAGTGTCCGTCTCCACCAGCGTCATTGCCATATTCTGCTCCCTCTCCCTTGCCGGTGTCGACTGGCTCGTGATAGGCGGCAAGAGCCTCTTCGACTGGTTTGACTTCGTCACCGGACAGCTCTTCCTTCCCATCGTCGGATTCTTCGCCTGCCTCTTCATCGGATGGTATGTCCCGAAGGATATCGTGCGTGATGAGTTCACCAACTGGGGCACACTCCGCTCCCCCCTCTATCCTGTATTCCTCGTCTGTGTGCGCTTCGTCTGCCCCACAGGCATACTCCTTGTCTTCCTTAACCAGCTCGGAATCATCTGATACGCCCCAGATAAAACCCTTTGAGACAACAGCATGGACATCAAAGAGATAATGTACATCATCAAGACAGACAGTGCGAGACTTATCGCTCTGCTTGTCGTTGTCCTCGCCGTATGCACCATCTACTATGCCCGTGACAAAGGTTCCGGCACAGCTCGCGAGGCTTCTGACACCCTCTCAGTATCTGACCGCGAGCCAAAGGACGGGAAACAATACTACGCCACAGAGCAGACACCCGTTCATCTGCAGCCGTTCGACCCTAACATAGCCGATTCAACCCTCCTCCTCTCATTAGGATTGCAGCCATGGCAGGTGAGGAGCATATACCGCTATAGGGCACATGGAGGGGTATACACCTGCCCTGAGGACTTCGCCCGTCTCTACGGATTGTCCGTAAAGAAATACCGGCAGCTGAGGCCATATATACGCATCGGCGAGGAATACCGTCCTGCTGCCGATGTCTATGGTGTGCGGCCGAAGGGTAGGGAAAGGACATCTCACACGCTCACAGCCGACGGACAGGACACTCCGAAGCCTTATCAGCAGAAGATAAAGCATGGCGAGACCGTCCAAGTCAATTCTGCCGACACCACCCAGTTATGCCGTGTGCCAGGCATAGGCCCATATTTCGCGCGGCGCATAACACGCTACAGGGACCGCCTTGGAGGCTTTGTCAGCAAGCGCCAGTTGCTCGAGATAGACGATTTCCCCGAGTCAGCACTCGATTATCTCACCATAGACACCAGCTCAGGAGCCATAAAGCGCATCAACATAAACAAGGCGACAAGCGAGCAGATGCGCCAGCATCCATACATCACATACCTCATGGCGCGCCAGATTGCTGATTACCGCCGCCTGAAGGGGCATATCTCTGACCTCTCCGACCTCCGTCTCCTCCCGACCTTCCCCCCAGAGGTGATAGAGCGTCTCAGGCCGTATATAGATTATTGACACAGCGTTCTGCCATATCGTGTTCATGAAGACAGGCGCTGTCCAGTATTGTGTGTCATATGCCATAATCCATCCAGTGGACAATTTTATCGGTCTTGATGTCCTGCTTGGTCTGGTGTGTCGTATGCAATAAACCATCCAGTGGACAATCTGTATGCTATGCCAGCTGATATTGTCAACAAGGTGTTCACGTCATTGTTATAGCTTTCCATGCAGTAATATGCCTTTTGAGGGACAGACACTTAGGTGATATGTGTCTGTCCCTCAACCTGTATATAGGGCTCAACCCTTCTGGGTGAGGGGGCTGGACATGGCATAAAAGCTGATGCTTGATGCTGTGATTTGTCTCGTTTTGCTCTGATTTCACTGTATCATCTGTCTTGATAATCCTGCCCGATGTCGTCTCACACCATCTTCCCCAGAATCATTTGTTTGATTTATGAAACTCACTCATGCTTATTCCTGATTATTTTGAAATAGGCATGGGTGGCTTGTAATATGTGTTTTTACTCTCTGTAAAGATATAGATGCTACAAAATTAGAATCTAATTAGTTAGTCTTTACAATATAAAGACTGAGTATTTATAATGTAAAGACTCAGTAATTCTAATATAAAGACTCAGTAATTACATTATGAAACAGTATATTTGGCATAATTAATGAGTGTGTCTCAGAGCCTGTCAGAGTGACGATATGAACCATGCTGACGGGTATGATGCCGACGCTGGGTTATCCATGACTATATCTTTTGCGCCAGAAAGGGGAGATGGGGTAGGCGGATGGAAGAGCGTTATGGGAGCGGCTGCATGTCCTTTATTACACGGTCGCATGCTCGGGGTATAGACAAGCGGAGAGTTCAAGATGCGGCTGAATGTCCTTTATTACACGGTCGCATGCTCGGGGTATAGACAAGCGGAGGGTTCAAGATGCGGCTGAATGTCGTTTATTACACGGTCACATAAATAAATTAAATAATGAGCAATAAACTTTCATGCATCATTGACACGCGAAGCGATGACCGTTAAGGATGCGTGTTATATGCGACGAAGCGCTCACGGTAAACCTACCGGAGGCGTATAGCTCAGACCGGCTTACCATATCGGTACAATAATGAATCTAATATGCAGGTTCAGACAAGCACGTCCAGTTATTTCTTCCCGAATGATGAATAACGTGACATCAATCTATAATTAGTCGTAAGCGGCTCCGCATTTATACCTTGCCCTTTATCGGGGTCACCAGTAAAAGTGTGTGGATTAGGCATAGATCTTCATTAGTCTGAAGAG
>SAMEA3663036__coassemble_1456_pt1 | contig 8848 bp, 11 predicted proteins | sample SAMEA3663036__metabat2_high_PE_004 | metagenome-assembled genome bin SAMEA3663036 (sample SAMEA3663036) | pig gut metagenome | biome: pig gut; feature: pig-associated habitat; material: faeces | place: France | collected 2012
TGGATGACGGTTTGCATGCCGTCGTCCAGCCTTTTCTATGTCTTGGTGTGTGATGGGGAATGGAGCACATGGCTGCCATTCCCATCACCGGATATATGTCAGAAATATTACAGACTGTCACTGTCCGGTATGTTGTCCGTAACCTATCATATGGCGTTACAGGACAGTGAACCTTTTCAGGAGTAATCCCCTTATTATCGTCTTCCAATCTTGAACTCTACAGTCTCTGCTCCCTGTGACGAGAGGCGTACACGGATAGAGTCGTTGCCTGGCACCTGGTATATGATATTGTCGAATGTATAGGCTGTGATGAAGCTGCCTGGCTGTGACGAAGCGTCCTTAGATGTGTGGCGGTTGTAGAGGAGATTGAGCGATATGGCGTTCTCAGAGATATCGTCCTCGTTAAATGTCAGGGTCATTGCAGGATATACGCCCTTGTTGTTGACAACAGAGTATGAGCCCTCAAGGGCTATGTTGAGATAGCCACGGTGATACCAGTAGTCAGTGAACTTTTTGATATTGAAGATACTGTCAGCGACAGTCTGGTTCTTTGCCTCAGCTGCAGCGTAGTGCATAGGGGCCTGCTCGTCGACATAGCTTCCCTGGAGTACCTGCGCGTTGTTCACCACCACGTCGCCTTTCTTGTTGACTGGGTCAGAGTAGACCACGTCGGCCTCCTTGAACGAGAGCTGGAAGAAGCAGCGCTTGTGCGCACCAAAGCCGTTGCCGTTTGTCACCTGCTGCACGCTCGCTGGTGAGAGATGGAATGTGTACCCACCTGGATGATAGAGCGTATAGTTAGGGTATGAGCCCTCGATGACAAAGTGACCGGTGAAAATCATTGAGTTGTCATCGTTGTCATTACATGAAGCCAGTGTGCCTATTGTCGCGAAGACAATGGCAAGAGAATAGATGATCTTTTTTGCGTTCATTGTTCTTTTAGGTTAAATATTTGTTTCTTTCAGTTTATTTCCATAAAGCAGCTGGCAGGCAGTGTGTCCCTGCCGGGCTGTCATATATATAATTCATAAAAAGGAGAAATATTGCATGGAGTATGGAAAAAAATGAAAAAATATTATCCTCGGGTGCAAGAAAAGGCATATCTTTGTATTATAATAATGACAAGAACGTTGATGATGAACACCGAGAAGCAAGACATAAGACGTGCGCAGGATGGTGACGCAAAGGCGCAACGTAGGATATACCAGGCTCATGCAGGGTATCTCTACGCTGTATGCTCGCGTTATCTCAGCCAGGACGACGACGTCAAGGATGCCATGCAGGAGGCGTTCATAAAAATCTTCACACACCTTGACTCGTTCCAATACCGCGGAGAGGGGACGCTGCGCTCATGGATGACACGCATTGTCGTCAACGAGTCGCTGAGGCATCTGCGCACAAAGACATTCTACGACGAGAGCATAGAGGATGTCGCGGATATCGAGGAGAAAGCGGAGACGGACCTCGGAGAATTCTCCGCCGAGGATATCCACAGCATGATAAGACAGCTGCCCGACGGCTACAGGACTGTGCTGAACCTCTATGTCTTTGAGGGGAAAAGCCACAAGGAGATAGGACAGATGCTGGGTATATCGGAGACAACATCAGCATCACAATACCACAGGGCGAAGCGCATGATGAGAAAAATCATAACACGCCACCGCAATGAATGACCATGGCAACAGGCAGCGCGACGGCGGTAGCCCAAAGACGTGATGGCAGACATGGAGCGGAAAGGACATGACACGTGAGGACAGGACGCACAAGGAGACGGACACCAACGAGAAACCCCAACACATCATATACAACATCAATATGGCAGACAGATTTGAGAAAAACCTCCGGGAGAAGCTGAAGGACTATGAGAGGCCCGTGCCGGAGGATATATGGAAAGGTATAGAGCAGGGCATGGCCGGCAGAAGGAAGCGCGGCAGGAGAATCATGCCTATATGGTATGCGACGGCTGGCATAGCTGCTGCAGCATGCCTGCTTGTCGTCATGTATATGAAGAACGACACCCAGATGCAGCAGACTGTGGCGGAGACGGAGCGAAGGCATAACGCCCGTAAGGCCGTGGATAACGCCGTGGGCGATGTCATGGGCAGCGACATCATAGCCGGAATAACGGCTATGGCAGAGAATGGCACACGAGAGAAGACGATGACTGCACACCTGACGGCCCCAGAGACTGACGACGAGGGGAGCATGACGACAACGGCAGAGGAGAAGCAACAGGTGGACAACGGCGGCGAGGCGGAAAACACTGGCATCACTCTACCCGAGGAGGACAAGAGCAGGCAGGGAATGCAGACAGAGAAGAAGCAGGAGGACAGGAAATGGGACAGCAACCCGCATAAGGACAACAGCAAGGACAGGACAGGAGACACAAGGCGCAGGGACAGAGGAGGCAGACTGTCAGCCTCAATATACGGCACAGGCGTGCCATCAAGCCAGAACGCAAAGGCAGGAAACATGATAATGAGCTCAAGCGCAGCCAATATAGCTGGCTATAAGAATATGCTCCAGGCTGTCACTCCCGAGCCGGCAACGGAGGCGACACACAGCATCCCATTCAAGTTCGGACTGAGCCTGAGATACGGGCTGACAAGGAACATCGGCTTAGAGGGAGGTGTCAGATACACCATGCTGAAATCAAAGTTCACACAGAAGCCATCACACGCCGAGAACCATCAGGATGTGGGCATGGTAGGAATCCCCATAGCCCTGACTTACAAGATATACGGTAACCGCACGTTCGAGACGTATGGCAGCATCGGAGGAGAGGTAGCCAAGACTGTCAAGGCTGACGACGACGTGTACAGCGACCTTGCCAAACCATGGCAGCTGTCAGCCAATGCGGCTGTCGGAGCACAATACAACATCACCCCGGCAATAGGCCTTTACATAGAGCCAAGCGTCGGATACTATTTCGACAATGGCTCTGGCCTGAGGACGACATACTCAGACCATCCTTTCAACTTCAATGTCAGTGTGGGACTCAGATTCTCTGCACATTGATGCCTAACAGGGGGAATGACGAGCTTGCGGCTACAATGGGCATGGCTCATAGAGGGGCTTATATATGCTCATAGCGCGGCTTATATATATAATAATATAAGGTATAGAGTGTCTGACGCTGGGGAGAACGTCTCCATGGCTTCAACCATCCGTCAAACAACGGCACATCCGGGGCAAGGACAGAGCCTCGCATACCATCATCCTCAGCAGGCGGCATTCTCTTAGCAAGCATCCGTTAGCCTGCTATGACATGCGCCGGGGATGACGGGAGAGGCTGGATAATGATGCGCCGGAATTGTTAAAGAAAGTTTATTTGGCCGTGTTTTCAAGACGAATGTGAAATAAAAGTCGTAACTTTGCAACCGCTTATGCCCAGATGGCGGAATAGGTAGACGCGTTGGTCTCAAACACCAATGCCGCAAGGCGTGCCGGTTCGAGCCCGGCCCTGGGTACATAACACAAATTTTAACAGCAAAAGGACAAGGCCAGAGAAGCCGTGACAGCATTACAGCGGCAGTCTGGGAAAGCCCTTTTCAGAGTCATACAGGACAACAGATGGGAGTCCTGGCACATGGATTGTGTCGGGATTCTTATCTTTTTGTCGTGTAAAAAGAAACCACAATCAAATACCCTAAACCCAAAAGTACATTATGGCTTACATGTCACAGGAAGGCTACGACAAGCTCGTGGCCGAGCTCCAGCGCCTGGAGTCTATTGAGCGTCCTAAGGCTTCTGCAGCCATCGCAGAGGCAAGAGACAAGGGCGATCTCTCAGAGAACGCAGAGTATGATGCGGCCAAAGAAGCCCAGGCCCATCTCGAAGATAAAATCAACCAGATGAAGATAACAATCGCCGACGCTAAGATAATCGACAAGAGCCGTCTTAGCACCGACGCCGTACAGCTGTTGTCGAAGGTTGATATGACAAATCTCGCCACAAACACGAAGATGACTTACACCATAGTCAGCGAGCAGGAGGCTAACCTCAAAGAGGGAAAGATATCTATCAAGACCCCTATAGCCCAGGGACTGCTGAACAAGAAGGTGGGTGATGTCGCTGATATAAAGATACCACGCGGCATGATTCGACTGAGAATAGACGGTATAACAATAGAATAATATAAGGTGGGGGACACAAACCCCAGCCGCAAGAAATCTAATAACACAGGGTCGGCACTCATGTGTTGGAGCGCGAAGAGGCTCCCACGGTGCGAGTCATGGCAGGTCTCCATTCCTGTATCTTGCATCTCTCGCGCATCCCGCTGGCACACGACGACAGTAGTCCCGGCAACAATGACCGCATCAATGCCTCACGATACAGCTATCAGCTCAACGATACACGCAGGCATCAAGACGTGAGAGGACCCAATAGCCAGCAGAAGCGGATACACATAACCTACCCTAAAAAACATCACAAAGCCTATGTCTATCTTCTCAAAAATCGCCAATGGCGAGATACCAAGCTACAAATGCGCTGAGAATGACAAGTTTTACGCATTCCTCGACATTAACCCTCTGCAGAAAGGACATACCCTCGTTATACCACGCCGTGAGGTGGACTATATCTTCGACATGGAGGATGACGAGATAGCCGAGTTCCAGGTGTTCGCCAAGAGAGTGGCTATAGCCATAAAGAAAGCCTTCCCTTGCATCAAGGTTGGCCAGGCTGTGCTCGGTCTTGAGGTGCCTCACGCACACATCCACCTCGTGCCTATGCAGTCAGAGAGGGATATGATATTCTCCAATCCTAAACTGAAGCTCACACCAGAGGAGTTTGAGGCTATCGCTGCCAAGATACGCGAGAACTTCGAGTGATACCCGACGCTATGACAGAAGGATATCTACAGAAAGACCACGGACGGCGGACAAAGCGCTACTGCCAGATAATGGAGCTGCGCGATGACGCCGAGCTGATAAGGCGCTACGTGGAGGCCCACTCAGAGGAGAAGGCGAGAAGCATTGTCCTCAAGGGAATACGCGAGGTAGGGATAGAGGAGATGGAGGTCTATCTCCTTGGCAACAGGATTGTCATGATTGTCGACGCACCGGAGGATTTCAACTGGGATGAAGCCATGGCTAAGCTCGCCACTCTACCGGGACAGGCAGAGTGGGAGGCTTATGTGTCACAGTTCCAGCAGTGCGATGCCAACGCCACGTCTGACCAGAAATGGCAGATGATGACAAGAATTTTCCATCTTTACGAGAAATAGTGTGATGGATGAATAGCCGGGAAACAACGCTGTCACCCCATCAGAACGGCTATTCAGCCATTACAAAAAAAAGAAATGCTAATATTTCTGGGCGTACCAGCATAAGTGGAAGCATATCAAAGAGACTCTTGAACTGCCCACTTCAATGTTGGTGCGCCTTTTTTATATATTGCACTATGCACAGAAACGCCTGTCTGTCATGACAATGTCAGACTACGCATGCTTACGGGCAGGGGCACTGACAGACAGGGAAGGGGCAGCGTGAGTGCAACATGCATAGAGCAATAATCACCCCCACACATGGCTGGCGGCATGAGGATGGCGAGGCGTTGAGGATGGATGGCATAAGCATCCGCACAGAAGCCACAAGACAGAAGAATCTCACATATCCCTCCAGACACGATGGATGGCATAAGCTTCCGCACATCAGCCGCAAGGCAGAAGCCACCGGCAGGCATATGACAACATGAAGGCGGCGACAGGAAAAGCAAAGATTCCTGTCGCCGCCTTGGTGATTCTATAGCGGATAATTTACTGATTCCTTCTCGACATTGTCGCCACAGCCTGGGCGAGAGACAGGAACGCCTGTCCCGTAGGCGACGCAACATCCATCGCTGCCGGCCGCCCCTCGTCGCCGTTCTCACATATGCTCTGCACAAGAGGAAGCTCGGCAAGGAGAGGGAGGTGGAGCTCCTCAGCCAGTTTGCGGCATCCGCCACGGCCGAAGATATAGTATTTGTTCTCTGGCAGCTCTGCCGGAGTGAAGTATGCCATATTCTCAACAAGTCCGAGGATAGGCACCTTGACCTTCTCATTCTGGTACATGTCAATGCCTTTGCGGGCATCAGCCAGAGCCACAGCCTGAGGTGTCGACACAATCACCGCACCCGAAATCTTCAGCAGCTGCAACAGAGAGAGGTGGATATCGCTTGTTCCCGGTGGAGTGTCGAGAATCATGAAGTCAAGCTCTCCCCAATCAGCGTCGGCGAGAAGCTGCTTCAGAGCCGAGCATGCCATGCCTCCACGCCACAGCGTGGCAGTCTCTGGAGACACGAAGAATCCAATGGAGAGCAGCTTGACACCGTAGCGCTCAATAGGCTCAATGAGCTGGCGTCCGTCTTTCTCCACAGCATAAGGGCGCGCATCCTCACACCCGAACATCTTAGGCATGGAGGGACCGAAGATGTCTGTGTCGAGCAGACCGACCGTGTACCCAAGGCGTGCAAGGGAGACAGCAAGGTTTGCTGACACAGTCGACTTGCCCACACCGCCCTTGCCAGAGCTGACTGCGATGATATTCTTCACACCTTTCAGCAGAGGCTCATCCTTCGGACGTGGCTTTGTCTTGAACTCAGTGTTTATAGTGACCTCAACATCCTTGCTGACATAATAGTGTATGGCGGCCTCCGCGGCCTTGATGGTCGATTTGAGGAATGGGTCGGTCTCCTTGGGGAAGAGCAGCGAGAAGGATACTTTCATACCGTCAATACGCATATCGTCGACAAGCATCTCGCTCTCTATGAGATTCTTCTTCGTCCCCGCATAGGTAACCGTGGCGAGGGCGTCAGTGATGAGTTTTGGATATAGTGTCATGTCTGTTTCCTTATTTTTCTGCAAAGTTAATAAAATCAGTTGACATAATGCGCCTTATGACTCATTATTTCTATTTTCTTATAACATCTTCACCCTCTTTCCCAAATACATTCTGCCTTGATGCACGACGACGGCCACTCATCAGCATCAAGCCATGGATAGCATTGCCATATGCCTCGTTGGCATGTGGAGAGTTTATGGTCAGAAAGGGCATGTCAACTCAATGTGCATGCTCTCGCCTGTGACAGGATGTGCGAAATCAAGTGTCGTGGCATGAAGCATCAGGCGGCTGTCATGCCGTCCATAGAGGTCGTCGCCGACGATGGGGACACCAAGTCCGTCACTATGCGCGCAGTGAATCCTCAGCTGGTGGGTACGTCCTGTCTGCGGGTAAAGGGCTATGCGTGTCGTCGACTGGCGTCTCTCTGTCACATGATACACTGTAATAGCCTCCTTGCCATTATCATAATCGGCCTTCTGGCGTGGGCGGTTGAGATAGTCGGCAGCAAGCGGAATGGCAATCACACCATCGTCCGGACCGTTGTACGACCCATCAAGGAGTGCGGTATATGACTTCCTCACCTGGCGCATGGCAAACCGTCTCTGCATCTCGCGCTGTATCTCTGCCGAGCGTGCGAATACAAGCAGTCCTGATGTCTGCATATCAAGCCGGTGGACACACAACAGCCCGTCCTCTGCGCATGACAGTTCTTTGCTGAGTATCTCCTGTGCAGAGAGCCTCGTCCCTTTACCGGGAACAGAGAGCATACCTGCCGGCTTGTCTATTATGAGAAGCCATGCGTCGCTATATACTATATCAATATGTGTCCTTGGCTCGTCGGCCTCAAGAGGGTTAGGCTCAACATCGAGGCCCTGAAGCATAAAGTCGAGTATCGGGCGGCACTTTCCCTGGCAAGCCGGATAATGGGAGAGATGATGGCGTATCTCACCAACTGGCGACCTACCCCACCAGAACTCAGCTATCGCCAAAGGCTCCATGCCATGGGCGAAAGCATACTGCAACAGCTTTGGGGCGCAACACTCACCAGCTCCAGAGGGGGGAATACGCTGTGGAGTATTGGCAAAGATTTCAAGCAGCGAGCGCCGTTCGCCCCTGCTGTTCATCATGATGAAATTAGAGAAAAGCCATTGTTGAAGCCTGTCAGACATCTCCTTGCGCTGTCTCCTTAGTGTTGCCATCCTCATGTCATGGTCTCCCAGAGCGTCCTCTATGGGCTTTATCTCTGCCGCGACGGCAGCCTTCAGCCTTTTCAGCTCAGCTTTCTGGAACTGGCTCTCCCGTATCAGGGTTTCCTCCGGCTCGCCATTCTCACGCCTCGTCTTGCGCTTCCTCTTGCTCTCGGCCATCATATTCCGGTATTCTTCAATCCTTCTTGTGGCCTCTTCCTGCACCTTTGAGAGTCTGGCTCTCATCATAGCGACCCTCAAATCCCTCTCCCCGACGTCGATAGCCCTGTTTATCTCAGATATCTCGGCCTCCCTCGTCATGAAATATCCCCCAGGCGAGAGATAGTCAAAGACAGCGGGCACCCATCCCGGCCAGTCTTCCCGTCCTCCTATCTGCCCGGAGTATGCCCTCAGGAATCCTGTCTTTCCGTCAGTCGTCCTCACGACCATCACCCCGAACATCTTGCCACAAGATATCTCCTCATGCCATTCTTCCATAGTCTCTATATCCTTCATGACAGCACGCCAGGCTTCTCTACATGCCTCAGTAGGCTCATAGTAGAAAGGACAATTGAGCCTCTCTGGTAATATAATATCATTATGTATATCAAAAAAACACTGGTCCATAATATAAAATTAACAATATCCCACCATATGAAAAAACTGCCGTATATGCGCATTTGACATTTTGTCACATGACAAGGCACTGTTTTGTTGATTTAAATCATTAATAGATAAATTATTTAAAGAATTTCGCTGAAATATTTGCACGTATGTTGAAATAGTCGTATCTTTGCAGTGTGTTTTTCATAGTATTAGATTTAAGGTTAACAAAGATTG
>SAMEA3663036__coassemble_1494_pt1 | contig 8691 bp, 7 predicted proteins | sample SAMEA3663036__metabat2_high_PE_004 | metagenome-assembled genome bin SAMEA3663036 (sample SAMEA3663036) | pig gut metagenome | biome: pig gut; feature: pig-associated habitat; material: faeces | place: France | collected 2012
CATATGGGAGATGGCACGGCATTATGCTGGCAGTGACATTTGAGACATCATTCAGCCACTGCAGATATACAGCTGAGGCTCATCCACACGCAGCATTCCCCTCCTGCTTCTTGTGCAGTCATGCCTGCTGAAAGTCTTTTCCATCTTAAGGAGAACTATAGAAACAATCGTCATCATTAAGGCCTTTCATAGTCTGATTACCCACATACTTCAAGTCTATCCTCTATATGCGATACGCTGACATAATCCTTCCTCTTGGTCTCGAAGGTCTCTTCACATACTCTGTCCCCAATTCCCTGGCAGGGCGTGTAATGCCTTTCGTGCGTGTCGTTGTGCCGCTCGGTCGTTCCAAGGTATACACAGGGCTTGTCGCGAGGCTCCATGATGTCCGTCCCCAACCACGTCAGGGGCGTGACGGGAAGCTTGTCGAGGTGGAGGTGAAGGATATCATAGATGTCATAGACAGCGCGCCTGTCCTCCTTGATTACCAGTATAGGTTGTGGCAGTGGATATCAGAGTATTATCTTTGTCCTATTGGTGATGTCTTCCGGGCCGCCTTCCCAGCGGGCATGAAACAGGAGGAGGGTTATCGTCCGAAGACGGAGACATACATACGTCTCGCTGAAAACTACCGCAATGAGGCAGCTCTGCATGCAGCGCTGAACATGCTTCGCCGTGCGCAGAAGCAGATGATGGCGTTCAATACCTATCTCTATCTCTCCCATTATGATACGCTTGAAGGCGACACCACTGCAGAGAAGACTGTCGAGATAACACGCGAGGAACTTATAAACGTGTCGCGAACGACAGACAGTGTCGTCCGGAGCCTTGTCGGGAGGGGATTCCTTGAGACATATGAGGTGCCTGTCGGGCGTCTGAACTACCATGGAGAATACCACCCGGAGCAGATAAAACCACTAAGTCCGGCACAGCAGCGTGCCTTCGATGATATCCAGTCGGCCAGCAAGCCGGTGCTTCTGCAGGGCGTGACGGGGTCGGGGAAGACCGAGATTTATATCCGTCTGATAAAGGAGGAGATAGAACGTGGCCGCCAGGTGCTCTATCTTCTGCCCGAGATAGCACTCACTGTACAGATAATGCAGCGTCTGCAGAGTGTCTTTGGCGACCGTCTCGGCATTTACCACTCACGCTACAGCGATGCCGAGCGTGTCGAGATATGGCAGAGACAGCTCTCAGACAATCCCTATGATGTCATACTCGGTGCCCGTTCAGCCATATTCCTGCCTTTCAGCCGATTAGGTCTTGTCATTATCGACGAGGAGCATGAGCAGTCGTTCAAGCAGCAAGACCCTGCCCCGCGCTATCATGCCCGCAGTGTCGCCCTTGTCATGCAGCGTATCCTCTCTGCCCCCTCAGCCCCTTCCTCAGCTACACTCGTCCCCTCGTCATCTGCCTCTGCCACAGTGGTGCTGCCTGCCAAGAACGGGCAGCGGCAGCCGGCGGCCGTACGTGTCGTCATGGGGACGGCCACGCCTTCGCTTGAGTCGTACCATAACGCCATATCCGGCAAGTACCATCTTGTTGTGCTTGCCGAGCGCTACAAGGGTATGCAGCTTCCGGAGACTGTCATAGTGGACATTGCCGACCTGCAGCGTCGGAAGATGATGTACGGCCCTTTCTCCCCACAGCTGGTAGATGCGATGCGGCAGACGATAGCCGATGGGAGACAGGTTATACTCTTCCAGAACCGCCGTGGCTTTGCTCCTCTTGTCGAGTGTCATGAGTGTGGATGGGTCCCGAAGTGCAAGAACTGTGATGTGTCGCTGACCATGCATAAGGTCGAGGGGCAGTTGAGATGTCATTACTGTGGGTATACTTACCCTATACCCGACAAGTGTCCGTCGTGCTTCAGCCGTGATATTCGCCAGCGGGGATATGGAACGGAGAAGGTGGAGGAGAGACTCGCGGAGCTCGGATTCTCCCGCATAGCGCGTATGGACCTCGACACAACACGTACGAAGAACGCATACGAGCGTATTATAAACGACTTCTCGGCCGGCCGCACACAGATTCTTATAGGCACACAGATGGTCAGCAAGGGTCTTGACTTTGAGAATGTCAGCATTGTGGGCATACTTGATGCAGACACCATGCTCAACTATCCTGACTTCCGTGCCTATGAGCAGGCCTTTCAGATGCTGTGCCAGGTGTCAGGCCGTGCAGGGCGTCAGGGACGCCGTGGTGTGGTTTATCTCCAGACACGCCATCCTGACCTGCCTGTCATAAGGCAGGTTGTGGAGAACGATTTCCCGTCATTCTTCCGTGAGCAGTGTGATGAGCGGCAGATGTTCAGCTATCCTCCTTTCACACGTGTGGTGTATATCTATCTCCGCCATTCCAAGGACAATCTTGTCGAGAGCGCGTCGATAGAGATGGGAGGACGTCTCAGACAGTATTTCGGACAGCGTGTCCTCGGCCCTGACAAGCCTCCGGTATCAAGGATAAAGTCGCTCTCCATACGCAAGCTAGTCCTAAAGTTAGAGCTCGGCATAGACCTCGTGAGGGTCAGACAGTGTCTGCGTCATGTACGCGACGCACTCCTCTCTGACAAGCGTTATGCCTCGATGCAGGTCTTCTATGATGTCGACCCTCAGTGACAGTGCTCTCTGTCACGCCGCCATCCAGCATCCCCTGTTCCGCCATCCAGCATCCCCCACTCCATCATCCGTTACCCCCTATATCCATAATACGCCAATAAAGACTCACAAAAACATATCAAACATGAAACGAACAATTCTATCTCTTTGCGCCTTTTGCGTAGCATGCCTATGCAACGCGCAGGAAACCGTCACGGTGAATTTCGCCTATGATGACTGCGATACCCTCTTTGTCCGTGTCGCTGACCGGGCTTTCACCAGATTCGAGCGCACGGACACCCTTGTGCTCAAGGACCACCGCTACACCTACACTCTTTCTCTCGACAAGGCACGCCTTGCCCTTGTTCGCCGCTCTAACGCCAATCCTAATGCCAGCCAGCTGCTTTTCCTCGTGCCAGGCGAGACATGCAACTTCGCCTCTCCTGGCGATGTACAGCCAGGCAGCTCGGCTTTCTACACCGAATTTGAGAAGGTCAGCGTTGCCTCTTCAGCCGAGGCGAACCGCCTGATAGACGAGATGAACGACAGGATAAAGGCTGGCGAGCCGAAGGATTCTCTCCGCAAGGCCTATGCCCCGCTGATAGAGAAGGCCGAGAAGGCTGGGAAGGAGTACAGGCTGGCATATATAAAGGCCAACCCTACGAGTGATGTCAGCGCCGCTCTTGTTTATATCATGAACGATTATGAGGAGCCGCTCAGCCTTCTGTCGGCCGAGGCTCGCAACGGCTATTTCTCAGAAATCATAACCAGCCTGCAGAGTGATGTTGACAAGGAGAAGGCACGCAAGGAGGCGGCCAAGTATGTCGCTGACGGCTGTCAGGCACCAGACTTCACGCTGAAGGATATCAATGGGCAGGACCTCGCCCTCTCCTCGCTGCGCGGGAAGTATGTCGTCCTCGACTTCTGGGGCTCATGGTGCATATGGTGCATTAGGGGTATACCTGAGATGAAGAAGTATTACGACAAGTACAAGGACAAGATGGAGATTCTCGGCATTGACTGTAACGACACTGAGCAGAAGTGGAAGGCTGCTGTCGAGAAGCACCAGATACCATGGAAGCATGTCTACAACCCTAAGGGCTCTGACCTCACAGAGAAGTATGCCATAAGCGGATTCCCGACGAAGATTGTCATCGGCCCTGACGGAAAGATTGTGAAGACTGTCGTCGGTGAGGATCCTGCATTCTACACCTTCCTCGACGAGCTCTTAGCCAAGTAGCCGCCTGATAAGGCTGGGGCACCTATGACGTGGGGAGAAAGTCAAGATAGCGGCGAGACGAGATATCCCCATATCCCTCCATAGCTATCGGTTGATATCTATACTCCCCGCCTATACAATAACGAAGCGCCATCCTGCTGTCATCTGTTTTGATGTCTGCGGGATGGCGCTTCGCCTTTCTGTTGTTCCTTATATTGTTCTTTCTCTTGTCGCTGTCTTCCTATGCGGTGTGTCCTCCGTGTGCTGTCAGGCAGTGTGGAGCGGCAAGATGCTGCCGGTTGTCAGTTTTTCTTCTCGCTCTGGTATTTGACATACTCGTCGACGACCTGGTCAATGCTTATCCCGAGCACACCCATGTCGTTGAACAACTGTTTCAGAGTGGAGTTAAGCATTGTCTGCCGGCGCTGTTCCATGATGCGCTCCCGGGCTCCGGCCTTGACGTAGTAGCCCATTCCCCGGCGCTGGTATATGATGTCATCACGTGACAGTTCCTCGAAAGCCTTGAACGCTGTGTTGGGGTTTACCTGCAGCAGTGTGCCGTATTCTCTTACGCTTGGGATGCGTGAGTCGGCCGCATAGACTTCCTGGAGTATCTCGTTACATATACGGTCGCATATCTGTAGATATATTGGGCGGTCTGTTGCGAATGTTACCATATTGCTGTTTCCTTTCTTGTTCATATCAGCCACACTCTCCATAGAGCTGTGCCTGTGGTGGTGTCTTTATATTCTTCTTCCTGTCGCCTCTGGCTCCTGGCCTGTGACGGACAGGGCATGAGAGCGATTGGGCAGCCCTCTCCGCCCCGTCAGCCGGTACTGAATGTGGACATCGTTGACTGGCGGATGGAAGGTTGTTTGCCGCGTCCGTGCAGGACATGCGGTACTCTTCTGCTCGTTTTATTCCGCTTTTAGTTGAAGAAACGGCTTGTTATGAGCTGTCTGCGGCAGAATATCTTGAACGAGAGCCAGTAGAAGAGTGCTGATACCATTGTTATCACGGTGCAGGCTATCCATGCTATGGCATCCTTCGATATTGTGAAGTCTACATATATGGCACAGTCGTTTGCCTCAGCCCATCCATCGACAAGATATGATATTCCGCATAGTATTCCTGTTGTGGCGACCATCAATGCGAAGAGTGATATGCCTGTCAATATGAGGTGGTTCTTGCGGAAGAAGCATCCTCCGAGCACCATCGACGCATGCAGGTTGATGATAGATGCCAGGATAAACGCTTTTACCGTCAGCGTGTCCTCGGTCACCTTTGAAGCGACATCTATGATAGCCATAGTGTAGCTCTGTATGTCTATGCCCACCGACAGGCATATGGCAGCCTGTATGAGGTCTGCCATGATTATAGCAATGGCAGTCTCTACCATCCTCACGATTGTCTGCATGAACATGTTGGCCAAATATTTCTCGCCGTTAGTGGCAGGCAGCATCATGTAGTTCAGCGCGTTGTTCTTCGTGTTCATGTTGAAGCAGAAGCGTGCTCCCCAGTTAGCGCCGAGGAAGAACAGGGCGAACCATGTGATGCTTGCGGCTACATGCAGCCCTTCGTCCACTGGCTGCTTGTTTATCCAGTATGCGGCGCAGTTGGCGATGATTATACATGACGGGGCGATGATGAGTCCTGCTGTCTCGCGTCTTAGGGCACGCTTGGCGCCAGTGAGGTTCCAGTTTATTACATCTAACAGTCTTTTCGTGTTCATATCGGGTTCCTTTCTTGGTTTATAGTTGTGGGCTGTCTGTCCTTGGCCCGTGGTTTCTTTAGGCGAATGGGGGCTGCCATGCTCGGAGCGTTTTGCAGCGTGGCGGGTATGTCGTTGTCTGTCTGAATGGTTTTATGAAAAGGTTTTCTCAATGTCCCTCCAGCTTTACCTGCGTCCCGTTGGCCGTGGCAGCCGTCCCCTGTTGCCTCAGGCGTCGGCGTGGGTTGCTTGCCGGTGTGTGTCATCTGGCAGGTTGTCCCTCTGTTGCCGGCGTCTGCTGTTCTTCTATTATGGGTTCTGCTGGTTCGCCATAGATAGGCCGGTGCTATGTCTGAGGTGCCGGACTTGCCCAGGCTATGCCGCGGGGGGAGTAGTGCATCCCGCTCGCCTTGATGCTGTGCCTGTGCGGTGGGTGGCAGCCCTTAGTCATATGCAGCCTATCCCTTGCAGAATGTAAGTCTCTTGTCAGCGGCTTCTTCTGCTTGCCGAATCAGTTTGAACCTCCCTTGATAACTAAATCCTTCGTGTTGATATTGCCTGAGCCAGCTATCGACTTGTTTAGCTCGTTGACCGTGCCTTTCAGCTTCACGTCGCCCGAGCCGGCTATGTTCACTATGGCGCTGCCACAGTCGTTCATGTCCACGTCTATATCGCCCGAGCCCGCAATCTGTATGTTTGTCATGTCGACATTGACTTCCTCTGCCTCGATTTTGCCTGAGCCGGCTACTGACAACGATGTCTCTGTGGCCTCGATGCATCCCAGCTCCATGTCTCCCGAGCCTGATATGTCGGCCTTCAGTGTCTTAGCCTTGATGCCATCGATGTCAATCCAGCCTGAGCCTGATATGCGGGCGTTGAAGAATTCGGCTATGATATGGTCCTTTGTCTTGAACTCTCCGCTGCCAGACAATCCCACACCCTCCATCTTCGGGCCGCGGATGAATATCTTTATGCCCTTGCTGCGGTTGTTTATCACGATACGGCCTCCATTCGGCTTCTCGTTCTTGAATCCGATGTACAGCACTCCGTCCTTTGTCTCTATGTCGAGACGGTCTATCTGTCGCCTGCTTGAGACTACCTTCACCTCTGTCGTGTCTGAGACGCTGTAGATTATCGAGGCGCCGACGCTTGCCTCTATACGGCTGAAATCCTTCACGTTGAAGACCTTCGTCTCGTCATTCTTGTCGTCGTTCTTCACTATCTCTATCTTGCACGATGTGAGCATCCCGACGGCTATCATCATAGCTAATGTCAGTATGGTTGTTGCCAGTATGTTATATGTCTTTGTCATGATGTGGTTCCTTTCTCTTGTTTTGGTTTGTTGTCTTGCTTAGGTTGGGTTTACTGCTGTTCCTGTTTGCTGTCGCCGGTGTCATTCCTTGCTTTTGCTGACGATGGCGTTGAAGAGCAGCTCGAGGTTCACCTGTGTCTCTCCGCGGTCGCCCCTTGGCGCCATGACGATAGTCCCCTGGAGTGATGGCTCGCAGTATATGGCGTCTGCTGTGTCGCCCATGAGCCTGTATTCAAACACATATTCCTCGGCTATCTCCTCCATTGACTTGTCCATGAGCACTCCGTCCTTCGACATGATCACCACGTGGTCTATCAGCTGCTCCACATCGTGCACCTGGTGGGTTGATATTATCACGATGCGGTTCTCGTCCATCATGCGGCTCATAGCCTTGCGGAACTGGCTCTTCGATGGTATGTCGAGCCCGTTTGTCGGCTCGTCCATGAGTAGTATGCGTGTCCCTGTCGCGAGGGCGAAGCTCATGAATACCTTCTTCTTCTGTCCCATGGAGAGCTCCCCGAGATTGACATCGGCCGACATGCCGAAGTCCTTGAGGCAGATGTCGAGCATCTCACGCGAGAAGTTGGGGTAGAACGGAGCGTTCATGCTGACATACTCTGACAGCCTCACATTAGGAAGCGAGAACTCCTCCGGGACGAAGAATATCTCTTTCAGAATCTCAGGACGGCGTCTCTTGCTCTCCTCGCCGGCTATCCTTACTGTCCCCTCTGTTGGCTCCAGCAGTCCTGCTGCGAGATACAGCATTGTCGATTTGCCTACACCGTTCTTGCCTAACAGACCGTAGATGCGGTTCTCTGTGAATGCTAACGTCGTGTGGCTTAATACCTCATTGCGTGTTCCCTTGTACTTGAAACTGACGTTTGTGAATTTGATGTCCATAGCTTTTTCCTTTCTTTTTTATTCACCATCGGTATACGGCACATGCCTTTGAGGTCTCTCCTCCTTCTTTGCCAATACCCTGTGGTAGAGTCTGTTTTACTTCTTCTTCTCCTTGTTGTCTGATGTTTATTTAGTGTATTACTATCGTAAGACACCGCAAAGATAAGACTATTTTCTCTTTCCTGCAAATTTTTCGGCGGTTTTTTTTGATTTTTCTTCGTTTTTCTTCATTTTTCGTCCTTATTTGCCCGTTTGTCCTTGTTTTATGTCTTTTATTCATGTTTTCTTTGGTGTGTGCTCTTGTTGTCTCCAGGTCGCGGCTTCAGTGTTTCTCCCTTGTTTCGGAGGCTGCTCTGGTTGGTTTTCCCATTCAGTACCAATGGGCCTCTCATTCAGTACCAATGGGCTTGTCATTCAGTACCAATGAGCTTGTCATTCAGTACCAATGGGCCCGCCATTCAGTAACTATTGCAGAATATGCTGTCCTGTAAAACGTTAGGATGAGAAACGATAGGTTTTAGCAGACAGCCGATGTAGCAATATTAGAATCTATTGCTAAGAGCATGTCCAAGAGTTAAGTCTCGAATATATGCGACCATTAGCGTCGCTGCTCCATCAGTTTCTAACAGTCGCGCCCCTTCTGTGCTGTGGACAATGTTCTTTGCTTTATTATTCGTTCTTCCGTTATACTGTATAGCAGGCATAATTATTGGACAGTCATGTTTGTGTGTCGGAAGAGGGCTGGATAATCATTACTCCACCACTGTGTCAAGGTCTTTAGAGTGCTTACCGGACTGTAACAATAAAAAACCCTGTATGCATAATCACATGCATACAGGGCAAGTAAGTCAGTTAGTTATTATATTTAGTAAAAGGTTTCGTCTTCCTTTTCAGCCATCCAGCTGACAAGTTGCTGTCTGGCTGATGGCTTCCTTATGAGTACATCGCTCAC
>SAMEA3663036__coassemble_1498_pt1 | contig 8677 bp, 10 predicted proteins | sample SAMEA3663036__metabat2_high_PE_004 | metagenome-assembled genome bin SAMEA3663036 (sample SAMEA3663036) | pig gut metagenome | biome: pig gut; feature: pig-associated habitat; material: faeces | place: France | collected 2012
ATTTATTTTCCACGTGTAAATTCATCATGAAATAAAGCATTAATTTTGCCCCGACTTCAAGAATTGAGGTCGGTGTTTTTTTATTATTGCACCTTTAATTAATCCATCCTTCATAAGAGGGCACAACATTATCAATCATGAAAAATAATATTAATCTCGGCTACGGAACGACAGTAGCGCTTGAAACATTAGTGGCTTTTGCCAAGTCAAACACAGCAGCAGACTTGATGTGGTATATCTGCCGGGTCTTCGGTCTGCCATTACCGCTGAAAGTGGCCATCGTTCTACGCATCCTGCTCCTCACCACTGGAGGCTGGGCTTTGATAAACGGGATAAACCGCATATGCCCTGAACTGGCGAAAGCTATTAGAGAGAGAAGATGACAAGGGATTCCACCCCCTTGATGAATAACGTAAATCATGTATATCATTATGTCAAGAATCAATTACCGCTCAGTTATCACAGAGACAGAGATAAAAAACAATTCTCTGTATATCAAGTACATAAAGGAGAATGGCACGGCCGGTGAGTGTCCATGGTGGTGTATCTACAGTTTCGCAGAACTTCCTCCCGATATAGTGGACGAAGACGGGCAACCGAAAGTGGGAGCCGTCATACAACTATCGTATGACGAAATAACAGGCAAGACATTCCCTGGCCCCCAGTATAAAAGAAGGGACGTACCCCTTAACCAGAAAACGTTCGTAAAGAAAATGGACAGGAGGAGCCTATTCGAAGGCGTACAGCTTTTCTGCCCACAGAATATGGAGGAACTTCTACAAAAGTCAGCCAAGGTCTGCACAAGAGAAGAGCTCTTTGAAATAATAAAACTCCAACAAGCTGGTAATGAGGCTGTACTGAGACAACGCCTGTTGGACATATTAGGAATATCTGACCGTTCGCTCCCCCTACAGGAAGACTCACAGATTGAATACAAAGCTTCTTTCCTGCATTGTCCGATGAAGGTCGCAAATGAGAGAATGGCCCAATACAATAACATTTTCTCAGAGATATGTGCGTTCGGGAATTCACATATCGACGGCACTATATATATCGGCGTAAAGAACGATGGCACCATCATCGGGATAGAGAAAGAGCTGGAGAACGAAGCGCCATTCCAGAACAGGAACGACTTCGAGGCCGACTTCATAAACATTATGCACCTGGCATTCAACAACTTCCAGTTCGTTAACAGCATCAAGACAACATGGTATAAGACTGCCGACGAGAAGTTATTCTTCAAGATAGATGTCCCCGCATGGAAAAACGGGATAATCTTCCTGAACGGCAACCAACTCTATGTGCGTCACGAATCGAGTCGAAGACTGTTGAAAGACCAAGATATGATAAACTATATCATAAACAACAGAAACGACTTCACTAATACCATTAACGACAGAAAGGAGATGTAAAAACATGAGAGACATCGGCAGGGCAAACTAATAAATAGATGCAACAAACAGCAATGCCCCCTTCCCTAAGAATACCGCCAATAGATTCAACGGCAGGAGACGAACATGCTGGTGGCTCACGCTCATCGGGTGTGAGCCATTCTGCATTAATAAAGGCTACGAAGAAAAAATGACTACGGCAAATTAAAAATATGGCAGAGGAAGAAAATTCATGTCATTTTCTTTGGATATTTTAAATAAATGGACTATCTTTGCGAAGTATATTCCAACATAGCAAGGTTGGTATGCTTGTCGGTCGTGTGGTCACTTGGCGGTAACCCTTAGGGAAGGCAAGCAGAAGGATGGTCACACGCCTTTTCTTTGCCCACAATCTATCAATCCATAATAATCTTCATTGCCTATGTTACGAGGAAAAACCAAATTCAAATGCGACGACTGCGGCCACACCTTCAAGGCGTTTGACATAGAGCTTGCCGCCACGGTATACTCCCAACCCATGCCCTGCCCCAAATGTGGCAGCCGCCACACCATGCCCGTCTCCTTCTTCGGATGCACTGACCGCGAGACATACAAGAAGATATGGGAAATGATGGACAAGAAATAACTATAAACTAACTATAAGATGATGAACGACAACAAGCAACTCCCATCAACCACCGGAGCCTGGGTGCTCATGGTGCTCTGCCTGCTGTATGGCGTAAGCCCCGTTGACATAATCCCCGACATTCCCGTCGTCGGCCAGATTGATGACTTGATTATTCTGGCGTCAGGCGGACTGAACCTTGCCCAACGCTACATGGAGCGAGCCGATTCCTCTCTCACCACCGTCGTGAAAGTAGTGAAATGGATAGTCATCGCCCTCGGCGCTATAGTCATCCTCCTCCTCGCCCTGTTTGCGGTGGCGATAGTGAATTTGTTTAAGTAAGAAAACAGGAAATAATGACTTTATCAGATACATTTTTTAAGGATTATATAAATTTTATTTTTTTACATTATGGGTAATTCTAAGAGCACTAAGTCTGACGTAGGTGATGCTTTGAAAAGCACAATCCCTGCAATTGCTGGAACGATTGCTTCTGCAATAATTTCAGTATTAATTAACAAAAAAAAGTAGTTATAAACCACAAAAATGATTATTATGAAGATTAAGTATTTTATTACAAAGGAAGAAACAGAAATCTCATCGTGGGGTTGCTTTGCTAGTTGCTGTTGGCGCTTCGCTACTGGATCTCAAGGTCAAATCTAGAGTATGGAACAAATACAGAAAGAGATTTCAAGTAATTACAAGTTTTGTCTTCCTGCGATAATTGATGTTGTTCATTATCGTGGGAAGATACTTGTTGTTGCACGTGATGAAGCTAACTGGATTGTTTTAGATAATGAAAGCCAGTTTATATTTTTTGAACTTCTGAAGAAACATACCTTGGGAGATTCGTTGTTATTGTTCAATGGAGACGAAAAAGATGCAGAGTGGGTAGTGACACAAATAGTTGCAAGGCATTTTGAAGAGCATGCCAAAATGCAAGAGATTATTCCTGTTGCTCAGATATATCTTACCAACTCTTGCAATTTACATTGTCCCCATTGTTACATGATGGCGGGAGAACCCAATGAGAATGAACTTACAACAAAAGAAGTAAAAGATTTATTGCAAGCTTACTACGATAACGGTGGAGTAGATGTAAAACTTACTGGAGGTGAAATTACTCTACGTTCAGATCTTTTAGAAATCATTGACTACGGCTATTCGATAGGCTTGCACATGGAGTTATTGACAAATGGGGTTTTGTGGACTCAAGACCTTGTGGATAAAGTGGCAGAGAAAATATCTGTTGTGCAAATCAGTATTGATGGTTTTTCTGAAGAAGAAAACGCGAAAGTCCGTGGTAAACACAATTTTGAGAAAGCACTACGCACTGTAGACATGTTTGCTAAAGCAAGAGTAAAGACCATAATTGCAATGACCGCATATTATTCTCCAGACTTGGAGTGTAATGCTCAATTATATGTTGACTTTGCGAATTCAATCAAGTCGCAATATAAAGACTATGATGTAAACGTTGTTATTGCAACAGGTTTGCTTCCTGGTAGATATGGCAATTTGACAGAGAAGGAATCAAACGACTATTTCAGAATTATGAATGATGTGAATAGCCGATATACTTGTTGTAATAATTTCGAGGATCAAGGTTTTATTTCTCGACATAAATCCAGATTTATTCTGAACAACTGTTCATATGGTTTTTTGTCAATAGCATCCAATGGTGATGTGTTTATGTGTCCAATTGTATCAGCATTGAAACCTGTCGCAAACATCCGTACAGACTCGTTGGAAAGAATTATGGAAATTTCAAATTTTGCTCATTCTCTGTCAAACACAGATAATTTGCATCCATGTAACGTTTGTGAGTTGAAATACATCTGTGGAGGTGATTGTAGAATAAGGTACTTCAATTCTTTAAGGCAATCTCATATTTTGAATGCTACAAGTCCTGTTTCAAGGCAATGTGATAAATCTGTAAAAGATAAGTTTTACGACCTGATGATTAGGACAAATACTCAAATCTTCCATTGATAGTACACGTTTCTATTAATGCACCATATTTTAATAATGCAACAAAATTCGATTTCTAATAAATAACATTATGAAAACTGTATATACAAAAGAAGAATTGGCAGAAACTCTCAAAAAGGGCGAAACAGCTTTAGTTAAGGGTTCGCTTGCGTCTGAAATTTGCGAGAAGTATGAAACAAGAAAGAAGGTACGTAAAGGCTCAGCAATTGCAGGTGGTGCTATTGCTGTTGCAGGTATTGTTGCCGCCCCATTTACAGGAGGAACATCTCTTGCGGGGACAGCTGTAGGATTAGGTGCTATGGGGCTTACTATAGGTACTATAACAATATCTATAGGTGAATTGGCTTTGTTGTTGGGTGCAGGTTTAGCTGCTTATGGGATATATAAAGGGTGCAAAGTAACATTTAATAAGGATGGAAGTGTTACTATCGAGCCCTGAAAATAATCATGATTAACGAACAATTATTCAATCTATACGCATCGCGCATACAGGGCATCATCGCCCTGTATGCCGACCTTGATGCAAAGGGTATAAAGGATTATGCGGGACCGCTGCTGCCTTACTGTTGGGAACAGAAATATTTGGAATCTAAATATCGATTGGTGATATTCGGACAGGAAATAAATGGATGGTACTGCAACTATATGAATTCGGAAGAGGAAATAATGAAAAACGTCGGGATGTACAAGGACTTCAGACTCGGCGCAGATTATAACTCGCTCTTTTGGCAGTATGCCCATCGTTTCAATATGGAGCTGAACGGAATAGACGACTTGAACTTTGTGTGGATGAACGTCAACAAGTTCGGTAGCGACAGTGGAGTCGGAAAGCCTGAGCAGGCTGTTCTTGACGATGAGGTGAAGTATTATAATCTTTTGGTTGAAGAGTTGGCAATATTGAAGCCTGACGTTTGCTTGTTCTTGACCGGACCGAATTACGATAAGGACATAGCAAGAAAACTGCCCGATGTGGAGTGTCATAGCTTAGGGGAGTTTGGTGAGCGTGAGGCAGTACGGCTTCGCTCGAGATATTTGCCTCGCCATTCCTATCGCACTTACCATCCAGGATATGGCAACAGAATTTCTGAAACATACCAGAGGATATTGAACGCAATCCTTGATGAATGCAAGGGATAGCACAATATAAATACGAAAAAACTTATGCCACAGATAGTAAACTTGGGCAGGGAACTGCTGCGTATCAATGTGCAGAAGAACAGTGTGGAATGTTCTCAGAACGGCGGCAGGAGCTGGGTGACACGGTGCAGCAACGCATCTTATGGCATATTCCGGGACTTGCTCGTTTATGGCAATGAGCTGCTTGCCTGCACAAGCAAGGGGGTGTATGTCAGCACCAACGAGGGGCGTTCGTTTGCTCCAAGGTGCACCAACAGCTCTTACGGCGAGTTTCTCAACCTTCAGGAAAGCGGTTCGGAACTCCTCGCCAACACTACGAAGGGGCTCTACTACTCCCGCAACGGCGGACGCTCGTGGGTGAGGAAGTGACGGTATGCCTATAATCAGAAACCAGAACAAAAAACATATACAACGGCGGACGCTCGTGGGTGAGGAGGTGACGGTATGCCTATTAATCCAAAAACAGAACAAAAAACATATACAACGGCGGACGCTCGTGGGTGAGGAGATAACGGCACTTCTGTAATTGTTCTGCTAACTGGCAACAGAATAGAAGTTTATGTTGGGTTCTGCAAAGTGAGGATGGCCGTTTGGTGATAAATGAATCATCTGGTGAGCATAATATTATTCCATACCCAGATAATATTCTCTATCCAGATAATATTACCTAATCCAGATAATATTACCTATCCAGATATTATTCCCTAACCCAGACAATATTCTCTATCCAGATTATATTCCCTACCCAGATAATATTCTCTATCCAGATTATATTCCCTATCCAGATAATATTCCCTATCCAGCTATAAGATAAGCCTGGATAGCAATCACAATCCCAATATTCATGTCACAGCGAGGCTCTAAAGGCTACGGTTAGTCTTTAGAGCCTCGCTCGTATATACAAGCTTCATTCATGTCGTATGCTTCATCATCTCTTTCAGCAGCATACATAAGGGAAATAAGGCACAGGGGCAAAAGACTACAAAAACGATGTGTGTTTATTTGGATAAATGGAAAAATATAGGTACTTTTGCAGACAGATTGCTATCTGACACAAGGCATACAGGCATCTTGCCGTGCCTGCGGGAGCAAGCTGTAAGACAATACTATTGTTCAAGGTGGGGCTCTATGAGTTATTCTATCATAACATATGCTAAAAGGGGTGTTTAACTATCTCATAGCCCAACTGTATAAAAAAACATAACGTTCTAAAAGCGAGACAAAGAGACATGATATCATTTGAGAGCGACTATAACAACGGTATGCTTCCTGAGATTCTGGAGCGTCTGGCAGAGACAAACGACGTGAAGACATCCGGATATGGGAGCGATGTGTACTGTGAGGAGGCTAAATCGAGAATTCGCAAGGCGATAGACAACGACGGGGCAGACGTGTTCTTCCTCGTGGGTGGGACACAGACCAACACGACGGTCATCGACTCTCTCCTCCTCGGGTGTGAGGGTGTCATAGCCTTGGAGACAGGCCACATCGCTGTGCATGAATCGGGCGCTGTGGAGGCTTTCGGCCACAAGGTGATAACACTTGACGGGGAGAACAGCAAGCTGGGGGCGGCTGATGTGGCACGGTATATGGACACATTCCTTGCCGACGAGACATGCGGCCACATGGTACAGCCGGGCATGGTCTACATCTCCCTGCCTACAGAATACGGCATGGTTTACAGCCGCGAGGAGCTGGCGTCGCTCTACTCTGCATGCCAGAAATACAGCCTGCGCCTGTTCATCGACGGCGCACGTCTCGGCTATGCGTTGGCCTCTGATGCTGTTGATTATGACATGGCCTATGTTGCCAGGAACTGTGATGTGTTCTATATCGGCGGCACAAAGGTCGGGGCGATGTTCGGCGAGGCGGTCGTCTTCACGGGGATGAAGGCTCCAAGACATTTCTTCACCACTGTGAAGCGCCACGGAGCATTGCTTGCCAAGGGCCGTATGTTAGGAATACAGTTTGCGACTCTATTCACCGACGACCTTTATATGAGGGTGTCCAGCCATGCGATACAGATGGCCGCGAGAATCGTAGGCATCTTCCGCAAGCATGGTATCAGCATGGCATACGACTCTCCCACGAACCAGCAGTTTGTCGTTCTCACTCCCGAGCGTTACAGGGCGCTGAAGGAGAAGGTGGCATTCGAGGTGTGGGAGCATCAGGATGGCGGCAATATTGTCTGCCGCTTTGTCACAAGCTGGGCTACGACAGATAACGACCTCAGCGCTCTCGACAGGGCTCTGGAGGAGACAGCACAATAACGGCAACGGGGCCAAGGCTATGCAGGCCATGCCCACATGATTGCATACCAGTTCATGTATGGCTATACAGCGGGCTGTACATCATGTAGAAAAAATACACCACAAAAACAAGATGGAAATAATACTAAAATACTTCAAAGACCTCACCAACGAGCAGAAGCGGCAGTTTGCTGAGCTCGACGCTCTCTACCATGACTGGAACTCGAAGATAAATGTCATCTCGCGCAAGGATATTGACAATCTCTACGAGCACCATGTCCTTCACTCTCTCGCCATAGCCAAGGCCCTGCGTTTCAGGCCCGGCATGAGAGTGCTTGATTTCGGATGCGGCGGAGGGTTCCCCGGCATACCGCTCGCGATAATGTTCCCAGAGACAAGATTCAGGCTTATCGACGGGACAGGCAAGAAGGTGAGAGTGGCACAGGAGGTGGCTGACGCTATAGGGCTGAAGAATGTGGAGGCTGTGCATATCAGAGGCGAGGAGGAGCGCGGACAGTATGACTTCGTTGTCTCAAGAGCCGTGATGCCTCTGCCTGACCTCGTCAAGATTGTCCGGAAGAACTTCACCAGGAGACAGCAGAACTCCATAGCCAACGGCATACTGTGTCTCAAGGGTGGCAATCTCGACAGCGAGCTCCATAACTACAGGCATCTTGCGGAGAAGACAGAGCTGAGCACATTCTTCGACGAGGAATGGTTCAAGGAGAAATATCTCATATACCTGCCCATGTGACATCAGGAGGCCGGAGAATAGCGGAGAATGGCTGATGGGTGCCAATCCTAACACTTCGCCCCCCCCATTGATGGAGCGGCATTCTCCCCCTGCCCTACTCCATAAACATATACCGGGCCATTTAGTGACTTAAAAGACATTAACCAATCAAGAGGAAGACACTTTGGACTTTACTGGAATAACAAACATTGACTTATGGCTGATACCTGTGCTTGGAGGCAGCCATAACATGTTCAGCGACGCTTTCGCCCTTGTGCTGACATCAGGATGGACATGGATAGCGATGTATCTGACACTGCTCTTCGTTGTCATAAAGAACAACGAGACGATGGCACAGATAGGCCTTGTCATCCTGTCATGCGCATTGTGCCTGCTGCTCGCCGACGGCATGGCCGATGGCATCATGAAACCTCTCACCATGCGTCTGAGACCAATCAACGACCCTGAGGTGAGGGAGATGATAACGCTTGTGGCGGGAGTGGCGGACAAGAACTACAGCTTCTTCTCGGCACACGCCGCAAACACCATGGCGATATCGACATTCATGGCG
>SAMEA3663036__coassemble_1533_pt1 | contig 8561 bp, 5 predicted proteins | sample SAMEA3663036__metabat2_high_PE_004 | metagenome-assembled genome bin SAMEA3663036 (sample SAMEA3663036) | pig gut metagenome | biome: pig gut; feature: pig-associated habitat; material: faeces | place: France | collected 2012
GGAACAACTGGTTGTCGGTAGATGTACGAGAGAGGGAAACACCGAAGTTGAGGTTGTTACAGTTACCCGTGGTGATGAGGAAGTATCTCCAGTTCTTCAGCATATATCTTGTGAAGGCGACTGACAGTGACAGCTGGAAATAGTCGTCAGGCCAGCGCAGGCGTTTGCCCCATCCTAAGCTCGCACCGAACAGCTGTATGTACTTATCAGGGTCATAATAGTTCTCGTAGCTGTTGTAGTATGAGTTGCTGCCATAACCATAGAGATAGTTATAGTAGTTGTTCATATAGCCCGAGTTGTAGTATGTCGGTGACACGTCAGTCTGCCGGGAGTAGTAGGCTCCGACGCTGAACTGCACTGGGCGCTTTCCTCCGAACCATCCTGTCGAGTAGCTGATATTGTATGACTGGTAGTATGTACCGTTGGTCTGTGCTCCGAGCGACATCACCTCTCCATCGCCTATTGGCATAATGCCGCGGTGTTCCTTGTTCTTGTTGAAGAGGTTGGCCATGGAGAAGTTGTTCAGTTTCAGTCCGACACGTCCTATGACACCTGTCTGTCCCCATCCGAGTGACAGCTCCACCTGGTCGTTTGATTTCGACACGAGGTTCCAGTCTAGGTTGACATTGCCGTTCTCGTAGTCAGGCTTAACGTCTGGTACTATCTGCTCTGGGTCGAAATGTCCCATTGTGGCCAGCTCTCGCTGTGTACGCTGCAGGGCTTCCTTCGAGAACAGGTCGCCTGGTTTTGTCCTCAGCTCGCGTCGTATGACTTTCTCGTAGACACGGTCGTTGCCGTTGATGCGCACCTTGTTGATGTGGGCCTGCTGTCCCTCCATGATTCTCATCTCGAGGTCTATGGAGTCGCCGACGATGTTCACCTCTGTAGGGTCGAGGCGGTAGAAGATGTATCCGTGGTTCCAGTACATGTTTCCGACGGCATCCTCGTCCTCGCTGAGGCGTTTGTGTATGAGCTTCTGGTTATACACGTCGCCCTTCTCCATACCGAGTATGGCCGACAGCTGGTCGGTGTTGTATACTGTGTTGCCCACCCATTTGATGTTGCGGACATAGTATTTCTGTCCCTCGTCGACCTTTATATAAACGTTGACGTGCTTGTCGTCGTATGGCGAGATGCTGTCGGCGACGATTACTGCGTCACGGTATCCCAGCTCGTTGTATTTGTCTATGAGGTTCTGCTTGTCGGTCTTGTATCTCTCTGGTGTGTACTTCTTTGCCTTGAAGAACGAGTAGAGCTTTCCAGCCTCATTTGTTTTTGAGAGCGCACCCTTTTTGAACAGTCCGCCCTTGATTTTCTTCAGACTGAGGTTCTTGTTGCCTTCGATGGTGATCTGGTGAATCTTCATCTTGTCCTTCTTGTCGATATCGACATCGAGGATAACCTTGTTCTTCTCGGCCACGTCGTCCCTCTGGCGTATGTTTATCTCGGCATTGTTGAATCCCTTGTCGTCGAAGTATTTCTTTGCGAGTGTCTTTGCGCGTGCTATCATGTTCGGCGTTATCTGCGCACCCTTCAGCAGTCCGAGTTTCTGCTCCATATCCTCTCTCTCTGACTTCTTTATGCCGATATAGTTGATTGTCGACACGCGTGGTCTTGCCTTGAGGTAGATATGCAGGTAGACATTGTCTCCGACGAGCGAGTCAGCCGCTATTGTGACATCAGAGAAGAGTCCGTGCTTCCAGTATCTCTTCACGGCCTCTGTTATCTCTGGTCCTGGTAGCTGTATCTCCTGTCCGACGGCGAGTCCGGAGATGCTCAGCAGCATATAGTCCTCATATCCTTCTATGCCGCTAACATTCAGTCCGCCTATTGTTACGCTGCGTGGATTTCCAGCGTATGTTATTTCCGGATTGACAATCTTGTCCTGTGCCACGATGTCAGACACTGTGGCAAGGATCATGGTGAGTATAAGTATTGTTTTCCTCATCTGTACGTTATAGGCCTTTCCTGTCGCATTCCTGCCGCCGTTCTTGTTGTCTGTGGCGTCGTGATGCTATGTCTGTGCCTTTTCTGTATGTTTAGGTAGGCATGTGGGTTGTCTGTTTGTCGCCCCGTTGCCTTGTGATGTTTTATCTCTGTCAGTCGTCCTTCGGCGTTCTCAGGCGTTCTGTTCTACCTGGTCGCCTGTCTTGCCGTATCGTCTTTGTCTCTGCTGATACCATTCGATAGCCTCATGGAGATGGCTCTCACGGAAGTCGGGCCAGAACGTGTCAGTGAAGTACAGCTCGGTGTATGCTATCTGCCACAGTAGGTAGTTTGATATCCTCTGTTCTCCTCCTGTGCGTATGAGGAGGTCTGGGTCAGGCGTTCCGTTTGTCTGCAGGTGTCTGTCTATGACGCTGTCGTCTATGTTTTCCGGATTCAGCATTCCGTCCCTTGCCTCTTCGGCTATTCTTCTTACAGCGTCTGTTATCTCCCATCGTGACGAGTAGCTCAAGGCGGCGGTGAGTGTCATGGTCTTGTTTCCCGCTGTGTGCTGCTCGACATCCCTCAGCTTCCTGTTGACATCCTCAGGCAGTCTCTTTCTGTCTCCGATGACATTGAACCGTATGTCGTTCTTCTGGAACACCTCTTCCTCAAGGGCTGTCAGCACAAGTCCCATGAGGGCTGACACCTCATCTGCCGGTCTGTTCCAGTTCTCTGTCGAGAAGGCGTACACGGTCAGGTGTCTCACTCCTATACGTGCGCTTTCAGCTGCGATGCGTGTTATAGACTCCACTCCAGCCTGGTGGCCGTAAGAGCGAGGCTTTCCCTGAGCCTTAGCCCATCGCCCGTTGCCGTCCATGATGATGGCTATGTGTTGTGGGATATTGTTCATTTATGTCTTTTTGTGATGTTTCTTCTGTCATGCGGGGCCTTGTGCTGTGGCCTTGCTGCTGTCTTCACGTCTGCCGGTCACTGTTGTCAGCTGTTCTGTTGTGTCACCAGTCGTCCTTGTTGCATGTGGGGCATTTCGGTGAGAAGCTATAGGTCAGAGCGAGGCGCAGTGTCGAGTAGCAGTCTGTGTTCTTGAATATTCCGCTGCTCTTTATGCCGTATGGCGACTCCATACCGTCGAGCTTGTCGCTCAGCGAGGCGTGGAATGCCCATTCGAGGTTTATGTTCAGTCTTGGCGACACCTTGTATTTCAGTCCCAGTCCGAGAGGTATGTTCGCTGTGAACGTCGTCTTCGGGTCGCCTGTTGCCAGTGTTGCGCCTAATCCTCCGAATATGTAAGGTGTCAGAGGCACAGCTCCCCGGTATTCCCTTCCTGTCCCGTAAGGCCAGAAGTTATACTCGTACACGATGTTGAGGTCGGCCATTGAGCGTTTGAATGTGTATGGCTCGTCGGCCAGTCCGGGGTAGTATGTCGTGTTGTTTGTGCTCGAACCCTTCAGCTGAGTGAATCCCATGTCGGCCCTTATGGCGGAGAATACCGACAGATTATGCCTGTAGACGAGACTCGCGGCTGGCTGCATGCCCTTTGTCAGCGAACCGTTGAAGTCGCCGAGATATGTTGTCATGCCGATGCCGACACCTATCTCACGGCGGTATATCGGTTCGTCCTGTGCCAGTGATGTCGCCGGTGCCGCTGTTATTATGAATAATATTATAATAAGGTGTCTCAGCATTAGGTCTTCTTCCTTTCTTGCTTTCCCGCCCTGTTCCTTGGGGCAGATATGTTTATGTTGAAGGCTTGGCCGTCCAGATGGATATGTTTCTGTCCTTTTTGCTGGCTTTATTGCCATGTGTACTGGCTCATGTATCCTCTCCAGACCTCGCCTGTCCCGCCGCATACAATCCACATGCAGCCGTATTTGTCGGCCGTCATGGTCATCTCGGTCTTGCTGCATGCCATATTCCCGGGCAGGAAGAGGCGTGAGTCGGTCCACCAGTTCAGTCCGCCATCGCGTGAGAACCACACCTTCTGTTGAGCCTCCTCGTCACATTTTCCACGTCCCTCGCCGCCAGCCATGAGCAGTCCGTCAGCGTATGGCACGACGCTCAGGGCCTTCAGTGCAGGTGCGTGGTGCCATGTCTCAGATGTGAAAGGCTGGTACATCCATGATTGTGTCGCTGTCGCGTTCTGGTTGTCCACGACCTTTGTCCATACGACACATGTGGCGTCCTCGGCATTGTCCCTGTTTCCTATGAGGTAGACAATATCGAGGTCAGCGTTATATCGTGATGTCACGGTCACGGCGTTTATGTCCAGCTCTGGTAGAGCGTCGGCTGTTCCGTCGAGTGTTTCCGTTGTCCATGTCGTGCCGTTGTCCTCCGACGCCATTATCCCGCCATCGGCAGCGAGGGCATACAACGCCTGTCTTGACGCTGTCAGCAGTCTCTTGACAGGAGCGGCCTTAGCCATGTTCTGCCATGTCTTCCCGTCGGCAGAGATATAGATATCCCTTTCGGCATCGAGCATGTAGAGGTTCTTCCCGTCTGTTGCCATGCTTATTGTATGTGTGGCAGACGGCATGTCAATCTCCGTCCAGCTGTTCCCGTCCTTAGAGCTTGTTGTGTAAGCCTTTGCCTTTCCGTTGTCTGTACCGTAAGCCACGATGTCATTGCCCCACAGCATGGAGCGCAGTCCTGTCAGCGCCCCGAGTCTTGAGTCGCTGTTCTTGCGCTGCCAGTAGATAGAGTCCTCCTCCTCTTTGTGTACACGCACCTCGACGGTATAGTCCTTTGACCAAGACAAGTCGTTGGCGAAGCATCGCAGCACCCTTGGCACAGAGAAGTCGAGCGAGTCAGTCCCGATGTACGAGAGCGAGTCGCTGCTTATGCTCTTCAGGTAGGCAAAGCTTGAGTTCTTGGTGCCTATTGTAGGGATACACTTGTCTGTCATGACCCCCTTTGGCAGCGAGTCGACGTTGTATATGAGTCCCTTCTCCTGGTCTATGGTGAAGAGATATGAGCTATAGTCGACAGACGCGGTGTATGTTGAGTCCTGTCCTTTAGAGCCCTTCGTGTGCACCAGACGGTTCAGTTTGCCCAAAGAGAACGATGTTATAGCAGCATCGTTGTACTGCACGACCTCAATCTTGTCGTCAGAGAGACACGATGTTGTCATTGTCAGCACAGTGATGATTGCGGCTGCGGCTGTGATGAGTGTTCTTAGATGTTGTCTTGTCGTCATTATTCTTGTTGTGATTCAGCGTCATGCTGGCATCCTGTCCCACCCCCTGCACATATTCTCACCTTGTGTTGTGCCCTGGGGTCATCCAGTTGTCAGGCGGCTGTTATTCCGTGTCTTACGCCGTTCGGTGGCGTTATGTTTCTATTTCTTGGTGTCTAGGCATGTCCATGGGCATTCATGCTTCGCCCCTGTTGCTCCTGCAATGGTATACCTAAAACGTTGCAAAATTAATCAGAAAAATTCTAAAACCAGCATTTTCTTTCTCTCTAAATGATTTATTTATAGATTTATCTTGATTTTTTTAGGTTTGTTGACTATAAATAAGGAGAAAAATAACATTTATGTCATATATTGTGTCCGTAATCTCTTCATTGCCATCCCTGTTTCAAGTTGTCTTCCAGACTTGAGTGTCAGAGAGCCTGAGACCCCACATCCTGGCTGCTTCTTTGTCGGCATATAAGGGTGGAAACGCGAGTTTGCAGCCCGTTTTGTCCCTTCTGTCAGCAAAAAAGTCAGTATAAATTTTGCAGTCTCTCTGTTTTCTGATAACTTTGCATCTTGACCACACAGATTGTCATAACCATTAACCTACAAACCATAACGCTATGAAAAGACCCATCCTTATCACCCTGACCCTTCTCCTGAGTCTCATTGTCATGGCCGGCGACCGTATGCCGGTATGGCCGAAAGGCAAGATGCCTCACACCCAGGGACATCAGATAGCGGCCATGACAGACGAGTCATCACTCCCCGGATTCAATCCCGACCGCCACCGCACGCCATATCTCGAATGGTTCGCCCCGCCAAGTCCGGAGACTCGCAATGGAGCGTGCATGATACTCATCTCCGGCGGTTCATACCAGAACTGCTGTGATGTGCGCCACATAAAACGCTGGAGAGAGCGGCTTACAGAGCTTGGTTTCCAGTGTGTCAACCTCGTCTACCGCACCCCGCGCCCTGTCTCGCTGCCCATCTACCAGACAGCGTGGGAGGACGGACAGCGTGCTGTGCGCCTCGTGCGCAAGGAGGCTGGCAAGCGCGGCTATGACCCCGAGCGCATCGGTACGATATCCATGTCGGCCGGCTCACATCTCGCTCTGCTCCTCGCCACGAGCTCCCAGACCCGTGCCTACACACCTGTCGACAAGACAGACAGCATCGGCTGCCACATCAACTGGGCCATCGTCAACGCCCCAGCCTATGGCACTACAGACGGCGAGGCAGGCACACCGGCCTCACGTGACGGCTATGGGACAGATGTCACGCTGAGCAAAGTCTTCCGCTTCGACAGCAAGACATGCCCCATGAGCCTCCATCATGGTGGGCTTGACCCCTACACCCCGATGACCTCAACCCTCGTCTACAGACAGCTGAGGAGGATGGGAATCCCCGCCGAGCTGCATCTCTACCCCGACAAGGGCCACGGAGTCTATGGCCTGGAGAGAGGCGTGGAGTTCATGAGGCAGATGGGATTCATGGGCGAGGTTGGAGCCGAGGTGCAGATTATGGACAGCGTCAGGGACAAGAAGCCTGGCACGCAGAAGGTCAGCATATGGCCCGATGGAGCCATGCCCGACGCCCAGGACCACCAGTGTCTCCCGTATATAGAGTGGCATATCCCTGACACCCTATCAACCAAGGCCGTGCAGATAGTCTTCTCGGGCGGTGCGTATGTGCGCAATGACCCCGACGGCTTTGAGGTCGCCCCGGTAAGACAATACCTCAACGACAAGGGCATGGCCGTCGTCACACTCAAGTACCGCACGCCCCGCCCTAATAATCTCGCCAAGCACACCACGGCATGGCAGGACCTCCAGCGCACTATACGCATCGTCAGGAAAGAGGCGGCAGAGCGAGGACTCGACCCCTCGCGCATAGGCATCATGGGATGCTCGGCCGGCGGACACCTGACACTCATGGGTGTGACATCGTCATGCCACAAGTCGTATCTCCCTATCGACGACACCGACCGCCTGCCATGCGATGTGCAGTGGGGTGTCGCCATATATCCCGCTTATGCCCTCACTGACGGCGCTGACCAGAACAACATCCACAAGGGCAATGAGGATGAGGATATCCTTGTCCCAGAGTTCTCGTTCGACCTTAAGACAGCGCCGACGCTGTTCATACATGGCGATGCCGACGGATGGGCCGCGATGAACTCTGTCAAATGCTGGGAGAAGATGAGGGCTATGGGAGTGCAGAGCGAGCTCCACACCCTCGCGCTGCGCAAACACTGCTTCCAGAGAGCCAGCTCTCCAGGGACTGGCAGCTACACTTTCCTCGACAGGATTTGGGAGTTCCTGACAGAGAAAGGACTGAACAAATAGCCGGCTTTTCCAATATGTACTGGATGAGCACGTCAAAAGCACTGAATGACCGTGTCATTTGCTACCAATGAGGCGGTCATTCAGTGCTTTTTGTTGCTGCCCTTTATAGCATAGTGTGAGTAACGGTATGTTTCTTGGACATCCACTGTGAGAATAGAAGAATCAATGGCTTGTTACTCAGTCACTTAGTACCCACGTTTTTAGGTGGGGTATCTAACAGTTGCGTCTCTTCGAGACTGTGGCCAAATACAAGCTCATGGCTCTCACCTTGGCGTCGGGACTGACAGTCGCGTCTCTTCGAGACTTAGCTCTTGGACATGCTCTTAGCCATAGATACTTCTATCGCCACATCGGCTGCCCCCGGTATACCTGTCGTTACTCATCCAAGTTTTACAGGACAGCAACATTCAAGAGTATACACGGCTTGTCAAAAAATCCCGATGAAATGGGCGAAAAATGACTGTTTGGCATAGGAGATTATGCCCGTTTTCCTGTGCAGGAACTATCTCTTCCTGCCTGCCCCAGTGATTGACGTAGGGGAGGTGACAGAGACTGACGGGGGTGATGGGCAGCGCAGGCAGAATGACGTTGTGCATTCTTATCATTCGTGGATTGCCGGGATGAACAGTTGCTCCATACGCCCGATAGCCGTGCCCGCCGTTCTCCACAGCACATGGCATGGCAGTGAGAGCCCGTAAACTGATAATGATTGCCCCCACTCGGGCCATTGTTCCCCGACATGTCGCATCTGCCGCGAGAATCTTTTCCTGCCATCACTATCAGACAAATATAAATGACGAATTACCACAATGACAGCCATAAAAACTTTGTCCTACCGTCAGAAAGAATAAAAATATATGAAAAAGATAGCATGAACGCGGGCCAAAGCTTTGCTTTGTGGAAAAATATTGCTACTTTTGCACCAAATATGCCATGCCTGTCGCTATGTAAGCGGCAGACGACAGCCTGCGGTACACCCGTCGAGCCAGTCTCCCGCACAGCGGCCCCCGTTGTCCCATGGCCCACACGACAGGGCTTACGACACAGCAGAGAGAGCCCACAGGCTCGTCCTCGAGCGACAATGGCAGGCG
>SAMEA3663036__coassemble_1565_pt1 | contig 8431 bp, 4 predicted proteins | sample SAMEA3663036__metabat2_high_PE_004 | metagenome-assembled genome bin SAMEA3663036 (sample SAMEA3663036) | pig gut metagenome | biome: pig gut; feature: pig-associated habitat; material: faeces | place: France | collected 2012
GCCATAAACAACACCTGTTCATAAACAATACCTGATGAAAAACCTAATCATTGTAAAATTATTCACCCTAATGTTGCTGCTCCTACTCGTTTCATGCGCAAGCAAGGAGAAGAAATGGCACATCGGTGTGTCACAGTGCAGCGAAGACGCATGGCGAGGAAAACTCAACAAAGAACTTATAATAGGAGGATATGCCAACAGCGACATGCTGCTCGACATAGTCTCTGCCGACGATGACGACCAGAAGCAGATAAGCCAGATAGAGCGCTTCATAGCTGATGGTGTTGACCTGCTCATTGTCTCGCCCAACTCTGCCAATGCCTTGACTCCTGTCATAGAGAAGGCATACGACAAGGGAATACCTGTGATAATCTTCGACCGCAGGACCAACAGTGACAAATATACCATGTATATGGGTGCCGACAACTACGAGATAGGCAATACTATGGGACATCTTATAGCCCGGAAACTCGAGGGTAAAGGCACTCTGGCTGAGCTGAAAGGCCTTGCAGGCTCATCAGCGGCCATAGAGAGGCATCGTGGGTTCACAGCCGCGATAAGTGAGTACCCAGAGATAAAGGTGCTCACATCAGACATTGCCGGATGGAAGACTGAGTATGGAGAAAAAGCCATGGAGGACATCATCAAGCGCAATCCGGGCATTAGGATTGACTGTATCTTCGGACACAACGACCGGTTGGCACTCGGCGCACGCACCGTCTGCCAGCGGCATGGCATGAGCGGCATTAAGTATTATGGCATTGACGGTCTGCCAACCCCTGGTGGCGGAATAGAGAATGTAGTGGAAGGCAGGCTTGAGGCGACATACATATACCCGACACACGGGCTTGAGATGCTCTCCCTGGCACGTAAGATACTGACAGGAGAAAAGACGGAAAGGAAAATAACGCTCCACTCGGCTGTTGTAGACAAGGAGTATGCCCCTATCATGCTTATGGAGTATCAGGAGATGGAACGTGCGAGTGAGGAGCTCGAGATTCTCTATGGCAAGGTGGATGAGTATTTCTCTCAGGTGAACATGCAGCGCAGAGTGATAATAGCTGCTATTGCGATTTTAATTATAATCATCACGCTCACACTCCTCACCTACCGGTCTTACCTCACCAAGGCACGACTCAATGAGGAACTGAGCCAGCGTAATGACGAGCTCTCACGGTTATACCGCCAACTGGAGGATATGGCCGACGCACGCATGGTATTCTTCACCAATGTCGGACACAAGCTGAGGACACCGCTGACTCTCATCGCAGGGCCCACAGAGCAGCTCTATGCCGACACGAGCATACAGGGAGAGAAACGCAGCCTCGTGGACATGATACACAGGAATATGCAGGCCCTGACAAAGCTCGTAGATGAGATACTCGACTTCAGGAAGATAGGCAATATTGACACTACAGCATCCGGACAACTGTCTGCTGGAGAGTCTGAGCCAGAGTTCAATACTGAGCAGGTTGAGGCGACAACCACTCTGGACGACGATAAGCCTGTGCTGCTTGTCGTCGACGACAATGCCGACATTCGCAAGCTCCTTGTGGCTATATTACAGGAGAAATACAATGTCACCCTCGCCGCTAACGGCAAAGAGGGCTATGAGCGCGCAAAGGAGATAGTGCCAGACCTTATTGTTAGCGATGTCATGATGCCAGTAATGGACGGGCTGGAGATGTGCAGCAATGTCAAGGCCGACACTGTGACATCGCATATCCCAGTGTTGATGCTGACAGCACGCACGCTCGACGAGCACCGCGTGGAAGGATATCTGCATGGTGCTGATGCCTATATCACCAAGCCGTTCACATCATCATTACTGCTGGCACGCATAGAGAATCTCCTCGCCTCACGCCATGCGCTGCGCAAAGCATTCAGCTCAGAGGCCAACACACCCAATGACGCCTCTGCCAATGATACACAGAAGGGAGAGTCCGCCGCGGCTGTGGCTGTAGAGAAGTCTGTACCATCACCCCGCGACAGCGCCTTCATGAAGCGCCTTGACGGCATCATGCAGAAGAATATCTCTAATGCTGACTTCGGTGTGGAGCCTCTATGCGCGGAGATAGGGATGAGCCGTGTGCAGCTCTACCGCAAGGTGAAGGCTCTGACGGGACTGTCGCCTGTCGAGCTGTTGCGCAAGGCAAGGGTAGAAAAAGGACGGGGGATGCTCATGGAGACTGACATGACAGTGTCTGAGATAGCCTATGCCTGCGGGTTCAGCGCACCATCGTATTTCACGAAGTGCTATCGTGACGAATATGGCATCACACCAGGCGAGACACGCTCGTCGGGCTCTCCCTCAGCCTGATGTAATTCATGCGGCTATCCAGGCTGCCTCTCTTTCGTGCTATAAGTATGTTTGTTATGCATATCATGGAGAGAGCAATTGACGGGCATGTCGCTTTTCAAGAATTATATGCCAGATGTTTAGCTCCATTAAGATATTTAGCTCCATTATAAGATAAGCGGCCGAATACAGACAGATAAGCCTGCGCCCCTCCCCAGTCCAGATGCACACGTATGTAAACATCTGGCCCTGGGGAGAGATGCAGGCTGTCGCATATCTACAGGGCAATATATTAGGCTGAGGGAGGGGGAGGACGAGCCACTGTCAGAGACACCCGTTCCAGCCTATATATCTAAAAGGGAAGTTGGCTCCGCCCTCGTTTTCCATACCCAGCATATCACAGGTTCATGTGCAAAGGCGAGATTCTTTTGTTGACTTCGCCTCAGATTTATACGCAATATATAGCATCCAAACAATCCTCTCCCTCTACTTTTCTTGTTTTTAAAAAAAACGTACATTGTCCATAAAAAATGATACATTGTATCAAAAGTCATATTCCAGGAACGTTTTTTTAACACCATACAGATTGACATGGGTTAATTTTGCGGGCAGAAAAATAATCCTAACAAATCTCAAGCATTTCATCTATGGAAAAAATCAAAAGTTTACTATTGGGCGCACTATTTATTATAGTAAGCACCACGCTACAAGCCCAGAGTTTCGAGGCGACGGGTGTTGTCGTCGACAATTTTGGCGATGCAGTCATAGGAGCCACAGTTATGCAGAAAGGCACATCGAATGGCACTGTGACAGACATTGACGGTAACTTCAAGATCAACGTGAATAACGGCGACATTCTTTCTGTAAGCTATATAGGCTATGTCACCCAGGAATTTCCTGCTGCAAAAGACATGAGAATTGTGCTTAAGGAAGATGCACAGAGCCTTCAGGAGGTCGTAGTGACCGGTTACCAGGTGCAGCGTAAGGTTGACCTTACAGGTGCAGTGGCTGTGATGGACATGAAGGGACCTAAGAGTGAGAGCGACCCTAACATGCTCAACTCCATGCAGGGCAAACTCCCTGGTGTTGACATCGTCACAGATGCATCACCTGGCGGCGGTGGTTCTTCCATCCGCGTGCGTGGTATGAGCACCGTGAACGCCTGTGACCCACTCTATGTCATTGACGGTGTGGCTACCACAGAGAACCTCAACTCGCTCAACCCCGCCGACATCGAGTCAATACAGGTTCTGAAGGATGCCTCTTCAGCGTCTATCTACGGTAGCCGTGCCGCCAACGGTGTTATAGTCATAACCACCAAGAGGGGCAAGGAGGGCAAGATGTCAATCAACCTCAGCTACAATGCGGCTATGCAGACAGTGGCAAAGACATTCAAGACCCTCTCTGCTGAGCAGTGGGGACAGGCCTACTGGCAGGCATGTGCCAACGACGGCATCGCCCCGACAGCAGCAGCGTCACTTTACGGAACAGGAGCGACACCTCAGCTCGTTCCGTCAATCAATGGTGTAAACACAGCCAATACCGACTGGCAGGATGAGGTTTACAGCTCGGCATGGACTCAGAACCTATCTGCAAGCATCTCAAACGCTTCAGAAAAGGGCAGCTATCTTTTCTCTGCAAACTATATCGACCAGAACGGCCTAATGGACAACACGTTCTACAAAAGATTCTCAGGACGTGTAAACTCTACTTATAACTTCAGCAAATATGTAAGAGTGGGTGAGAACCTTATGGTGGCTCGCTGGAGCAACCGTGGTGCCGACACTAACGGCGACCGTGGAATACCTTATTCTGCTATGCGCCAGCACCCTGCCATCCCTGTCTATTCAGCAGACGGTGTATTTGCAGACCCTTCAGCCCTCCTCGGTTCTGACATTGACAACCCTGTGCAGACACTCTACAACATGCGCGACAACACCAACACCTCTTGGCGTGTCTTCGGCAATGCCTATATAGAGATTATGCCTATCAAGGGTCTCACCTTGAAGAGCAATGTGGGTATTGAGCACGTACAGTATCTGAGCAAGACACTTGGAAGGAATGTGCGCCCTGACGACCCGTCAATCAACCGCTCCGTATCGAGAGCATACGGTGAGGGTGACACATACACATGGACAAACACTGCCAACTATCTCTTCGACCTCGGCAAAGACCATCACTTCACAGTCCTTGCCGGTACTGAGGCGACAAAGTATAACTTCGAGGATATCTCTGCAATGCGTAAGGACTACGCCTTCGAGGATTCAGACTATATGCAGCTCGGCTCTGGCTCTGGCACACAGACCAACGGCGGCGGCAAGCAGGAGTGGGCTCTATTCTCTCTCTTCGGAAAGATTGACTACAACTTCGCTGACCGTTATCTCTTCTCTGCCACACTCCGCCGCGACCAGACCTCACGTCTCGCCAAGGAGAACAACTCTGGCATCTTCCCTGCTTTCTCAGGTGCATGGCGCGTGAGCGAGGAGAAGTTCTGGAAGAAGAACAACATCATCGACAACGTGAAAGTCCGCTTGGCATGGGGACAGAACGGTAACTCTGCCATCGCAAACAACTATGCCGCTTTCTCAACATATACATACGATGTGGGCAACGGCGCTTACGACCTCAACGGCACAGGCACTGGAACAGTGAGCGGTATCAAGGTGCTGACAACCGGCAACCCTGACCTGAAATGGGAGACAACGACGCAGACGAATCTTGGTATCGACGCCTCCCTCTTCGGCAACAGCGTAAGCCTGTCGTTCGATTACTACTGGAAGAACACCAAGGACATGATTACCATTCCTCCCGTGCTCTCTGTAGCTGGTGAGAATGCAGCGAAATTCATGAACACAGGTGAGATGAAGAACCATGGTATGGAGCTCAATCTCGGCTACCACTCTCCGCAGTATGGCGACTTCTCTTGGGACGGAAGCTTCAACTTCTCCATGTACCGCAACGAGCTTGTTAAGCTCAACGACGAGGTAAGCGTCATCGGTGGCGACTTCCGTCTGATTGAGGGACAGCCAATGGGCGTTTACTACGGATATATCTGCGACGGTATCTTCCAGGACGCTGACCAGGTTTCCAACCACGCTGTCCAGCCGGGTAAGGGTGTAGGCCGCCTGATGTACCGCGACATCGACGGCAACGGTGAGGTGAACGAGAACGACCGTTGCATCATCGGCAATCCAAATCCTGACCTCGCTATGGGTCTTACTCTCAGCGCAAGCTACAAGAACTGGTCGCTCTCGACATTCTTCTCTGGCGAGTTTGGATTTGACATCTACAACGGCACACGCAAGCAGCTGGAGTTCATGACCTACGGCAACACATACACAAACCGTGGCGAGGGTGTGCTCAACGCATGGACAGCAGAGAACAAGGGTTCAAGCATCCCTGCCCTCACCACTGTTGACGACAATAACGAGACACGCATGTCAACCTACTTTGTTGAGGATGGCTCATACCTGAAGTGCAAGTACATCAAGCTCGCCTACAACTTCGACCAGAAGTGGATGAAGACTATCGGCCTCTCTTCTCTCAACATCTACGCTCAGGTGGAGAACGTGTTCACCATCACCAACTACTCTGGTCTTGACCCTGAGGTGCCACTTGGCGGCTATGGCGCTCGCATCGACAATGGTCCTTATCCACGTGCCCGCACATTCTCAATGGGTCTCAATGTTCAGTTCTAATACATCAATATAAAATATAATGACAACAATGAAAAAGCTATATAATATAATGATGGTAGCAGCAATGGGCTTTGCTGTAGCATCATGCTCAGATATGCTCGATACTGTTCCACAGGGACAGTTCACAGAAGAGCAGCTCGACGACAAGTCGGTAGATGGCCTTGTAGCTTCTGCATACGCTGGTCTCGAGGCACACTTCTACGGAAACAACGAGGCATTCGCTGGTCCTACGACAAACTGGATATTCGATGTCCGCAGCGACGACGCCTATAAGGGAGGTGGCGGCACAAGCATGGAGGAGAACATCCACCTGCTTGAGGTAAGCGAGATAACCTCTGACAATGTCAGCTGCCTTAACAAGTGGCAGAACAACTATTACGCGCTGTCACGTGTACACAGTGCCATGAAGGCGGTACAGAAAGCAAGCGGAGTGAACAATGCCGAACAGATTCTCGGCGAGCTGAAGACCCTGCGCGCATGGTACTACTTCGACCTCATACGCATCTTCAAGCGCATACCATATTTCACAGAGAACGAAGACCCGAACACAAAGACCAACGACGAGTATTCACGTGAGGAGATCTTCTCGTTCATAAAGAAAGACCTTGAGGAGGCTGCTGCTGTGCTTCCCGCACAGAAAGCCAGCACAGGACGTATCACAAAGACTACAGCACAGGCTATTCTCGCAAAGGTCTGCGCCTTCACTTCCGACTGGGAAGGTGTCAAGGCCAATGCCGGCGCAGTCATTGCAAGCCAGCAATACTCTCTTTACAACAACTTCGGCGATATGTCGAAGATTGCCTTCAACAACGGCTCTGAATCCATCTTCGCACTCCAGACATCAACTGCATCAGACAACGCACACATCAACTGGTCTAACCTGCTCAACTGTACATACAGCGACGGCAACCTCTACGGTCAGGGCGACGACTTCTTCTATGGCTCACAGAACCTTGTCAACGCTTTCCGCACTGACACACGCACCGGCCTGCCGCTGCTCGACGGCACATTCAATGATGTCAACGTGACAGAGAACTACGACGGTTCCATCGACCCTCGCCTCGACTTCACTGTCGGCCGCATCGGCTATCCATGGCGTGGACATACCTACACTCAGGGCTGGTGCCGTGCCTACGATGTCTATGGCGAATACAGCAACAAGAAGGCTTGGGAGGCTCCAGAGAACGCTCTCGCAGGTTTCCCATGGGGTTGCAGCTCGCTCAACTTCATCTTCATCCGCTATGCCGATATCCTCCTGCTTCAGGCAGAGGCTCTCATCGAGACAGCTGCAGGCACTAATGCCGCCACAGACGCCGACCTCGTCGAGGCCCGCAAGCTTATCAACCAGGTGCGTGAGCGTGCTGCCAACAGCATCGACGGCAGCTACTCTCCACAGGACCTCGACCCTTCAAAGGCTGACTATTATGTAGGGCTCTATCCAGAAGACTACGATGGCAACCTCATGTGGACCAAGGACTACGCCCGCCGTGCCGTGCGCATGGAGCGCCGCCTGGAGCTCGCCCTTGAGGGCAACCGCTGGTTCGACCTCGTGCGCTGGGGTGAGGATTACCTCGTCAGCACCATGAACAAGTATATGACCGAGGAGGCCAAGCTCCGCCAGTACTACGACGGACGCAGCGTCTCAGCCAACGAGATTTATCTGCCTGTACCTCTCGCAGAAATCGACAACTCAAACGGTCTTTATAAGCAGTATTAATTCAAGGTAAAAGAATAATCATGAAAAAAATAAATATATTCCTCTGTGCGGTGATGGCGTTGTTCACATCCTGCTCAGACGTTGACCTCGAATCAGTCAACTTTTCAGAGGCTGTCACGAACCTCATCGCTGACTATCAGGACGGGAAACGTGATGTGACCCTCAGCTGGACAAACCCGACAATGGAGGGACAGTCAGGCATCCAGATTATCCAGGACGACAAGGATATCACCAATATCGACGAGGTCATCAACAGCTATTATATCCAGAAAGCCCCTACCAATACGGATGTCTCCTATACCGTGAAGGCACGCTACAGCGACGGCCGTGTCTCTGAAGGACAGACCGTAAGGCTATATATCAACTACGAGGCGAAGAAGGGCGGCAATATGGTTGCCATGCTTGTCGCCGACGACTATGCAGCTTCTGACGACGAGAAGGATGCCGTGGCATGGTTCAAGGCTAACTATGTCGACAAGGGCAAGGGCACACTCATCACTCCCTCTACAATCAACGACCTCGACATCGAGAAGCACGCTGCCTGCTGGGTGATGTGCGACCGCATCGGAGTGGCTCACGGATGGGCTAACCTCCCCGGCGGACTGGCATCGAACGGGACAGTCAACGCGCTGAAGGCTTTCTGCGCTGACGGTGGCAACCTTCTCCTCACCAACCACGCCACACAGCTCACAGCTGCCGTGGGACGCATCGCTGAGG
>SAMEA3663036__coassemble_1587_pt1 | contig 8371 bp, 4 predicted proteins | sample SAMEA3663036__metabat2_high_PE_004 | metagenome-assembled genome bin SAMEA3663036 (sample SAMEA3663036) | pig gut metagenome | biome: pig gut; feature: pig-associated habitat; material: faeces | place: France | collected 2012
GACGCTCTCCAGTCCGCACCCCGACGGCCGTCTTCTCATAGAGCGCACTGGCAAGGGTGTCTCATGGCTCGCAGTCAGCGTCAGCCAGCACCTTCCCCTCTCCTCGTTCGTATCACGTGGCGATGGCAGCGGCCTCCATATAAGGCGTGAGATAATACTCCCCTCTGGCGGTGCTCCCCTCTCCTCGTCCGCCACACGCCGCCTGCCATTAGGCACGAGGGTCATTGTCCGCCTTACCATTGTGGCAGACAGGGATTGTGATTTTGTCGTCGTGCGTGATTCTCGGGCAGCTTCGCTGAGTCCTGTCGTGCAGACATCCGGATACTGTCGTGCCCACTCGTCCTGGACCTCATACGGTTCCCTCACAGGATATTACCGCACTACGGGTGACAGCCAGACTGTCTTCTATCTCGACAAGCTGCCGAAGGGCACACACACGATAGAGACAGAATACACCATAGACCGTGAGGGACAACACCACAGCGGCACGGCGACCGTAAGTTGCGCCTATGCCCCTGAGTTCTCGGCTGTCGAGGGACAGTACTCTATGTAGGGGGGTAAATAATTACGGAGACAACATTAAGAGGGATGGTGTGCCATTTACTTTGAAATAAACTCCGGAAGTAGGAAGCAAAACACTTTCGGGGTTATTTCATTTTCTGCCCCACGCAACCATAGATATCATAGTGGAGGCTACATGTATCATGAAAAAAATATCGGCGAGGAATGTATTTTTCATGATAATGTTTCTGTTTTAAGCAGAAAACCATTATCTTTGCAACGAGACCTGAATATCTATACCATACAAAGCGAAGAAAGACGGGAGACCGGAGAGCAGATGCCCCCTCACCGCCCATAATGGACAGAGAGACCATTCTCCCAGAAATGACTGACATGAAAGAGCCTGTATTGGCATATACCACAGTGGGGGAATCACATTCTGTCGCCCACCACGACGCACGGAAGACGTTGTCAGAGCTGGGAAAAGAAGAAGAAGCAATGCCAATAACAGGCCACACGATAAACCTAACTAACCTAAATAAAAAGAAACCAACATGATCAAGAGAATCATCCAAGCAATCATCCTGATGGGCAGCACAAGCGTGATGTCCCAGGTTCTGCCGTATCAAGACAACAGTCTGCAGCCCCATGAACGTGCTGTCGACCTCACTCAGCGCCTCACGATAGAGGAGAAGGCATCGCTCATGTGCGACGAGTCGCCTGCCATCCCCCGTCTTGGGATAAAGAGATTCAGCTGGTGGAGCGAGGCGCTCCACGGCCTTGCCAACCAGACAAACGTCACCGTATTCCCTGAGCCGATAGGGATGGCGGCGTCGTTCAATGTGCCGTTAGTGGAGAGGGTCTTCACAGCGACGAGCGACGAGACACGGGCAAAATGGAACATGCAGCACGAGGAGGGCATGGAGCCGACACGGTTCCACTGCCTGTCGGTATGGACGCCGAATGTGAACATATTCCGTGACCCACGGCGAGGACCCATTCCTGACATCGGCCATGGGACAGGCTGCGGTAAGGGGGCTGCAGGGACCAGAGACATCGAGATACAGGAAACTGCTGGCATGCGCGAAACACTATGCCATACATAGCGGACCGGAATGGAGCCGCCATACGGCAAACATAAACGATGTGTCGCCCCGCGACCTGCACGAGACTTATCTGCCCGCCTTCAAGGACCTCGTCGAGAAGGCGAAGGTCAGGGAGGTCATGTGCGCATACCAGAGATGGGACGACGAGCCGTGTTGCGGAAGCACAAGGCTGCTGCAACGGATACTGCGTGATGAATGGGGATTCAAGTATCTTGTCGTGAGCGACTGCGGGGCGATAGCCGATTTCTGGACCAGCCACAAGACATCGTCAACACAGAGGCATGCGGCGGCCAAGGGCGTGACGGCTGGCACCGACGTGGAGTGTGGATTCGGATACGCATACGAGAGACTCCCTGAGGCTGTCAGAGCCGGACTTATAACGGAGGAGGAGATTGACCGGCATGTCGTCAGGCTGCTTGAGGCGAGGTTTGAGCTTGGAGAGATGGACGACCACGATGCTTGTGAATGGTCAAGAATCCCTGTCTCTGTGCTCAGCTCAAAGGAACACAGGGAGCTGTCGCTCGATATGGCGCGCCAGAGCATAGTGCTGCTTCAGAACAGGAACAATATCCTGCCTCTCTCAAAAGGGGAGAAGATAGCTGTAATAGGGCCTAACGCCGATAACACGCCCATGATGTGGGGCAACTATAACGGCACACCTAATACGACTGTCACCATTGTCGACGGTCTGAGAGGAAAGGCGGGGAAGAGGAATGTGGTATACCTGAAGGGCTGCGACCTGACAGAGGAGTGTGTCGTGAACAGTTTCCTCACACAATGTGAAGCAAGCGGAAAGAAGGGAATAAGAGGAACTTTCTGGAACAACACGTCACGGAAAGGGAAACCTGCGGCGACAGAATACTACACAGACCCAATAAACGTGACAACAAACGGGCAGCACACATTTGCCAATGGTGTCAGGATGGAAGACTTCTCCGCTCTCTACGAGACAACATTCACTCCACAGAAAAGCGGGCGGGCTGTCATCCGCATGCAGTATACAGGAGCATTCACGCTGAAGGTCGACGGGCGGGTCATATCATCAGACAGCACTTGGCGTGACCAGCCATTACGTTTCGAGCTTGATGTAGAGCGTGGCAGAAGCTATGCTATAGAACTGGCTTACCATACAGTCAAGACATGGGGGGCTAACATGAAGCTGAACATCGGCGAGGAGCTGCCGATAGACCATCAGCAGACAATTGACAAACTGAGGGGTATAGAGACTGTCATATTTGTCGGAGGACTGTCATCACAGCTCGAGGGTGAGGAGATGCCTGTAGCGATAGACGGATTCAAGGGTGGCGACCGCACGGACATAGAGCTACCTCGTGTGCAGCGCGAATTCATAAGGCGGCTGAGGGAGGCTGGCAAGCGCATCATCCTCGTCAACTGCTCGGGCTCGGCCATAGCGCTCAGCCCGGAAACGGAGCGTTGTGAGGCAATAGTGCAGGCATGGTATCCGGGCATGGAGGGCGGACGGGCTGTTGCCGATATCCTATATGGCGACTACAACCCGCAGGGTAAACTGCCGGTGACTTTCTACCGCGACAGCAAACAGCTGCCCGACTTCGAGAACTACTCTATGAGAGGGCGGACATACAGATACTTCGACGACGCTCTCTTCCCCTTCGGCTACGGACTCAGCTACACAACATTCGAGATAGGAGATGCCACGTTGAAGAGAACAGGTGGGGCGGCATTCCAGCTCCAGACCACAATAAAGAACACGGGAAGAAGAGAGGGGACGGAGATACTGCAGGTCTATGTGCGCCGCATGTCGGACACCGAGGGCCCATTAAAGACACTGAAGGCTTTCTGTCGTGTACCGCTGAAGGCAGGCGAGTCAAAATGTGTCACAGTCAGTCTTGACGAGGAATCCTTCACGCTCTTCGACAGCGAGACAAACACAATGCGCGTCGTGCCGGGCGAGTATGAGCTGTATTATGGCAACAGCTCACGCCAGGAAGACCTTAAGGTGTGTCCTGTAACCCTCACAGACGATATTACCGACAATTGACCCGTCCAACATAACGGAGAGGGAGGGCACGGGGGAGGCCCCCCCTTTCTTGCGAATATTGTTGTTGTTCTCTATGTAATGAAAAAAAAATCATATCCCCGTGTGCGGAAAATCATCACCCCGTAATAATCTGTGACCATCCGTGGGATGATAACCTGCAAGAAAAGTATCGTGGTGGTAAATAAAACTGAATCAATAATGGAAAAGCGACTATCACTCATCGCGCTATGTCTCACTTTTTGCATAGCGACAATCTCTGCACAGCGCGAGAACATCCCTGTCCTCGACAAGGGTCCAGATATGGAGAATTATCTCACACCATCCACTGAAGCCCCAGCCAGCCCTGACGAGGAGGGGTTCATAAGGCGATGGACACTGCTCGAACCGATAGTGAAACCAAACAGGAGCAATACAGTGTTCACTGACAGCTACCTGAGGGAGAACCTATGCCGGGAGTACATAAAGGGACAAGCTCATATCGTCGCCCATGACGGAGAGAGAGTCAGAATAGGCGGGGAGGAGCTTACATGGCATAAACTTGACAGCAGGCTATATAACGTGAAGCTGTTCCGCTTCGCCACAGGGCTCGACAAGGCATATTATGGCATCATCTTCCTTGCGACGACTGTCGTGGAATGCAGTGACGATATTCCTGACGTGCGTCTCTCTGTAGGTTCCAATTCCGCCTCCGTATGGTGGATAAATGGAGAAGAGAGACTGATGCTGTCAGGAGACAGGAGAATGGTAGCAGATGATGCTATGTCTGAGCGTATCACATTGAAACGTGGCTCGAACATCATTCATGGAGCTATCATAAACGGTCCCGGCATGAGTGACTTCTGCGTCAGATTTGTAGATGAATATGGCAAACCTGTGAGAAATTTCAGAGTAAGATGATTTATCAAGTGCAGACAAAAAATCATCATAGATAAAAAAACGAAGGCGAAGCCAACGTTTTCGTTAAGCCAGAAGTCCACAGAGAGCTTGCTCGCTTTGGCTTGGCGAGAACTGACGACAAGCCGAGAGGAGAGGCTGAGTTTACTCAGACTATCCCGAGGCGCGAAGGAAGAAGACGAAAGTCAAAACGAAGGCAAAGCCAGCGTAGTGAATCCTCTCCCCCGATGCTGTCACCAACGATGTAGGAAGAGGGAAAGCGCCGGAGGAACAGAATATATAAAGAAAGAAGAACATGAAAAAGATAATAATCCTCGCATGTATGGCATGGATCACCATACCATCATCCGCCCAGACAGGTCAGCCATGGATTCACGACCCTTCAACATTGGCTGAGTGTGACGGGAAGTATTATACATTCGGCACAGGAGGTGGCGGACTAATCTCATCCGACGGATGGTCGTGGAAAGGAGGTGCTGTGCGTCCTGGTGGAGGAGCAGCACCCGATGTCATGAAGATAGGCGACAGATACCTAATCGCATATGGTGCCACAGGCGGTGGACTGGGAGGCGGACACAGCGGAGTAATATACACGATGTGGAACAGGACCTTAGACCCCTCATCTCCTCTTTTCAATTATACTGAACCGATTGAAGTAATACGCTCGGCCGACCTTGAGGACAATGATGCCATCGACCCCGGGCTGCTTCTCGACCCTTCGACAGGAAGACTATGGATGAGCTATGGCACATACTTCGGATTCATACGGCTGATAGAGCTTGACCCGTCGACAGGGCGTAGAATAAAAGGCTGTGAACCCATAGATATAGCCATAGACTGTGAGGCTACCGATTTGATATATCGTGACGGATGGTATTATCTGCTCGGGACTCACGGGACATGCTGCGACGGAGTCAACTCGACATATAACATAGTGGCGGGACGCTCACGTACTGTCACAGGCCCATACAGGGACAATATAGGACGCGAAATGATGAAAGGCGGCGGCAGAATGGTTGTCCCATCCTCATCGCGTGCTGTCGGCGCAGGACATTTCGGGCGTACTGTCATAGACAGGGGTGTCGAGGTGGCATCGTTCCATTATGAGGCGGATTTTGAAAGAAGCGGACGCAGCGTGCTTGCCATACGCCCACTATTATGGAAGAATGGATGGCCTGTGGTGGCAACACAGTTCAAGGGCGGAAGGCTGACCATCGAATCGGAGCGCCGGGGATATGCACTGGAGCTGGCTGTCGATTTCGTGAGAATAGCAGAAGAGCGCCGGGCGTGGTGGAAGACAGACCCCAATGAACCTACTGTGAGCATACCATCACAGACTCTTGACGATGTCAAAGGGACATGGCCAGAGGACTCAATACGTATCAGGGCAGGAGAAAACATGTTCAGACCACACCAGGTATGGGATATAACACCAGTGGAGAGCAAAGGAGGCTATCTGTCAAACCCTTATTTCAAAATCACAATAGCAGGGACCGACAGGGCTCTCGTGGCCACTGCGAGCAGAGAAATCTCTACCGTGAGCCACTTCACTGGAGACGACGAGCAGCTATGGCGCATCGAACAACTGACAGACGGCACTTTCCGCATAATGCCAAAGGCAATACCGGGCATGGAAGGTACAAATAAGACATACTGTATATACTCCATCGCTGACAGCACTCCGACACTTGCTGTGTACGACTTTGACAGCGATAACTCAAAATGGAATTTCAGAGCACAATGAAAATAAAAGAATACACCCTGTCCGTAATCCTCGTCATATTGACATCAGGACATGTCTGTGGACAAAACCCTATCATACGTGACCAGTATACGGCCGACCCTACTGCACGTGTCTTCAACGGAAGAATTTATCTATACCCATCACATGACATTGAGAGTCCGGTAGAGCCTGAACGGAAGTGGTTCTCCATGGCCGATTATCATGTCTTCTCGTCAGACAACATGACCTCATGGACAGACCATGGAGTCATCCTGTCACAGGACATGGTGAGATGGGTAAAGCCCGGCTCGTATTCCATGTGGGCTCCAGACTGTGTTAAGAAGGACAGCACATACTACTTCTATTTCCCATCAGTCCCTAACGACACCACACACCGGGGCTTTGCTGTCGGTGTGGCAATGGCGCGTGCGCCTGAAGGCCCGTTCTTTCCAATGTGGCGTCCTATTAAGGGTATAAACGGAATAGACCCCTGCGTATTGATTGACCCTAAGGATGGGCGTCCGTATATATACTGGGCTGGAATGGGGATGTGGATGGCAAGGCTTAAGGACAACATGATGGAACTCGACTCTGCCCCCCAAAAGGTGGAGGGGCTGCCAGAGGGATTCAAGGAGGGACCCTTTGTCTTCGAGAGGCAGGGACTCTACTATTATACTTTCCCATGGGTGAGGGATTCAACGGAGACACTCGCCTATGCTATGGGCGACAGCCCTATGGGGCCATTTGAGTTCAAGGGAATCATAATGGAGGAGTCGCCGACAGCATGCTGGACAAACCATCATTCAATAGTAGAGTATAAGAACCAATGGTATCTCTTCTATCACCATAATGACTATTCGCCTGATTTCGACAAGCTGCGTTCTGTCCGCTGTGATTCACTCTTCTTCAATCCCGACGGCACGATACGTCCTGTCGTGCCTACTCTACGTGGAGTTGGCATAACACCCGCCCACAGCCATATACAGATAGATCGCTATTCATCGCTCCTTGGTGGGGCTACTATAAATTTTGTTGACTCAATGAAACCTTTTCAAGGATGGCAGACCATACTCCGCAAACGTGATGATGCTGTAAGGTACAACACAGTTGGCTTCAGCGATAAACCTGTACGTGAGGTGTCAGTCAGGGCGAAAGCTCCAGTCGCGTCACGTGTTGAGATTCTTGCAGGTAATGATGTCATAGCCAGGATAGACATCCCTAAGTCCACCTGTTGGACTACAGTACACGCCAAGGTTGACAACCACATGATATCATCATCATCGTCGTCTCACAAGTCTGAGACAAGAGATGTCATGTCCTTAGGGCTATCCGGTAATGCAGCCCCTGATACGAGCCGGATTTACGATATAAGCGTACGTCTCTCACGTGGCAGGGATGTTGCGATTGACTATATCGGCTTTGACATGATGCCATGGACTGAAGGTGGAAAGACTACTGACACCTACCGTAACCTCTTCGCCGAGATGGGATGTAGCCAGAAGCAAATCGACGAGAAGCTGCAGACAACTTTCGACGCTCTCTTTTATGGCCCGGACAAAGTGTATTTTGAGGTTTCTGACTCAATGGCGTATATATCTGACCTGAAGAACCATGATGTGCGTACCGAGGGGATGTCATACGGCATGATGATAGCTGTCCAATGGGACAAGAAAGACATCTTTGACCGCCTCTGGCGTTGGGCTAAGCATTTCATGCAGCATAAGGACGGTCAGCGTCGTGGATATTTCAGATGGAGCTGTAAGACTGACGGCACCCCGAACGCTGAGGGTGCCGCATCAGACGGTGAGCTGTATTTCGTGACATCGCTCATCTTCGCATCAAACAGATGGGGCAATGGCACGGGGATAAACTATCTCTCCGAGGCTCAGAATATTCTCAACTGTTCCATGGAGAAGATTGGCATGAGCGAGGCATCACCCTTGGTAGACATCAACAATCACCTGATAACATTCACTCCAGACCCTATCGGTGGACAGTTTACCGACCCCTCATACCATATCCCGGCATTCTACGAGATTTGGGCACGCTATGCAGATGACGGACGTGAGAGATTCTGGATGGAGTGTGCCGAGTCTGCACGGGAATATCTACACCGTTCAGTAAACC
>SAMEA3663036__coassemble_1591_pt1 | contig 8347 bp, 6 predicted proteins | sample SAMEA3663036__metabat2_high_PE_004 | metagenome-assembled genome bin SAMEA3663036 (sample SAMEA3663036) | pig gut metagenome | biome: pig gut; feature: pig-associated habitat; material: faeces | place: France | collected 2012
GAAAACAAAATAAAAGATGAAGTCAACGAAATAACTTTGCAATATCAGGAAAAAGTGTTACCTTTGCACACGCTACCCCGTTTGCCCCCTTCAGAGTGGAGACATGGAGAGGGGCATGACGGAGGCTCTACATACACACATAAACATACCAATGAGAATAACCATACTACGTAGAATGATGGCTGTCATGGCCATAATATCAGCCGGAACGCCCGCAGCGGCTGACGATATGACACTGACAAGAGCTGCCGCAGACACGGCAACAGCTGCCGTCGACGAGTCTGCAACCGCCGTCGGCGATGAGGTCTTCACCAGCGACGAGAAGCTGGAGGAGGGCATCGTGACGAAATACCTCAACACGGCTATAGCGCGGGACATGGCATCACCGCACACTACAAGCCACCCCACAGCCGCCGACACGCGCACGGAGAGGATGGAATACGGCAGGACGGTGACGGGATATGTCTCCGCCCCAAAGTTCGGAGGCTATACCATAGGCAAGTATGCCTACACCTCGGCCGACGGGAAACACTCTGGCGACGGATTCACCCAGCGCCTCATGCGCTTCTATGTCGACGGTACGATACTGCGCGACTTCGCCTACCGCATACAGGTGCAGACAAACAACGACAAGTTCCATATGAAGGACTATTTCATCGAATGGCGGCGCTACAAGGCTTTGCGCATCAAGATGGGACAGTTCAAGAGAGCCTTCGGCATGGAGAACCCCATGAATCCGTGGGATATAGGCAACGGCGACTACTCACAGCTGACAAAGAAGCTCTGCGGCATGGGCGACTATATCGGCGGCGAGGCATCGTCGAACGGAGGACGTGACCAGGGATTACAGATACAGGGAGACATCATCCCCATCGGCAAGGACCGCCACCCGCTCCTCCACTACCAGCTCATGATAGCCAACGGACAGGGCATAAACTGTGGCGACGCTGACTCAAACAAGGATATCATGGGCACTCTGCAGCTGCAGCCAGCGGGCGGGATGGCCGTCGGGGTGTTCATGTGGAAAGGCAGATACACACGGGGCGACGGCGTCACTGTAGGCCGCAACCGCTATATGCTCTCAGCGAGGTATGAGCGTGACGGATGGACACTGCGCTCAGAGTATGCCCACTCGACAGGCCACAAGCTCTCTGACTATAACGCTGACGGGACATGGAGCGGAAGCGGAAGGGCCGACGCATGGTATGCGCTGCTGGGAGTGCCGGTGACACCGTGGCTGAAGACATACGTGAGATATGACACATACCGTGACGACGCAACATGGCAGACAGCCAAGACAATATACTCGCTGACACCGAACATACAGCTCCACCGCAATCTCATGCTACAGCCACAGCTGAATTATGTCCACGACCGCAACCTCACGAAGCCGGACTATTGTGAGCTGTGGATGCAGGTCTATGTGAGACTGTGAGCCTGTGGCCGCCCCAGGCCCGCTCCGCCCCATACATGGAGCCGGGGTGACAGCAGCCGGAACACTACCCTCATGTACAACCACTAATAACCGATAAAGAGATGAATCAAGACACCATCGACCGCACACGCCACTGGAAGGTCATAGAGTCAGAATACGTCTATCGCCGCCCATGGCTCACAGCACGCCGCGAGCGCCTGGAGCTGCCCGACGGCCGCATAGTCCCCGAATACTATGTCCTGGACTATCCCGAATGGGTCAATGTCATAGCCATAACCACAGAGGGCGACTTCGTCATGGAGCGCCAGTACCGCCACGGGGCGGGAGTGACATGCTACGAGCTGCCATGCGGAGTGGCAGAGGAGGGCGAGATACCCCTGCAGGCCGCACAGCGCGAGCTGGAGGAGGAGACAGGATACACAGGAGGAGAATGGAGCGAGGTGATGACAATATCGGCCAATCCAGGCTCTATGAGCAATATGACCCACTGTTTCCTCGCCCGTGGTGTGGAGAAGACGACATCGCCTCATCTCGACAGCACAGAGGAACTCACAGTGCATCTCCTCAGCCGTGACACTGTGCGCCATCTCCTTGAGACGAACCAGATACTCCAGGCGCTCATGGCTGCCCCGCTATGGCGTTACTTCTCGCTCATGGAGAAGCCGTGAGGAGAATGGCCACGGGCCATGGACTCATGCCCTCTTGTGCCCCTTATGCCCCTCACATAGCCACGACGATATATACACAAAAGAAGCCCCACCTCAAACGCATCCAGGCCATTGAACCTTCATGCGGGAGGTGGGGCTTCTCGTGTATGTGATATATGTTGTGCGCCAATAGAAAGGCCAGGGTGTCAAGGGGCAACGGGGGGCTTGCACTTCAGTAAAGCGCCCCCATCCCGTCACGTGGTCATCTTACAGCGACCTTGCGCCGCCCGATGATGTATATGCCCGGACGTGACGGGCGTCCCGTAATGCGCTGTCCGGAGATGGTATACCATGCCTCGGGCTGTGTGATGGCTGTCGGGGCAGAGAGGATGGCGGTCGGCGTGTCGGCATATACCTTTATGTTGTCGACAAACGCACGCTTCGACGTCGTCTCTATTGTCAGCTGTGGGTTGGCCGCCACGTCATCGAATGTCAAGGTGATGGTCTCGAATGGATCGGATATCGTGGCCGAGTATTCGGCAGTCTGCGGCTCAGCTCCTGTCAGGGTCACTGTCAGTTTGCCCTCAACAGTGGTCCATCCCTTCACATCAAGGCTGACAATGAGCCCTCCGCCCTCAGAGGCTATCTCACGGCTTGTGATGGAGCCGGTGGCCTTGCTTGAACCTAATCTCACGGCGCCGCCAGCCTTGTATGCCTTTGTCGCTGTAGGGAAGTGGTCACAGCCGTCCCACGCCTCGCTGCTGCCTGATGTCACGGTGTTGTCTCCTGCCGAGATATCGTCGAATGGCTCGTAGAAGAGATATCCCTCAGGGGTGTCGGGCGTGGTAGAGCCACCCTCACCGCTGCCACCAGTATCGCCGCCACCTTCGCCTGGGCCGCCCTCGCCTGAGCCGCCAGTGTCGCCTCCACCTTCGCCACCGGTGTTCCCGTTGCCGGCAAACGGGTCGTAAGAGCCATAGCGGGTGTCGTCGGAGGCTGTCGTCAGGGCATAGTCAGGATTGAAGTCGACATCCGTGCTGTCGCCCCAGACATACTCGGCGAGTGTGGGGAAGTCAACGTATAGGTTGCGGTTGCCCTGTATGGATGCCACAGCGTTGTTACGGTCGGTCTCCACCTGCGATACCTTATCCTTACGTCCCCACTCCACGTACAGCTTGTATGCCCACTCCTTGAGAGTCGGCCAGCCACCATTCTCCAGCGAGTTCAGTCCCTCGCCCGTGAATGTGAGGTTCTGGTAGGCTGTAGCCATATACATATAGCTGCGCGAGAAGTCGCCCTGCCACTCGGCTGCGGGCTGCCACAGCTTCATGCCATTGCTGCCGCTCCCCACCTTGACGCTACCGTTGTCAAATGTCGCTGATGTCACTATGCCCATGCCAAAGTTAGCCTTGGCAGAATTGGCCTTCGTGTCGCTCGGCATGAGGTTATACAGGTCCTTGTATGCGTTGTTCTCCGCACCGCCCCACCATGACTTGGGGAAAGAGTGCTCGATGTTCTTCCCAGAGGGCGCTTTGCCTTGTGTCTCAAACTTGACCTTCTCGGTTGAGTAGCGGTCGATGACATATCCCTCCGCATCACGGTCTGTGAGGTAGAATCCCCACCATGTCCTCCGTTCTCCTGAGCCGTAGTCAAGTACGCTGGCATTGCTTGTCAGACGGTATATGGCGGCCTTCAGCTCCGCTTTCCTCAGCCCTTTAAGCGATTTGGCATAGTCAACGAGAGCCTTGCGCTCTATGGCGCCGGCCGGGACTGCTGTGAGCAGGGAGAGAGTTATGAGTAGAAAGATGTTGTTGAGCTTCATGTTTATATATAGTAATGTTATTGTCTGAAATGTTGTCATGCAAGGCGGGGTGGCTTGGCTCTCCCGCTCCTATGCCAAGGGGCAGGGGAGGCGGCAGAAAGCCCTACGCCAGCGTTGTGCTAATGGGAGAGGGGGATAGCCAAGATTCATTCACCCCGTGCTATCCCCCTCTCTGCTATTTATGTGTGTTCGCCCACGTAGCCTAAGCTGCGTGCGTGAGGTCATCGTCGTTTACTTGTTGATGAACTTCTTGCCGCCCTTTATGACGATGCCCCTGTATGTGCCGCTTGTGCGCTGTCCGGCAATGTTGAATGCTGGAGCGTCTTTCTCTGCTGTCGTCTCTATGGCGTTGATGCCTGTCGTGCCGTTGACAGAGTAGATGGAGCTGCCTGTTGTTATCTCCTTCGTGCCATTGTAGTCGACGAGCTTTCCGTACACGACAATTATGTCGCCCAGCTTTATCTGGTCCTTGGCTGTGAACTTCTCCCCGCCAAGATAGTATCCTCTGAAAACGAGGAGGGCGTTGTCCTTGCCGTCGTCAGAGAGTGTGTATGTGGCATTGCCATAGTTTGTGCTCACCTCCTCGATTTTCGTTATCTTGCCCTTGACATAGACCTTAGTGTCGAGTCCCTCGCCAGCCTCTATAAGTTGTAACGCCTTCTCTACGGTGTAAGCTGTCTCTGGAGTGTTGGCGATATCAACAGTTGGTGCAGCCTTGACTGTAAGTACGTAATAGGCATAGCCAGCGTCAAACTTGTCTGTCTTGGCTGATGAAGCGGAGATTGTTGTCTCTCCTACAGCGAGTATTGTCACTGTTCCGTCAGCTGCAACTGTGGCTACTGACTTGTCTGAGCTGTCGTATGTCACGGCGAGGTTGTTGGGGTTGTTAAGTGTGGGGTATTCTACCTCCTGACCTATTGTTGCCGAGCATGTCACTCTGCTGAACGAAAGCTGTGCTGGTTCAAGAATGACAGCTCCGGCCTCGTTATATTGCACCTTTGATACCTGTATGATACCGTTCGCCCCTGCCACCTGCATGTCAAACACAATCTTGTAATACTTGTTGGATGATGGAGACGAGATATTGAAGATAAGATTGCCGGCAGTGAGAGACGCGATATCAGCATTTACAGTCTCTACAACATTGTTGCAGTCTTTGTCAGAAGCCACTAAGAGCTTTATGTTGTTTATTTTGTCGGTCTTAGATACTTTGTCGATAGTGACGCAAACATTAGCGATATCCTTGTCTATAGAAAAGTCTGTTGAGATAGAAGCTATAGACTCGTTTGTCTTCCTTCCGCATCTGATATAAGTCCAGTTATCCCATTTGTTGTTGTTGAAGTTAGCAATGGTCCATGTGTCGCTTCCAATCTTAGCTGTCCATGTGTCCGTGTATGATCCGAACTTGTTATTTTCCTTATTGTCATCAGGGAATGACAGAGTCTTGTATGCGTCTGCATACGCCGTACTGCAGATGAGCATCATGATGCCCACGAGTGTCATGTGTAGAATTTTTCTCATAATCAATTGTGTGTAAATTATATTAATGTGTAATCTCTCGTAATGTCTATCTTTTGCAAAGATAGTGCAAATGAGCGCAGAACATGCCAAGCTTGCTTGAGCATTTATGCCGAGTGCAGCCTATCTTCTGCAAAGATAAGAAAAATATTATTATGGAAAGCAAGAAAGGATGTGAAAAAATCATTAATCATTGATTATGGGCTAAATAATGTGAAAATATCGGGCGATATTCTCCCGACTGTCGTCATGTGCTGATGGTGTGTGGCAGGCAGTGCATGGCATGTATGAAGAATCATGCACACCATGCTTATTCTAAAAAAGAATAAAAAAAGAGGCAAAACTGATGTGGCTATCGTTTTATTTCTTATCTTTGCAAAAGATAGGCTGCACTCGGCATAAATGCTCAAGCGGGGCTTGGCATGTTCTGCGCTCTGACATCTGGTGTGTATCGATGTTTATGCCGGTGCCATCAATGGTGTGAGCCTTGTCACGAAAAATAGAACCGTGCTGCTGCCCGCTATCGGGTGAGGGAGGATGAGGCGCGGCTGACAACAGGAAAAGAAACAGGAAAAGAAGACCCAGTGTCACACATTATAAGGAAAATAGTAAAGATTATACTGCCATTCGTCTTGTGTGGCGGAATACTCTATTGGATGTACCGCGGATTTGACTTCGAGGGGATGTTCCAGTTCATGAGACGTGAGATGGACTGGACATGGATGTGGCTGTCATTGCCCTTCGGCATCCTCGCCCAGATGTTCCGCGCATGGCGGTGGAGACAGATGCTCTCGCCCATAGGCGAGCACCCGCGATGCTCCACGGCACACTATGCCATATTCATATCATACGCCGTCAGCCTGCTCGTGCCACGCGTGGGAGAGTTCACACGCTGCGGAGTGCTGAACAGATATGCAGGGACATCATTCTCCAAGGCGCTCGGCACAGTCGTCATGGAGAGGGCTGTCGACACGCTGACAATAATGCTGCTGACAATGGCAGTGCTGCTCATGCAGGTTGAGGTCTTCATGACATTCTTCACAAAGACAGGAGTGAGCCTGACCGACTTCCTAAACCAGTTCACGACAACAGGATACATCGTCACGGCATTATGCGGGGTGGCAGCGCTCACATCACTCTACTTCGTGAGGAAGAAGCTCTCGATATACGACAAGGCCAAGGCTACTCTGCACGGGATAATTGAAGGCATCCTGTCGCTCAGGCATGTGAGGAGCGTGCCGCTGTTCGCCATCTACTCCCTCGCTATATGGACTTGCTATTTCGTCCATTATTATCTGACATTCTTCTGCTTCGACTTCACGTGCTCCCTTGGCGTCTCGTGTGCCGTGGTGTCGTTCATCGTAGGCACGATAGCAGTCATTGTGCCGACACCCAATGGGGCGGGCCCGTGGCATTTTGCGGTGAAGACGATGCTCATACTCTATGGCGTGGCAGAGAACGATGCCCTATACTTCGTCCTCATAGTCCACACCGTGCAGACACTCCTCGTGGTCCTGCTCGGCATATATGGCTGGACAGCGCTGGCTCTCCAGCATAAACCCTCGCCAAAGGCGTAGGACATAAGCCCCCGATATTTGGATATAAAGAATAATAACCTCATAATAACTCTAAATCATGTCTGAAATTCTGACACTACAGCCAGAGTGCATCTGGCGCAACTTCCACCTGCTCACACAGGTGCCACGTCCTTCAGGACATCTTGAGAAAGTACAGCAGGCTCTCCTCGATTTCGCAGCAAAGGCTGGGGTAGAGGCTTTTATCGACCCTGCCGGCAATGTCGTAATGAAGAAGCCCGCCACACCAGGGATGGAGAACCGCAAGGGAGTTATCCTGCAGGCACATATGGACATGGTGCCACAGAAGACACCGGCCTCAAACCACGATTTCGTGAATGACCCTATCGTGACCCGTATCGAGGGCGACTGGCTGTATGCCACAGACACAACCCTCGGCGCTGACAACGGAATGGGAGTGGCAGCAATAATGGCGGTCATGGAGGACAAGACACTCGTACACGGCCCTATCAACGCACTCATAACAGCCGACGAGGAGACATCGATGGTCGGAGCCAACGCCCTGCCAGAGGGAGAGCTCGAGGGCGAGATACTCCTCAATCTCGACACTGAGGACGAGGGCGAGATGATTATCGGCTCGGCAGGAGGTGTCGACGTGACAGCCGAGATAGAGTACAAGGATGTGGCAGTGGAACCAGGAGACAAGGCCGTGAGGATTCTCATCGACGGCCTACACGGCGGACACTCAGGGCTTGAGATAGGCCTCGGTCTCGCCAACGCCAACAAGCTCATGGCACGCATAGCTGTCGACATCATCGCCAATGTCGACGCACGCCTCGCGACATGGGAGGGCGGAAACATGCGTAATGCCATACCACGCACATGTGCCGCAGTATTCACAGTGCCGGCAGAGAATGTCGAGGAGCTGAAGAGCATCGTGGCAGAGTATGCCGAGACATTCGCACAGGAATATAAGGGCATAGAGAAGAGCATCACGGTGACAGCAGAGGATGTGGAGACACCCGCAACACAGATACCACAGGAGATACAGGACAATGTCGTCAACGCCATCAACGCATGCCACAACGCTGTCCTGAGATACATCCCCTCGATACCAGACATCGTGGAGACATCAAGCAATCTCGCCATCGTCAATATCGGCGGAGGGAAGGCATCGGTGAAAATCCTCGCACGCTCAGCCTCAGAGAGCCAGAAAGAATGCATCGCCAATATGCTTGAGAGCTGCTTCTGCATGGCAGGCATGAAGGTCACACTAAGCGGAGACTATCAGGGATGGGACCCTAACCCCGACTCGGAGATGATACGCGTCATGTCAGGCATATACAGCCGAGAGTTCGGAAAGGAACCGAAAGTCAATGTCGTGCATGCC
>SAMEA3663036__coassemble_1607_pt1 | contig 8271 bp, 7 predicted proteins | sample SAMEA3663036__metabat2_high_PE_004 | metagenome-assembled genome bin SAMEA3663036 (sample SAMEA3663036) | pig gut metagenome | biome: pig gut; feature: pig-associated habitat; material: faeces | place: France | collected 2012
CTCTCCATTGGGGTGGCGATTCTGAGTCATCGTGGGCTGGCATGGCTGGCTCGCTGAAGGGAGGACTTCACTTCGGGCTCTCAGGCTTTGCCTTCTGGAGCCATGACGTGCCGGGATTCCACAGCACGCCTGATTTCATGAACTCTGTCATTGACCCCAAGGTGTATGTCAGATGGACTCAATTCGGTGTCTTCACATCCCACATGCGTTACCACGGCTCACACAAGCGCGAGCCATGGTATTATCCTGAGGTGGCCGATATTGTGAAGAAATGGTGGAAACTGAGATACCGTCTCATGCCTTATATCATCGAGGAGAGCCGTCATGCCACAGAGAGTGGATGGCCTGTCATACAGGCTCTGCTGATGCACCATCCCGACGACAGGACATGCTGGAACATCTCTGACGAGTATTACTTCGGGCGCAAGATGCTTGTAGCCCCAGTAATGAGTTCCGCTGACAAGCGTGACATATACCTCCCCGAGGGCGAATGGGTCAACTTCTTCACCGGTGAGCGCCATGTCGGCCCATGCTGGTTGAAAGGCGTTGATGTCCCTCTCGACCAGATGCCTGTCTTCTGCCGCCCAGGAACAGAGATTCCGGTCTACAAGAAGGCGGTACGGTCAACCGATGACATAGACTTTAACGATGTCACTACCATAACCATCGGCTGATACAGCCATTGCCAACCGCAGCCTATGGCTTATCACCAGCAGACAAGATTGTGCATGGCAGCCATCCCAATTCACCTCTCTCTGTCTCCTGACCGAGGACAGGCTGCACACAGAATGAGACGTAGGAGTGCGTGAGAACGTTCTGGCTTCATCAATTCTATTCATAGTCTGTCAATTATAAACACCCCCTCATATCTATCATAAATAAACATATCACCCATATCTCTTAACGGTGGGGAAGACACGATGTGCTGACTGTAATCCCTTCAGCCAAATGGGACGTTATCCCCGCCACAGTATCATCTTTATGGAATACCAGGTTTCGGCAAGAAAGTACCGCCCTATGTCCTTCTCGTCAGTAGTGGGACAGGAGGCACTCACCACGACGCTGAAGAATGCCATAGCGAGTGGTAAGCTCGCCCACGCTTTCCTCTTCTGCGGACCGCGTGGTGTGGGCAAGACAACATGTGCACGTATCTTCGCTAAGACCATCAACTGCGAGCACCCGACAGCAGAGGGCGAGGCTTGTGGAGAGTGTGAGAGCTGCAAGGCATTCGCCGAGGGGCGCTCATACAATATCTTCGAGCTCGACGCTGCCTCCAACAACTCTGTCGAGAATATCAAGCAGCTGATGGAGCAGACACGCATACCACCACAGATAGGCAGATACAAGGTCTTCATCATCGACGAGGTCCACATGCTCTCGACACAGGCTTTCAACGCCTTCCTGAAGACACTTGAGGAGCCGCCCTCGTATGTCATCTTCATCCTCGCGACGACTGAGAAGAACAAGCTGCTGCCCACAATCCTCTCACGTTGCCAGATATACGATTTCGACCGTATGACCGTCTCCAACACTGTCAACCACCTCAAGATGGTGGCCGAGCGTGAGGGATATACATACGAGGAGGAGGCCCTGGAGATGATTGCCGAGAAGGCTGACGGCGGAATGCGCGACGCCCTCTCCATCTTTGACCAGGCTGCCAGCTTCTGCCAGGGTAATATCACCCTGGAGAAAGTCATCCGTGACCTCAACCTCATGGATGTGGAGTTCTACTTCCAGATGGTCGACATGGCTCTCTCTAACAAATGCGCTGACCTCATGCTTCTGCTTAACGATATGATATCCAAGGGCATGGACGGAGGTAATATCGTCAGCGGACTGGCGGCACATATACGTAATGTCCTTATGGCTAAGGACCCGCAGACCATCACGCTCCTCGAAGCGAGCAAGAGGTATAGCGAGCGTTATGCCGAGCAGGCGAGAAAATGCCCGGCACCATTCCTGTACAAGGCTTTGCAGATTCTGACACGTTGCGACCTCAACTACCAGCAGAGCTCAAGCAAGCGGCTGCTTGTTGAGGTGACACTGATAGAGGTGGCTCAGATAACCCAGCCTGATGATGACAGCGCGCCCCGTAAGGGGCATAGATTGAAATCCCTGTTCAAGAAACTTACTCCCATACAGCCACAACCGGTTAAGCAGGTGACTGGGGCTGTAAACCATGACATGAAGAGCGGAATATCCGCAAGCGACACAGCCACACAGAGAACGTCGGATGTCATGGTGGGGAGCGCTGTGGCTGAGAAATCAGAGAAAAAGCATGAAGGCCTATTGGTAACGGGTGGTGCAAGCGTGGAGAAACCGAAGATTGCAAACCCTGTCATGGGGAACATAAAGATTCCAAGCTCTGCCTTCGGCTCATCATTCGGTGCTATCCAGAACAAAGAGAAGAAACAGGAGGAGGATACGGGCAACATAACTACCGGTGAGAGCAAACAGTTCACAGAGGATGACCTGTTGCTCGAATGGAGAAGCATGTGCAACCGTATGCAGGAGAATATCAACATGAGGGGACTGGCATCAAGCATGAGAAACCTCAAGCCGCATATCACTTCATATCCGGAAATAGAGGTCGTTGTCACTAACAACATACTTCTTGAGCAGATGAAGAACATACTACGGCGCATCAAGGCTACTCTCATAGCAAAACTGCACAACGATAATATTCAGCTGACATTCCGTATAGCGGAGAGCACAGAGATAGAACGTGTACTCACCAAGCATGAGCTGTATCAGAAGATGCTGAAGGATGCACCCCAGTTGGAGAAACTCATTAAGGCTCTGAAACTTGAGCTTATCTGACTATAGTGCTTTCATCAGCCTTTACCGCCCAAATAAAAATTATTACTGTCCGGTAATACTTCAGGATGAGAAACGATAGATACATCGGACAGCCGATGTTGCAATAGAAGAATCAACTATAGTCTGGAAGGCTGTACTAAGCAAAGCGTTTGGATTTGCTTGAGATCTGAGCCTAAGGTGAAGAACCGGTGGCAAAGCCCTCGGTATATAAGCCCAGTCGGCTGTCTGTAAGCTGCCAACAGTTTGGAAGGCTGATTAAACACAGATAATATCCAATTAACTTCTACCCCCCATTAACAATTAAACAGACACCCACTATCAGCAATCCAGCATACACTCCCACTCACAAACAATGTCGTCCAATAACAAAGATATACTTCGAATTGCCCTGCCCAGTATCGTCTCAAACATCACGGTTCCTCTCTTGGGGCTTATCGATGTCGGTATAACAGGCCATCTCGGGAAGACAGCATACCTCGGCGCGATAGCTGTTGGAGGCATGCTGTTCAATGTATTATACTGGATGTTCGCATTCCTGCGCATGGGCACCTCAGGAATGACAGCACAGGCCTATGGACGTGATGATGAGGGGGATATCAAGAACATTTTCCTAAGAAGCCTCACCATAGCCTTGGTGTTGTCGGCAGGAATCATCCTGCTTGGACCTGTCATACGTGATATGGCGCTTCGCATCATAAGTCCGGAACCTGAGGTGGCTGATTTGGCGAGGGTTTATTTCGATATATGCATATTCGGCGCGCCCGCCTCGCTATGCCTTTTCGCCTTGACCGGCTGGCTTATAGGAATGCAGAACTCACGCATACCTATGATTGTGGCCATAGCCCAGAATATCATCAATATCCTCCTAAGCCTCTATTTCGTATATATCTGCGGCATGAAGGTCGACGGCATAGCCTTGGGAACCGTCTCGGCACAATGGGCAGGACTGATAATCGCCCTTTCGCTGACATACAGGAGCTATCATTCACAGTTGTCTGCCATGAGCATACGGACAGCATTCAGGAGAGACGACATAGCGCGATTCTTCAATCTCAACCGCGACATCTTCTTCCGCACGCTGTGTCTCATAGCCATACACTTCTTCTTCATATCAGCCGGAGCGAAGTTCGGCACGGTAGAGCTTGCCGTCAACACCCTCCTCATGCAGCTGTTCACACTCTACAGCTATTTCATGGATGGTTTCGCCTATGCCGGCGAGGCTATGGCAGGCAAGGCATACGGCCGTGATGATATTGCGGAGTATCGTCTGACACGCCGCAACCTATTTCTCTGGGGGCTGTCCATGGCTGTCGTCTTCACCGTTCTCTATGCTGTCTTTGGCGGGGAGTTCATCAGCTTGCTCTCTGACGATGCTGCAGTCATCTCCTGTGCCCACAGCTATCAGCACTGGACCATCCTCATCCCCCTTTGCAGCATGGCGGCATTCATCTGGGACGGCATATATATCGGCACGACGCGCACACGCAGCATGCTCCTCAGCACATTCGGCGGCCTGCTCACATTCTTCATGCTATACCTTCTTCTCAGCGGCACACTTCAGAATAACGGTCTCTGGATATCGTTCAACGCTTACCTTCTCATGCGCGGCATCATACTGACTGTGGCTGAGAGGAAATTGAGACTGGGTATATCATAAGGCTCAATCAATAATATTATTCAAGATTTCTCGAGTAAAAAATATGTAAATAATGACCAGCCTGGAAGACTGGAAAATTCGTTTTATATTACTGTCCGGTAAAACTTCATGATAAGTTACGATTGTTTTACCGGGTGGGGCTTATTCATTGTTAATGACCACTATGTCAAGGCATTTTGAATGTTTTAGCAGACAGTTATAATTCGATTTATACCGAAGCATGTAGGCATCTTGACCGAATTACCAAAACACTAAAGCCCCTGTCATAGTGGTCTTTAACAAAAACAATCCCCTTACGGCAAATAAGCATTGTCTGTCCGCTGAAATTATCATATCCCATCCCTTAGTTACCCCCCAGACAGTAATAATTTCTTTTTTCTAATACCACATCAAAAAACATGCATGTGAAAACTTGCATAATTATCAAGAAATCATTACCTTTGCAACATATTATATACAGAAAAACCTGCATACCTACTCATCAGACACATGCCTACAATGACAATATATACCACTGACCTGTACATCGCCAAGGCAATCATACAGAGGGATGAGCGGACAACGATAGATTTTCTCTACAGACAATGCTATCCGATGTTCAAGGTCATATACGACAACTACTTCACCGACAGCAACAGCGTCTATGAATTCATAAACGAGATCTATCTCCTTATCCTAACACCTAACAAGGAGACGGGACGATGCCAGATGGAGAATTACAGGGGCGAGAGCCGTCTCGCGACATGGCTCAAGACAACATGCCTGTTCTATTGCTACCACAGATTCAAGCGAAGGCAGAGGATGCCAATTGTGCAGACACCTCCACCCGAGGACAGCGAGAATGATAGCTTTGCTGATAGATTAATCGACCGCTCTCACTCTACAACCATGAGTACAGCTGGTATAGACCGCAGCGACCTCGAGACTATCATAGGCATTATGCCCAATGAGAGATACCGTAATATCATACGTTTGCGATATATAGAGCGCAGGACGAACGAGGAGACGGCAGAGGCTCTCGGCATGACTATGGCAAACTATTACAACAAACATAAACTCGCAAAAGAACAATTCATCTCAGCACTTAACAAGGAGTCAGGAATATGAACAACATAGGTAATATAAGTATCGAACGTTTTGCGGCCTTCCTTGATGGCAATCTGCCTCAGGAAGAGATGCAGCATGTGGCTGATCTCATTGACTCCACGCCTCTGTATAACGATATCCTTGGAGAGGTGATGTCTGTCGACGACACCGTAGACGATATGCTGTCATCGGGGACAGACATCTTCACCGAGACATTCCATGACGTTGATGTTGTGCTGCCCGAGATTCCTCTACCTGTCAATATTGACGATGACATGGTTGAGGTGGCTGCCGCTAACCATCCTGAGCCCATTTCCATCGTAGCAGAAGCAGCCTGCAGTCCTGTCATTGATGTCATGCCCGACGATGGCGGTGAGGACAACACCATGCCAACACCTTTCGATATTAATAACAGCGAGGATTCCGTCGGAATGGACACAACGGAAAGCATAGACGATAACACTATAATAGAATTCTAACTACTCCCACATATATGAATATCGGTGAAGAAATTATAATAGGGCGCATGGGCCAGCAACCCATGCGCATCTCTGACGCGAGTGTCGACCCTCAGCACGCTATACTGCGCATGACAAGCCCTGGCACTTACCAGATAGAGGACATGGGGTCGACAAAAGGCATCTTTGTCTTTGGCATGAGAATTAAGCGCAAGACAATAAAGGCTGGTACGCCCATACTTCTCGGAGCATTCAAGACAAGTGTGCAGCAGCTCTTGCAGGATGCCTATTCCATCGACCTCCAGACTGTCTGGGACGCTTACGAGAAGGAGAAACGCGTATGGGACAGGAAGGCGATGTTCGTCAATTATCTACGCATCATTCCCTCTATCCTTACCATGCTCCTCGCCATGTTCCTCGGGCAGGACATGGAGAACAGCACAAGGATGGGGATAACCGTCGGACTGACTATCTTCGTGCTTATCGTGTCGATGGTGGCGAGCGAGAAGCTCATGGCGAAGAAAAACTTACGCATGGCTGAGCTGAATGCAGAGATGCAGACAAAGTATGTATGCCCACACTGCCACCGTTTCCTCTCTTTCACTCCCTACCAGATTCTGAAGAAAAACAAATACTGCCCTAACCCTAACTGTAACTGTCCTCTACCATAACCTCTACCTTCTTTCTATTATGAGAAATCTGCTGCTTTTCATCCTGCTCGCTCTCTCTTCCCTCTCAGCTACGGGCAGAACCATCTATGTCCTCTCTGTCGGCATCAGTGACTACAGGTATATCAGCGACCTACAGAAGACGGAGAACGACGCGAGGGAATTCTCAGAGCTGTACATGACACATACGAAGAATGTGACTACCCTACTCGGCTCACAAGCCACACGTGAGAATATCCTCAGCTCGCTCCGCTCATGTTTCGCCAAGGCTGGAGCTGACGATATCGTTGTGTTCTTCTTCAGCGGACATGGTGATAAAGGCGGGCTGTGCGCATACGACACAAAGGGGCGCAGCACACTGGTGACATACGCTGAGGTTCAGAAAGCGATTGGCTCTTGTAAGGCAGCAAACAAACAGCTTTTCATCGACGCATGCTACTCTGGCGGACTGAGAGACGGGAAAAAGACAGCAAGGCCGGCGACAACAGCACGATCTCCTTTGTCTGACACACAGGGGATAATGCTATTCCTCAGCTCACGAACGGGAGAGACATCACAGGAAAACAGATGGGCGGACAACGGATTCTTCACCCAATATCTAATCAAGGGACTGAAAGGGGCTGCCGACACTGACAGCGACCGCATCATAACGGCTAAGGAAATCTTCACTTATGTATCGGCAAAAGTATCTGAGCGGACACGCAAGAAGCAGAACCCTGTCATGTGGGGGAAGTTTAACGACAATATGCATATACTCAACTGGAATCCTAAACGAAACACAATATGAAGACCAAAATAATAATATTTCTCCTCTGCCTCATCTCCATTAACATGATGGGGCAAGGAACTGTATCACGCCAGAAATGTCGCACATGTGGCAAGGTGGTTGCCCAATGTCAATATAAGGGCAAACACCCCAAGCCGAAACAGGAGGCGAAACCGACTCAGAAACCTAAGACTTCGCCTAAACAAAATCAAGCAGCAACTCAACAGCAGACAGGAACAGCATCGAAGCCAACAAAACCTGCTGTGAAGACCTGTGAGATTTGCGCCAAGCCTCTCACCCAATGTGACTATGGCGGAAAGCATCCATACTGCCAAACATGCGGAAAGCTTAAGGAACGGTGTGAGTACAAGGGTGAACATCCTGTTTGCCAGACTTGCGGACTGCTGAAAGAAGAATGTGAGTACAAGGGCGAGCATCCTGTATGCCAGACTTGTGGCAAGCTGAAAGAAAAATGTGAGTACAAGGGCGAGCATCCTGAAATCTTAGCTGAAATAATGAGGAATATGGTATATGTCGAGGGCGGAACGTTCACCATGGGAGCGACATCTGAGCAGAAGAAACCTTACGTTGACGAAAAACCTACACATAGAGTATCACTGTCAAGCTTCTATATCGGTAAATACGAGGTAACGCAATCACTATGGAAGGCTGTAATGGGCAGCAATCCATCAGATTGGAAAGGCGACAACCTGCCTGTTGAAAACGTGAGCTGGAACGACAGCCAGACTTTCCTCCGCAAGCTAAATGCCATGACAGGCAAGAATTTCCGTCTGCCGACAGAGGCGGAATGGGAAT
>SAMEA3663036__coassemble_1628_pt1 | contig 8221 bp, 8 predicted proteins | sample SAMEA3663036__metabat2_high_PE_004 | metagenome-assembled genome bin SAMEA3663036 (sample SAMEA3663036) | pig gut metagenome | biome: pig gut; feature: pig-associated habitat; material: faeces | place: France | collected 2012
TTATATTTGATTTTATCATGGATTTCGAGACATATCTCAATGCAAAAGACGAGAAGGAATGTCTTAGGGTATTGGCCATCTCGTTCTTGAAAGTGCTGGAAGAACTTAAATATCCCGGCAAAGTGAAGAAGTTTGAGCGGGAAAAGTTTAATCAGGCAGTGAAAGAGTTTTTCATAAAGGAAAACATCATATCTGAGGCGGACATAGACTGTAGCCAATCATAAAAATGAGTAATATGATTTCCGTAAAAAGCGTTGGCGGACTAAATCACTGGGAGGGCTGGTTATTAACCTGCCACACAGGCACTATTTATGATAAGTTCGCCCGTTCAAAACAGGTTTTGCCTGATATCCCATGAGAATGTTTCAAGGCAGTGGGGGAGCGTGTGCAAATTGCTACGCCTCTCCACTGCCTTGCTGTTCAGATTCCGGTATCGTCTGTAAGGCCGTCCTTATTCTTCAGAGAACTCGTCCTTGCCGACACCACAGAGAGGACATACGAAATCCTCTGGGAGATCCTCAAACGCTGTGCCTGGCTCTATGCCTGCCTCTGGCACTCCTACCTCTGGGTCATACTCCCAGCCGCATACGTCGCATACATACTTTTTCATAATTGTTGTTGTTTTAATGGGTTATTGATAGTGATGAATATTCCATTCGCCTGTCACGCGAGGCGTTGTCAGGGTCGTGTCATTTCAGGGGGGGTATTTTTCTGTCTGCCGTGTGGTGCGCGCCAGCACCTCTGCCAACAGGGATGTGGGGGGGGCTATCGCGCGCGGGCCGTCACTCTAATGTGCATGGCAGGGCGGAGAGCTGGCAGTAGATGGTGCGTGCCATGCGGGTGTAGCCGGCATCATTAGGATGGAGGCGGTCAGCATCAGGACGCGAGAAATACTGCGCATGGCTGTCGGCGAGGGGGTACAGCCCGCTTGTGGCGTTGAGGTCTATCACAGGTACCGCCCATACGTTGCCCGCCTCCTTGACTGCCTCTACATAGCTGTCTACCCACAGCCCTATGCTGTTGGGGTAGAGCTCGTCGGGCTGGATATTCGTCGGGCTGGAGCTGAAGTATGCCCTGTGGATAGGTGTCAGCAGGACGACCTGTTTTGTCGGGAACATATCCTTTATCATCTTCATCGCCTTGTTTATGCGTCCGCGGAATGTCGTGTCGTTGATGCAGAGAGTGCGGTGCTTGCGGCGCTGTGTCATCTGCTGCCTGTTCTCGGTGTAGACGACATCCCTCTCCTCTATGTTGTACCATTCGCCGAGTGGCACGGAGTGGATATAATCGTTTGTGCCCATGAGGATGATGATGGCATCGACGTCCTGCCCGTGCTCTGTCGTGAGGGCCTCCGCCTGGCGTGGTATGTCGTTCCATTGCCGTCCGCTTATGGCGTAGCAGTAGCTTGTGGCCTGGAGCCACTCGCTCAGCATGGTCCACCATTTCTTTGTCCCTGCCTTCACGCGTGGGTCAGTTATCGAGTCGCCGAAGTATGCTATGCGCTTTCCTTGCCATGGGTGTGTGTAGGCTGGCTGTGCTGCCGCTGTGAGTGATATCGCGGCGAAGAGTATCAGGTTGAGTATCCGTTTCATATTGAGAGGGAGTGTGTGTGTGTTTGGTGTGAGGGGGGTAACGTGTCAGCTTTGTTGTTGTCGTTGTCGGTTGTCGGTTGTGTCCGGCCATGGGCTGCCCGGTTGGGGGGTCTACATTGTGCTGTGGGGCTATCTGGCGCTGGCTTGTGCATCACGCCCGGACAGGGCCTTCTGGTAACACTCACGGCAGAGGGGCTCGTACTCGCCCGTCTCACCGAGCAGCACACGCTTGTCGACATCGACTATGCGGTGGCTGACATAGGCTAAAGAGCCACAGCGGACACAGATGGCATGAACCTTCATGACATCGTCGGCGACGGCCATGAGGGCTGGCATAGGGCCGAACGGCACCCCCTTGTAGTCCATGTCGAGGCCTGCCACGATGACACGCACGCCATTGTTGGCCAGATTGTTGCACACATCGACTATGCCATTGTCGAAGAACTGTGCCTCGTCGATGCCCACGACATCCATGCCTTCTGAGAAAAGGAGTATCGCCGCAGACGAGTCGACAGGCGTGGAGGGGATGGAGGTGTGGTCATGGCTGACGACATCCTCGTCGCTATAGCGTGTGTCGATGGCAGGCTTGAATATCTCAACCTGCTGGCGGGCTATCTTCGCACGCTTCATGCGGCGGATAAGCTCCTCTGTCTTGCCAGAGAACATAGAGCCACATATCACCTCTATGCGGCCTTGGCGGCGGTGCTCGCCCTGGGATTCGTTTGTCATTCTTTTTCTTATATTATATATGTGGGGGTGCCTGTTCTGTGTGCCATACGGCTTGGACTGGAACCTCAGCGGCGGGGCGCGCCAATAGCCGCCGGCAAGGGGGCGCAGCGCAGCGAGGGGTATCACCTAGCCGTATATTTACGGACAAAAGTACAAAGAAAATTTAAAAATACCAAGAAGAGCCACTATTTTTTTGCTTGTATCAGATTTATGGCGTATTTTTGTAGTCAGTTAATTCACCTCTGGCAGACGTGGGCCATGCCAGCCCACATACACTGTCACAGCCCCTGCAAGAGGCGCTGAGAGTCTCCCACCGGCATCCATCTGGCTGCTGGGGGTGATGGTGGCCGCGGCGGGCTGAGCATGGGTACCCCCCCCCGGAGCCATTGGAGAGGCTGGAGGTGACGAATTGTCCTGCCGACACGCTGACGCAGGGGAATAATCATCAGAACCCACCTAAAAGACTATATGGGGACACTATACCTTGTGCCCACTCCTGTGGGCAATATGGAGGACATGACATTCCGCGCTGTGCGCCTGCTGAAGGAGGCCGACCTCATATTGTGTGAGGACACGCGCACATCGGGCATTCTCCTGAAACATTACGACATTCACCGCCAGCTCATGGCCCACCATAAGTTCAATGAGCATGGCACATCGGCCGGCATAGTTGAGCGTCTGAGGGGCGGACAGACAATATGTCTCATAACCGACGCAGGGACTCCCGGCATCTCTGACCCGGGCTTCTTCCTCGTCCGCGAGGCGGTGGCGGCAGGTATAGAGGTGCAGACGCTCCCGGGGGCGACAGCCTTCGTGCCAGCTCTTGTCAGCTCAGGGCTTCCATGTGACAGATTCACATTCGAGGGATTCCTGCCACAGAAGAAAGGGCGGCAGACACGTCTGACACAACTCTCAGAAGAGACACGCACGATGATATTCTACGAGTCGCCATACAGACTCGTGAAGACACTGCAGCAGCTGGGTGAGTTCTTCGGGCAGGAAAGACAGGTCAGCGTGTGCAGGGAGATAAGCAAGATACACGAGGAGTCTGTCCGCGGGACTATTGAGGAGGTCGTGGCACATTTCACACAGACACCTCCCAAAGGGGAGATTGTAATCATCGTGGCCGGCAAGGCTGACAAATGACTCCCATACAGCCCTTGCTGACACCATCAACAGATGGGGGCAGGCAGAGATGTGGGGGCTGTCCGGCAGTCCACGATGCCTCACCAGCACGACAACCGAATCCAGGAAACGGAAATAACAGAATACAAAATAAAAAAAATCAGAAGAAACATGAGAAAGCTTTTCGCAATCGCACTGTGCATGCTGAGTCTGGCAGCCTGTGACAACAGTAACAAGAACGCGTCGACCGCCGAGAATGAGCGCACAGACTCGCTGAACCGCGTCATCGCACAGAAAGACAACGAGATTAACGATATGCTCTCCACGCTCAATGAGATACAAGAGGGCTTCAGGCAGATATCCGCAGCTGAGAACCGTGTGACACTGGCTAAGACAGGGGAGAGCTCAAACCGCACATCACAGATAAGAAGCGACATGGAGTTCATAGCGCAGACTATGAAGCATAACCGTGAGCTCATAGCAAAGCTGCAGCGTCAGGCAAGAGAGGGCAGCGTGGCAGCCGAACAGCTGAAGACAACGATAGAGAACCTCACAGCAGAGCTTGAGGACAAGACAAAGCAGATTGATGTCCTCAGACGTGAGCTCGCACAGAAGGATGTGCGCATCACAGAGCTCGACCAGACTGTCACAACGCTCAACAACGATGTGGAGAACCTCAAGACCGAGACACGCGAGAAAGCCAACACCATCTCTAACCAGGACAGACAGATACACACAGCATGGTATGTCTTCGGCACAAAGAAAGAGCTGGCAGAGAACCGCATCCTTGAGAAAGGTGACGTCCTGAAGTCAAACTTCAACCGCAACTACTTCACAAAGATTGACATCCGCGTAGACAAGGAGATAAAACTCTACTCCAAATCGGCCAAGATTCTCACATCCCACCCATCGTCAAGCTACACCCTGCAGCGCGACGCATCGAAGCAGTATATTCTCCGCATAACAAATCCAGAAGTGTTCTGGTCAACAAGCAAATATCTCGTCGTGCAGGTGAAATAATGCCACGCAGCGACTCATAACGACTGGAAACCAGGAATCCTGAATGACTGACGGCAGCCAATGGACATACAACATCGGGGCGGGACGGCTTTCAGACTCATGGTCTCCAGTCTTTTTTGTATTATATAAACAGACCACCCCTCACATTGACAGTGTATAATAAGGAAATAACATTCGACCGCTTCATTCGCTGGGTCATAGTCCTTGCCATCTCCTTCAGCGCCCTCTGGCTTGTCAATTATCTCAGCGACGCCCTGCTGCCATTCTTCATAGCATGGCTTCTGGCCTATCTCATCTTCCCCGTCGTGAAGTTTGTCGAGAACCGCATGCGCATCCGCATCCGTGCCATAGCCATCATCATCTCCATGATAGCTGTCGCCGGAGTGCTGGCAGGAGTGGTGTGGGCCATAATACCTCCTATGGTGGAGCAGTTTGAGAAGCTCGGCAGCATCGTGACCCACTACATACATCTCAAGGCGAATATCACAAGCATCCCAGAGGCCCTGGACAATGTGATGATGGAGAACCGCAAGGAGATAGACGCCTTCTTCCACTCGAAAGACTTCTCCGACCTGCTAAAGAAGACAGCACCGGGGCTGCTGTCGTTCCTGACACAGACATTCAGTGTCATGTACAGCTTCATCGGCTCGTGTATAACGCTCCTGTATATGTTCTTCATCCTCCTCGACTATGAGTATCTCTCAAAAGGCTGGCTGAAGATATTCCCTGCCGACAACCGCCCATTCTGGCACTCGCTCATGAGCGATGTGGAGGTAGCGCTGAACAATTACATACGCGGACAAGGCATGGTGTCGCTCATCATGGGCATACTCTTCTGCATCGGATTCACCATAATAGGATTCCCGATGGCCATAGGTCTCGGCATAATGGTCGGCATAATGAACCTCGTGCCTTACCCTCACACCTTTGCCCTCATACCGACAGCATTCCTCGCCCTGCTGAAGGCAGCTGACACGGGCGAGAACTTCTGGGTGATATTCCTGTCGGCGTTTGCCGTATTCTGCATCGTCCAGGTTATCATGGACATGATAGTGACACCAAAGGTCATGGGGAAGGCCATGGGCATGAACCCCGCCATACTACTCCTCTCACTCTCCGTCTGGGGCACGCTGTTGGGATTCATCGGCCTCATCGTGGCCCTGCCACTGACAACAATACTCATGGCATACTGGAAACGCTACATAACAAAAGAGTAGCGGCAGCACGCCACGAGACACAATAGCAACATGCAGAGACATACAAACCAGAGCCCACCATGAAGGCTGGAGCAAAAGGTGAAGAGACGAACAAAACAGAGCCCACCATGAAGGCTGGAGCATAAGGCAAAGGCCTGGCAGGTGGGCTCCTCCCCAGTAACACACACGTAAGGAATGATGTCCATTGACGGCATCTCCGTCACACGAAGGGCATAGATCCCGGCGCCAGATGCTGACACCCACAACGAGGAGAACAGGATTGAGGCTCCTGCCACACACGGCCCAGCGTGTAAGGCGCACACAGCCAAACAAATACCAACCAGAGGGCTGGCTGAACAACCGGGGGACAATATCATGAGAACAGCATACAGAAAAAAGAAACATATGCGACACGCATTACAAAACCTAACCACTATGAAACAGACTATCAAGACCTTACTCTTCCTATTGCTCGCACCATGCCTCATGATGCAGGCAAAGGACACGAAATCCCTGAAACGCATTGTCCGTAACAATCCGGCAGAATATTACTCGACAGCCGAGGCACAACGCATAGGTGAACAAGTGATGATGTTCCAGCGCGTCACAGGTGGCTGGCCCAAGAACACGGACATGGTAAGCAGGCTTACCGACGACGAGCGTGAGGCTGTCATTCGCGACCGTGACCGCACCGACGACTCCACGGTGGACAACGACGCGACAACAACCGAGATGAATTTCCTCGCACGCCTATATGCCGCAACACACAAGGCGGAATACCGTGAAGCTGTGGGCGGAGCCATCAGATTCCTGCTGTCAGGGCAATACGAGAACGGAGGATGGCCACAGTTCTGGCCTGACCCACAGGGCTATCAGGTGCACATAACTTACAACGACGGCAATATGGCAAACATACTGAGGATATTCCGTGATATAAACACATCAACATGGCCATACGACGGAGATATCCTGGACGACGAGACGAGGGCTGAGGTCAGGGCATCGTTCAATAAAGCCATAGACTGCATACTGAGGACACAGATACGTGTCAAGGGGAAACCGACAGTGTGGTGCCAGCAGCATGACCACGTGACATACGCCCCCGCCCCCGCAAGGGCATTCGAGCTGCCATCGTTCTGTACGGCTGAGAGTGCCGGACTGGTGGCTGTCCTCATGTCCATACCTAATCCCGACAAGAGGATACAGGATGCCGTAAACGGCGCGATGGCATGGTTTGACAAGTATAAGATGACCGGACTGCGCGTGGAGCGCACCGGGAGCCGTGACGACTGGTACAATGCTGATGCGAGACTCGTCAGGGACAGCACCGCAAAACCTATCTGGGGACGCTTCTATGACCTCGTGCACAATGAGCCGTTCGTCTGTGACCGTGATGGCATACCACGCCGGGACATGCAGGATATAGGATTCGAGAGACGGCTCGGATATGGATGGTATACCGACAGCCCCATGTTCCTATACAGCCGTTATGAGCGGTGGGCAAAGGAGAATAACGTGAGGAAGAGAGTGAGTATATCCTTGCAGACAAAGGGATGCAACGAGAACGGGACAATAACCCTCAACCGCAAGCCTGTACACAACCCGAGAGACTATGACGCTGTCGTCTCTCCAGGGCAGAGCATACAGGCAGCCATAGAGCGCGCACCGGAACATCCCACACGCCCGTATACAATATTCATACGCAAGGGACTCTATGAGCAGAAAGTCATCATCGACAAGCCGAACATCGTTCTCGTAGGGGAGGACCGCGACAACACCATCATACGCATTGCCGAGACAGAGGAAAAGAGGATGATAGAGACATACCGCGGGCGTAAGGTACACCACGGAGTCATCGTCCTGACTGAAGAGGCGGACAGCTGTGTCATTACCGGACTGACCGTATATAACAACTACGGGACTGTCGTCGAACCAGGGAACACACGCCACCAGATGGCAATATTCGGGCGAGCTGACCATACCATAATCATCAACTCAAACGTATGGGCCGACGGGAATGACGCCCTAAGCCTGTGGGCTAACCAGAAAGATGGCGGGGGGATGTATTACCATGCCGACCTTGACCTGCGCTGCAAGGGTGTCGACTTCCTCTGCCCGAGAGGATGGTGCTATGCCACACGATGCCGCTTCTATGGTGACGGACACGCCATGATATGGCACGACGGAAGGGGGGACAAGACAAAGAAACTTGTCATCACAAACTCCACGTTCGACGCCGCATCACCGACAAAGCTCGGACGATGGCACCATGACTCAATGTTCTATCTCATAAACTGCCGCATGACACAGAATGTCCTCGACTCTGACATCCAGTATGCCTACTCAGACAAAGTCCTCGACCCATGCCCATGGGGACAGAGGGTCTACTATCTCAACTGCGCACGTGAGGGGGGACACTCGGGATGGCTCAACGACAATATCGACGAGAGCGAAGAGCCTGGCACATACCACTCGACAACAGCCACATGGACGTTCCATAACAAATGGGACCCCGAGAAGCATATCCGTGACCTCTGGCCTCTCATAGCCTATTGACAG
>SAMEA3663036__coassemble_1709_pt1 | contig 7956 bp, 3 predicted proteins | sample SAMEA3663036__metabat2_high_PE_004 | metagenome-assembled genome bin SAMEA3663036 (sample SAMEA3663036) | pig gut metagenome | biome: pig gut; feature: pig-associated habitat; material: faeces | place: France | collected 2012
AAAAGTTGTGATAACTATATTGGGAGAATCCAGAGGTACATATCACTATCAAGAAGAAACTCAATGTTCTTTGGTTCGCACGAAGGAGCAAGCCGGGCGGCTATCCTATATTCCATCGCCATCTCATGCAGGCTGAATGACATTAATCTGTTTGAATATATATGCGACGTAATAGAAAAGACTGCAGAATGGCAACCCAATACCCCATTGGAAAAATATAGAAACTTACTTCCTGACCGATGGAAAAAGCAGTAACAGCATTACTTTAATCAGCTGTTACTGCTTTTTTTGAATTATGCAAGGTATAAACGCGGAGACGCTTGTAATTAGTCTATTGTCAGTTGGGATATATTCCCGTCGCCAGTGGATTCATGTTTAACAGTAAATGACACAATTGAATATGAAAAGTGACAAATAATCCCCATGTGACGAACAAATATTCATGAAAATCGGGAAAAATAGCATCAAAAGTGATTTTTAACACGCCTTTTATCGTTTGTTTATTAAAAAAATATTAATTTTGCACCACAGTGTGCGTATTTATCGCTATCCTCCCGCCCAAGAGGAGTATGCGACAGCATAAAGTATATATAAAAAATTGTTTAACAAATAGTATTAGTTATGAAAAGAAAACTCACAATGATGCTTCTGTGCATGGCAGTGACTGTCACGGCCTGGGCGCAGACAGCCATCACCGGTACCGTTGTATCCGTGACGGACAATGAGCCGATTATCGGAGCCACCGTAAAGGTGAAAGGTGCCGCTAAGGGTGTTGTCACAAACATCGACGGTAAGTTTACTATCGACGTTCAGGCTGGCAAGACTCTTGTTGTCTCTTATGTCGGCATGCAGACAGTAGAGGCTGCAGCACACCAGAACATGATTGTCAAGCTCGGTACAGACGAGTCTATCCTCGACGAGGTCGTTGTCGTTGGCTATGGTTCTGCAAAGAAGCTCGGAACTATCGCCGGTTCAGTAGAGACTGTGACATCTGACAAGTTCGAGCACCGTCCGGTTGCCAATATCGGTGACGCCCTCCAGGGACAGGTGGCAGGTATGCAGGTCTACACATCGTCTGGTGAGCCAAGTGCATCTGTCAGCATGCGTATCCGCGGTGTGACATCTATCAATGCCAGCACCACTCCTCTCTATATCCTCGACGGTTCAGAGATAACATCTTCTGCATTCACCATGCTCAACCCTAACGATATCGAGACCATGACAGTCCTCAAGGACGCTTCAGCTACTGCCATCTATGGTTCACGCGCTGCCAATGGTGTCGTTATCCTCACTTCCAAGCAGGGAAAGCGTGGCATGAAGGCTAATGTCACTGTCAGCGCACAGTATGGTATATCTCAGATGACTGGCGACAAGGTCGAGATGATGAACTCTGAGCAGTGGTTCACACTCCAGGAGATGATAAGCCCATCAAACAAGACCAACGCAGAGTTCCAGGCTATGAAGAACTACTATGTGAAGAACGGCATCAGCACTGACTGGTCTGACATCTTCTTCGGTGGCTCTGCTCCAACAGCCGAGATAAACATGAGCGCTACTGGTGGTACAGAGAATCTCTCTTACCTCGCCTCTTTCGGCCACTACAGCGCCGATGGTATCATGGACGACTCTAACATGCGTCGTGAGTCTTTCCGGGTCAACCTCAATGCCACTATCACTCCTTGGATGAAGATTGGCGCTAACACCAACCTCGCTTACCGCAAGTATGGCACAGCGGTTTTCGGAACACAAGCAGAAGCTAACTCTGTATATAATAAGGTATATGCCTCACGTGTCTATCTCCCTATCGAGACTTACTACGATATCAAGGGCCTCAACCGTGACGACTATGCCAACTCTACATTCGAGGGCTATGGAGAGCGCAAGGACTACTTCGACCTCCTCGGCTACTGGAACCCTTACTACCTCAGTGAGATACAGCCTGCCCATCGTGACCAGACCATGATTAACGAGAACGTATACGTCAACCTCAACCCTATCAAGGGCCTCAATATACGTTCTGCCGTAGGTCTGCAGTGGTATGACTACCGTTACTCTTACCAGTGCTACCCAGTCGAGCCATTCGACGTCGGTAGTGCTAGAGAGTCATTCGAGCGTTACGCCAACTGGACTGTGACAAACACAGCCGAGTACAAGTTTGATATCCTTGGCAAGCACTATGTCACTATCCTTGCCGGTCAGGAGACAATGACAAGCAAGGACGAGAGCTTTGGTGTCACAACTAATGGCCAGACAGATATCCGCCTCCTCCTCATGAGCGCAGCTGCCACAGCCGAAGTTCCTGATCACTCTATCACAGAGGAGGTGCGTAACTCATGGTTCGGAACTCTCAACTACTCTCTCCTTGACAAGTACTTCGTTGACCTCTCTATACGTCGCGACGGCAGCTCTCTCTTTGGCGAGAACAACCGTTGGGCTACATTCGGCGCAGGCGCTGTCATGTGGAAAATCTCATCAGAGGACTTCATGAAGGGCACACGCTCTTGGCTCCAGGACCTCAGCCTCAAGGCCAGCTACGGCTCAACAGGTAACTCAGGCATTGGTGCTTACCTCGCCCTCGGCCTCGTCGGTCAGGGCCCAATGTACGACAAGAACAGCGGTACGGCTATTGCCAACCCTTCTAACCCTGACCTCACATGGGAGACAGTGAAGACCTTCAACATCGGTCTCTCAGGACGTGTCCTCAACCGTATCAACTTCAACGTTGAGTTCTACAACAAGGTGACATCCAACATGCTCATGGAGATACCTTATTCTTATACTACAGGTTTCTCTGGCGGCTGGGGCAACGTGGCCAGCATGTGCAACCGTGGTGTTGACTTCGACATCTCTGCTGATATCGTCCGCACACGTGACTGGAGATGGAACATCCGCCTGAATGGTAACTACAACCACAACGAGGTGACAAAGCTCTTCCAGGGCCTCGACTACTACACACTCTCGACAACAGGTCTGCGCCTTGAGAAAGGCCGTCCTTACGGCGAGTTCTACATGGTACGCTGGTATGGTGTTGACCCTGCTGACGGACAGAACATCTGGCTCGACAAGAACGGTAACATGACAAAGACATACTCAGAGGACGACAAGGTCATGACAGGCAAGAACCGCTACGCTCCTTGGAGCGGTGGCCTCTCTACATCTGTAGGATGGAAGGGTCTCCAGCTTGACGTCCAGTTCACTGGCATGTTCGGACGCTACATGACAAACAACGAGCGCTGGTTCACAGAGAATGCAGCATTCGCTACTGACGGCAACCAGACTGTCAACATGCTCAACATGTGGACAACACCTGGACAGATAACTGATATCCCTGCTGCCGACGCTAACATGCAGTTCGACACTCACCTCCTTGAGAAGGCCGACTTCGTGCGTCTGAAGACTCTCCAGCTCTCTTATACTCTGCCTAAGAGCATCCTCAACGCTACAGGTTTCATCAACGACTGCAAGGTTTACTTCGTTGGACGTAACCTCCTCACATTCACAGACTACCAGGGCTTCGACCCAGAGGTTGACTCTAACATCTCTCTCGGCAACTATCCTAACACACGCCAGTACTCTTTCGGCATACAGATGACATTCTAAGAGTCGGCAAGGCGTGGCAGGACATTATCAATGTCGTGCCACATGGACCGGAAAGAATTAGCGAATACACCCTATAAACAAACAAAGAAAAATAACAATGAAAAAAATAATATTGTCAATAATGGCTGTTGCGAGTCTGGGACTTGTATCGTGCGATATGGACCTCAAGCCTTACAACGCCATAGAGGAGACAGAGGCTCTGCAGAGCATTACCGACTTCAAGAACATGCGTGTCGGCCTCTATTCTGGTCTCCGCGGCATCACTGCCGGTGGTTACCTGACAGCCACAGAGCTCCAGGCCGATAACTTTAACGCAGTGGTAGGCTATTCTAACACTTATGGTGATATGCACCGTTGGCAGTACACTCCTACTACTGACACCTTCGAGGGCGTCTATGGTGGATACCAGGGGCTCATCGGTCGCGCCAACTTCATCATCACTAACCAGACTCAGGCCGACACAACAAAGTTTGAACCAGCTGACCAGGTTACAGTAAAGAAGATAATCGGTGAGGCTTACTTCATGAGAGCATACTGCATCTACCAGCTCTCACAGTTCTTCTGCAAGGCTTATGACGCCTCGATCGCCAACCAGCCAAACACTGGTGTGTCTTACTCAACTGTCTACCAGCCAACATCTGACAACACAAAGTATCCTGGACGCTACACTCTCGAGGAGACTTACAACCAGATTGCAGCTGACCTCGCTGAGGCTAAGGCACGCATCGATGTAGCCGGCTCGCCATCTTATGGATACATCTCAAACGATGTCATAACAGCCCTTGAGGCACGCGTGGCCCTCTCAAAGAAAGACTATGCCACAGCAGCACAGAAGGCATCAAGCCTCATAGAGTCACAGACATATCCTCTCTGCGCTGATGTTGACGAGCTCGCCACTATGTGGTGGATGGACGGTGGCACAGAGACAATCCTCCAGATTCCTGTGACATCAAAGGATGAGCTCCCTGCTCAGAACGGTGTGAGATACCTCCCTTATCAGGATGGTGCCGTACCTGACTATATCCCGACTGCTGAGGTTGTCAACCTCTTCGAGGATGGCGACGCACGTCTTGACATCTACTTCGTCATGGATAAGCTGACAACAACAAGCGGTGCGTCAGGCTATGCTGTCGAGTTCAATAAGTTCCCTGACGAGTCTGGCCTCTGGGAGGCTCTCAACAAAGACCAGTCAGCACGCTTCACAAGCGAGCCTAAGGTATTCCGCATCGGCGAGATGTACCTCATCGCTGTTGAGGCTTATGCAAAGATGGGCGACCTCGCCTCGGCTACAAAGTACCTCAATCTCCTCAAGGCTTCACGTTTCTACGATTACACAGAGACTCAGTTCCCTTCTGCCGATGCAATCTTCAAGGAGCTGAAGAATGAGCGCCGCCGTGAGCTCCTCGGCGAGGGATTCCGTATCTTCGACCTCAAGCGCTGGGGCGACGACATGGTACGCGGCGAGGTTCAGAACTCTGCATTCTGCCTCTTCCCAGGCTCTGCTGTCACAACAAACATGAAGAGGAGCGCTTCTGACCCAATGTTCGTATGGCCTATACCACAGGCTGAGCGCGACGCTAACCCTCAGATAGTTCAGAATCCTGGATATTAATTATCATTACAAGCATGTGTCCTGTGCGACTCGTCCCGCACATAGCGACGGCTGACACAGGACACTGCACAATAAACATAACCAAGATGAAATACCTCAAAATATTCATGCTCACCGTTGCTGCTGTGGTTCTCGCATCATGCAGCGATGACGAATCATTCAACACACTGCAGACAACTGTAGGTTTTGAGCAAGAAAACATCGCAATAAAGGAGAACGTTGGATACTACAACGTGCCTATAGCTATCGACGGCTACCGTAATGGCGACGTCGCTGTTGAGATCGTGGCAGAGGGAACAGGTGCTAATCCTGCTGTAGAGGGAAAGAACTTCCTCATTACAGACAAGACTCTCTCTCTCCTCGCTGATAATGACACAACTGCCGCTGCTGTGCTTAACGTACAGCTCCAGACTATCGACGATAAGGAGATAAATGACAACAGAGAGCTCACTCTGACAATCAAGTCGGCTCAGGGCGCTACTGTAACGACAAGCAAGGTCGTGATTACTCTCCGCGACAATGATGCCGCATTCTTCGAGAAGTTCTATGGCACATGGACTCTCAAGGGCGTTTACGCCTCTTCTGGCAAGGCGTTCGAGAAGAATGTTGTTCTCACAGGTCCTAACGACGAGACAGACCCTGACTACAACAAGAAGCTATGGGCTACTTCTCCAGGTCTCTTCAATGTCGGTGTATCTCTCGATTGTGAGTGGCCATTCTACTTCACATTCGACAAGGAGACAAAGACCGGTACTCTCAGCTTCGGCCTCTATGAGAACTATGTTGCCACATACGGCAGCGAATACCAGTGGGTATTCGTTACTGACGACGGCCAGAGCTACGTAACAGACCCTGTCGTCGCTACATGGAAGCTCGACGAGAATGGTGGCCTGCCAGCAGTCATAGAGTGGGATCCAGAAGCTATGATTTATCTCTACCAGCCAGGAGAAGGATGGTGGGAGGCTATGTACAATCTCCAGCTTGTGCAGAAATAATTAGCTGAAAATGATACTCCAGAGGGAGAGTGACTCTATTCAAGAGAGTTTGCTCTCTCTCTGTTTTCGCTATTATAGACCGTTTTTATTCCCTTCCTAATCACTTTTTAGTCTGTTATCATGAGAAAGATTCTCTTTTTCCTCCTTATATCACTATTCGCTTTTGCTGCTTCCGTTTCGGCAAAGAAACGCACCGTGGCCGAGATGAAGGCTGCTGCCATCACCGCCCTGAACGACAAGTCGCTCAACTCAAAAGGCTCTATAGCTAAGGCTTCAAACCTCAATGTGGCCTACGAGACAAGCCAGATGACTGTCCTGGCATCTGATGCCAACACTGTCATCGTGTCTAACGACGATGCCTTCGATGCTATCCTCGCCATCACAGAGACACCATTCACAGCCGCTGACCTCCAGAATCCCGGACTGAGATGGTGGGTAGAGGCGATGAATGAGTCGCTTGAGACATATCTCGCCACAGGAACAAGGCCGGCAAGAGTAGCACCATCGGCCAACCATAAACCTGAGGTGCCCGCCTTGTTGAAGACAAAATGGGGACAGGACGCACCCTATAACAATATGACCCCAACATACATTAAGAATAATGTTGAGAAGCATTTCGTGACAGGTTGTGTGGCTACGGGCATGGCGCAGATAATGAAATATTATAATTATCCTGCTACCGGACAAGGCTCTGCAAGCTACCGTTGTAACCTTATCATTGATGGTGACGCAACCACACAGCTGTTGACGGTCAACTTTGCCAAAGGCAATTATGCGTGGGACGATATGCTCGACACGTACGGAGCCTCGGCGACAGAAGCACAGGAAAATGCCGTTGCAAAGCTTATGTACCATTGCGGAGTAAGCGTGAAGATGGATTATGATATCTCAGGCTCTGGCTCTTTCACCTTCAAGGCTGCCGACGCCCTTGTCAACAAATTCCTTTATGACAGCAACCTGTGCATGTATGTGCGTAGTTTCATGAACGAGGCAGAATGGATGAATATCATCTTCACCCACCTGTCAGCAGGCGAGCCGATACTCTATGGAGGACAGTCAAAGAGTGGTGGACACGAGTTCGTTGTCGACGGCTATAACGAGAAGGGCCTCGTGAGTGTCAACTGGGGCTGGAACGGAAAGTCTGACGGATTCTTCGATGTCGCTTCGCTGAATGGATATAGCAGCAGTCAGGACATGCTTCCTGTCTTCATGCCAAAGGAGAACAGTATAAGAAAATCAATGTTCGGATATGGTGACAGCAACGGACTATCATGCACCAAGACAATAGGCGGCAAGCTCAATGCCAAGGCTGAATATTGCGTTAATCTTGACTATAGGGATTTCAGCGGCAGTGTAGCCATGATTGCCAAGTCTATTGACAACCCACAGGCAGAGGAAATAATCCTCGAACAGACTGCAAAGACATGCAAGGCTTACGGTTATGACCTGAAGATTAACAGCTTCTCTGTAACTTTCAGCAATGTTTCCGTAGCTTCTCTTCCTGACGGGAAATACCGTGTTTACCTCGCTACTAAGTGTTCTGAGCAGCCCGAGTGGCAGCCGATAAGAAGCAAGGAGAATGCCTCTAACTCGGCTATCATCACTATCAAATCGGGCAAGCCTACTCTGGAGACTGAATCAGACTCAAGCTGGACAGGTATCACGAATGTCTCTGCTGATGAGAAACAGGCTGATGCTGGTGTTGAGTATAACCTCAATGGAATGAAGGTTGACGGTGCCTACAAGGGT
>SAMEA3663036__coassemble_1732_pt1 | contig 7866 bp, 5 predicted proteins | sample SAMEA3663036__metabat2_high_PE_004 | metagenome-assembled genome bin SAMEA3663036 (sample SAMEA3663036) | pig gut metagenome | biome: pig gut; feature: pig-associated habitat; material: faeces | place: France | collected 2012
GCCACCATAAAAAGACATTCCCCATCCCCTGGATACAGAAGGGATGGGGAATTATCTTTGTATGATGACAGGTCAGTATCAGTCAACGATAAGGTTCTCGCCAGTCATGTCGGCAGGCTTCTCAAGTCCCATGATATGGAGGATAGAAGGAGCGACATCGGCCAGACGGCCATCCTTTACAGTGGCAGAGTTGTTGTCTGTCACATAGATGAAAGGCACTGGGTTGAGAGAGTGGGCAGTGTTAGGTGTGCCGTCAGCGTTGATGGCGTTGTCTGCATTGCCGTGGTCGGCTATGATGATAGCCTCGTATCCACATGCCTTGGCTGTCTCTATGACATCCTCAACACAGTTGTCGACAGCGTGGACAGCCTTAGCGATAGCGTTGTAGACGCCTGTATGGCCTACCATGTCACCGTTGGCGAAGTTGACGACGATGAAGTCATACTGCTCTGTCATGATAGCCGCACAGAGCTTGTCCTTCACCTCGTAGGCTGACATCTCAGGCTTGAGGTCGTATGTAGCCACCTTTGGCGATGCCACGAGTATGCGGTCCTCGCCCTCGTAAGGAGCCTCACGTCCACCATTGAAGAAGAATGTCACGTGTGCATACTTCTCTGTCTCGGCTGTATGGAGCTGTCGCTTGCCCTGTGCTGAGAGATACTCTCCGAGTGTGTTCATGACATTCTCCTTTGGGAAGAGTATTCCGACACCTGTGAATGATGCGTCGTATGGTGTCATGCAGTAGTACTTGAGGCCTGGTATTGTTGTCATGCCCTGCTCTGCCATGTCCTGCTGTGTGAGCACCTGTGTGAGCTCCTTTGCGCGGTCGTTACGGAAGTTGATGAAGATAACGACGTCACCCTCCTCTATCTTACCGTTGACAGCGGCGTTTGTGATAGGCTTTATGAACTCGTCTGTCACGCCCTCGTCATAGCTTTCCTGCATGGCCTGCACCATGTTGTCGGCTTTCTTTCCCTCGGCCTTCACGATGAGGTCATAGGCTTCCTTGACACGCTCCCAGCGCTTGTCGCGGTCCATGGCATAGAAACGTCCTACAATCGAAGCGATATTGGCGTCGTTAGCCTTGCAGACAGCGTCAAGCTGCTCTATGAATCCCTTGCCTGACTTAGGGTCTGTATCACGGCCGTCCATGAAGCAGTGGATGAATGTCTGGTCTTTCAGGCCGAACTCCTTGCCCACCTCGATGAGCTTGAAGAGATGCTCAAGTGATGAATGCACACCACCGTCGGATGTCAGTCCCATGAGGTGGAGCTTCTTTCCGTTCTCCTTGGCGTATGTGTAAGCCTCTACAACCTGTGGGTTCTTTGCTATAGAGCCGTCCTTGCATGCGCGGTTGATTTTGACGAGGTCCTGGTATACGATGCGTCCTGCACCGATATTGAGGTGTCCCACCTCTGAGTTACCCATCTGTCCGTCAGGCAGACCGACATCCTCGCCGCTTGCCTGGAGCTGTGAGTGGGCTGAGACAGCTGTGAGATAGTCAAGATATGGTGTCGGCGTATTGTAAATCACGTCACCGTTGCCGTGCTTTCCGATTCCCCATCCGTCGAGAATCATGAGTAATGCTTTCTTTGCCATTGTTCTTTGTTTATACCTATTTTATGAAAATATCTGTATATCACATTTTGCTTATGGAGATTGGGAGCATGGGCTCCCGTTCTCCATTCCCGTCTGCGGGAGGTGTGTGTGTTATGCGTCGATGTTGGCGTATGCGGCGTTAGCCTCAATGAACTGGCGGCGTGGCTCGACATCGTCTCCCATGAGCATGGAGAATATCTCGTCGGCACGTGCGGCGTTCTGTATCGTCACCTGCTTCAGCAGTCGTGTCTCTGGGTTCATTGTGGTATCCCACAGCTGCTCGGGGTTCATCTCGCCGAGACCTTTGTAACGTTGTGTATGGAGCTTGTTGTCGTCGGCGTCGCCGTCACAGTATGTGTTGATGAATCGCAGTCTCTCCTCCTCTGTGTAGCAGTACTGCTTGTTGTTCTTGTATGTGCAGAGGTAGAGCGGTGGTGTCGCGATATAGAGGTGTCCCTCCTGTATGACCTTCGGCATGAAGCGGAAGAAGAGTGTCATGATGAGTGTGTCGATGTGTGAGCCATCGACATCGGCATCGGTCATGATGATTATCTTGTCATAGCGCAGCTTGTCGATGTTAGCCTCTTTCGAGTCCTCACCGTCAAGGCCGAAGCGCACGCCAATAGCCTGAAGGATGATATTCACTGACTCTGACTCGAATACCTTGTGCCACTGAACCTTCTCCACGTTGAGAATCTTTCCTCTCAATGGGAGTATGGCCTGTGTGTGGCGGTCACGTCCCTGCTTGGCCGAGCCGCCGGCAGAGTCACCCTCGACGAGGAATATCTCTGTCTTTTTAGGGTCGCGGCTTGAGCAGTCGGCAAGTTTTCCTGGCAGTCCGCCGCCTGTCATAGGGTTCTTCCTCTGTACGCTCTCGCGTGCCTTGCGTGCCGCGATACGTGCTGTAGCGGCGAGGATGACCTTCTTGCATATGGATTTAGCCTCATTAGGATGCTCCTCGAGATAGTTTCCGAGAGCTTCTCCGACAGCCTGCTGCACAGCTCCAGCCACCTCAGAGTTGCCGAGCTTTGTCTTTGTCTGTCCCTCAAACTGTGGCTCTGCCACCTTGACTGATATGACGGCTGTGATACCCTCACGGAAGTCCTCGCCCGATATCTCTATCTTCGCCTTCTCTATCTCCTTGGCGAGCGACGGCTCATTGTCTGCGTATGCCTTCAGCGTACGTGTCAGCGCGGTGCGGAATCCCTGGAGGTGTGTGCCACCCTCGATAGTGTTTATGTTGTTCACATAAGAGTGGATATTCTCCGAGTAGTCGGTATTGTACATGATAGCCACCTCGATAGGCACTCCCGCCTTCTCTGTCTTGAGGTATATGACATCATTGAAGAGGTGTGTGCGATGGCGGTCGACATACCTTACGAACTCTTTCAGGCCGTCCTTTGCGTGGAAGACCTCCTCACGTGGCTGCCAACCCTCGACGATAGTGCCGTCAGCGTCATGCTCCGGACGCATATCCCTGAGTGTTATCTTTATGCCGGCATTGAGATAGGCAAGCTCTCTCATGCGTGTCGCCACGATGTCATACTTGTATGTTGTTGTGGTGAATATCGTATTGTCTGGCCAGAACTGCTGGCGTGTTCCGCGCTTCTCTGTCTCGCCGACAATCTTCACGGGGTAGAGCGGATGGCCTTTCTCGTATTCCTGCTGGTATATCTTGCCGTCGCGGTAGACCTGTGAGAGCATGTGTGTGGAGAGGGCGTTGACACACGACACGCCCACGCCGTGGAGACCGCCAGAGACTTTATACGAGCCCTTGTCGAACTTACCTCCGGCATGGAGCACTGTCATGACGACCTCAAGAGCCGACTTGTGCATCTTCGGATGCTCATCGACAGGGATACCACGACCGTTATCCTCCACTGTGATGGAGTTGTCCTCGTTTATCGTAACATTGATGTCGGTACAGAAGCCCGCCATGGCCTCGTCGATAGAGTTATCTACTGTCTCGTTGACAAGATGGTGGAGACCTTTCTCTGATATATCACCGATATACATCGCGGGGCGCTTTCTGACGGCCTCAAGGCCCTCAAGCACTTGGATGCTACTACCGGTATAATTTCCTTCTGGATTCTTGTTTTCTTCCATTATTGTTTTTGTATGTTTCCGAATGCAAAGTTACTATTTTTTTCCGACATATACGAATTATTAATTAATAAATTAATTAAAGTCTGAATATTAGGAGCATGGCGGAGCCGACAGAAGGGATTGGGGCGGCCACTGGAAGCCGACGAGGAGCCTTCTCGCCACAGAATGACCGAGAAGGAAGGGCGCATGGAGACACAAGCGGGAAGCATACGGGCATGAGGAAGAGAGCGGGGACGACAATATTGAAAGCGGATGGGGACAACAATATTGAAAGCGAATGGGGCAACAATAGAAACGGATGGGGACAACAATAGAAACGGATGGGGGGCGACAATAGAAACGGATGGGGACAACAACGACAATAGCCGAGCATACAAAAAACCGCAAGACTGTTCCTGATGTCACAGCATTGCGGTTTACGGGTATGACTTAGCGGCTCACGCCGCCTTAAAAAAAATCTTTTCGAGATTAGAGGCTGTTGATATGTGCAGCGAGTCCTGACTTGAGGTTAGCTGCCTTGTTCTTGTGGATGATGTTCTGCTTAGCGAGCTTGTCAAGCATCTTCTGTACCTTTGGGAACATCTCGAGAGCCTCGTTCTTGTCCTTTGTTGCGCGGAGTTTGCGCACAGCGTTACGCATTGTCTTAGCGTAGTACTTGTTGTGGAGAGTACGTGTCTTGGTCTGACGTATTCTCTTCTCAGCTGATTTGTGGTTTGCCATTTTTGTTTTGTGTGATTAGAATGTGGATAATAGCTCCTGGGTCTTGTGCCTTTCCAGGCAGCCCTAAGCGGATTAATTGATAACCCTCCTGCACCTGACACTGTCTTGCCGCATCCATCTGCGGCGATGCAGGATATCATGATTAGTAGTCCGTAGGAGAGTCGAACTCCTCTTTAGAGAATGAAAATCTCTCGTCCTAACCGATAGACGAACGGACCATCCGTAGCCATTATGCTACAATATATCGCATAAAAGCGGGTGCAAAGGTACTACTTTTTCTTGTATCATCCAAAATATTACGGTATTTTTTTCGCTATTTACCCATTTTTTATCTAATTTTGCATCACACGGGTCATACCCCGGCTATTATCCCCATGTAAATCATTATATATCAAACATACAGCCCATTATGCAGGAACAGACAACAGGCATCGTGCTACGTGCGCTAAAATATGGCGAGACAAAGCTCATCGTCGACTTCCTCACAGAGCGTTATGGCCGCATGGCGGCAGCTGTGAAGATTGGGAGTGGTGTGCGCGGCCGTTCGCGCCGCATGCTTTTCCAACCGCTGACGGTGCTGTCTCTCGATGTCGACTACCGTCCCGGCCGTGATGTCCAGACGCTCGGCGAGGTCTCTTTAGCCATGACATGGAGGACACTCGGCATGGACCCTGTCAAGATGACGGTAGGCATGTTCCTGAGCGAGGTGCTCTACCATGCCACGCGTCATGCCGAGAGCGACAGCAGCTTGTATGGCTTCATAATAGGCTCGATGAGATGGCTCGACGAGAGCGACACTGGGACTGCCAATTTCCATATCGCGTTCCTGCTCCACCTGACGCGCCAGCTCGGGTTCCTCCCCTCCCCTCACGACTATGTCCCGGGTGCCGTGTTCGACCTCCGCAGCGGCGAGTTCATGCCTGAGTCGCCCATGCATCCCGACTTCCTCAGCGCGTCTGACTCACATGTCATGCACAGTATGCTGCGCATGACATACGCCAACATGCATCTCTTCAGCATGTCGAGGGCAGAGCGGCGACGTGTGATAGACATCATGATAAAGTATTACAGGCTGCATCTCCCCTCGTTCCCCGAGCTGAAATCGCTTGCCGTCCTACACCAGATATTCGACTGAAAGCCGCCGTGCAGGCAGCAACAGAGCACAAGACAGCGGTCAGGCCATTCATTTCTCATCCATCCTAAGTCTGTCCCCGAGGAGTTTCTGTACGACCGTCTCATGAGACACATCTACAGTCACCGTCACGCTTTCTCTATATTGGATAAGCACAGGTATATGCATCGGCACGACCTCACAGCTAAAGTCTATGGTATACAAGCCTGTGTGTTTGTCATAATCCTGATGTATATTATACAGCCTGCCATTACATGTGTATCTACCATAATGGATGATGGCAGGCATCTGCTCTTGCAGGAGATGCATCTCCTCTTGCCCCACAGCAGCCTGGAAATATGCCGTACGTTCCCCCTCCGCCAGCCTGCCAGCATTCGTGAGAGACGCTGACAGCGACAGACGTTCCGGATACTTGACAAAACTACCCACAACGACGGCGGCAACGACAATGACGAAGAGCAATGTTATGCCCCAGCGGAGTATTGCAGGCGGCACTTGCCCCATAATCTCCTGAACCTCATCACAGCGCAGCCGTATATCCCTGTATGCTTGTTTATTCTTCATATCATCCGTTCAGTTCCAGTTGGTTTCTGACCAGTTCGTAGTATAATCCTCTCTTTGCAGTCAGCTCCTCATGCGTTCCCCGCTCTACTATTCTGCCGTGCTTAAGCACTACTATCTGGTCGGCATGTCTCACTGTGCTGAGCCTATGGGCAGCCACCACGACAGTACGGCCTTGATAAAACTCATCAAGGTTTCTCATGATAGCGGCCTCATTGACGGTGTCGAGCGCATTTGTGGCCTCATCAAGGAAGATAAACTCCGGATTCTTATATATCGCCCTGGCTATAAGGATTCGCTGGCGCTGGCCTTGGCTCACGCCATCGCCTTCCATTCCGACCTTTGTATTATAGCCTAAAGGCAGCTCGCTGATAAAATCATCCGCCATGGCCATGACTGCCGCATCATGCAGCCTCTCCCTGTCTTGGGCGTCTGTATCGACAGCGATATTATTCGCTATGGTATCAGAGAACAGGCAGCTCTCCTGCATCACAGCCCCTGTGGCGCTGCGCCATGTGTGAGGGTTGATGCTTCCAAGCGGGACACCTCCCACCTTTATGTCTCCGTGCATGGGGGTATAGAATCCCTGAAGCAGTTTCAAGAGAGTCGTCTTCCCGCTTCCGCTCTCGCCGACGATAGCTGTAACCTTCCGCTCAGGTATCACGAGGCTGACACCATCAAGGGCATAATTGCGCTCGGCGCCGCTATAGCTGAACGAAACATTCTCTACTGCAATCGTCTTGTTCTCAGGTATCACAGTGCTCTTGTCCTCTATCCCCGTATTCTCATCCTCCTGTGCATGAATCTCATTAAGCCGCTCAAGGCTTATCCTTGCGTCCTGCATTACCTGCATGAAGTTTATAAAGTCATTGACCGGCCCGGATAGCTGGCCAATGATATATGTCAACGACATCATCATGCCGAGTGTCATCTGCCCCTCAACCACATATCTTGCAGCGAGGAAAGACAAGATGATGTTTGTCGTCTGGCTGAAGAACACCGAGCCAGACTGCTGCAGCTGTCCTATCCTCAGTCCTTGGAGGCTTATCTTGAACAGCTTCACCTGAACACGCTCCCACTCCCACCGTTTCTGCCGCTCACAGTTGTTCAGCTTTATATCCTGCATTCCCTGTATGAGCTGTATCACTTTACTACGCTCTGCGGCCGCCTGACTGAAACGCTTGCAGTCCAGCTCACGGCGGTATCTCATGAAGAATCTCACCCATAGCACATACAGCGTGTTCCCCAGAAGGAATATGCCGAGAATGAGCATATTATAATAAGCAAGGACAATCGAGAACACGACGAAATTAGCCAAAGAGAATATGATATTCACAGAGTTGCCCATGAGGAACGCCTTGATGCGCCCGTGGTCATCAATGCGCTGCATGATGTCTCCCACCTGTTTCGAGTCAAAGAACGACAGAGGCATGTCCATCAGCTTTAAGAGGAAGTCAGAAATCAGGGAGATGTCAATACGAGAGTTTACGTGCAAGAGAATCCAACTGCGGATATACCCCACGCTGAGCTGTGCGACGAAGACCATCATCTGGGCTATAAGCACGAGGGTTATCACGCCCATGTCTCTGCCGTTAATGCCCCAGTCGACCATGGCCTGCGTAAGGAAAGGCAGTATCAGCTGCAAGACGCTACCCAGCAACATACCCACCAGCAGCTGCACCATCTGGCTCTTGTATGGCAGAAGATACTTGAAGAAGAACTTCAAGCTATGCCCTTTCTCACCGTAC
>SAMEA3663036__coassemble_1741_pt1 | contig 7839 bp, 3 predicted proteins | sample SAMEA3663036__metabat2_high_PE_004 | metagenome-assembled genome bin SAMEA3663036 (sample SAMEA3663036) | pig gut metagenome | biome: pig gut; feature: pig-associated habitat; material: faeces | place: France | collected 2012
ACAGTGATTACACGAAAGATTGCACGCTAAAGACAAGAAAGCATCCACACATTATTCCCAACAATGACACGCCATGAAAGGCATGTCATGGGTGCTTATAGTCCCTATTCCTGGACGAAGAAGTCGACAAAAGCAGATAATTCTTAATCAAACCATACTATATGAAAAAGTTCCTTATACTCATCTTATTATCTGTCGTGACAGCAGCATTATCTGTCAACGCACAGACAATAGGCTCACCGAAGTTCCTGCTGCAGCAGTATGCTGACCTCGCCATAGCGAGCAAGGTATCTGACAACGGCAAATGGGTCATCGTGAAAGGAGCCACCTCTGAGCAGAAGAAGAGCGGCGTAGTGCGCATTCTCAACACAGAGACAAAAGAAGTGACCGTAGTGAAACTCGCCACTGAGAGCGAAGAAGACGCTGTCGGGAAATATGTCGTAAATGATATCACTGACGATGGCAAAATCCTCGTGGGCGCATGCGACGGCACACTGACCGACGATGGTTCATATCTCGGAGGCCCTGCCATATTCAACATGACAACAAAGAAGTGGACTGCACTGCCTCTGCCGGCAACAGGAAAGGCTGGCCAGGCGCTCGCTGTCACTCCCGACGGGAAATATGCTGTCGGTTACTGTGAGGACAACGCACAGAATGTCATGGCTTCCAACTCAAGCGGCGTGATGTGGGACCTCGAGACAATGACCGTCATGACACTCGAGAATCTCCCCAAGATGCCTGTCGACTACTCTTGCAAGCAGGAGCAGTATACCGACATCTCTGCTGACGGAAAGTATATAGCTATCTACGGAAACCAGAGCATCAACCCTACGGTGTTCATATACAACACCGTAGAGAAGTCATACATTCAATTCGGAAAAGACGGCAACAACACTCCTGCCGGCTTCATCATGATGGAGGGCGGTGTCGTCCTCAGCCCTAACGGCAAGTATGCGGCAGGCACTGTACGCGACAACGCCGACAATCTCTTTGTCACTGTCCTCAACCTTGAGACAATGACATATGCGAGCTACAACGAGGTTGAGAACCTCGACCACCGTGCGGGACATGTCGACAACTACGGCAATGTGTATGCCTCATCACCTTCGGGCACACCTCTCCGTGAGTGGTCAGTGGTAAACGACGGGATATGGTATCCCTTCTCCCTCATCATGAAGCAGCGCTATGGCCGTGACTTCTATAAAGACACCGGATTCGACTATACCGGAACACTGTGGGCTGGCTCTGCCGACGGCAGTGTACTCGGCTCCATGGTGTCGCCACAGGGCGAGAGCTATGTCGTGACACTGCCTGAGAACATCAGCGAGGCATGCCAGGGCATAGACCTCCTCCAGGACTTCACGACAACACCTTCAGCAGGTTCCTCATTCCACTGGATGAGCACCGTGACATTCCTCTTCACACAGAACATCAAGGTGAAGGGCGGAGCGTCATCGGCCATACTGAAGGACAGCAAGGGCAACAAAGTGCGTAACTCGATTGGATTCGCTATCTCACAGACTGACAGCCACTCTCTCGTGGTGACATTCCGTGAGACAGCTCTCAACGACGGAGAGACATACACCGTCGAGATTCCTGCCGGAGCTCTCTGCCTCGCAGGCAACGAGCAGAAGACAAACCAGACTATAACAGTAAGTTTTGCAGGACGTGCCGACAAGCCAGTAAGCGTGACTACAATATATCCTGAGAACGGTGCGGAGGTTGCTGTGTTCGACAACACGACAACATTCCCTGTGCTGACCTTCGACACAAAGGTGGCTGCAACAAAGGATGCCTCAGCACGTCTCATCGAGATAACATCTGACGGAGAGAAGACTATATGCCCACTCTCTGTCGTAGCGAAGAACAATGACGTGGCACTCATGCCTGCTACAACACAGTATCTGTACTCTGGCGCTGAATATAAGGTTGTCCTCGACAAGGGTTCTGTGACCGATGTCACTGGCGACGAGAAAAGCGCCAACGAGGCTGTCACACTCAACTACAAGGGCACTTATGAGCGTCAGATATCTACAGAGACAGCCGTTCTCTTCAAAGAGGACTTCAACAACATAAGCGCTGCACTGGCTAACATGATGCGCTACGAGGGCGACCACAACACTCCGACACAGGATATGCAGGCATGGGAGTTCGACGCTGACAACCAGCCTTGGAACCTCTCAATACGCGACAACGAGAACTCTACGGATATCTGCGCTGCCTCAACATCAATGTACAGCCCTGCCGGACAGAGCGATGACTGGATTGTTACTCCACAGCTCATTATACCTGACGAGTTCTGCACGCTCACATTCGACGCACAGAAGTATCAGGACCTCGCCGATGACAAGCTGAAAGTTGTCATCTGGGAGTGTGACGAGAATATCAACACCCTCACCTCTGACATCATAAACAGCATGAAGAGCAATGGCGAGATAACAACCTACGAGCTCTCAATAGGCAAGACAGAGGAGGGAATTGACGGCGAGTGGACAAAGTACGCCATAGACCTCGCCAAGTACAACGGCAAGAAGATATACATCGGCTTCTGGAACAATAACAAGAACGAGAGTGTCGTATTCATCGACAATATCCTCGTTCAGCGCAACCTGAAGTATCTCATGTATCTCACAAACCCTCAGAGCGTGGTGAACAAGAGCGAGGTGAAAATAGAGGGAATACTCATCGCCAACTCTGACATCGACACATTCTCAAGCGTATCACTCACCCTCAAGGACGCCGAGGGCAACACTATCGACGCTGTATCACAGACCGGACTGGCACTGAAGAAGGATGATATGGTCAACTTCTCATTCAACAAGCCGCTGCCGCTTACTGTCGGCGAGGTAAACGACTTCACCATCGACGTGAAGCTCGACACATACTCTGACGTAGTGAAGAGCAACGTGAGGGACCTCACTTTCGAGCCTGTAAAGCGCGTCGTGCTTGAGGAGATGACTGGCACGACATGTCCTAACTGCCCACAGGGCATACTGGCTATCGAGTATATGGAGAAGCTCTTCGGCGACCGCTTCATTCCTGTATCACTCCATACATATACCGGCGACCCTTACTCTTCTTCTTCTCTGGAGACTTACACACAGTCTCTCGGTCTCAATGCCGCACCAACCGGCATGATACAGCGCAACGGATACATCTGCGCACCAATGAGCAACGCATCCGGAAGCTATCAGTTCTCTAACGAGGCAGACCTCTGGCTCGACTTCGTATCGGCAGAGATGGATGTGCCATCATACATCGGCGTAAGCGTTCCGAAGGCTACATTAGACGAGGAGACGAACAAGCTAAAGATGGACATAGAGATACAGTCGGCCCTCAACATGAAGGGACAGTACCTCAATGTGTTCCCTGTAGCGCTTGAGGACGGACTGAACAACTCTCAGGACAATAACCTCTACGGCGTCTCTGACCCTAACCTCGGCGACTGGGGCAAGGGCGGCAAGTATGGACAGGCCTCCGTATTCAACATCAAGCACAATGATGTCGCACGCACATACTGGGGCACTCCTGCCGGTACAAACATCGGTTTCCCACAGAAGATGGAGGCTGGAAAGTCATACGTCGAGACTCTTGAGCTGAGCTATCCTGAGCAGATAGCAGAGAGAGAGAACGGCAAGATTGCTGTCATGATTGTCGACGGTATCACCGGAGGTATCGTGAACGCCGTTGTATTCCCTCTGAAGAATATCAGCACAGGCATCAGCAACGCTGTGGCAGACAAGGCCGCTGACATCGACATCGCTGTCTATGGAGGCTCTGTGGCTGTCATGACAAACGACAATGTCACTGTTGAGCTCTACACCACAAGCGGCACACTTATCGGCAAAGCGGCTGGCAACGGCTCTGTGACTGTCGGCACAAACGGCTATCATGGCGCAGTAATCGTCAAGGCTGCAACAGCCGAGAAGACTGTGACAAAGAAGATTGTGATGTAATATGACTGACGGAATCTGGCTCTGCAAACACTCTCTGATACTTGAGCTTGCAGAGCCAGATTATCATCATCACACATATACAGGCAGCAATGCACACCGGCAAGCTGGAGAAACAGATAAAGGCCGCAGTGGTCTTTATATAGAAACAGTCAGCTATCCGCGCTGCCTCACTCTGAAAGAAAACTTATCATTGAATCGAGAAAATTCTATTATTAATAACCAAAACATTAATTACGTATGAAAGAAAAATTACTTTCATTTGTCAAAGGTTCACTCCACAGGATGTGCCTCTTGATTGTAATGGTGTTGGCTGGAGCAGGCGCTTATGCACAAGATGCAAAAGGCTGGAAAACACTCGAGCTGAACACTATCTACAATGAGAACAACATCTTCGGCGTGGACGACAAGTACAAGTTCACGCCAGAGACTGACGGCACACTCGTTGTGTGGGCTCAGGATGCTCTAGTGGAAGTCTACACTGAGATGAACGCTGACGGCACAGGCGTAAAGTACGAGAGTCTCTGCTCGAGCTTCAGCTACGGCTCAGCAACCCTACAGAACGTGACATTCGGCAAAAAAGAGACAGCACAGGTCAAGGCCGGAACCACCTACTATCTTGTAGGAGGCAAAGGTTTCAGCAATGGCATGAAGTTTATCGCTGTGATGGAGACTATCACAGAGCTGACATTCGAGTGCGACCAGCCTCTCGGCGGAATGTTTGATATCACTGACCAGCGTGACGGACAGGCGATACTGACATTCAACCTCCCTGTCACATCTGACCAGTGGGCATACCTGAAGGTGGGCAACTATCCACAGGACCCAGAGAATGGAAAGGTTGAGGTGCGCTCAGGAAACAACACCGAGCAGCTCATCCTGAACATCAAGGAGTATCTGACCGTATGGAAAGAGGAAGGTCGCTACAATGCTGGCGACCCTGTCACACTCACCCTTACAGGCGTGAAGTCAAGAGGCGAGAACCCTCTTGTCTATGGCACAGACGGCACTCTCGAGCTCAAATGGACAGCCCCAGGCGATCTTCATAAGAATACTGCCATCAAAGCTCCAGACCCCTTCCTCTCTTATTGGCTGCCAGGCGACGAGCGTGGCATCATGGTTCTCGACTTTGACTATCCTCTCATGACCATGGAGGACGGACAGACAGCAACAGTATCGTTCACTATCGGTAGCGCAGACATGGGCGACGCATATCAAGAACAGCTCCCTCAGGATAAGATATCTGTTGACGGACAAAAGCTTTACATCGACTTCACCGGTGTGCGCCGCACATACGCTGACATGGGACTTACCCAAAAGTGGGAATCAATAAGCATCAAGGTCAACTACATAAAGATGGCCGACGGCACAATGTGCTTCAGCCCATCAGCCGGCAACTACGGCTCTGTATCCAAATCATGCACATTCGAGGAGTATAAGAGCGACATACAGGCAGAGTTCACTCCTGCCGACGGCGCAACACTTACAGACAACTTCTTCAAGGTTTACTTCTCTGACAAGAAAGCCCTGACATTCAGCGGTGTGCGTGTGACATACCAGACTCAGGATGATATCAAATACCAGACAGATATCACAGAGGGCATAACATCAACAGATGAAGGCAAGAACGGAATAGAGTATACCATACCTCTGACAGCAGATATCGTGGCAGGCAAGAATGTCCGCATCAGTTTCCTCAACCAGGTTTCAAACGATGGTTTCGAGCATGACTTCAACGTTCGCTACAACCCAGGCCCAGAGCTTATCAATGACCTTGAGCCTACCAGCATCTCTGTAGCAGACAACGCCATCATCGACAGCTTCGACAAGCTCACTCTCACATTCGATGAGGATGTCAATATCCGCACCCTTGAGGGTGGCGTGCTGTCGCTCCTTGTCACAGACATGACAACAAACGCCAAGGTTGACGCAGAGATAACAGCAGAGGGCAAGACTGTCACAGTGACCCCATCGTCACCTCTGATAAACACCCACAAGTATGATATCTACATCAACCATGAGGTTATCGTCAACAATGAGTATATCAAGACCAACGGCAAGTATGGCCGCTATATGAAGGGCAAGGACATCAACTTCACGCTCTTCAAGGACTATGCGACATACGACTTCATGACAGACCCTATCGCAGGCTCTACCGTTCGTGAGCTGTCAGTCATCAAGTGTACACAGAAAGAGGGTACAGACAGCTACAATAACGCTATCTCCATAACTCGTCAGGAGGGCAAGGAGGTTTACGTCATAGACTCTAACCGCAAGAGGGTGACAACATGTAAGATAGAAGACAATATAGTCAGCGGATTCACACTGACACTTGAGAATCCTATCACAACATCTGGCGAGTACACAGTAGTGATAGAAGACTCAGTCTATGTCACTGGCGAGGGATTCGGCCAGGAGAAGAATGCATCTCCTGTTTACCTGAAATACACTGTCCTCTCCGCCCCACAGGCTGTTATCACAGTAGATTCTTCTGACCCAGCCAGCGAGTCGACAGTTGAGTCTCTCTCACAGGTTATGATAGAGTTCAGCGAGGAAGTTTACGGCAAGGACGAGACAGTTTACTTCTTTGACCCTGTCAACTACGTACAGTATCCTGCCACATTCCAGGTCAACCCGAAGAACAGGAAGGTGGCAATGGTATCTCTCGCAGAGCCTATCACAGAGGCTGGCAACTACCGCCTGACTCTTGAGGAGGGTGTCGTAGGTGACCAGGCATGGAACGACAGCGGTTACATGACAGGCAAGGTGAATGTCGGCACAACACTCTTCTTCACTGTTGGCAGCGGCTCACAGGGCGGTGATGACAGCCAGTGGAAGACAGACCCAGAGAAAGGCAGCACAGTGACATCGCTGAAGACAATCCACGTATGGAACACAACAGTATCTGAGATGGGCTGCGGCTCTGGCAAGATAACTGTCAAGAGAGACGGTGTAGAGCTTGAGAAAATCTCTGATACAAATTACGGAGTAGACTGGAACGAGCTTATCATCTCTACATCTGTTGAGTACACCGAGAATGGCACATACACATTCGAGGCTCCAGAGGGATTCTTCGTTGACGGCTCAGGCAATGCCCTCCCTGCTGTGACATTCACATACTACATCGGCAACGGTGGCGGCGCTGTGACATCTGACTGGAAGACTGACCCTGCTGACGGCAGCACAGTGACATCTCTGAAGACTATCCACGTATGGAACACAACAGTATCTGAGATGGCCGGCGGCGCTGGCAAGATAACTGTCAAGAGAGATGGTGTAGAGCTTGAGAAAATCTCTGATGCAAATTACGGAGAAGACTTGAACGAGCTTATCATCTCTACATCAGTTGAATACACCGAGAATGGCACATACACATTCGAGGCTCCAGAGGGATTCTTCGTTGATGGCTCAGGCAATGCCCTCCCTGCTGTGACATTCACATACTACATCGGCGAGGCAGCAGGCATAGACAACATCAATGCTGACGCTGACGGTAAGGTAAATGTTTACTCTCTCGACGGCAAGACAGTCAAGATGAATGCTACGAATGACGAGCTGAAGTCGCTCCGCGGCATATACATCATCAACGGCAAGAAAGTCATCAGAAGAAAATAATCTTAAACCTCTGACACCCAGCCATCTATAGCTATAATGCTGTAAGCGGCTGAGGATAACGCCACATCCGGTGGGACATTGTCCTGCCGGATGTTTTTTTATTTGATTACTATCCGGCAGAAGAGCCGGGCGAGAAGACGGTGGCAGACTCATGCTGAGTGGCGTTGAAAGGCCCGTTCTGATACATAAGGGGTGAGATCAGGCGGGATGTAGACATAATGCGTTATTCACAAAAAGCAGAGACTTGATTTACATTATGTTATCAGAT